>Ga0207422_1003193_pt1 | contig 17409 bp, 15 predicted proteins | sample MarCyaLeptolynsp_FD_187757 | JGI IMG/M metagenome (GOLD analysis project Ga0207422, IMG submission 187757) | Marine cyanobacterial communities from Panama - species 1 Leptolyngbya sp. (SPAdes) | ecosystem: Environmental > Aquatic > Marine > Unclassified | place: Panama: Panama City | collected...
CCGTCTGGCTCGCCTTCGTCGTCGCCTTGATCGCAGCGCTTCTCACCGCGCTATCCTATGCCTCGCTCGGCTCACGCTACCCACGCGCCGCGGGCGCCGCTTACGTCACGCAGCGGGCCTACGGCTTTCCGCTGCTCAGCTTCATGGTGGGACTTGCGCTCGTCTGCTCGGGGCTGACCTCGATTGCCGCGCAATCGCGCGTCTTCGGAGCCAACTTTATTGAGCTCTTCGGTCTCGACGGCATGCCGGTCGCCGCCATGGCGTTCGGCTACCTGCTGCTGACCACGGGCATCGTGTTCCGCGGCATCCGCGAATCCATGTGGGTCAACGTGCTGTGCACGATTGTCTCGATCGCGGGCCTGCTTCTGGTGGTGGCGGTCGGCATCTCCTACTGGGGCTCGGTCGATTATTTGGAGACGCCCGCAAGTGCCGGTGGCGACTACACCTCCCTGATCATCGTACAAGGCGCGATCCTCGCCTTCTTCGCCTTTATCGGCTTTGAGGACATGTACAATGTCGCCGAAGAGGTGCGCGAGCCGCAGCGGACGATCCCCATCGGGCTGATCAGCGCCATGCTCGTCGCCGCACTCATCTATATCGCCGTGGCGATCACCGCCGTCTCGGTCGTTCCCTGGGGAGATCTGGCCGAAGCCCCCGGCCCCATCACCGAGGTCGTGGCGCGTGCCGCGCCAATCATTCCACCTATCCTCTTCACCGGCATCACGATCTTCGCGGTCGCCAATACCGGGCTCGTCAATTACGTAACCGCCTCGCGTCTGTTCTACGGCATGGCGCGGCAAGGCCTGTTGCCGAACCACCTGGGCAAAGTGCACCACAACCGCCGGACGCCCCACATCGCTATTTTGGTCTTGTTCCTCATTTTGGTGCCGCTGGCCTTGTCAGGCACGATCGCCGAGTTGGCGTCTGCCACCGTGCTTCTGCTGCTGACGGTGTTCGCCATCGTGAACGGGGCCTTGTTCATCTTGCAGGGGCGAAAAAGCGAGGAACCTGGCCACTTCGAGATCCCCCGCTTCGTTCCGGCGCTGGGCTTCATTGTCTGCGCCTCTCTCATCGCGGTGCGTGTCTCGACCGGCGACTGGCGGGCGCCGGCCATCGCCGGCGGGCTGCTCCTTGGCTGTTTCGTCCTTTATGTGGTCATGCGGGCGGCAGGCGGTGCGACCGTCGAGGCGGCACGAAGCGACTAACGGGCGCGCTGCGGATACTCCGCCAGCCGGTGGGGCGGGTGCCGCTGATCGCCACGGCGGTTGAGCCGCCGCACATAGGTGATCGCCGCGTCGGGGCGTTCGGCCTTGACCTTAAGCGCCGCAATCAGCGCATCTTCGGCCCTGACGACAACCCGATCGCCCTTGCCGTTCCGCTTGAACCCAACGGTGAATTGCGACTGCATAGCCCTTCCTTCGGGCCGGCACCTTACGGTGCGGTGGCGGCAAGGCTGCCGTTGACAGGCTTTCGAGATGGCTTGGGCGCCAGCGCCGGCGCCGCCGCTTCATCGCCTGGCTTGCCGGCCTTGTCGAGCTCGTAAACGTCGTCGAAGGTCTGAACCTCACCTTGATCGTCGACGATCGCCGTGAAGTAGGTCGTGTGCACGGGGATCGGCTTGTCGATCTTGACCTCGGCCGGTTTGCCCGCAGCGACCATCCGGTTCACCCGAGCCTGGTTCCAGCCCTCCTTGTCGGCCAGCAACAGGCCCGCAAGCTTTTGCGGGTTGGCGACGCGCGGCGTATTTTGGCCTTCGGCGCGCACCGCACGCGCCAACTGGCTGCGAATGATGGTGTCGTGCAGATAGATGCCGCGATCGTTCGGATAGAGGAACTGGACCTTACCCAACACGTTGGTGCGACCCGGCGCCTGAACGAAAGTGAGCGTCGACAAGTTGACCTTGTCCCAATCGATGGTGCTGGGATCGACGGGCCGGCCGCGCTTCTTCACCGTGATCTGATAGGCCTCTAGGACCGATGTGTCGCTACCGCCGAACCAATTGCCTTTGCGTAACTTGGGTAGAACGTCCCGGCGGATGACCGACAGCGGCACGGTGCGCTCCGGATTGAACTTTATGGCTTTGAGATCGGCGGACAGGACCGGTGTGGGCGTGCGCGGATTGCCGACAACGATTTTCTCCGAAGCGACTGGCTTGCCGTCCTTCACGACGTGAAGCATGAACTCCGGGATGTTGAGCCACACATAGGTCGCACCCATCTCTTCCGGCATCCAGCGCCAGCGGTTCATGTTCGCTTCGATGCGGACGACGTCTTCCTTCGACTGCGCTTTCGCCAAGGCCTGACGCAGGCGCACGAATTGCTCATGCTTGGGGTGACTCTTGGTGAGAGCGGCGTCTGGTGTTTGCGAGGCGGCGATCTCGGTCAGAACCGCTTTGGGATCGCGCAACGCCGGGGTCTGCTCGAAGGTCTTGCTCACGGTCTTCGGATCCACAAGCCCCCCACGGGCGGCGCGTGCGTATTTCAGAATGGCGAGGCTGATAGCGACCTCCGTGGCCGCCTGGTCGACTGCCACGTCGGGCTTGTAGTCGGCGGGCGGCACGGTGAAGAGGCTCGGATCGAGACCCCATTCTCCGGAGCGACCGATCTCGCCCAAGACGGCTTGACCCTCCGGCGAGATGCCGTCCGTGGTTAGCCATAGTGCCGGTCCGCTGCGCGCGCCGTAGAACGCCTGAGCCGCGGCGATGTCGTCGGCATGCGCGCCTTTTTGCAAGAGCGGGTCGCTGAGCGCCTGGCGGATGCTGTCGGCGATGAACAGCTCTTTCGGGGGCTCCGGTTCGGGCGCCGCCGCCTCCACAGGCGGCGGCTCATCAGCCGCCGGCAAGGTGGCGACGACCTCCGCCTCTTGCATCTCGGTGGCGGCAAGGGTTGCGGGATTATCGGGAATCTCGACGACGATGCTGCGCACCGCGGATTCTTCCCGTTGGCTGCCGGAGGTGAGCACAACAGCCAGCACGGCGGCGAGGCCCAAAATGCCCGCCGCACCGAGGATCGCGACTGAAGACCGTCTACGCATCCCAGACCCCGCTAAGGCATCTAAGTTAGTCCCGGAACCAACCCGCGACCAGTAAGAAATACCTCATGGGCAGGCAAGTCCTTGGGTCTCGGCAGTTTTTGGGTCCAAATGCGAGAGTCGGTCACGGTCTTGATGCAGTGCGTCAATCGCCTATACTCCGTTTGAGGATTGGGGAGGAGCCGGCCTTGTGCCGGACCTTTTTACACCCCATATATACTCATATTGAGTATTACTGACGGCAGGAGGCACGAGGTCATGGCGACACTTCAGACGGGCAGTCCCGAGTGGGAAGCGAAGGCGCAAGCCGTCTTGCCGCCGACGCTCTTGCCGGACCTGGCCTACACGCCCGAGGTGGCGGCGGAAACCGCGGAACTCTATGAACGGGTGAAGCGCGTCATCCCGCCGATCGAGTGGCCGGGTCATGCGCCCTACATCAAGGCCATCAACGATCTGAAGAAGGCACGCAACGCGGTCATCCTGGCGCACAACTACATGACGCCGGAGATCTTCAACTGCGTCGCCGACGTGGTGGGCGACTCGCTTCAGCTTGCGCGCGAAGCGGCGGAGGCGGATGCCGACGTGATCGTGCAGTGCGGCGTGCACTTCATGGCCGAGACGTCGAAACTCATGAACCCGGACAAGACGGTGCTGATTCCGGATATGCGCGCGGGCTGTTCGCTGGCCGCCTCGATTACGGGCGCCGACGTGCGGGCCTTGCGCGAGGCCTATCCGGGCGTGCCGGTGGTGACCTACGTCAACACCTCGGCCGACGTGAAGGCAGAGTCCGACATCTGCTGCACGTCGTCGAACGCGGTTCGCGTGGTGGAGTCGCTCGGCGTCAAGCGCGTCATCATGATCCCCGATGAGTTTCTCGCCAAGTGGGTGCAGACCCAGACCGACGTCGAGATCATCACCTGGAAGGGCCATTGCGAGGTGCATGAGCGCTTCACCGCCGAGGAGTTGCGCGCCTATCGCGAGGCCGACCCGGGCGTGAAGATCATCGCCCATCCGGAATGTCCCCCCGACGTGATCGGCGAGGCGGACTATACGGGCTCGACCTCCAACATGATCAAATGGGTGCAGGACAATCAGCCGTCCAAGGTCTTGCTGGTAACCGAATGCTCCATGAGCGACAACGTGGCCGTGGAGGCGCCGAATGTCGAGTTCGTGCGCCCGTGCAATTTGTGTCCGCACATGAAGCGCATCACGCTGCCCAAGATCTTGGATAGCCTCGTCTTCATGAAGAACGAGGTCACCATCGATCCGACCGTTGCCGACCGTGCGCGGGCCGCGGTCGAGCGGATGGTCAATCTCAATCATTAGGACCAAGACAGGGATCCTGGCAGGGGATCGGCACGAGGCGATGGCGATGAGCTCCGGCAAACCGGAACGTCTTTCGCAAGGCACGGGAGTGGTCGTCGTCGGTGCTGGGCTGGCGGGGCTTTTCACCGCCCTCAAGCTCGCCCCGCTCCCGGTCACCGTGGTCTCCCCGGCCCGCTTCGGCGAAGGCGCCTCGAGCCTCTGGGCTCAGGCGGGCATTGCCGCGGCGCTCGCCGAAGGCGACACGCCAGAGGACCATGCCGCCGATACGGTGCGCGCAGGCGCCGGCATCGTGGATGAAGCCGTAGCGCTCTTCATGGCGCAGGAAGCGCGGGCGCGCGTCGAAGACCTCCTTCGCTTCGGCGTGCCCTTCGACCATGACCTTGAGGGCCGGTTGGCCCTCGGACACGAGGCGGCGCATCGCAGCCGCCGCATCCTCCACGTGAAGGGCGACATGGCGGGCCGCGCGATCATGGGCGCCATCACCGAGGCGGCGCGCGCCACCCCCTCCATCTCCGTTCTGGAAGGCTTCACGGCCCGCGACCTCATCGTGCGCAATGGCCGCGTTCAAGGTATCGAGCTGTCGCCTGTGCACGAGGCGCACGGTCAGGACGGACTCATCCTCCCGGCCCGGGCCGTGGTTCTGGCGACGGGCGGGGCGGGTCAGCTCTACGCGATCACCACCAACCCCAAGGAGGCCCGCGGCGAAGGCGTCGCCATCGCCGCGCGGGCGGGCGCGACGATCGCGGATGCAGAGTTCGTGCAGTTTCACCCGACCGCGATCGATGTCGGCCGGGACCCGGCCCCGCTCGCCACGGAAGCTCTGCGGGGCGAAGGCGCCGTTTTGATCAACGGGCGCGGCGAGCGCTTCATGCGCGCCGTGCATGAGGACGCGGAGCTTGGCCCGCGCGACGTGGTGGCGCGCGCCGTTCATCGCGAGGTCACGGGCGGGCGGGGTGCCTTCCTCGATTGCCGTCAGCTTGGGAATAGCCTGAGCACGGAGTTCCCCTCGTTGGTGAAGACGTGCACCGAGGCGGGTATAGACCCCACACGCGAGCCTGTGCCGGTCGCGCCGGCGGCCCACTATCACATGGGCGGCATCCTGACCGACTGCCGCGGCCGCAGCACGGTCGACGGCCTCTGGGCATGTGGCGAGGTCACCTCGACAGGCGCCCATGGCGCCAATCGGCTTGCCTCCAACTCCCTGCTCGAAGCAGTTGTGTTCGGGGCTCGGGTTGCCCAAGACATCGCTGCGGCGCCGCCACCACCCGCCCGAAGCGTGGCGGCGGAGACGCTGCCTTCAGACCCGGGCGTGCACGACGCCGAAGCCGAGACGACGCTCCGCCAAACCATGGCAGCCAATGTCGGCGTCGTCCGCGACGCGGACTCCCTTTCTGGCGCCTTGCGCACAATCGTGGCGCTGGAGCAGGACGCCAGCAGCAGCCCGCAGCTCGCCAATATGCTGACCACGGCCAAGCTCATCACAGCATCGGCGCTGGCCCGGAAGGAGAGCCGAGGCGGCCATTTCCGCAGCGATTATCCCGCTCCGGACGAGAAACTAGCGCGGCGGAGCATGCTGACCCTGGACAAGGCCGACGCGATCGCCCGCGAGGCTGCGGTGCTTTCGCGCCCGCGCCTGCGCGTCGTGTCTCAGGGATGACGGACGGCCGCGCACCTGCACTGGCGCTTCCCAGGCGGCTGGTTAGGCCTGCGGTCGAGGCGGCGCTGGCTGAGGACCTCGGTCTTGCCGGCGACATCACCACGGACCCCATCATTCCGCCTGAAGCCATGGGCGAGGCCGCGATCGTGGCCCGCGAAGAAGGCATTGTTGCAGGGCTCGATTTGGTGGAAGCGGCGTTCGAAGCGCTCGACCCCGAGGTCCGGTTCACCCGCGCCATCAACGACGGCGGCCGCGTCGAGACCGGCGGAACGATCGCCACGATACGGGGACGGACACGCGCACTGCTCACGGCCGAGCGCACCGCCCTCAACTATCTCGGCCATTTGAGTGGCATCGCCACCCTCACCGCCGCTTACGTTGCTGAGGTGGACGGGACCGGCGCCCGCATCGCCTGCACACGCAAGACCACGCCGGGCTTGCGCGCCTTCGAGAAGTACGCGGTCCGGTGCGGTGGCGGGGTCAACCACCGGTTTGGGCTCTACGACGCGGTGCTGGTGAAGGACAACCACATTGCCGCGGCTGGCGGGCTTGAGGCCGCGCTTGAGCGGCTCGCCGCACGCGCAGGCCATATGGTCAAGGTCGAGGTGGAGGTCGATACGCTCGATCAACTCAAGGAAGCGCTGCACTTTCCGATCGACGCGGTCCTGCTCGACAACATGGACACCGCGACCTTGCGCAAGGCCGTCGCGCTCGCCGAGGGCAAGGTGGTGACAGAGGCGTCAGGGGGAGTCACGTTGGAGACGGTCGCGAAAATCGCTGCGACAGGGGTCAACCTAATCTCGGTCGGCGCGCTTACTCACTCCCCGCGTAACCTAGACTCATCACTTGACTGGGGGCCTGCGGGCTAGAGCCAGTGACGACGCTCATCGAGTCGGTGACCGATTCCGTGATGGAGCTGACGGCGGAGGCGAGAGACAGCGTGGGCAACAGATAGCCCGCATCGTCGTCCGTTTCCGACGTGGCCTCTGATGGCTCCAGGGGCTCGGCCGACGCCTCCACGACGTAGGGCTTCTGATTGCGGTTCTTGTAGAAGATATGCCGCCCGATCCTGTCGATCCGGTTCATGCGGCGGGCCCAACGCGGGCTGACATAATTGGCGTGGTAGAAAGCGGAGTATCCGACCTCAGGCAGCCAATGCTCGCCGGCCATGACCTCCTTGGCGAGGCGCTGGGCCAGGTCCCATTGCGCATTCTTCCGTGGGTTGTCGGAGTGGCCGTCACAGGTGAAGGAGAACTGGCAGCCTTTGCGCATCTGGCCCTGATAGACGACGCCGCAGATCGTCTCCGGGAACAGCGGGCTGCGGACGCGGTTGAGAATGACCTGCGCGACAGCAATCTGACCGCGCTTCGGCTCGCCGCGCGCTTCGAAATAGATGGCGACCGCAAGACAGCGGCGCTCGCGTGCCTCGAACTCGGCTTGGGTCTCGCCCTTGTAGCGGAACTCGAGAGCATTCGGCGTCGGGCTGTAGGAAATCTCCTCAGGCGACGGGCGGAACGCGTCCACCTCGAAATCCTCGTTGAACGGCGAGGTATAGTGCGCGTGCATGAAGAGCGACGCCTCGGGGCGCCGGCGCTCCGGGACCTTCAGGGCAACGTCGGAGCTGGTGGGGTTCAAGCGATCGCCCTTGCCTTCCCGGCTCACGGCGACGACAGGGTCGAGCGCCTTGGGGCTACCCCCGAGGCTCGCGGCGATCAGCTGTTTGCCGGCGGTGGTGACGGCTTGGGCGGCGCGATGGTTGTCCGCCCGAGGGCCTTTGCCCGCATCGGGAAAGAGCACCATAGCCTCTCTAGGGATCGCACCGGTGGTCATCCCCGCCGCGGCGTAGCCGTCGCCGGCCCGCGTCACGACGAGTTCGACCTCGGTCGCGGGCGGATTGCTGAGAGCAATGTATCCTGCGCCAATGAGGGGGAGCAGCACCAACGCAGCGGTTGCGTGCCACATCCGACGTGACGAGCGTCGGCTCATTTTCCCTCCAGGTCCCCGTACGCAGGAACCTCCGTGCCCGGAAGCCCCACCGAATTTACCTTAGGCCAGCGCGTCCTTATCGGACCGCACAATCCCAAGGTGTCCCCACAACACCAGGCATATTGGTGGGAAATGAGCGAAGCCGCTCGGTGCCCCCCACCGGATCAAGCCCGGAAATCCCGTCTCTTGCCGTAAACGCTGCCCGATAATTTAGGGCAAATTGTGATCTTCGGCAACGGCGGCCTATTTCGAGCGTGAAGGGCTAATTATCCGTTAGCGCAGCGTTTTTCAGCGTCGCCTGGGCCGCGGCAAGCCGCGCCACCGGCACCCGGTAGGGCGAACAAGACACGTAGGTGAGCCCGATTTTCTCACAAAAACCAATCGTTTCCGGGTCGCCGCCATGCTCCCCGCAGACCCCGAGCTTGAGGTCGGGCGCGACCGCGCGGCCGCGCTCGGCGCCGATTTTCATCAGCTCACCGACGGCCACGTCGAGCGACATAAAGGGATCGTGGTGAATGATCCCTTTCTCGGCGTACTCACTTAGGAACCGGCCCGCGTCGTCCCGGCTGAGACCGAAGGTGGTTTGGGTGAGGTCGTTGGTGCCGAAGGAGAAGAAGTCGGCTGCTTTGGCGATCTCTCCAGCCAGCAGGCAGGCTCTGGGAAGCTCGATCATGGTTCCAACCTGATAGGCGACGCTGGTCTCGCGCTCTTGCTCCACGAGGCGAGCGATGGCGTCGATGCGCGCCTTGATGATGTCGAACTCCTCCTTGCCCGCGACCAGCGGCACCATGATCTCCGGCGTGACACGGTCGTGCAGCGCTTTGCCCGCCTCGATCGCCGCTTCGAAGATCGCGCGCGCCTGCATCTCCACGATCTCCGGATAGCGGACGAGCAGCCGGGCGCCACGCTGCCCCAGCATCGGGTTGAATTCGCTCAAGACGCCGATGCGCCGCTTCAGCGTTGTTGCGCTGACGCCCATGGCGTCGGCGACCTCGGCGATGGCCTCTTCGCCAGTCGGCAGGAACTCATGGAGCGGCGGATCGAGCAGGCGAATCGTGACCGGGCGCCCGGCCATGATCTCGAAGAGCGCGACGAAATCCTGGCGCTGAAGCGGGAGAAGCTCCGCCAGGGCGCTGCGGCGGCCCTCAGCATCGTCGGCAAGGATCATCTCCCGCATGGCGACGATGCGGTGCTCCTCGAAGAACATGTGCTCGGTGCGGCACAGGCCGATGCCTTCCGCACCGAAAGCGCGCGCCTGGCGGGCATCGTCGGGGGTATCCGCATTGGCGCGGACGTCCATGCGCCGGAACTCATCGGCCCAAGTCATCAAGGTGGCGAAGTCCGGCGACAGATCGGGCTCGCGCATGGTGACCCGACCCTGGATGAGCTGACCGGTGGAGCCGTCGATGGTGACGATGTCACCTTTGCGCAAAGTCACGCCCGCGGCTTCGAGCGTCTCGCGTTCCAGGTCGACATGCACTGAGGCGGCACCCGCGACGCACGGGCGCCCCATGCCACGCGCCACGACCGCCGCATGGCTCGTCATGCCGCCGCGCGTGGTGACGATGCCGGCCGCCGCGTGCATCCCTTGCACGTCTTCAGGGGAGGTTTCGACACGCGCCAGGATCACAGTGTGTCCTTGCGCTTTCATATGTACTGCCTCGTCCGCATCGAACACGAGCTCGCCCGTGGCGGCGCCGGGCGCTGCGGGCAGGCCCTTGGCCAACACGACCATCTTCGCGTTCGGGTCGAGGGTGGGATGCAAGAGCTGATCGAGCTGCGAGGGATTGAGGCTCAACACCGCCTCCTCGCGGGTGATAAGCCCCTCCTCTGCCATGTCGACGGCGATCTTCAATCCCGCTTGCGTGGACCGTTTGCCCGAGCGGGTCTGCAGCATGAAGAGCGTGCCTTCTTGGATTGTGAACTCGATGTCTTGCAGATCGCGGAAGTGTCTCTCCAGCTTGGCGCAGTATGCTTCCAGCTCCGCGAGCGCTTCCGGCATCACCGCTTCTAGCGACTGCTTGTTGCCGTTGCCCGAAGCAGCGCGCGCCTGCTCGGTCAACGGCTGCGGCGTCCGCAAGCCGGCGACCACATCCTCGCCTTGGGCGTTCAGCAGAAACTCGCCGAACAGCTCCTTGGCGCCGGTGGCGGGATTGCGCGTGAACACGACGCCCGTGGCGCTGTTGTTGCCGCGATTGCCGAACACCATGGCTTGGATGGTGACGGCGGTTCCCCAATCGTCGGGAATATCGTGAAGCCGGCGATAGGCGATGGCGCGCGCGTTTTGCCATGAGCCGAACACCGCGGCGATCGCGCCCCAAAGCTGTTCATGCAGATCCTGCGGGAAAGGTGTGTCCAGCTCCGTCTCGACCAGCCCCTTGAAGCGGGAGACGATCTCCTGCCAATCCTCCGCGCCAAGCTCCGGGTCGAGCTCGAAGCCTTTCAAGTTCTTGTAGTTCTCCAGGATCTCCTCGAACAGGACGTGATCGAGGCCGAGCACGACATCGGCGTACATCTGAATGAAGCGGCGATAAGTATCGTAGGCGAACCGGCGATCGTTGGTGAGCCGCGCCAGCGCTTCCACCGTTTGATCGTTGAGACCGAGATTGAGCACCGTGTCCATCATGCCGGGCATCGAGGCACGGGACCCGGAGCGCACCGATACGAGAAGCGGATTGTCGACATCGCCGAAGCGCGGACCGACCATCTCGCTAACGCGCGCGAGTGCGGCGTCGACCATCGGCCGCAGCTCCTCAGGCAGCTTGCCGCCGAGCTCGTAATAGACGGCGCAGACATCGGCCGAGATGGTGAAGCCGGCGGGCACGCGCAGCCCGAGCCGCGACATTTCCGCCAGGTTGGCGCCCTTGCCCCCCAAGCGGTCCTTGTCGGCGGCGGACCCGTCGGCGTGCCCGTCGCCGAAGGTGAACACCCATTGGGGCGTCGCGTCTTGTTCTCTGACTTCGCTCATCGTGGGCACTGAGTCCTCCGCATTGGCGGGTACTTGTAGCCCGGCAGGCGGGCCTCGCACAAACCGGCCGACAGAGAAGGCTTAAGGGCGGACGGGACGCGGTTTTCTCGCATTCCGGTACGCAATGAAGTCGCCGCTCGGAATAAGCCTGGCATTGGGCGCTTTGGTCACACCATAGGCCCAAGCAAGGATCTTGCCGCCGCCGGCGAGCGCAACCTCAAGAGGGGCGCGCGCATAGTTTGGATCGCCGGCCTCGTAGGCGTCGAGCTCGGCCAAGAGCCGCCCGCCGGGCTTCAGGGCATAGACATCACCGACGATGTGGCGCGCCTCGCTCTCATCGAACAGCGCCGCGGGATACCAGCCACAGTCGTAGAGCCGGCCGCGTACATGCGCTGTGCCGACATGCCGCGCGCGCATGGCAAGCCGCCGCGCCATGGGATGATCGTGGCCCGCGCGCAGCGTGCCGTAGACGAAGATATGCGTCGGCTCGGTCACGCCGGCAGCTCGATGCGGCCGGTCTCATCCAACCGCCAAAACGGGTTGTGGGCGACTTCCCAGGCGTGGCCATCCGGGTCGGCGAAATACCCGCCATAGCCACCCCAGAACGTCTTTGCCGCCAGCTTCAGGATGCGCGCGCCCGCGGCTTCGGCAACCGCCATCATCTCGTCGACTTGCGCCTGGCTGGCGCAGTTCATCGCGACGGTCATGCCGCCATTGCCAGTCCAGATGGCTTTCGCTTGCGCATCGTCTTTTAGCGCATCGCGCCCGAACAAGCCCAGCACGACGGCGCCAGCTTGGATGAAGGTGATCGCATCCTCGCTCTCGCTGGACCGCTTGAAGCCAAGATGTTCGTAGAACGCTGTCGATGCGGCAATGTCCGCGACACCGAGGGTCACGATGCTGATATGGGGTCGCATGATCTATCCTGCGATCTTGGAAAAATCGGCAACGGTTTGGGTGGTGGCGCGAATGCGATTGAGGAGGCGCAAGCGGTTCTCGCGCAAGGCCGGATCGTCCGCATTGACGGTGACCGCGTCGAAGAAGGCATCGACGGGGGCGCGCAGCTCCGCCATGGCCCGCATGGCCGCTTCGAAATCTTCGTCTTCGATGGCCTTGGCGGCAGCCTTTTCCACTCGATCGACGGCGGAGGCCAACGCTTTCTCTTCAGGCTGCTGAAGCAGCGCAGGGTCAGGAGCCCCGTCGTAGCGTTTGCCGTCCTTCTTCTCCTCAATGCGCAGGATGTTCGCCGCCCGCTTGGTGCCCGCCAGAAGATTGGCGCCATCGTCGGTTTCGAGAAAGCGCCCCAAGGCATCCACGCGCGCCAAGATCATCAAGAGATCGTCGCCGCCGAGCGCAAACACCGCGTCCACCAGATCGTGCCGCGCCCCTTGATCGCGCAGGTGAACTTTCAACCGATCGGCAAAGAAACCGAGGAGGTCACTCAGTTGACTTGTTCGCTCAAAGAGCTCCTCGCGATCCAAGTGCAGTCTCTCTTTGTACTTTTCGAAGGCGGCTCCGATAGCCTCATCATCACGAAGAATGTCCTTCGCAGCAACGAGATGGGGCCAGGCCTCCATTGTTCTCAGTCGAGCCATGTCGCCGTGCACAAACACAAAGGGCAGGAGAAAACCGTCGTTGATGAGACCCAGCCGAAGACCGTTCTCCAGCACAATGCGGATGACACCGAGGGCCGCGCGGCGGAGCGCGTAAGGGTCTTTCGAACCCGTGGGCTTCTCGTCGATGGCCCAAAAGCCCACCAGCGTGTCGAGCTTGTCGGCGAGCGCCACGGCGATGGCGACGGGCTCGCGGGGCACATCGTCGGTGGGACCAACGGGCTTATAGTGCGTGGCGATGGCATTCGCGACGGCCGGGCTCTCCTTTTGCTCAAGGGCATAGTACTGACCCATGACGCCTTGCAGCTCGGGAAACTCGCCGACCATCTCGCTGACGAGATCGGCTTTGGCGAGGATCGCCGCACGCTCCGCCTCGTCCGGGTCTGCCCCCACAGTCGGCGCCAGTTCCCGCGCCAAATGGAAGATGCGCTGCACGCGGTCATATTGCGTGCCGAGCTTTTCGTGGAAGGTGATCTCCTTCAGCTTCGGAACGCGCGTCTCGAGTGGAACCTTGCGGTCTTGATCGAAGAAGAACTTGGCGTCGGCCAGCCTGGCGGCGATCACCCGCTCATTGCCAGCAGTGATGGCTTTGCCGCGGTCGCGCGCCTTAAGGTTGGCGACCAACACGAAGCGGTTGGCGAGCGCGCCGCCTTTCGTCAAAGAGAAGCACTTCTGATGAGACTTCATGGCGGTGGCGAGCACTTCCGGCGGCACGGCGAGGAACGCTTCATCGAACGTGCCCAAAAGCGGCACCGGCCACTCGGTGAGGCCTGCGTTCTCGGCGAGTAGACCAGCATCCTCGACCAGCGTAAGCCCTTGCTTCTCGGCGAGCTTGCGCGCGCCTTTGAGAATGAGCGCGGCGCGCTCCTCGCCGTCGAGGATGACGAAGGCGTCGCGCAGCTTGACGACATAGTCGTCGAACCGCTTTACGGCGAAGGCCTTGGGTGCCATGAAGCGATGGCCGCGCGTGCGGTTGCCGCTCGCAATACCATCAATCTCGAAGTCCACGGTCTTGCCGTCGAGCACGCAGAGTATGGCATGCAGCGGCCGTACCCAGCGCAGCTTGCCGGCACCCCAGCGCATGGACTTGGGCCACGGGAAAGTCCTGACGACGTCGGGCACGATCTCGGCGATCACGTCGCGGGCGTCGCGCCCGGGCTTCTCCAGCATGGCAACGTAGAAGCTGCCTTTCTTGTCCTCGCGGATTTCGGCGTCGTCGATGGATGAAAGCCCCGCCGCCTTGAGGAAGCCGTTGACCGCGGCGTCGGGAGCACCGACCCGCGGCCCTTTGCGCTCCTCGCTGATGTCGGGGGAGCGTTTCGGCAGCCCCTCCACGACCGCCGTCAGCCGCCGCGGCGTGGCGAAGGTGCGGATCTCGTCGAACTCCAGGCCCGCCTCTTTGAGCTTCCCGCCGAGCAGCCGCGCCAGGTCGCTTTGCGCTCGCGGCTGCATACGCGCAGGAATCTCCTCGGAGAACAGCTCAAGCAAGAGTTCCGCCATCGTGCTCAAGCTCCCCCAACCGGCCCGAGGTCCTGACCGAACCCGATGTCTTGGCCGTCCAGGTCCTGGATACCGAATTCGAGAACGCCATAGGGCTTCTCGACGAGGTGGTAATCGATATGCGCCCCGCGCTCCTTGAGTTCCTCGTACATTGAGCGCGCGTCGTCGATCCAGAAATACGCGTTCCACATCTGAGGCTTGATGCGCCAATACGGAACGACCTCATGGTCTTGAGGTGTCTTCGTCAGCATGACATGGGCGAAGTCCCGCGCCGCGATGGCAAAGTCGGGCGGCTCGCCCCAAACCCCAAGTGTGCGGAACCCGACTTTCTCCACCCAATAGTCAATGGCCTTGGGGAGGTCGCGCGCGAAAAGGATCGGGGACTGCCGAATGATCTTGGCCTTGGTCATGACGCGCCACCGGCTTCGGTCTTCAGCCATGCCGCGCAGCACGCCTTGGTGAGATCGCGCACGCGCAAGATATAGGCTTGGCGCTCGGTCACGGAGATAACGCCGCGCGCGTCAAGCAGATTGAAAACGTGCGACGCCTTGATGGCCTGATCGTAAGCCGGCAGCACCATCATATGGTTGTTGCCGTTCTCACCGGACGCAAGGAGCGCCCGGCACTCCGCTTCGGCGTCACGGAAATGCTCGAACAGTTTCGCGGTGTCAGCGTGCTCGAAATTGTAGCGCGAGTATTCCTGCTCCGCCTGGCGGAAGACGTCGCCGTAGGAGACGTGCCCTTCGCCCTCCGCACCGTTGAAGTCGAGGTCGTAGACGTTGTCCACGCCCTGCACAAACATTGCGAGACGCTCCAGCCCATAGGTGAGCTCACCGGAGACCGGATCGCAGTCGAAGCCACCGACTTGCTGGAAGTAGGTGAACTGCGACACTTCCATGCCGTCGCACCACACCTCCCAGCCGAGCCCCCAAGCGCCGAGCGTCGGGCTCTCCCAGTCGTCCTCGACGAAGCGAATGTCGTGATTCTCCGGGTCGATGCCGAGCCGCACGAGGCTCTCAAGGTAGCGCTCTTGAATGTCAGGCGGGGACGGCTTCAGGATGACCTGGAACTGGTAGTAGTGCTGGAGCCGATTCGGGTTCTCGCCGTAGCGGCCATCCTTTGGCCGGCGGGAAGGCTGCACATAGGCCGCGCGCCACGGCTTCGGCCCGAGAGAGCGCAACGTGGTCGCCGGGTGAAACGTGCCGGCGCCCATCTCCATATCGTAGGGCTGCAGAATCACGCAGCCCTGATCGGCCCAGAAGCGCTGAAGCCTGAGGATGAGGTCTTGGAAAGAGGGCGCCGGAGCCCGCCCCTTGGATTTCGTCTGCTTGGCCATGTCCGCGCCTGAAGCTGAGTTCGCGCGCACGCTATGTGCTCGCGGTCGACAAGGGAAGCCCTCGCTTGTGGGTAACCGAGGCCCCGCGCTCAGCGGGGCTGCTTCGGCCGGTAGACGCCGGTCGCCGGGTCCTGCTCCAGCGGCACGGCTCGATCGATATTGCGGCGCTCCATGTTCCGGCGCGCCATGGCGTCTTCGGCCTCGCGCAAGTCGGCGGCGACGCGGTTTTGCTCGCGACGCAATAGGCGGCGTACCAGGAGAAGTCCGGCGCCCACGGCAGCAAGGAGCAGGATCTGGGGCATGGCCTACAACCCGAAACGCGACCAAAGGGCCCGCGTCTCGACCGCCGACAACACATCGCCGGCAAGGCCTTGCGGCCACATATCGAAGTCAAAACCGCCAGAGCCTGCGAAAACCCCGCGCCTGCGGCGGAACCAAGAAGTGGACGGGGCGACGAGCTTGAAGCGCACGTCTTCGCCGAAGACCTCGCGCATCTTCGTGCGCAGATCGGCAATCCCGTCGATCAGACCGAGTTCCAGTGCCTTCTTGCCGCCCCAGAATTCGCCGGTGAACAAGTCGGCATCTGCCTTGTCCAGCTTGTCGCCCCGGCGTGACTTGACGAGATCAATAAAGGCCTCGTGGATGTCCAACTGTATGGCCTTGATGCGCTCCACATCGTCCGCCTTTTCAGGGAGGAAGGGATCAAGCGTGTCCTTGTTCTTCCCGGCGGTGTAGACGCGGCGCTCCACGCCGATCTTCTCCATGAGACCGGGAAAGCCGAATGTCGCGGCGATCACACCAATCGAGCCCACGATCGAGCTTTCGTCCGCATAGATCTCGTCGCCTGCGCAGGCCAGCATATAGCCGCCGGACGCGGCAACGTCCTCGGCGAAGACATAGACCTTTAGCTCCTTCTCCTCCGCCAGCGCACGGATGCGCTTGAAGATCAGCGTGGACTGGACGGGCGAGCCGCCCGGCGAGTTGACCTGAATGGCGACCGCCTTGGCACCGCGCATGGAGAACGCCTTTTCGATGGCCGATGCCACGGTCGATAGCGCCAGCCCCTGCTTGAAGGCGGAATTCACGCCGATCGCACCACTCAAGCGCAGGACGGGCACGAGGGGGTGTGACTTGGTCCATTTCTTCGGAAGCAAGGACTTCAACATTCGTGTGAAACCGCTATCGCTCATTATCTCTCCGTATCATCAGGCGCCCAAATCAAGGGCCGCCGTCTAGATTTGTACCAATAAAGGCCAGACCGGGGCAGCGGCGACACGTCACGGCAGAAGCCCACCATTAACCCCATCATACCGGCGGACACGGGTCTGTCCGAATTGAATGCTAGTCTCGCCCCTTACGCGGATACTCTGTCCGCATCGAAGCGATGCGTCGATGGGGGCGCGGCGCTTCGAGGAGGTCTTTGCGATGAAGAGATTTGCAATCCTGTCCCTTGCGCTCGGCGCGCTTGGGTTCTTGGTCGTCACGCTGGTCCCGCAACCGGCGGATGCCGGCTGGCGGAAAAAGGCCTGGCGTCACGGCTATGCCCCGAACGTCTATGTGGCGCCCCGCTGGGGCTACTACGTGCCCCGGTGCGGCCGCTACGGCCGGCGCTGCCGCAGCGCCTCCGGCTATCCTTACGCCTACTATCCTTATTGGCGCGGCCGCTATCAGCGCGGCTGGTACTACTAGGCGCGCCACCGCCTCTTTGAGACTTCGACAGGGCCGTTCCCAGCGATGGGAGCGGCCCTTTCTATTTGCAGTACGGGCGATGACGGCCAGCGCGGCTGAACCACCCATGAATGCGCGCCTCAGCCGCGGTTCAGGCGGGCCTTCCTAAAACAGCAGCGAAGACCGAGGACGAACCGATGGGCGGAACGCCCGATTTGGAGGTCAAGCAATGCTGAAGACGACACTCATCGCGGGCGCTGCAGCCCTCGCCTTTGTAGCGGCGGGCGCCACGGATGCCCACGCAGGCAAAGGCGGCGACCGCCAC
>Ga0207422_1003194_pt1 | contig 17406 bp, 15 predicted proteins | sample MarCyaLeptolynsp_FD_187757 | JGI IMG/M metagenome (GOLD analysis project Ga0207422, IMG submission 187757) | Marine cyanobacterial communities from Panama - species 1 Leptolyngbya sp. (SPAdes) | ecosystem: Environmental > Aquatic > Marine > Unclassified | place: Panama: Panama City | collected...
AAGCATATCCTCCATATCGAACGGTCTCCCATGTTTGAGGCTCTGCATCGGCAACCCCGACGCAACCCTCGTATTCACATGCGTCGAGGCCGTTCACCGCAACCCCCAAGGGGACATATGGACTGAGGTGCCCGGCTCCGCCGGGCCTCGAAGGACGGATGCCGCGCGACAGACCGGGAGACGACACGCGCACACGGCCCAACCGCATTGCGGCGTGGGCCGTAAACCAAGAATCCGGCCGATATCAATTCCCCGGCATATCGGTGCGGATTCCGCTTGCTTTTGTCGAAAATCTGTTTCAATACACTCACCAATTCGATCCGGTGCGCCGGGTCGCAGGAGCGCGGGCGTAGCTCAGGGGTAGAGCACAACCTTGCCAAGGTTGGGGTCGTGAGTTCGAATCTCATCGCCCGCTCCATTTTCCGCATATTCTTGACAAACGACGCGGTCGCATGGCGGCCGGGCTCACAGTCGCGGTTGCGCGGGTCCGGCGGGCCGGCCAAGCAAAATCCGCCTGAGGCGCAACTCCTCCATTGCTCCCGGGGTTCGGATCGTTTAAAGAAACCGGATCGCGCCGTTTCCTCGCAAGGAAGCTGGCCGGCACCCGTAGCTCAGCTGGATAGAGCGCTGCCCTCCGAAGGCAGAGGTCTCAGGTTCGAATCCTGACGGGTGCGCCAAAATATCTCAATATATACAACATGTTACTGAAGCGGCCAACATCGCCGAGTTTGTGAATGTTCGTTCGGGACAGAATATCCGCATGGCCCATCATAAATTGCCGTCATTCTTTGAAACTGCGGCACACCGCAGATTGAAGCCGTAACTACCGGATGCTGCACAAAGCAAGGATGTCTGCAAAGTGTAGTAATGCTGCCGTTCAATCTGTGTTTCCGGATGGCCGCAGCCAGCCCAAAGCGGATATGCCTAACTTACAAGTCGGTCGGGAAGCAGTCGTTCGCCGCTCGTTTCGCGAACGGCAGCAAGGCGAGGGACGCTGTCCGAAGCGAACGAGCATCGACGATTGCTTGCGCCAGAACGTCTGACCTTTCAGAGTTATCCTTGACCGATAGCGATACAAACGCCACGTTGATCTGCTAAGATTAACCACTCTATTTGAAATAGTTTACAGATTGAGAAGAGATGGCAGACGAAAGTCCTCAAATCAATGCGATGCCGACGAAGCAGTTTTTTGTCGACATGCTGGTCCGCGATATTCCGCTGGAGCGGGCGGTCCTTGATCTCGTCGACAACTGTATTGACGGTGCAAAACGGTTGCGCCCGGAAGAAGAGCCAAATTTCCAAGGCCTGCATGTCGTCATCCTAATGGATAACGACCATTTTGAGATCACAGATAACTGCGGAGGCTTCGACGTAGAAACCGCTCGAGAATACGCCTTCCGTTTTGGTCGCCCAAACCAGGCCAAATCCACTGATTATTCAATCGGCCAGTTTGGGGTAGGGATGAAACGCGCCCTTTTCAAATTCGGGCGATATTTCGAGGTTCACTCAACGACACAAACCGAAAAATGGTCGATGAAGGTTGATGTCGATGAATGGGAGAGAGACGAAACACGTTGGGTTTTTGACTTCGAGAAGATTGAGAATGGACAATTCCCCGAGGAAGACATCGGCACACGTATTCTTGTTCAGCGCCTTAGGCCCGAAGTAGCGCGGCAATTCTCATCAACACACTTCCAGCGCGAGCTTTCGAGAATGATCCGCTCGCATCAACGCCAGTTCCTGGCCTTTGGCTTGGGCATTGACTTTGATGGTCGGCATCTGACGAACACCGACTTGCGTATTCGTTCAGGTGGACAGTTCAGTCCTGCGCTTGAAGAGTACGTGCTGGATGAACATACCGAAACTCCCGTGAACACACGAATAGTCGCTGGCGTATCGGATTCCTCTCCCTCAGATGCGGGATGGTACATCGTCTGCAATGGCAGGGTGATCCTCTCTGCTGATCGCTCGGAAGCGACAGGATGGAATTCGGTCTCAGAGCAGAAAGACGGAATTCCGAAGTATCACAACCAGTATGCGAGGTTCAGAGGGGTGGTCTTCTTTAGTTGCCGCTCGTCGGGCAAGCTACCGTGGAACACGACCAAAACTGGCTTGGATGAGTCATCACCCGTGTGGCAGGTTACTTATCCCAAGATGCTTGACCATACTCGTGTGGTCATCAACTTCTTGAATATGCTCGATGATGACATCGAAGAATATGGAAGCCGAGCATCTCCGCTCCTCTCGGCGCTCAACCGCGAAACCCAGACACAGGATGTCGAAATATTCCGCGGTTCGAAGGTCTTTTCCTGGAATAAGACGCCCCGCGCGCCCGGCCCTAAAACCGTTAAAATTCAATACTCAAGGGAAGAGACCAAGATCCGGAGCCTGATGACGGCGCTTGGCGTGGGCAGCGCGAAAGCTGTCGGCGAGAAAACGTTCGACATTATCTTCGACGAACAAGGTGGCGACGAGGAATGATGGCAAGCTACCGAGTTATCGATTACTCTCTACGACCCGCCAAGTTCGCTGAACGCAAGATGCTCTGCGAGATGTTTTCCAGGCTGAAGGTTTTTGGATCGTTGGAGAGCTATCGCTACATCGGGTTCGGATCGATCTGGTTCACCGATTGCGTACTCTTTCACAGAACACTCGGGATCGAGGACATTATCTCGATTGAGAAAGAAGAAGCCCACGCGGAGCGATTTGCATTCAACAACCCCTATCGCGGCATCCAACTCATGATGGGAACGGCTGCGGAAGTCTTGCCCGGATTGGATTGGACTCACCGATCTATTCTGTGGCTCGACTACGACGATCCGCTGTCCCCTTCGATCCTTGATGATGTCAGGACGATCGCAACGCGAGCGATGAGCGGGACGGTTCTCGCGGTTTCGGTTCAGGCTGAAAAACTTGATGACAAGCGACCGCACCTCGACGAGCCGATCAACGTCGCCAAGCCCGAGCAGTTTCGAGATTTGTTTGGAGATGCACGAACGCCGCGTGAACTTGAGGCGGCCAGCCTGCGTGGGTGGACACTGTCAAAAACATCTCGGAACATCATCCGTCAGGAGGTCGAAAACGGGCTTGTCGCAAGCAATCAGGGTCGCAGCGCCGGTCAAAGGCTACAGTTTCGGCAGATTGGTGCCTTCGAATATGCCGATGGCGCGAAGATGACGACAATAGTTGGCGTGTTCGTTGATCAGGGGCAAAACGCCGTCTTCGAAAGCGCTGGATTTAGCGAACTGTCATTCTTCCGCGACGGTGATGACGCTTTGCGGATCAAGGTGCCGCTTCTTACTCCGGGCGAGATGCGCCATCTGGATCGAAGCCTTCCCCGCGACGGCGACAACAATCTGGACCTTGGCCCAATCCCCGAGTCTGATGGTAACAACTACGCCAAGCTATACAGATACCTACCCAACTTCGCATCCTTCGAACCGTAGACTAGGAATCGCGCTTAGAAGTTGATTCCGCGCACAGACGGTGTGGGGACGTGGAATGCGGTTGAAACGGCTCTGAGTGGCATGTCGTAGAGTCGCTCCGGCTGCGTTTTCGTATTCACGTAACACGTATCAAAGGTCTTGCGTGAAATTCTCTGAAACTCTACGACATATATCCGTCGTTCAGGCCCGCTTGGCAATTGAACTTCTCGCATTTGCACCGCCATTGGCTTGATTGTTCCAATAGTCGGGCGAGCAATCTTTTTTGTTTCCTTAAATGCCTTTGCTACCTGCTCCCGAATTTGATCTTCTAAGATTCTTTCCCCGAGTTGCTTCGCTTCGCAGGTGATGACCGAAAAAAGATCGGAGCCCTTCAAAATGTCACGCGATGCGCCATGGCTTACAAGAAAGACTGCATCGATTTCCGGCTGCGTCTTCATCGACATTTGAAGATGTGTTACGTCGCGGAGCCGCTTCTTAAGCGGTGAGAATACGGAAAGCTGTGTTTCAACTACTCGCAGCGCAACTACAACCTGCATAAGCCAACTTTCCTCCCTTCTGCCAAGTTGTCGAGCGGCAAAAGGAACGGTCGCCGATTGAAGTTGGTGAACTGGAGTAGAAGCGTTTGGCAAAAATCTATCTGGAAATGGCTGGGTCTGGCCGGGCGCGAAAGGCACAAACTGAAAGACGCGTTTGTTGCCGTAACGCTGTCTTGCCCCCATGCCGCTGGACACGAGACTGGCTGGCCAATGGGTATTGGCCGTTTCCTTTCTAATGATATCTTTCAGGAAGTTGGCCGGATTGCTCGTGCTTAGGTCGGCACTCGTTGCGCGAATGGCAGCCAGCACATCGCTCTGAGTAACGATTCCATTAGGAAATTTGCCGGCGAGGTGATCGTTGAAAAGGTGTTCGATCACCGGCGTCTTATTTGTTGCCATAGTTTGAGTTTCTCAGTCGCGGTAGTCACGTATTGCGTTCTGATCGAGTTCACCGGCGGGTACAAGCCGGTAGTGCCTTTCCTCAGAGACTTTAATTTCATCGTCTTGCAACGTTAACTCGAAGAGCGCGACAACGTTGTTGGTCATAAACTGGGCCGCAATAGCCCGGCAGCGCATGCCGGGGAATTTTTGTTCGACGAAGCGTACGTCCTGGGTCGTCTGCACAATTCCGATCTGATCGTTTCCACCCTTAGCCTGAACGGGAATGACGTAGTGGCAGCCTCGCTTGTCGAGCCCGATATAGAGCTCGTCGATCTCAATTTGACCAACACCTCTGACTGTCGTTCTCAAATGGTTCTGAAGGCTATAGGTCGTCAGGCTCAGAAAGGTGTCGATCAGCCGGTTATAGCGAACGATGGCCAAAAGTGCCTGCTCGTCGTCTAGCGCGTAGGCACGGATTAATTCAGGCGTCGCATCGGGGATATCAGTCCGCACCAAGTCCTCACGCGGAACGATGCGATTGATTTTTACAAGGCGAAACCGGTAGATGGCGCGGCCAGCAAGCTCAATAACCCACTCCATGCCAGCGGGTTGTGTTACGGTGATGCTCTCTGGAAGCGCCACGCGAAACCGGAATGAATAGAGTACATCGCCGAGATTCTTTGGCAGTTTGACATTTAGCTCTTCCGCCGCATCTTCGATGTCTGTGCGGGCGAATTGGATTTCCGTTACTTCGGCCTGGTATCTGTCCAGAAAGATTTTTTCAATCAGAGCGCCATACCGATTGGGCGTCTTCACCATTACGCCACCTGTTTTGCCAAGCGCTCGCGCTCGATATCGATTTGTTTACGCTTCTTTGCTCCGCTCTTCTGATCACGGCGGCTCGGCGGCGCCTTTACCTTGAAATGTGCCGATGCTCCGGTGAGATCAAGGGACAAGAGTGCCTCGTCGCCGAGCGCAATGGTTTCATTCGGCCTGCTAGGCAAGGCACCAAGCGCCATCATTACTTGTCCCGCGATGGCTCTTGCGAGCGGCGGCGGAACCGCATTGCCGATCTGCCGAGCTCCATGCCACTTGGTGACATTGAAGCGGAACCAGTCAGGAAAGCCGTGGAGCCGTGCCATCTCCCGTACCGTGATACAGCGATCATAGTGATGGTGAATAGGACGCGGGCTCGTAAATGCGCCGCGCGCACCGTCCGTTCCAGCGCGCAGGGTGTTGGAGACACCATCGCCCGGCAGTTTGAAGAAGCGGCTAATGGGCTCGACGGTGCCAGGCTCAGTTTTTGAGAAGCGCCTGCGGGAGATGTCCGTGTGCTCGGTGCGGGCGCTAGAAGTCAGGTAAGCTGGATTCCAGTCCCGTACATAACCATAGTGCCACGCTTCATTCGTCATGCAGCGCAGCTCGGCGGCGTAAGATGATGGTTCACCGAAGCTGGTAGTCCGCACCATGTCACTTGCCAGCAGTGTCTGGAAGCGATCTGCATCGGGGAGATCGCAAATAGCATCGACAACCGTCGGTCCATCCACCAGACCTTTGATTCCCTTGTTGCGACCGGCCAGATTGGTAAAGGGATCGGGATAGCCCGGCAGCGCTTCCCCTTTTCGGCATCCGAGTAGGATCAACCGCTCGCGGAATTGCGGTGTGCCGTAATTGCCAGCGTTGAGAACCTTCCACGGCTGACGAACTTCGTAGCCCCTAGCATCGAAGGCCTCGACCAGTTCCTTCAGGAAGATCTTGTGCTTTCCGACTGTTAGCCCTTTGACGTTCTCGAAGACGAAGGTTCTTGCCTCAAGCTCAGCGACGATGCGAACGAAGTCGAGTGCGAGCTTGTTCCGGGGGTCATCCAGAACACGGTGTCCGATCAGGGAGAACCCCTGGCAGGGCGCGCCGCCAAAAACACAATCGACTGGCGCATCGCCGATCCCCGCAGCTTTTCGAATGCACTCAGCGCTCAGCCCTTCCACCGAATGCGGGATAACAGCTGTCTTGGGGAAGTTGTACTTGTGGACAGCGCAATGAACCGGGTCGATCTCGACAGCGGCAGCGACATCGAACCCACACTGCTCAAACCCGAGGCTCAGCCCACCTGCTCCCGCAAAAAGGTCAATCCCGATTGGTCTCATCTTTGCTCGCCTCTAATCCATAGTTCATGATTCATCCCACAAGTCTAGCGCGCTCAGCGCTGCATGTCGATCGCCTTTTGCGATTCACCCACAAAGTCTTGTAGCCTTGCGGTCAGCGTCGCTACATCCTTTGTTTCGCATTGCCAAACTACCAGCACCTTCCAGCCAAGCGACTCAAGTTGTTCTATCTTCGTTCTATCTCGTTTGACATTCTCTTGAAGCTTTGGAACCCAGTAATCGAGCCGTGACTTGGGGAATTGTCCTTTGGGACAGCCGTGGTGATGCCAGAAGCAGCCATGCACGAAGATGATCTTTTTGTAGCGAGGCAGGACGATGTCTGGTCGCCCGGGTAGGTCCTTGCGATGAAGCCTGAAGCGATAGCCGGTTGCGTGAAGGAGCCGTCGGACGACTAGCTCGGGGCCAGTGTCCTTGCTCTTGACCGACTGCATGATGCGCCGTCGTTGCTCAGGGTTTCGTGTATCCATGTGTCTTATTGTGGTTACATCGACGGCTAGTGCCTCCAGATGACCTCAGCTGCAAGATAGTCGCGAATGAGGATTCGAACGACAAAGCCATCGTCCTCGGTCGCTGCGAAACGGTAGACGCCGTCCTGAACAACGACCCAACTGCCATCAAGGTCTTGACCGGTTATTAGCCGCGTCATCATACGGCTCCCGATTTCCGGCCAGCCAGAACCATGATCGAAATCGAGGAATGCAATTTGCTCGGTATCAGAAAGGGTGCTCATTGGAATGACGGATACTGATGCAGGGTCGCCAAGCGCCGGTAGACCGAGTTCATAATAAATATGGCCTCTCGCATTCTTGACGATCACATTGCGAATACGAGCATCCTCCGGCTTCCAGATAGTCCGGACTTCGCCTCCCAATGTTTGGTAGTCAGTACGGCTCTTTTCTATGCGCTCTTGCAGTTTCAGATTGCGGCTAAAGATACGCGCTGAAATATCCAGCGCTTGCTTTTCCGGGTCGGTCGTTCCGCTCAGCGCTGCGCCCAGAAAAGCGGAGAAATACTCCTCATCCCGCGAAAAGGAGCTATTGCATTTCTCGCAAATCTCAACAGTAGGCAATTCCGCTGGGTAGGGTTTGTCGAGAAGTGACTTTGACGGCACGTGGTCCTGATTGGTTAGCCTGTTACGGATGATCTGGCCGCAATGAATGCACCAGGATTTATGTCGAGCATCCGAGTATTCGCCTATGTGTTCCATGACACAATCATAGCTGTTTTAAGTGGGGCGTGAAAGGCGCTTGAGAGGAGAGATGGAGTGGTATTGCTCGCGCCGGTGCGACCGTCCGCTACGGCTGAAACCGGCCGTTCGCGGCATTTTGCAATTTTTGCTTAGTCGGCATAGCCGCCGTTCATATGCGCCGCAACGAACGACGGCAATCTACGTTTCTATCCCTCCCGACTCCGGAGGAAAGTCAAAACCGGCTCAAACTACCCTAGCTTTTCGAAGCAAACGCACAAGCTTTGTGCGCCTCTGCCTGTTTAAGGGAGTTTGTCCCCACTAGGAAGGCAGAGGTCTCAGGTTCGAATCCTGACGGGTGCGCCATTCCATTTTGTCTCACGATCGAAGATCTCCGACGGGGCGGGCTGATCGCCCGGCGCGCTTTCGCGCTTGCGAACCCTTTGGGTTCGAAGACTCTCCTGCCACACGACAATCACCTGCGCCACAGCCGCCGGCCGGTCGTTGCCGCACCAACAACGGCCAACATCATCCGCCCCTCCCACCTTGACATTCCGTCCGCAAATCAATCGATTGTACAAAAACCAACACCAACCCGCACGCGGCACCCCATATGAACACACTCAGAGTCGGCGTCCTGTTTTCCGAAAGCGGGACCTCCCATGTGACCGAGCGCGAGCATAGTGCCGGGACCCTTCTGGCGATCGAGGAAATCAACGAGAAAGGCGGGCTCATCGGGCATGAGATCGTTCCCGTTTGTTACGATCCCGGCGGATCCAGCGAACAATACCGGGCGCTCGCGCGGCGCATGCTCGTCGACGACGAGATCGATGTCGTGTTCGGCTGCTCCATGTCGGCCTCGCGCAAGGCCGTGCTGCCCGTGGTTGAGCGCCATAACGGCCTCCTGTTCTATCCTTCCATGTATGAAGGGTTCGAATATTCCGAAAACCTGGTCTATTCCGGCGCGACGGCCAACCAGATCTGTCCGCCGCTGGCCGACTACCTGCTCGAAAACTACGGCAAGCGGATCTATTTCGCCGGCTGCGACTATATCTATCCCCGCGAATCCAACCGGGTCATGCGCGACCTGATCGAGGCAAAGGGCGGCGAAGTGGTCGGCGAGACCTATGTGCCCGTCGGTGCCGGGCCGGAAGCGACCGCGCCTGTTGTCGAGGACATCTTGCGGGTTCGGCCGGACGCCGTGTTTTCGACCGTCATCAGCACCGCCGCCCACGCCTTTTACACCCAATATCACGATGCCGGCCTTGACCGGGCGCGCTGCCCGATCGCCAGCCTGACCATGGCCGAGACGGAAATCGCCCATATCGGCGTCGAAAAGTGCGACGGGCACATTCTCTCCTCGACCTATTTCCAGACCCTCGACACGCCGCGCAACGCCCGCTTCGTCGCCGCCTTCAAGAAACGCTTCGGCGAGGAGGCCCGCACCAGCACCTATTCCGAGCCGGCCTATCTCCAGGTGCGGCTCTTTGCCCGCGCGGTCGAACGGCTCGGCCGGATCGACTGCCGGCAGGTGGCGCTGGAAGTGCTGCGGGACGAATTCGAGGCGCCGGAAGGCCTTGTCTGCGTCGATCCGGACACGCGCCATCTCTGGCTGACGCCGCGCATTGGAATTGCCCGCCAGGACGGCCTCTTCGACATCGTCTGGGAAGGCGGCGGGATCATCCGGCCCGATCCCTATCTGGCGACAACCCGCTTCGAGGAGCAGGCACTGGAGGGCTGGGCGTGAAGGGCGCGCGCCGGATCCTCGACGAATTGCGCCGGGCCCGGGTGCTCCTGATCCTGCCGCAAGACGAGGAGAACATGCTCCTGCGCGATCATCTGCGCCGGCTCGGCTGCGAGGTGCGCGTCACCTGGCCGCCGCCGCAGGCCCTGCCGGAGGATATCGACACCGTCTTCGTCAGCGTCGACGACAGCACGCCCGACCGGTTCGCGAAGATGCTGGAGGGGGTGAATGCGACCGTCATCGCCATCGTCACCTATGAAAGCCCGACGTCGCTGCAGGCGCTCTACGACCTGAACGCACACGGATGCATGAGCCGGCCGCTGCGCCCGCTGGGCATCCTGACCCAGTTCACGATCGCCCGGTTCCGCCAGCGCAGCGAGGCGCGGCAGGCGGCCAAAATCCGCAAGCTGGAAGAAACCCTGAAAGGGCGCCGGCTGGTCGACCGGGCGGTTAATCTGCTCGTCGACGCGCAGGGACTGAGCGAAGACGATGCCTACAAATTGCTGCGCGATCAGGCAACATCGGAGCGGGTTGCGCTCAGCGCAATCGCCGAGGAAATCGTCACCGCGCACGAGACGATGACGCGGTTCGGACTGGCCCGAACCGGGTCGCCGGCACCGGGCGGCGGCGACAAAACCAGGCGCTGAAAAACCGGACGGCGGAACGAGAGGCTTGACTCGCCCGCCGTTTTGACTAGCCTTTGCGGTCAAATTTGGAGCTTGAACGCTCCGGCGGCAGGGTTGCCGTCCCAAATCAAGGCTATGTAGCCCCCGAATTGTGGTTCGCGCCACGTCGGGGGCTTTTTGCGTTTTGGAGAACCCGAATGACAGGACCCGCGAGCAGCAAGCAGTTCACCATCGCCTGCATCCAGTTCGAACCGCGTATCGGGGAGCGTGCCGCAAATCTCGACGCGATCGAAGCCCGGGTCAGGACCGCCCACGCCAACGGCGCGCGCCTGATGGTGCTGCCGGAACTGGCCGACAGTGGCTACGTCTTCCGCGACGCGGCCGAGCTTGCCGAGCTTGCCGAACCGATCCCGGAGGGGGAAAGCGCGGCGCGGCTCCTGGCGCTTGCCGCCGAACTCGACATCTACATCGTCTGCGGACTGGCGGAAGTCGACAAGGGCCGGTTCTACAATGCGGCGATGCTGTGCGGGCCCCGGGGGCCGATCGGCACCTATCGCAAGCTGCATTTGTGGAACCGGGAAACGCTCGTGTTCGAACCGGGCAATCTCGGGCTGCCGGTGTTCGACACACCGCTCGGCCGGATCGGCATGGCGATCTGTTACGACGGCTGGTTTCCCGAAACCTTCCGCCTGCTCGCCGATGCCGGCGCCGAGATCGTCTGCATTCCGACGAACTGGGTGCCGATGCCCGGCCAGCATCCCCAGGACACGGCCATGTCGAACACGCTGCACAAGGCCGCCGCCCATTGCAACGGGCTCTACATTGCGTGCGCCGACCGGATCGGCACCGAACGCGGCCAGCCCTTTGTCGGTCAGAGCCTGATCGTCGACCCGCAGGGCTTTGCGATGGCCGGCCCGGCAAAATGGGACGCGGAGGACATCCTCTATGCCCGGATCGACCCGGACATTGTCGCCTCGATCCGGCAGTTCAACGCGCACAATCACATTCTCGGCGACCGCCGGACCGATCTCTACGGGTGAGCGTGCCCGCTTTCCTGCCAACCCCAACCGACCAAGGAGAAAGATCATGAGAATAAAAACACTGGCAACGTTTCTTGCCGGCGCGCTTCTCGCGGGTTCAGCCCATGCGCAGAGCGGAGATCCGATCAAAATCGGGGTGCCGGTCGGCCTGTCCGGCGCAAACAGCGTGGTCGCGCCGTCGGTGGTGCAGTCCGCCGAACTGGCGGTCGCGGAAATCAACGCCGCCGGCGGTCTGCTCGGCCGGCCGCTCGAACTGGTCGTGGCCGACGACGCGTCGGGCGCCGTCGGCGCGCAAAAGGCGTTCGACAGCCTGATCTTCCGCGACGAGGTCGATGCCCTGATCTCCATGGAGACGAGCGCGGCGCGCAATGCCGGGCTTCCCATCGTGGCAAGGGGCCGGGTGCCCTATATCTATACCTCGTTTTATGAGGGAAGGTCCTGCAGCCCCTTCATGTATGTGAACGCCTGGGTGCCGGAACAGCAGGTGCCGCCGATCGTCGATTATTTCAACGAGCAGGGACACAAGAAATATTTCCTGATCGGCAGCGACTACGCGTTCGGCCGCGGGATGCTGGAATTTTCCCGCGCCTATATCGAAAAGACCGGCGGCGAAGTGATCGGAGAGGAATATCTGCCGATCGACGGCAGCGACTGGACCGCGATCATCTCCAAACTGAAGAGTTCGGGCGCCGAGGCGATCGTCACGTCGACCGCGGGCGGCGCGCCGAACGTCACCCTGACGAAGCAACTGCGCGCGGCCGGCGTCGATCTGCCCTACGGCAACCTTGCGGTCGATGAAGGCACGGCAAAGAACATGGGCGCGGATGCGACCGGCATCCTGATCTCAGCCTCCTACGTCACCGGCATCGACAGCGCCGAAAACAAGGCGTTCATGCAGGCGATCAAGGACAAGTTCGGCGCCGAAGCCCGCACGCCGAACGACCTCTCCGTGCCGCAATATGAAGCGGTCTATCTCTACAAGGCAGCGGTGGAAAAAGCCGGCACGACCGACACCAAAGCCGTGATTGCGGCGCTCGGCGAGGTCACTGTCACCGGACCGCGCGGAACGATCTCCATGTCGAAACAGCGCCATGCGCCGCTGACCATGTATCTCGGTCAGGTCCAGGCCGACGGATCGGTCAAGGTGGTCAAGTCGTTCGACAATGTCGATCCGGGCGAACAGTGCCCCAATCTGTAATACGGCGCGCCGGAGGGCCGGACTTTCGGCCCTCCGGGTCCGGTGAGGTTTCATGACAACACTCATTCTCGATATCCTGACCACCGGCGCGGTCCTGTTCATCGTCGCCACGGGCCTGTTGACGATTTTCGGCATTCTGAAGATCGTCAACTTCGCCCACGGCGCCTGGCTGACCGTCGGTGCCTATTGCGCGGTTGCGATCAGCCAGGCCGGGGTCAGCGTGTGGCTGGCCGTGCCGCTCGCCTTCGCGGTCGGGGCCGTGCTCGGTGCGCTGACGGAACGCTTCATCGTCCGCCCGCTTTATGCCCGTCCGCTCGATGCGATCCTCGCCACCTGGGGTCTTGGCATCGTTGTCGGACAATTGATCACGCTGTGGTTCGGCAGGGACGTTCAATTCACCCCGAGCCTTCTGACAGGCACCGTCGATCTCTTCGGAACGTCCTACTCGCTCTATCGCCTGTTTGCGCTTGCCGCCGCGATCGTCATCGGCGTCGGTTTTACCCTTCTGATGGAGGGTACGCGGCTCGGCCTGTCGGCGCGGGCCGTGATCATGAACGAGACGCTGGCGCGCGCGCTTGGCCTCGATACGCGCAAGATCCGGGCGCTGACCTTCATGATCGGCTGCGGTCTGGCGGCGCTGGCCGGTGTGCTTCTGACACCGCTGACCAGCGTCGACCCGACCATGGGCGTGACCTGGCTCATCGGCTCTTTCATGCTGGTTATGGTGGCCGGGGGATCCTTCGGCGCGCTCGCGGTCGCCTGCCTTGTGCTCGGCGGCGCCCAGGTGCTGGTCTCCACCTATGTCAGTCCGATCCTCGGCGGCATCACGGTCGCCGTGCTTGCCGCCATTGTCCTGCGCATTTCTCCAAAGGGGCTGTCCCGTGCCTGAACTCGCTCTGCCCCTGACACGAAACCCGTCACGGCGCGTGCGCCTCATCTTCGTCCTGACGCTGGTGACGCTCGCCCTGGTTTTCGCCGGACCCTATTTCCTCGACCGGTTCGCCCTCAACGTGCTGACGCGAGCAATGACCTTTGCGATCCTGGCGATCACGGTCGATCTCCTGTGGGGGTTCACCGGCATCCTGACCTTCGGTCAATCCGCCTTTTTCGGGATCGGCGCCTATGCCGCCGCCCTGACATTGACCCATCTCGGCGGCTCGCCGGCCCTGATCGGTCTTGCCTTCCTCCTGGCAATCGTCGTGCCGATGATCGTCGCCACCGGGGTCGGCTGGCTGACCTTCTATCACGGGTCATCGGATTTCTACGCAACGATCATTTCGCTGGTGGTCCCCATTATCGTGGTTCAGGTCATCTTTTCCGGCGGCACATGGACCGGGTCGAGTTCCGGGCTGGTGGGCTATTACGGGCTGGATCTGGGCCTGGAAGGGTTTTTCCGCCTTGTGGGCTTTGTGCTTGTCGCCGTCGCCTTTGCCGCCCTGGTCTTTGCCCGGTCTGATGCCGGCCGGGTGTTGAAGGCCATACGCGACAACCAGGACCGGTGCGCCTATCTCGGCATCAACACGCACAGGATCAAGATTGCCCTGACCGGGGTGCTCGGCGGCGTGGCGGGCCTTGCCGGGTTCCTTTATGCCAATGCCTCCGGCGTCGTCGCTCCGGAAAATGCCGGGTTCGTCTTCGGGACCGAACTGGTGATCTGGACGGCGCTCGGCGGCCGCGGCACGATTGTCGGACCGATCCTGGGAACGGTCGGCATCGGCTATCTCAGCGCCCAGCTCTCCGGAGACCTGCCGTTTCTGGCGCAACTGATCATCGGTTCGCTGTTCGTGGTGATGATCATTTTCCTGCCAAATGGCCTTGCCGCTCTGGTGACCGGGTTTGCGGCGAAACGCAGACGGGCCGCGCAGCCGCCGATCCTCGAACCGGTGGTGCGGGAGCGGGCCCACGACCACGGATCCGCTCCGCTCCTGGAAATCGAACGGGTGGCGAAATCCTACGGCAGCCTCAGGGTTCTGCAGGATATCAGCTTGTCGGTCGAGCCGGGAGAACTGGTCAGCCTTGTCGGACCGAACGGTGCCGGCAAGACCACGCTGATGCGGTGCCTGACCGACGGCACGGTTGCCTCCGGCGGGTCCGTGCGCATTCATGGCAAGACCGTATCCGGGCTTGCGCCGAACCGGATCGTTGCGCGCGGAGTCGGACGCAAGTTTCAGGTGGCCAGCGTCTTTGAAAGCCTGACCGTTGCCGAATGTCTGCGCATGGCTCGCACCTCGCTCGACATGCCGAGCTTTGTCGAGGCTTCGGACATCCTGAAGCTGCCGCAGCCGGCAATCGACGTGTTGCGTCTGACCGGCCTCGACCGGCATCTCGGCGAAAGCACGGCTTTGTTGTCGCACGGACAGAAACAAAGCCTTGAACTTGCCATGGTGCTGGCGCTGGAGCCGGATCTCGTCCTGCTCGACGAACCGACGGCCGGCCTGACCAAGGCCGAGCGCACGATGGTCGGCGATGTCCTGAGAACATTGACGAACGAATTGGGTATCGCCGCCGTGCTGGTGGAGCACGATCTCGACTTCGTCCGGGAGATTTCAAGCCGCATTGTGGTTCTGCACCAGGGCCGGCTCGTGCTCGACGGCACCGTCGAGGACGTCGTCGAGGATGACCTGGTGAAGAAGATCTATTCCGGAGGCGGCCATGACTAGCACAAATGCGCGCCCCGGTGTCAGGCTCGAACTCGACACTGTCACATCGGGCTATGGCGATGTCTCCGTCGTGCGCGACGTGTCCTGCGCGGTGCGGCCGGGAGAGATCCTCGCCCTGATGGGCAAGAACGGCATGGGCAAGACCACCTTGCTGAAAACCATACTCGGGCTGATCAAGGCGACCGGCGGCAGCATCCGGTTCGACGGCAACGAGATCACCGGCGCGGACCCGAAAGACCTGATCGATCTCGGCGTTCGCTACGCGCCCCAGGATCAGCCGTTGTTTCAGGACCTGACAATCCTGGACAATTTCCGCCTGGCCCTGTCGTCGGACAGGCTGATCAAGGCCGGTCTCGACCAGGTGACCCGGCATTTTCCGTTTCTCGGCGAGCGGCTCAGGCAAAAGGCCGGTACGCTCTCCGGCGGTGAACAGAAGATGCTGATCATCGCGCGCGCCATGATGAGCGGGCCGAAGCTCTTGTTGATCGACGAAATATCGGAAGGCCTGCAACCGACCATTGTCGCGAAAATCGCCGCGGCCCTGCGCGCCGAGCGCGACGACAACGGCACGGCGATCCTGATCGTGGAGCAGAATCTCGATTTCGCCCTCAGCATCGCCGACCGCTGGGCGATTATGAAACTCGGCACCCTCGTCGACGACGGAACGGTCGAGCCGGAGACGAGGGAACAGGTGCAGGACCATTTCCGGATATGACCGGAGCGTTTCGGGTTCTACAGCGTGTCGCGTGAAATCGGATTCACGCAACAAGCTGAAGATCTTTTGATGCGCAAGTCGTTTTCGTTTGATCTGAGGCAGATCAAACGCGACATGCGTTCGCTAGCTGTCCGCGTCCGTCGATCGGGCGATGGCCCGGAACAGGGCGACGCTTTCATGGTCGCGCACGTCGAAATCATAATCGGCGCTGGTCTTGACGATGACGACATCGCGGGTCCGGTCGACATAAATGTATTGGCCCCAGATGCCGATGGCGAGAAACTCCTCGTGCGGCTCTTCGGGCACCCACCAATGGTAGCCGTAACCGAAGGTCCAGGACGAGGCCGGGTTGTCGCCGGGCCGGAGGTGCGGCGCGGTCGGCCGGGTCGAAGTCGCGACCCAGTCCCGCGGCACGATCCGGACATCGTCGCGGGCGCCGTCGGCAAGGTACAACCGGCCGAAGCGCGCATAGTCCCGCAGCGTCGCGTTCAGACAGCAGAACGGCAGGACAGGCCCCCCGCGCCCGGTGTTCCAGAACGCGTTCGCCTCCGCACCCATCGGGCGCCAAAGCCGGCTTTCCAGATAGGCCTCCAGGGACGTGCCCGTCGCGGCCGCAAGCACGAGACCGAGAGCGATGCTGTCGGAGCTCACATAATTGTTGTAGGTGCCGGGCGGACGTGCGCGCTCCAGGCCGGTCAGGACCTCGAGCATCGGCTGGCCGGCGGCAAGCGAAATGAACAACCGGTTCACATCCGACAGCGGATTGTCATAGTCCTCGTCGAACCGCACGCCGGAGGACATTGTCAGTGCCTGCCCGATCGTGACCCCGCCATAGGCGGACCCGGCAAGCGCCGGTACGTAACGGTCCAGCGGGTCGTCGATACCGGCGATATGGCCCTCGCTTATCGCAATGCCGATCAGTGCGGACAGGACCGACTTGGCCATGGACCAGGAGGTGAGCCGCGACGCCCGATCGGCGCCGAGCCGATAGGTCTCATGGGTGATCGTCCCCGCGCGCACGACCAGAAGTCCGGTCGTGACCGTTTCTTCAAGAAAATCGTCGACCCGGCGTTCCTCTCCCTTGTGCCGATAGGTCTCCGGCAGGGGCCGGGATTTTTCTGTAAATTCCCATACGGATGGGCCGGCCTCCACCTCCCGATAGGGAAAGACAGTGTCCATGGACCGGAAATTCTCGACCCGGTTGGCCTCGGCAAACAGCGTGATGCCGGCCCAGTAGGGCGAAGACCGCAGCCAGACGAAGCCGGCAGTGGCGGCAAGGGTCAATACGAGAACAAGCATCAGGGCGACGCGCGGCAACAGGCGTTTTGGTTTCATGGACGCGGTTAATCCTGCCTTTTGTGAATTCCGCGATGAAGCCGTCCCGCGGGCGCCGGTCATTGATATGTGTCAATCGACCAGGCGTAATTCGCCTGTCCCATGATTTTGCGGCCGATCCGTGAAGGGGACGCCACAAAATGTCATGCCCGGCGCTTCGGGCGCCAAAGCGGGCAAATCCTAAGCGGGCTCAAAGAGTTCAACGATGTTTCCCGATGGGTCGGTGCAGAGGATCTGCCGGCCGTCCGGGCCTATTCCAACACATAGTCGGTTGCGAGCTGGTCGGCGTGCGTCAGCAGACTGAAGAGTTCCGATGCCCAGGCTCCCCCTTTGTCGTGACCGTGCGTGGTCTGCACAGCGCCTCTTTTCCACTCGCC
>Ga0207422_1003197_pt1 | contig 17392 bp, 16 predicted proteins | sample MarCyaLeptolynsp_FD_187757 | JGI IMG/M metagenome (GOLD analysis project Ga0207422, IMG submission 187757) | Marine cyanobacterial communities from Panama - species 1 Leptolyngbya sp. (SPAdes) | ecosystem: Environmental > Aquatic > Marine > Unclassified | place: Panama: Panama City | collected...
GATATTGCCGATCGAGAGCGTGTTGCAAGCCTGGCTGCAAACATTGCCGGCGCGTTTGGACCGCCTCAGATCCTGGTGCATGCTGCCGGCATCAACACACGCGAAACGGCCGACGAGGTGACGCCCGAGGGCTGGGACATTACCCTGTCGCTCAACCTGACGGTTCCGTTTTTCCTCTCAAAAGCCTTCGTGCCGGCGATGCGGGAGAAGCGCTGGGGCCGGATTGTGACCTTTGCGTCCCTGCAGACAACACGCGCGTTCCCGGGCGGCATTGCCTATGGCGCGTCGAAGGGCGGCATTGGTCAGCTCACGCGGGCGATGGCCGAGGCTTGGTCGAAGGACGGCATCAACGCAAACGCGATCGGACCGGGGTTCTTCCCGACGGAATTGACCGCGGCCGTTTTTGGCGACGATGAACGCGCACAGCGCAACGCGGCACAGACATGTATCGGGCGCAACGGTGCGCTGGAGGATATGGACGGGCCGCTGCTGTTTCTTTGTTCGGATGCGTCTGCTTATGTGACCGGTCAGGTGCTGATGGTCGATGGAGGGTTCACCGCAAAATGAAAGCGCTTGTCTATACCGGGCCTGAAAGCCAGGCCTACAGGGAGGTCGACGATCCCGTACCTTCAGAAGGCGAGGTTCTGATCCGGGTTGCACATACCGGCATCTGCGGGTCGGACATGCATGCCTTTCTGGGGCATGATGAACGCCGCCCAGCGCCGCTTATCCTCGGCCACGAAGTGGCGGGGACGGTGGTGTCCGGAGAAGGCGCCGGACGGCGGGTCACGGTCAACCCGCTGGTGAGCTGCGGCGTCTGCGAAGCCTGTCTTTCCGGACGGGACAACCTGTGCATCAACCGGCAGATCATATCCATGCCCCCGCGGGAAGGCGGTTTTGCCGACTACCTGTCGATGCCGGAAAGCAATCTGGTGACGGTGCCCGATCATGTCACGGATGCACAGGCCGCGCTTGCCGAGCCGATTGCTTGTGGGTGGCATGCGGTGCGGCTGGCAATACAAGCGCTCGCCTTAGACCCGGCAAGTGCACGCGCGCTTGCGATTGGTGGCGGCGCCATCGGATTGGGCGCTGCCCTGTCCCTAAAGGCGCAGGGCATCGAAAATGTCCAGTTGATTGAGCCGAATGCGGAGAGAGCGCATTTTCTGCAGGAAAATTGCGGCATAGACGTTTTGAGCCCGGACCGGGTGGAGGCGAGCGGTCTCTACGATATCGTCGTGGACGGCGTCGGCTATCCTGCCACGCGTGCCACGGCATCGGCCAGGGTCAAACCGGGAGGCGTCATCGCCCATATCGGGCTCGGTTCCGCCGAAGGCGGGCTTGACATAAGGCGGATCACCCTTCAGGAAATTCAGTTCATCGGCACGTACACCTACACCGCACAAGACTTCCGCGACACCGCAGCAGCCATGTTCGATGGACAGCTCGGCGCACTCGACTGGGTTGAAAGCCGCCCGCTGTCGGAGGGGCTGCGCGCCTTCACCGACCTGCGCGCCGGACACGTTGCGGTTCCGAAAATTTTACTGACACCAGACGCTTAAGGAGACATTCATGTCTGAAATTCCCCACCTTCTCGTCCACGAGCATGCCGACAATGTCGGCGTGGTCGTTGTGGAGGGCCTGACCGCCGGTACTGACATGCTGTGCTGTGTCACCCATGACAATTCCACGTTCCGGCTGACAGCGGGAGCCGACGTGCCGATCGGCCACAAGATCGCCCTGAAGGATCTGAACGACGGTGACACCGCCATCAAATACGGTGAGGACATCGGCAAGATCATTGCCGACATTCCAAAGGGCGGCCACGTCCACACGCATAACTGCAAAACAAAGCGCTGGTAAGGAGCCGTGTCCATGTCTTCCAAGTATTCAAACATCACGGTGAAAGCGTTCCGGCGCGAAAACGGCAGAGTGGGCGTGCGCAATCACGTCGTCATCCTTCCGGTCGATGACATTTCGAACGCTGCCTGTGAAGCTGTCGCCAACAATGTGAAGGGCACGCTTGCGATCCCGCATGCCTATGGCCGCCTGCAGTTCGGCGAGGATCTGGAATTGCATTTCAGAACCATGATCGGAACCGGTGCGAACCCGAATGTCGCTGCTGTCGTCGTGATCGGTATCGAGCCTGGCTGGACCAAGCGGATCGCCGACGGGATCCGGGAAACCGGCAAACCGGTGGCCGAGTTTTCGATCGAGCAGAACGGTGACTTCGAGACGATCCGCGCAGCGTCCTGGAAAGCGAAGGAATTCGTGCACTGGTCGACCGAACTGCAGCGTGAAGAGTGTTCCATTTCCGATATCTGGGTATCGACGAAATGCGGTGAGAGCGACACCACGACAGGTCTCGGTTCATGCCCGACCGTCGGCAACATGTATGACAAGCTGCTGCCGGAAGGCATCACCGGTTTCTTTGGTGAAACGTCAGAGATTACCGGCGCGGAACACATCTGCCAGAAACGCGCGATCAACGAAGAGGTTGGTGAGCGTTGGTACAAGATGTGGAAGGCGTACCAGGACGATGTGATTTTCGCGCACCAGACGGATGACCTTTCCGACAGCCAGCCGACCAAGGGCAACATCGAGGGTGGTTTGACCACGATCGAGGAAAAGGCGCTCGGCAACCTGGAGAAGATCGGCCGTACGTCGCAGTACATCGATATTCTGGAACCTGCGGAAGCACCGAAGTCCGGCAAGGGGCTCTATTTCATGGATTCCTCTTCCGCAGCCGCGGAATGCGTGACGCTGATGGCGGCCGGCGGTGCGGTGATCCACACCTTCCCGACCGGGCAGGGGAACGTGGTCGGAAATCCGATCGTACCCGTTATCAAGATCACGGCCAATCCGCGCACGGTCCGCACGATGAGCGAACATGTCGATGTAGATGTTTCCGGCATTCTGCGGCGTGAGATGACGATCGACGAAGCGGGTGACGAACTGATCGACATGATCCGCCGCACCGCGAACGGCCGCAACACAGCTGCGGAAGCACTGGGTCACCGGGAGTTTTCCATGACCAAGCTCTACCGCAGCGCTTAAACGCAGTCGGCGGGCGGCCGGGACCCCGGTCGCCCGCAACAGAAAGGAACTTGTGTGGAAGCGAGCAATCGACTCAGCCTTGACGAGGCGACCAGCCTGATACAGTCGGCCTTTGCCGGTGTGGGTGTTTCCGAAGACATTGCGCTTTGCGTTGCAAAGGCGCTGGTTGCCGCCGAAGCGGAAGGTCAGGTGGGGCACGGTTTCTCCCGCGTTGAGGACTATGCGGCGCAGGTGCGAACCGGCAAAATCAGGGCAAATGCGGTTGTCGAGATCCGCCAGACCGGGACCGGCAGTCTTCTGGCGGATGCGGGTTTCGGTTTCGCCTATCCGGCAATGGAACAGATCATAGAAAAGGGGATCGAGCTGGCCCCGGCCAGCGGCTGCGTCACGATGGGCGTCACGCGCTCGCACCATTGCGGGGCACTGTCGGTGCAGGTGGAGAAGCTCGCGCGGGAGGGGCTCGTGGCCATCATGGTTGCCAACACGCCGGCCGCCATGGCGCCCTATGGCGCAAAGGAAGCCGTGTTCGGCACCAACCCGATCGCCTTCGCCGCGCCGCGAGACGGGCGTGATCCCATTGTCATGGACCTGTCTTTGTCCAGGGTTGCACGCGGCAAGGTCATGAGTGCGCACAAGGCCGGAAAGCCGATCCCGGAAGGCTGGGCGCTGGACGCAGAAGGCAACCCGACGACCGATCCGGAAAAGGCGCTGGGCGGCACGATGCTACCCATCGGCGAGGCGAAGGGCACGGCGCTGGCTCTCATGGTGGAAATTCTTGCGTCCGTGATGACGGGTGCGTCGTTCAGTTCACAGGCGACATCCTTCTTCAAGGCCGACGGTCCTTCCCCGGGTGTCGGGCAGTTCCTGATTGCCATGAAACCGCAGGACAGTCAGTTCGCCGAACGGCTGGAGGACCTGCTGACGCTCATCGAAACGCAGGAAGGCGCACGTCTGCCCGGCAGCCGCCGGTCTTCCGCGATCCGCGAGGCGCGAGCAAACGGGATCGATGTGCCGGTTCGCTACATTGACGCCTTGCGAAAGCTCGCCGAGGGCGGAACCTGAGATAAAGACGGCCGCTGAACATCCAGCGGATCGATCCGGCCACACCGAAGGAAACGGAGGCAACGTAAGCGCATGTATAAGCATATCCTCATTCCGGTTGCGCTCGACCATGAAACGCTTGTCGACCGGAAGCTTGAAATCGCACGGCATCTTCTGGCCGAAGATGGCCGGATCACGCTTTTGACCGTGCTTGAGAACATTCCCGGCTTCGTCTCCGAATTTGTCGATCTCAAGATCGACAATCACCTGACGCAGAAGGTGGAAGACAGGCTCAAGTCGGCCGCCGATGGAGACGAACGCATCAGCTGCAAGGTCGTCACCGGCAAACCGGGTGTGCAAATTGCAGCTTTTGCGGAGACCTCCGGCATCGATCTCATTCTGGTGGGATCGCACCATCCGTCCGCACAAGACTATTTTCTCGGGTCCACCGCGTCGCGGGTGGTCCGCAGGGCCGGTTGCTCGGTGTTTGTTGTCAGGGACAGCGACGGCTGAGCATCATCGCCGGACTGCCGCGCACCTGTCATACGGTCATCGTTCTGCCGAACGCGCGTCGCGGGCGATAGGTCGATTTTATGAAGCGCGACGCATCTGCGTCGAGGTCGGCGATCTCCAGCGCCAGCTCCTCGTTCAGGCGCGCGCCGAGTTCGCGGATCTTGTCGCGCCTTGCCTTGGCGTTGCTCCATTTCGGACAGATATCCTGCTGCCAGAATGTTTCGATCCAGCCATAATCGGCAACATGAATATGGTCGAAATCTTCCAGCGCTGTCATTGCGCAGCCGAGGCGTGCGCCAAGGATGGCCCAGTCGCCGTTCGGTGAATCGAGACCCACGCTGCACCAGACCCTGAGGCGCTCGAAATTGGCAGCGCCAACGTGCTGAAACAGGGCTTCGTTTTTGGAAAGATCGGGCCATGCCTCGTAGGCGAGAATGCCGTCGGCAAGATTGAATTTCACGCCCTCGCGAAATCCACCCCGAAATGCCTGAAACGGACTGGCCGTCATGTGGACCTCGGAGAGGACGCGGTTGACCTGGAAATAAGGGGTCGTCCAGCAGAAATCGACGGCGGCCTCGCGGCGCTGAGCATTTTCATGCGAGCGCAGCGTAACAAGGGTTTCGCGCGGCCAGATCTTCACGCCGCCATTGCCATATTCCAGAGCGTTCAAAACGTTACGGGCGCTGAAGGAAAACACTGCGCCCCGATCCCGCGGCGATACGTCGAATGTGCCGGTGAAGAACTGGTCGTCAATCAGCAGGTTGTCGGCATCGATCGTGATGACGTGGTCGCTCACAGCGAGTTCCCCGGCTTGCCGGTGTGCTGCATCGAAGCCCTCGACACCATGAATGCGCTTCGCGTCGGGCAGAAGCTCCAGAACGCGCGCGTAGTGCCTGTCGGCGTTCGGTTCGTCAAAGCTCAGGAAAACGGCATCGCATGTCGACAGGTCGAGCACGGTGTCACCAGTTCTTGTCATCGCCGAGGTGAACGACAGCCTCCGGCTGCCATTTCTCGATCAGGAGGTCTTTCCGCCTGACGAAATAGGCGCGCCAGTCAAGCTCGGGCTGGATCAAGGCACCGGCTGTAACATTGGGTAAGGCATCATAGGCTAGTCCAGTGTCCTGAAGCGGCACCAGATCGGTCAGATCTACAACAATCACCGGCAGCATGCCCTGGTCCCTGGCCCCCTTGCGGGCCGCCGGCAGAAGCGGCTCGATCTCTTCCCAGCCGAGACCGCACAGATTGACCAGCATGATGGACAATGCCTTGTCGGGTCGAACGAGACCCTCAACGACGGGACTGTCGCGGTTGAATGGCCAGGCAGCGTCACCCGGGTCCAATTCAGGTGTCTTGTCCTTGCGGCCCCAGCTAATTTGAAAAGAAAAATCCTTCATCCCGTGCCCAATCCGCCAATAGATGATTTTGTAAGGGATGTCAGTACGTCCTGCCAAGTGGCTGCCAGAGTTTTCCGGTTGCGGGCCGCCACGGCTTCGGCTGCATGCCGGCCTCGGTCCGTCCACACAGCGGTGTCTTCCTTCAAAGCGCTTTCCAGAGCGTCAGCGAGACCGCCGTTTTCGTAGATCAGACCGGTTTTCGGAGGGTCGATAACGTCCCTGAGGCCTGGCGTGTCCGGTCCGAGAACCGCACGTGCGAAAGTTGCGGCCAGAATGGCCGACCCGGATGTCAGCGATGCCCGGTAGGGCAGCACGACAAAGTCGGCAGCAGCGTGCAGCTTGCCGACCTGTTCCTGCGTCGCGAAGCCTTTCTTGATCACCAGGCGACCGTCGTCGGGCAGTTCGGGATTGAAGTTGCTTGCCAATTCGCCCGCAAAGACCAGACGGTCATCAGGGCCGGCCAAGGCAAGGAAGGCTTCAGCGAGTTCTTCAGGTTGCTTGTATGGCGCGATCCGCCCGGGAGACAGCACAACCCGGCGCGCTTCAGAAAGTCCCAGATCGCGGCGTGCAGCGCTGCGCGCGTAGACGGGATACGCGCCTTCATAGTTGTGATGGGCAATGATCCGGATTTTTCTTTCAGGCAATTTCAACTCAGCTCGTGCGGCGGTGAGTGCATGGAGCGAATGAAGGTGGAGTATGTCGGCAAGCTCACACAGGCCAGCCTGCAGATCTTCATTTGCAGCACCCTTTTGCCTGTCATGCGGCGCCAGATTGTGGATTGTCCAGACAACCTTGCCGCCAGCTGTGCGGAACTGGCTCATACCGTCCAGAAATTCCTCGACCGACTTTGGTGCGCCAGCCCCGATGAGGACCGCATGTTCCCAATGCAGATGGAACAAATGTGGCCTTTCTGGTGTGCCTGCTTGCAGTCTCAGTGCATCCTCGATCGAACCCGGCTCTGCCGTGAAAGCCGGTTCAAGACTTTCATAAAGCAGAGTCTGGTAGGGATTCGTTCCCCTGTAATCCGGGAAATACGAGATGTGCTGGGCGCTTAGGTCTGGTGTGGTGATCATGGCTGCAAATCTGAACATCACGTGTTGGCGGGTCAGGGACCATGAGGCGACATCAAACTCAAGAGCGTTTGACTTGACACGTTATCCAGGGTCGCTTCTAATCTTTTTCATATTTTTATTAATGTCAAAAATTCGGGTGAAGGCGGCTATGACACGTTGGGTCCTCGGAAAAGTCCTGGCCTTGTTGAGTGTTCTCGGCATTCCGCTGAGCAACGCCGCAGCGCAGAATTCCCGCCAGTTCGAGTCTCCGGCTTCGGCGCGTGCCTATCTGCGCGCGAACCCTGATGGGCCGCAAGCCAATGCCGCCTTTCTGGCTCTCGTGGAGTTTCGTCTGATGCGTGAGAACCCGGGTTTGTCCAGAGACGAAATTGTCGCGATTTTCAACAGGAATGCATCGGCTTCGACCGGGGCGCGTCAGGCTCCGACGCCGGACCTTTATTGAGAAGAACCATGCGTTGGCCAGTTCGGGTATTTTTCAAATCAACCGGAGCCATTGCGATTGCTGCGGTAGTCTTTCTCGCACCCGCAAAGGCTCAGACGACCGACGCGCTTGCCGGATCGACATCTCGCGTTGCATTGGTGATCGGTAACTCAGCCTACCAGTCAGTTGCACCACTGCCCAACCCGGTCAACGATGCCGAACTGGTGGCGGAAAAACTCTGGGAAGCCGGCTTCGAAGTCATTGAAACACTCGATGGCGACCGGGAAAAAATGCTTGCCGATCTCGCCACATTCCGCAGCCGCCTCCGGGAAGGCAGTGAAGCGCTGTTCTACTATGCGGGTCATGGCGTACAGATCGGAGGTCGCAACTACCTTCTGCCCGTCTCCGTCGCACCGAGATCCGTAGAGGAACTGGTCGAGCAGTCGATCGACGCGCAGCTCTTTGTCGACATCATGTCCAATTCCGGTGCCAAGCTGAACATCGTGCTTCTGGATGCGTGCCGCAACAATCCCTTCGGCGAAATCACCACTGAGGAAACCGAGACGATCGCGTCTCGTGCGATCAGTCTGGGGGCATCACGCGAAGAGGTGTCGAGAGGCCTGGAACAGTTGTCGCAATCCAGCCGGGGCGGGCTTGCCGAAATGACGGCCGGCGATACGGAGACTGTGATCAGTTTCGCGACGGCGCCGGGGTCGGTCGCCTATGACGGTGAGGGCCGCCACAGCCCCTATACCCAGGCGATTGCCGATAACATCAGCGAGCCGGGGCTCGAAATCATCGATCTTTTCCGCAGGATCCGCGGCAGCGTGCGTGAAAACACGGCCGGTGAACAAATCACCTGGACCACAAGCACGCTGGAGAGCCGGTTTTACTTCATTCCGCTCGTGGACGACCTGCGGCTGGCGACGACGGGCATGTCAATTGCGTCCGACACGCTGGGCGGGTTGCCTCCGCGCCGTATCATTGACCGGACCTTCTGGCGTTCGATCCGGGACAGTGAGAGGCCGGAAGCCTTTGCCTCCTACATCCGGACCATGCCGCGCGGGGCCTTTGTCGAGGATGCAAAGGAGCAACTCAGACAGCTTGGAGGCGATCCCGACAGCATTCTGGTTTCCGACACGGCGCTGCCGGAGACCGCGCCAACACGGGTTGCGGGTTCTGGCGATAATGGCCGGAACGACATCATGTCCTCACTGGACAGTGCGCGTCTGAATATTCCGATCGGGGTCGGCGAGAAGCAGCTTCAGACCCCGTCTGATGAAAATGGCTGGGTCTACGTCGAAAGTGCGTCCCGTCTCGGTGTTGTTATGGAAAGTTCCGGCAAGGCACTGCACGGCGGGACGGTACACTGGCTTTCAGATGAAAATGAACTGTCCTACACGCCTCAGATCGGTTCCAACGGTGGCCGCGACGCGTTCAGAAGCCTGGCTTTGGGAGAGGAGGGGAATACCGCTCCGATCGAGGCACAGCTCGATGTCTATGTTGACGCCTGCGATATCCTCGCGGGGAACCCGTATGACAGCCAGCGCGTCACCGCCGGGACGCGGCAGTTCATCATTGACCGGAACTTCGATGCCGCGATTGAAGTCTGCGAAATTGCTGTTGCGAACTATCCGGACGTAGAACGGTTCTGGGCTCAGCTCGCGCGGGCGTACCGTTCGGCCGGGGACTATGAAAAGGCCATTGAATGGCAGCAGAAAGCCGTCGATGCCGGCTATGCATCGGCCATGGTTTACCTTGGTCAGATGTATCTGGATGCCCAGGCGGTCCCACGCGATTACCCACGCGCAAAGGTACTCTTCGAGGAAGCGGCTGATCGCGGCGAAACAGCCGCCTATACGGCCCTTGCATGGATCTATCGCGCGGGCGTTGGTGTTCCGCAGGATTATGGCCAGGCGCTGGAGTTTTACCGGGAAGGGGCGGATCTCGGGAATGACTGGGCTATGACCAACATTGCCGAGTTCTACCAGAAAGGTTTTGGCGTCGAAAAGGATGCGAACGAAGCCGTTACCTGGTATACGGCCGCGGCGAAAAGCGGTGAATTGACGGCCCAGACGCGCCTGGCGCGCATGTATCAGAACGGCGATGGTATCCCGAAGGATTTCGAACAGGCGCGGTTCTGGTTCGAAACGGCGGCTGGCCGCGGCGTACCCAATGCGCTCACGCGGCTCGGGATCATGTATGAGAACGGGCAGGGGGTCGACAAGGATGTGGAAGCGGCCGTGCGGCTGTTTACGAGGGCCGCGCAGGAAAACGATGCGGAAGCCTATTTCCGGCTGGCCCGTGTCTATGCTTCAAAACATCCCCTTTACGACGACCCTGAACGCGCGGTGACGCTGTTTGAACGTGCGATCCAGGATGACGTTTTCGGGGCGGAACGAGGTCTCGCGCGACTTATTCTTGAAGGGCGAGGCGTCGCGAAGGATGTGGGCCGGGCACGCGAACTGCTGTCGGCCGAGGGTGAGAACAACCCTTGGGCAGCCCGCGACGCCGGTCGCGCATGGGCCTCTGCCGATGGTGTGGAACCCGATTTTACCGAAGCGGCCCGCTGGTTCCGGATCGCGGCTGAAGGGGGTGTTCCATGGGCAGCGCTTGATCTGGCGCGTCTGTCGGAAGCCGGGCGCGGGGTTCCGAAAGACCGGCGCGCTGCTCTGATCTGGTATGCCACGGCGCTCGGCTTAAGCGACAATGCCAATTTGGCAGAAACCGTCGCCAAGAACACATCGTCCTATACGCGGGAAGAGTTTGTCGCGGCAGCCCAATCGATCCTGACAGACCTTGGGGTTTTGTCCGGTCCGGCAGACGGGCAACTGGGACCGGCGACACGACGGGCGATCAATGAGGCGTTTGCAGCAAACGGGCAGACACCGCCCGGTGACGACATCACCCTCGACGATCTGTCGAGACTGACACAAATGGAATGAGAGACAGGCGGGAACCAATGATCAAGACCATTGCAGCTCTATTCGTCCTAACTGCGTTCCTGGCAGGGTGTGTCAGTTCCTCGGTCAGCCGTCCCGACGTGTCCATCAATGCAGAAGTTGCCCGTCTGAAACAACAGGGGTTCCGGCAGGTGACGCGGACATCCGACGGGACGCGCATTTTGCGTTACAGCGGCCGAATAAACTCGGCGGTTGAATGCAGAACCGGTTCAAACAGCTTTGCGCGCATTCCTTCCAGGCAGCGGACGGCGGATGGACAGACGCAAACCATCACACTTGACGCCTATCTTCAACTCACGCCCGGGACCGATGGCATCCTGCGCAATTCGGGGCGTGACGGCATCTATATCGTAACAGTCAAAACACGCGGCCGAGGCGGGAGCACAACGCTGACCGGCATCAAGTTCGGCCCGCGAGGGCAGGCAACCTCCCGTACTGGCCTGACATGCCGCGCAGCTTGATCGGACAGTCGTAGTTGGCACGGTCATCCGCCTTACGGCTCGATATTTTCGTGCTTGCCGACATTCGTGTCGGCGATGTCGCAGCACCCTGCCATGCGGCAATGCTGGAAGGGCTCGCTGACGCCGGTTACCGGGTCGGTGTTCTTCCGATCGCACCCGCCGAGATCAAGTCAGACCCCTATACGATAGACGCAACCTATTGCCGGCTTTTCGAAGAAGGCCGTTTGCGGCGTCTGGCCCCTGGCGTGCACGTCGAGTGCGGACTTGCACTCGGGCTCGATGCGCGCCTGTTTGCAGTACCCTTCGGCAATGTGTGTTCGGTCAAGGCGGACCACCGTGTGGTAACGCTTGAACGTCCTGCCGACTTTGCGTCCATGACGCCCACACAGCTTGATTGCCTCGCGGAAAACGCCGGCGAGGTGTTCGGTGGGTCGGTTCTTTGGGCGCCCACAACACGGATTGGCAGGGATGCACTGTCCTATTGCGTCCCGCACTGGCCGACAGCCAAAGCCGACTGGCTGCCGACGGTGCCGTCCGCGCGTATCGCGCATCGACAGGGAACTGAACGGGCGCGGCCGACGATTGGTCTGGGGCATCATGCACGGGCGCGGTCGGGTCCGTGGTTGGTGTCGATGGCAGCAGATGCACGCGCGTTCCGCTCTGCCAATGTTCTCTGGCGGCTGCTTGCCGCGCCCGATGCGGAGCGTCCGGCATGGCCGCAAGCTGCACCCATCGAAGCCTGGCCTGACGACCAAATCGGATTTTTCGAGTTCCTTGGCAAGATCGATATCCTCGCCAACGGCGATCACGCATCGGAAGATCCGTGTCCGGTGGAAGTTCTTTGTGCCTTGCGCAGTGGGGTGGTTCCCTTCCTGGAGCCCGAGTACAGAGCGGTATTCGCCGGGACAGCCATCTACGGTCGGTCGTCCGAGCTTGCCCAGCGCGCATTGGAGTTTCATGAAAATCCCTCTCTGGCCGCGGACCTGCAGGCCAGTGGAAAGGAACTCGTCGAGAAGATGTTCTCGGCGCAGGCCGCCGTTTCCAGAGTGCGTGATCTCATTGGTAAACCGCGTGACAACCCTTATGCCCCGGCCGTTCATGCAGCGCCGGGTGGCCGGGTGCTTTTCTATTCGACCAACGGTATCGGTCTTGGACATCTGACGCGCCAGCTCGCGATTGCCCGTCGCTTGCCTTCACATCTCACGCCCGTGTTTCTCAGCCACTCAAAGGCGGTCGATATTGTTCACCGCTACGGGTATTCAGGCGAGCATTTGCCGTATCATTCGGCCTATGGCGAGCGCAAGGAACACTGGGATGTCGCGCTTTCGGATGCATTGACGGCAGCGTTGGATTTTTACGATCCAAGCGCACTGGTTTTTGATGGCAATGTTCCGTTTCTGGGGCTCATGAGAGCGATGGATACACGCCCTGACATCGCGCGTATCTGGATCAGGCGCGCCTTTTGGGGAGCGAACCGCGATCTCGACGCGCTGGAGCGGGGCTCGGCGTTCGATCTTGTCGTGGAACCGGGTGAACTGGCGTGGGCACGCGATGATGGTCCGACCGTGGAGCATCGGCATAAGGCGCTTCTGGTGCCGCCGGTAAGGCTTCTCGACGGTGACCAGATGCTGGACCGGAGGGCCGCCTGCGCGGAACTTGGTCTGGACCCTGAACATGTCAATGTCCTCGTCGCGCTTGGGTCAGGCAACAATACCGATACCGGCCGTATGACTGCCCGAATCCTTGCACATCTTCACGGTCGCACCGGTGTCGGGACAACGGTCGCGGAATGGCGCATCGCCGGGGAGAAAACAGATTTGCCGGCAGGTGTTTCCCGGCTGACCGCATACCCCTTCGGCAAGTTTCTGAGCGCCTTCGATTTTGCCGTCGCTGCTGCGGGTTACAACACGTTCACCGAACATATGGCGGAGGGTTTGCCGACAGTGTGGGTGCCAAATGAGCATGCGCAGCAGGACAGGCAAATCCTGAGAGCACGTTTTGCCGAGGCGAACGGTCTGGGATGCCTCGTGCGGCACAGAGCCGATTTCGGCCTCAAGCAGGCCCTAGACCGCATGCTGGAGGCCGAAGCGCGTGCAGCGAAGCGCGCTGCTCATGTAGGTATCGGAAAGCATCTTGCCGATAACGGCGCGGTTGAAGCTGGTGAGGCAATTGCAAGTCTGTGCGGGTCGATTGTTTCAAGAAATGCCGCGGACTGGCAGGTGCAAGAAGTGCTTCGAGCTGATCAATCTGATGCGTCCGAGGTGGTCGCCTTATGCGAGATTGTTGAAGAGAATGGAACTTAGTATGTGCTTGGTGAAATTATTTAAAATATTGAAATTATAGATTAAATTGACTCTGCAAGTTGCGGTGAATCATGTGCGGCAACTTCAAAATCCCACAATCTCCGACAATTGCTTCAGCGTCTCGGGGCTGTCCCATTTTGCCGGCCCGACCATGCGTCCGATTTCACGTCCGTCCGGATTGATCAGGACCGTTGTTGGAATGCCAAAGACATTGAAACTGCGCATGGAGTTCTGGGACGGGTCCAAATAGACGGGTAGGTCCGTCAGTTTGTGGAGCCGGTAGAAGCTTTCGATGTTCGCTGCGCCGGTCGTGTCGATGGAAATCGGCATTACGCGAATGTTCCGGTTGCCCAGATCGCGCGCGAGTTGATCAAGCGCGGGCATTTCTTCGCGGCATGGCTCGCACCATGTGGCCCAGACGTTCACGATGAGGTAGTCCCCTCTAAAGTTCTCAAGATCCAGTTCTTTGCCGGCAGCATCTGAAAATGCCGTTTCGGGAAGTTCCCGCGAAGTTTCCAACATGGTGAAACGGCCTGGAGGCAGTTCCGAACTGAAGAGCAGCGGATAAAGATTTGCCACGACGACAAAGCTGCCAATCAAGATCAGGAAAGTCGTCAGTGATGAACGCATGAAACAAGCTCAAATTCAAAAAAACAGGCTTCAAGTCCTGCAGAGTGTTTTCCGCATATCCGCTGGCCTGGTCTCAGTTATTCAGGTTTTCTGCCGCAGTCGACTGCCGGAGTGATCAAAAAACTGTGTGCCGGCACACAGTCAGATCTGCTGGTTCGACACGCGTTCTGCTTCTGAACATGTATTTTGTTCGCGTTTGAAAAGGCGCTCCATTGTCGATGCCGCCTCGCTTACACTCATCGCCTGAGCGCTGCGATCGCAAGTCGAATGCAGAATATGTTGCGGTGCATTATCAATTGGTTGAATGCGCTTCCCCGAATTGTGCTGCCGATCGGCCGTAGCCGGTGCGCTGTGTGGTGCAACACAGCGTGTGCGATCCGGTTTCTACCCCTGAAACGTGAGAATTCTGCGGATTTGGGCGTTTATACCTAAGTATTAATCCGTCGGAATAATAGTGCTCATACGTATGATTATACCTAAGTAGCGTAATTCGTAAGTAGTGTTGTAAAGGTAATTGCCGCTGCTAGTGTCCCGTTCTCAATTCTGATCAATTCAGTCTTGCTCAATAAAGTTGTTTTTCGAATGAGAAGCCTTGTGAGGCAGGGTTCTCAGATTTTCGAGGCGATTTTCGAGTAAAATGTCTGGTTTGTCTTGCCGGGAATCGGCACGGGGTCGGTCTGTGTGACCGGCAGTCTATTCCCGCTCCAAACGGATCAAGAATTTTCCCAGCCTCACTCCAAGCTCTCGCTTACGTCTTTTGTGCGATGCGGGAAATTTCGTTGGAGGCCCAACGCAATCGATGGAGAAGCAAGGCGCCGCACGTATCGTCGGACCTTGCCTACAGCAGGACGAAGTGGAGGAGACGCCATGTCCGAAAACTCATCCAACAATGGATACTGGTCTGCGAATATGCGGATCATCTCGATCAGCCTCGTCATATGGGCGCTGGTTTCTTTCGGGTTCGGCATTCTGCTGCGCCCTCTCTTGAGCGGGATCTCCGTTGGCGGGACCGATCTCGGGTTCTGGTTCGCGCAGCAAGGTTCGATCCTTGTCTTCCTCGCGATCATCTTCTTTTACGCATTCTGGATGAACAAGGTCGACCGCGAGCACGGTGTGGACGAAGAATAGGGGCCTGAGGGATGGATCAGTTTACTATCAATCTGCTGTTTGTGGGCGGTTCCTTCGCGCTCTACATCGGCATCGCGATCTGGGCCCGGGCGGGCTCGACTTCCGAATTCTATGCAGCCGGGCGCGGCGTGCATCCGGTCACCAACGGCATGGCGACGGCAGCGGACTGGATGTCGGCAGCGTCGTTCATCTCCATGGCCGGCCTGATCGCGTTTACCGGCTATGATAACAGCTCCTTCCTCATGGGCTGGACCGGCGGTTACGTGCTTCTGGCACTTTTGCTCGCACCTTACCTGCGCAAGTTCGGCAAGTTCACGGTCTCAGAATTCATCGGGGACCGGTTCTACAGTCAGACCGCGCGGATCGTGGCTGTCATTTGCCTGATCGTTGCCTCGACGACTTATGTGATCGGTCAGATGACCGGTGTGGGCGTCGCCTTTGGCCGCTTCCTGGAAGTCGACAACACGACCGGCCTCTTGATCGGCGCCTGTGTCGTTTTCGCCTACGCCGTCTTCGGCGGCATGAAAGGCGTGACCTACACGCAGGTGGCGCAGTATGTGGTTCTGATCACGGCCTACACCATTCCGGCAATTTTTATCTCCCTTCAGCTCACCGGCAACCCGATCCCGGGTCTCGGACTGTTCGGAAACGACGTTGCCAGCGGCGTTCCGCTGCTGACGAAGCTGGACCAGGTGGTGACTGAACTCGGGTTCAATTCCTATACCGCGCACCATTCCAACACGCTGAACATGGTTCTGTTCACGCTGTCGCTGATGATCGGCACGGCAGGGCTGCCGCACGTCATCATGCGGTTCTTCACCGTGCCCAAGGTCTCGGACGCGCGCTGGTCCGCGGGCTGGACGCTGGTTTTCATCGCCCTGCTTTACCTCACCGCTCCGGCTGTCGGTGCCATGGCGCGCCTCAACATCACCGAGATGATGTGGCCGAACGGCGGGATCAACGGCGGTGCCGTTGCTGTCGAGACCATTGCCGAAGATCCGAAATACGACTGGATGGATACCTGGCAGAAGACGGGTCTTCTCGACTGGGAAGACAAGAATGGCGACGGCAAGATCCAGTACTACAATGACAAGAATGCTGAGATGCAGACCCTTGCTGCTGAAAAAGGCTGGGTTGGCAACGAGCTGACAAAGTTCAACCGCGACATTCTTGTGCTTGCAAACCCGGAGATTGCCAATCTGCCGAGCTGGGTCATTGGCCTGGTCGCAGCCGGTGGTCTCGCGGCCGCTCTGTCGACGGCTGCCGGATTGTTGCTCGCAATATCGTCGGCGGTCAGTCATGACCTGATCAAGGGCGCGTTCAATCCACGGATATCGGAGAAGGGCGAACTCCTGTCGGCGCGAATTGCCATGGCGGTCGCCATCGTGGTGGCAACCTATCTGGGGCTGAACCCGCCAGGCTTTGCAGCACAGACAGTCGCACTGGCTTTCGGACTGGCGGCGGCGTCAATCTTCCCGGCGCTGATGATGGGGATCTTCTCGACCCGCATCAACAACACCGGTGCTGTTGCCGGCATGCTGGCGGGCCTGATCGTGACACTGGTCTACATTTTCCTGCACAAGGGCTGGTTCTTTATCCCGGATACCAACACCTTCACGGATGCCGATCCGTTGCTCGGGCCGATCAAGTCGACGTCCTTCGGGGCCATCGGTGCGGGGGTGAACTTCCTGGTTGCCTATGTCGTGTCCGGCATGACCAAGGAAACGCCGCAGGCGATCAAGGAACTGGTTGAGAGCGTGCGCATCCCCAGAGGTGCAGGCGTCGCCCAAGACCACTGATCACGTCGCCGGGCGACTGGTTTCAGCTCGCCCGGCCCCGTATGATCCGGTCCTGCCCAGCCTTGTGCCGGGCAGGACTATCTGTTCAAGACGAGGCGGTGCGAATGTCCTTGAGTGTTGGTCAGATTTTGGCGTTCCTGAAATCGCTGCATCCGTATGATGCGCTTTCGCAAGATGTGCAGGAGAAACTTGCGGGACGCTTTCAGGTTCGTCACGTCGAGCCCGATGCACATATCTACAAGTTCGGTGATCCGTTGCCGGGTCTCTTCGTCATCTACGAGGGCGGGGTGAAGATCCGGGACGAAAACAGTGTCGTCGTCAGCCACCTGGTTCACAGGAACACGTTTGGCGAACGCGGGCTGATGAAAGATGGCGCAGCCGCGACGTCTGCGCAAGCTGACGAGCCGTCTGTCCTCCTGGTGTTGCCGCCGGCGGACTTCCGCAAACTAATGGACGAACAAAAGGTAGTTGCCCGTTTTTTCGATCGGGCGCGCAAATCGGGCACCCGCGGTCGGGATCTTGCGACAACGCTGGCGGAAACGCTTATGGCGCGAAACCCGATCACATGACGGTCTCGCCTTCGAAGGCAGATGTATGACCAGCGCCCTGGAT
>Ga0207422_1003198_pt1 | contig 17370 bp, 16 predicted proteins | sample MarCyaLeptolynsp_FD_187757 | JGI IMG/M metagenome (GOLD analysis project Ga0207422, IMG submission 187757) | Marine cyanobacterial communities from Panama - species 1 Leptolyngbya sp. (SPAdes) | ecosystem: Environmental > Aquatic > Marine > Unclassified | place: Panama: Panama City | collected...
AATTCACCGGGTGGCCCATGTGGCTTTTGATCTGGCCGGAAAACGTCGCGGTAAAGTAACATCCAGTGAAAAATGCAACGTGATGGAAAGCGGCATGTTGTGGCGCGAAGAAGTGGAAGTGATTGCCAAGGACTATCCGGAAATTGAACTGGAACATATGTTGGCGGACAATGCCGGTATGCAGCTGGTGCGGGCGCCAAAACAATTTGATGTGATTGTGACAGATAACCTGTTTGGTGACATGTTGTCTGATGTGGCGGCCATGTTAACCGGATCATTGGGTATGTTGCCCTCGGCCTCCATGGGTGAACCGGGTGGTGCGGCCCTGTATGAACCTGTGCATGGATCGGCGCCGGATATTGCCGGGCAGGGGATTGCCAACCCGATTGCCATGATTTTGAGCCTGGCAATGGCGTTACGCTATAGCCTGAATTTGGGCAAAGAAGCCGATCTGGTGGAGCAGGCCGTTAATAATGTTCTGGATGGCGGTATTCGCACGGCGGATATTATGCAGGATGGCAAAGCCAAGGTTTCGACCAGCGTTATGGGTGACAGTATCCTGCGCGAACTGGATAAATTAAACAGCTAATTTTTTAAATATATATACAATATCAGGAGAATACGATGTCCTATAAAGTGGCTGTCGTTGGTGCGACAGGAAATGTCGGCCGTGAAATGTTGAATGTCTTACATGAACGCCAATTCCCGGCGTCTGAAATTATCCCGCTGGCTTCCCGCCGGTCCATTGGTCAGGAAGTGACCTTTGGCGATACGACATTAAAAACAAAATGTCTGGATGATTTTGATTTCTCTTCCGTAGATATCGCCTTGATGTCTGCAGGTGGTTCTGTGTCCAAAGAATGGTCACCGAAAATTGCGGCACAGGGCTGTGTGGTCATCGACAACAGTTCCCATTACCGCATGGATCCGGATGTGCCGTTGATCGTGCCGGAAGTAAACGCCGACGCTATTGCCGGATATACCAAGAAAAACATCATTGCCAATCCGAACTGTTCTACGGCCCAGATGGTTGTGGCGCTGAAGCCATTGCATGACCTGGCGACCATCAAACGTGTTGTGGTCAGCACCTATCAGTCTGTATCCGGCAGTGGTAAAGCCGCCATGGACGAGCTGTGGTCACAAACCCGTGCGATTTTTGTAAATGATCCGGTTGAGCCGGAAGTTTACCCCAAACAGATCGCCTTCAACGTGATCCCGCACATCGATGTGTTCATGGACAGTGGTGATACCAAAGAAGAATGGAAAATGATCGTCGAGACCACAAAAATTCTAGATCCCGACATCAAAGTCACCGCCACTTGTGTGCGTGTGCCGGTTTTCCTGAGCCACAGTGAATCCATCAACATCGAATTCGAAAAACCATTCGATGAAGAAGAAGTGCGCGAATGTCTGCGTACTGCGCCGGGTATCATGCTGTTTGATAAACGCGAAGACGGGGGTTACATCACCCCGATCGAAGCCGCCGGTGAATTCGCCACATACATCAGCCGTATCCGCCGCGATGAAACCGTGGAAAACGGCCTGAACCTGTGGTGTGTATCTGATAACCTGTTGAAAGGCGCTGCCCTGAATGCTGTTCAGATCGCCGAAAGCCTGTGCAGCAAGTTCCTGCAAAAAGGCTAATTCTTCAGCGTCATAAATCTTCTTGAAAGGGCAGTTTTCGAACTGCCCTTTTTTTGTGGACATTTTTTTTACGGAAAAGACAATATCGGCTGTCTTTAAATTGTGCTGTCAGGATCTGGTAATCCTGTGATAATAAAATAAAGCCGTTCAAAAAATATATGGAGGATAAGGTGATCAAGAAAAGTCTTTTGGTTTCAGTTCTGTGTTTGGGGTTGATGTCTTGTGATCAGGGTACAGAAAGCCAGAATGTCACGGCTTCTGATGCACAGGCGTTTGTGGACATGGTGGAAAAAGACTTGGCTGAAAGGCATCCTCATGCCGCCCGGGCTTATTGGATTCAGGCAAATTTTGTCACCGAAGACACCGTTGCCTTGGTCTCGAAAATCAGTGCAGAATCCACAGCCCTGTCGGTGAAATATGCCAATGAAGCGAAACAGTTCAATGATCTGGAACTGGATCCGGACCTCAGGCGTAAGCTGGAAATCATCAAGCTGGGCATCACCCTTCCGGCCCCCACCAATGCGGCTGATAATAAAGAACTGGCAGAAATTACCACGGAACTGGGCAGCATATATGCCACCGGTAAAGACCCATTTGATCGCACTTTGGGGGAACTGGTCGGCCTGATGGCCACATCCCGGGATGCGGATAAATTGTTAAAAGCCTGGGCAGGATGGCGCACCATCAGTCCGGTGATGAAAGACAAATATGCCCGTATGGTGGAAATCGCCAATAAGGGGGCTCAGGAACTTGGATATTCTGATGTGGGGTATATGTGGCGATCCGGATATGACATGCCCGCTGATGATTTTCGCGTCGAAGCTGACCGGCTTTGGGGGCAAGTGAAACCACTGTATAATGCGCTGCATTGTCATGTGCGGGCCAAACTGAATGAAAAATATGGCGATGAAATTGTCGCCCTGGATGGCCCTATACCCGCTCATTTGACGGGTAATATGTGGGCCCAGCAATGGGGCAATATTTATGATCTGGTGGCCCCCGCAGAAAGTGGTGTCAGTTATGATCTGACCAAACAATTGAAGGATCGCGGTTATACAGCCCTGAAAATGGTCCAGACCGGGGAAGACTTTTTCTCTTCATTAGGCTTTGAACCTTTACCGGAAACCTTCTGGCAACGCTCATTGATTACCAAACCCCGTGATCGGGAAGTACAATGCCATGCCAGCGCCTGGAATATAGATAACAAAGACGATATCCGCATTAAAATGTGTACCGTCGTGAATGCCGAAGATTTTCAGGTGGTACATCATGAATTGGGGCATAATTATTATCAGCGTGCTTACAAGGACCAGTCTTATTTACATCTGAATGGGGCACATGACGGGTTTCATGAAGCCATTGGCGATGTCGTTGCCTTGTCCATTACACCGTCTTATCTAAAACAAATTGGCTTGATTGATGAAGAACCCGGCCCGGAAGGGGATATTGGTTTATTATTACATCAGGCGATGAATAAAGTGGCTTTCCTGCCGTTTGGTTTATTGGTTGATCAATGGCGCTGGCAGGTCTTTAACGGCGAATTGACGCCCGAGACCTATAACAAAGGCTGGTGGGACCTGCGCGAGAAATATCAGGGCATCACGGCACCTATGGAGCGTATTGCGGATGATTTCGATCCCGGTGCCAAATTCCATATTCCGGGCAATACGCCTTACATGCGTTATTTCCTGGCCCATATCCTGCAATTCCAGTTCCATAAGGCCGCCTGCGATATTGTCGGTTTTGACGGACCTTTACATCGCTGTACGATTTATAACAACAAAGAGGTAGGCGAGAAATTCAAAGCCATGCTGGAAATGGGTGCCAGTCGCCCCTGGCCAGAAGCTTTGGAAGCCTTCACCGGAGTGCGCGAGATGGACGGCAGTGCGGTACAGGAATATTTTGCACCGCTAAAAGCCTGGTTAGATGATCAAAACAAAGACCGGCAATGTGGGTGGTAGCAAAGAATAAAATTTTTTGCAGTGCAGCATCTTGTCAGGGGGGCAAAAAAAATATAGGGTTTTGTTCCAATAATAAAAATAAGTCTGGACAGGAACAAAGGAGCCCCACATGACATCCCTCTCTTCTCGCCCGCGCAGAAGCGTTTTATATATGCCCGGATCAAATGCCCGTGCTTTGGAAAAGGCCAAAACCTTACCCGCCGATGCATTGATTTTGGATCTGGAAGATTCTGTGGCACCGGATGCCAAGGAAGCAGGTCGCGACCTGGTTGTGCAAGCGGTGCGCTACGGGGGATACGGCAAGCGGGAATTGATCATTCGGGTGAATGGTTTGGACAGCCCCTGGGGGGAAGCTGATCTGAAAGCTGCCGCGGCGGCTGGCCCTGATGCGATTATGGTGCCCAAGGTGGAAAGTGCCGCTATGGTCCACGAAGTTGAAAAAATGATGGATGCGGCGGGTGCCCCTGCGACAACAGATATCTGGTGTAATATGGAAACACCGCGTGGCATGTTGCATGCCGAAGAGGTGGCCGGCGCCAGCCCACGCATTGCCTGTTTTGTCATGGGTTTGAATGATCTGGTCAAGGAACTGCATGCCTCCCATACGCCTCAACGTTTGCCGGTGATGACGGGTATGAGTTTATGTCTGCTGGCTGCCCGGGCCGAAGGCCTGGCCATTCTAGACGGGGTTTATAACGACATCAGTAATCCGGAAGAATTCGAAGCCGCCTGCCGTCAGGCATTGGAATTTGGCTTTGACGGTAAAACCCTAATCCACCCGAAACAACTGGCACCCGCCAATGAAATTTTTGCCCCAAGTGCCGATGAACTTGATTTGGCCAAACGCATGATCGTTGCTTTTGAAGAAGCCGAAGCCGAAGGCAAGGGGGTTGCCGTGGTGGACGGGAAAATGATTGAAAATCTGCATGTGGATAATGCCCGAAGACTCGTCAGCATGGCAGAAGCCATTGCCGAGCTGGAGACTTGATCATGAGCAAAACCAATGTAGGCAATTATTTCGAAGATTTCAAAATCGGTCAGATTTTAAACCATGCCACGCCCCGCACCATCACCGAAGGGGATGTCAGCCTTTATACTGCATTATATGGTGGGCGTTTTGCACTGCAATCTTCCGATGAATTTGCCCATGACTGTGGTCTGGAATGTGCGCCGGTGGATGACATGCTGACTTTTCATGTGGTGTTTGGCAAAACCGTGCCGGATATTTCCATCAACGCCGTGGCCAATCTGGGTTATGCGGATTGTCGTTTCCTGGCCCCGGTTTATCCCGGGGATACGTTGTCTGCCAGCAGTGAAGTTATCGGCCTGAAAGAAAACTCCAGCGGTAAGAATGGCAATGTTTTTGTGCGCACCACCGGCACAAATCAGGACGGTGTGACGGTGCTGGAATATATCCGCTGGGTGATGGTGAATAAAAAAGACCTCGCCAATCCGGCCCCGGAAACGGTCATCCCAGATTTGCCAGAGGCCGTATCAGCCGAGGACCTGGTGGTACCGGAAGGACTATCTTACAAGGAATATAACGACACTCTGGCCGGTTCAGAATTTTACTGGGAAGATTATCAGGTGGGTGAAAAAATCAACCATGTGGACGGCATGACCGTGGAAGCCGCCGAACATATGATGGCCACCCGTTTGTATCAAAACACCGCCAAGGTCCATTTCGATCTGAATACCCAGAAAGAAGGTCGTTTGGGTGAACGTATCGTCTATGGTGGTCATGTGATCTCTCTGGCAAGAGGCCTCAGTTTCAACGGCCTCGGCAATGCCCAGAACATCGCTGCCATCAATGCCGGTCGCCATGTGGCCCCCTGCATTGCCGGCGATACCATCTACGCCTGGACTGAAATCCTCGACAAAGCCAAACTCCCCGGCCGTTCAGATGTCGGCGCCCTGCGCTGCCGTCTGGTCGCCACCAAAGACCTGATCCCCGCCGGTTTCCCTCATAAGGATGAAGACGGCAAATATGATCTATCTGTGCTGTTGGATTTGGATATCTGGGTGTTGATCCCAAGGAAGTCTGTGCATTAGTCCAGGGATCATCATTTCTCATTAGCTATAGTGTTCAATATAATAACCTTGCACCAGGAAGATTTATCGTTCAGGATTACCAGACTAAACTGAAAAGGGGGTCATCATGACATTTGAACGTGGGATTTATGCAGAAGGTGTGGTCATTTTTAAAAAGATGTGGCCATATGCTGTGGTTGTGACGTTGGGGGAATATGCTTTTCAGGTACTTGAAGAATTACAATTCAGCGGCGCAGGTTTTTTAGTAGCGAGGGCTATTCTATGGGGAATGTTGGCATACCATGCTCATGCGGAAACATTATTTCCAGAAAAAGGGGATGAAAACAGAACCTTAAAGGCTGGAAACAGCTATCTTGCATTTGGTTTTATGTCTGCAGCAATATTGTTGGTTGTCATTGCCGCGACAGTGGTCGCGACTTTTAGCTTACCATTACCGGAAGGCGAAGCGCGGTATTTATTCGCACTTGGTTTTACTTTGCTGTTTCTACCAATTGCATTGTGCCTTTTTGGGTTAACTTTGCCTGCATATGTAGCGGATTATCAATCAGGCATATCTATTGCCGTGAAGCGTGGTTTAAGGCAGTTCGTATGGATGTTTAGTCGGCTTATTGCTGGGCCTGGGGTTGTATTCGTTATATCTGTCGTAATATTTGTCGTTGCCATTGAATCTTATGGGGATGAGGCACCTTTTTTATTTAGTAATTATTTCCCGAACCCATTTACGTCCATCCCTGCATTGATCGCGTATGGAATTCAAGCATATGCGACGATCATGGTTGCTGTGATCCTTTCACGCGCTTATCTAAAAGATCTCCACGAACAGGATATTCCCTACCCGCCAGAGCGTAAAACATTGTCATCTAATGAACAATCGGAAGCAGATCAATAATCACTTATAGTGAGTAGAGTATGATATTTGATTGGAGTGTTCATAGAGATAGTTTAGGCTTGATGAAAGCCACGTGGTATTTTTGCCTAATTTATTTCATTATTAGCTTATATCTAGCTGGTTTTTTTGTCTTTGATGGTCAAGAAGAAATCCCAACTTATGGGACAATCTTTTTTGAGAAAATCAGGGATTTTCTTTTATTCTTTGTGATGTTTTTCATTCTTTTTAGGAAATGCATTTTAAAAGTTGTACCGGAATATAAAATAAGGACACGACCAGTTTTATATTTCTTTGGTGTATTAACATTCTATAAACTCGTTAATACGATAGTTAGTTTGACTCTTTCGGTCATTTCTGCTCGTAATATGTCCGTAGAAAATTATCTAGCATTTATGCCGATCACAGGATTAATTGTTCAATTTTTTCATCTGGTTATGTTGAGTTTAGTAGGGTTGTTATTGCCTTATATTTTAGTATTGCAAAAGTGGCCAAATTGGTCGTTTTTCATAAAGTCCATAAAGAATTTCTGGTCCGTATTTCAGGCAATGCTTTTGGGGCCCATAATTATATCTATCCTGATTTTTGCATTAAATTTCTCTTCACAGAAAACGATACAGGATCAAATCTTGAACGGGAAGGTATCTGTTATAGAATATGCTCTTCTAGCTAGTGGAAGTTTTCTCCTGAATAGTGTTTTACAAATTTATATCATGGCCATGATGGCGATAATTCTTTGCCGGGCGTATTTCAAAGACTTCCGCGAACAAGGCATTCCTTACCCACCCGAAGAATAGTCTTCCTCCGGAAATTAACCCGATCTTATCATATTGTTTCGTAGAAATGACGCAATGCGAAAGAATTTTTAAGAACGATTCTCAGGAAGGCATCTAAGGTCTTGCCCTTCTTAGGATATGTCTTTAAAAAACTTACATGGGTATTTTGTCGCGGTGGGTATTCTCTTGCCGCTTTAATTTTAAGGAGTAGCAGATGGCTCGTGTATCGCGGCCTAGATCGCCGCATCTGCAGGTCTACAAGTGGGGGGCGCATATGGCCCTGTCCATTCTTCATCGGGCGACAGGTGTTGCCCTGGGTGTTGGCACTTTATTGATCGCCTGGGGTCTTGTGGCTCTCACATCCGGTCCCGAAGCTTTCGAACAATTTCAGGTATGTATGTCCAGTGTGCTGGGCCGTCTGGTGATGTTGGGCTTTACCTTCGCATTGATGCTGCATCTGTGTAACGGATTGCGGCATTTATTTTGGGATGCGGGCTATGGTTTTGACCTGGATGTCACGCGCCGTTCGAACTTGCTGGTGATTGCGGGCTCCATCATTTTAACCGTGCTGGCCTGGGTGGCCGGTTATGGCCTTATATAGAAGGAGCGGATGACATGAGTTTACGTACACCTCTTGGTAAAGTTCGTGGTCTTGGTTCCGCCAAAAGCGGTACCCATCACTGGTGGATGCAGAAAGTCACCGCCATTGCGCTTATTCCACTGACCGTATGGTTTGTGGCCTCTGTGGTATGCTTGGTGACGGCTGATTATGCAACGGCTTATAACTGGCTGCGTTCGCCGCTGTCTGCCATGTTGATGACATTGTTCATCACAGTCAGCCTTTATCACCTGAAACTGGGTCTTCAGGTGGTGATCGAGGATTATATCCATCACGAAGGATTAAAAATCGCCAGCCTGCTGGCCGTGTCCTTTGCCTGTATTCTGGTCGGCCTGGCCAGTGTCTTTTCTATTTTACAAATCGCGCTGTAAAGGCCAGGAAATAAGGTTTCTCAAATGAGTACATATGAATTAACAGATCACGTATATGATGCGATAGTGATTGGCGCCGGGGGCTCCGGCCTGCGCGCGGCCATGGGCATCGCTGAGGCCGGTCTGAAGACCGCCTGTATTTCCAAAGTTTTCCCGACCCGTTCCCACACAGTGGCGGCACAGGGCGGTATTGCCGCATCCCTGGGCAACATGGGTCCTGATAAATGGCAGTGGCATATGTATGACACTGTGAAGGGTTCCGATTGGTTGGGTGACCAGGACGCCATTGAATATATGGTGCGCGAAGCGCCCAACGCGGTTTATGAACTGGAACATTTTGGTGTGCCATTCTCCCGGACCGAAGAAGGCAAGATTTATCAGCGTCCGTTCGGTGGCATGACCACTGAATTCGGTGAAGGCCCGGCTGCGCAACGGACTTGTGCCGCCGCCGACCGGACTGGTCACGCGATGTTGCACTCGCTGTATCAGCAGTCTTTGAAATATGACACAGACTTCTTTATCGAATATTTCGCCATTGACTTGATCATGGTCGACGGCGAATGTCGTGGGGTGATTTGTCTGGACATGAACACCGGTGAACTGCACCGTTTCAAGGCCCATATGACCGTTCTGGCGACCGGTGGGTATGGCCGTTCTTATTTCTCTGCCACGTCGGCCCATACCTGTACCGGCGACGGTGGCGGTATGGTTCAGCGCGCTGGCCTGCCTCTGCAGGATCTGGAATTTGTTCAGTTCCACCCAACCGGCATTTACGGTGCGGGTGTGTTGATTACCGAAGGTGCCCGTGGTGAGGGTGGTTATCTGGTCAACTCCGAGGGTGAGCGTTTCATGGAACGTTATGCCCCGTCTGCCAAAGACCTGGCGTCTCGTGACGTGGTCAGCCGCTCCATGTCTTCCGAAATTCGTGAAGGCCGTGGTGTGGGTGAAGATGGCGATCATATCTTCCTGCATCTGGACCATCTGGATGCGGATGTGTTGGCGGAACGTCTGCCGGGGATTTCTGAAAGTGCCCGTATTTTCGCCGGTGTGGATGTGACCAAACAGCCGATCCCGGTGATCCCGACGGTGCATTACAACATGGGCGGTATTCCGACCAATTATAATTCCGAAGTCTTGAACCCGTCTGCCGATGATCCGGACCGTGTGGTACCGGGCCTGATGGCTGTGGGTGAAGCGGCTTGTGTATCTGTTCATGGTGCCAACCGTTTGGGCTCCAACAGCTTGATTGACCTGGTGGTGTTTGGTCGTTCCGCGGCGAACCGTGTGGCTGAGATCATCAAACCGGGCACAGCCCACAAACCATTGCCATCCGATGATGCAGAACTGTCATTGAGCCGTCTGGATAAATATCGTCATGCCAACGGCAGCCAGACAACGGCTGAAATCCGCGACAAGATGCAGCGCACCATGCAAAGCAACTGTGCGGTGTTCCGGACAGCGGAAGTGCTGAGCGAAGGTAAGGACCTGATCGACGAAGTGTACACCATGATGCCGGATGTGAAGACATTCGACCGTTCATTGGTGTGGAACTCTGACCTGATCGAAACGCTGGAGCTGGAGAACCTGATTCAGCAGGCGGTGGTCACCATGCACTCTGCGGAAAACCGCAAGGAAAGCCGCGGTGCACACATGCATGAAGATTTCCCGGATCGTGATGACGAGACATGGATGAAACATACCGTGGCCTGGTTGGATGAAAAGGGCAAGGTGGACATCGATTATCGCCCCGTTCATGAATATACCCTGACGGAAGAAGTCGAGTATATCAAACCGAAACCACGTGTATATTAAGGGAAAGGTGTAGAGATATGGCTGAATTCAGACTTCCCAAAAATTCCCGTTACAAAAAGGGTAAAACATGGCCCGCTCCGGAAGGTGCGACCAATATCAAACGTTTCAACGTTTACCGCTGGAACGAAGATGATGGTGAAAACCCGCGCATTGATACATATCATGTGGATATGGACAAATGTGGTCCCATGGTGCTCGATGCGATCATCAAAATCAAAAACGAAATTGATCCAACATTGACCTTCCGCAGATCATGCCGTGAAGGGGTTTGTGGTTCCTGCGCCATGAACATTGGCGGTATGAACACCCTGGCCTGTACCAAGGCGATCAGTGACTTTTCCGGTGATGTAAACATCTATCCGCTGCCACATATGGATGTGGTGAAGGATCTGGTGCCGGACCTGACCAATTTCTACGCACAGTATGCTTCTATTAAACCATGGATGCAGACCGAAACACCGGCGCCCAGCGGTAAAGAACGTCTGCAAAGCCGTGAAGACCGCTCCAAACTGGATGGCCTGTATGAATGTATCCTGTGCGCCAGCTGTTCCACCAGCTGCCCAAGCTACTGGTGGAACTCCGACAAATATCTGGGCCCGGCCGTATTGCTGCAAGCCTACCGCTGGCTGGTGGACAGCCGTGATGAAAACACTGGCGAGCGCCTCGACGAGCTGGAAGACCCCTTCCGCCTCTACCGCTGCCACACCATCATGAACTGCGCCAACACCTGCCCCAAAGGCCTCAACCCCGCTCAGGCCATCGCAGAAATCAAAAAAATGATGCTGGAACGGCAGGTTTAAAAGACCCCATCCCACGTCATACCCAACTTGATTGGGTATCCAGAATTTAAAACCCCGGTCAGATTTCTGGCTGGGTTTTTTACATACTATGATTCCTTTATCTATTATGAGAGGGAATAATAGCGCAATTTTTTTGTGATAGACCTAGTAAAGGTAGCATTTGCAGATACATCAGGCGTCTATATCAAATCTAACTGTGCAATCACCATTAGAATATTTAGCAACAGCTTGTTGCAGTTCATAGTAATTAAAAGATAATAACCAAAGCATAAAATCCCGTGATTTGCGATTATGTATGAATGGTATTCGTTGCTTAAAGTCGATTGAAAATTCTCTAAACTTGCTCTGCAGAAAACGGAAGCCTAAGGGTCTTACAGTCCTGGTATAAATTTGAAATTTTTCAATACACTCCCATTCGACTAGCGAATATTTTTTAGCTGGCCATTGCAGCCATACACCTTTTGTATCAAGTCGGATCATTGGTTGAGAGTAAAAACATAGCACATAAAGCATTACCATTCCCGTTCCTCCAGAAAATATTATGCCCGCCCACATGATAATTTTACTAATGACAATCTGAAAATCGGTGAAATTATTTCGGTCAATCTGGAAATCTGTAAATATTCCCTCAAAAACTAGCTCTCCTGCCCCCCAAGTAACAATGAGAGCTAACACTGCCATTAAAAAAATACGAAAAGAATGAAGCTTAATATCGTATTTTTCTATACTCTCTGGAAGAGGTACTTTTACATTATCACTGCTTTTCATCATCACCATTCCCCGAAATTGTTGGCCCTCTATGCTACTCAGCATCCAATTGGTAGCATTTTTTATATGCTGGTAATAGGCAAATAAACCAAAGTCTGTAGGGCTCTTGTTGGTAAGAAAAGGGAAAAGTTTGATGGTACCACTCACGAACCTATCTCCAACGCCCTGATCAGCAACAAAGCGGCGTCTTTGGAGGCCTCTCTGAGGGTGGTCATGGGGCCTAGGGGGGTGTGGGATTCTACGTTGAAATATATGCCGGTGATGCCGGCGGCGACGGCGTTGGCGGTTTTTTCATCTGTATTGGGATAAGATGAGATGATGACATCGGTGATCTGATCGATAAAGTCCTGTGTCCAGAGGCGCATTTTCCGGGCCATGTCCCGGTCATTGGCCGCCGCCAGTCCCAGCGCGTCAGCCAGCAGGATGACATGTGTGTTGCTGTATGTTTCATCAAACAACCAGTCAACCATGGTGGCGAGCGTATTTTCCTTGGGCAATTCTGCGACCATCTGGGTCATTTCGTCCGTTGATTTTTCCAGAAAACGATCGGTCATGGCCTCAATCAGGTCATCACGGTTGCCAACATTATGGCGGATCAGAGCGCGGGCCATACCTGCTTCTTCGGCGATGCGTTCCAGGGTGGTGCCTTCCACACCATAGCGGGCGACAGCAACTTCGACGGCATCAAGAATTTGGGTTGTACGGGTTTCTTTCATACTGGGGCGGGGCATCGGGACCTCTATAATAAATTATCAAACTTGACAATCTATCATAGAGGCCTTATTTAATATTATCAAGGTTGATAATTTACTGGATGTGAAAAATGATGGATTTTTTGTCTGCGATGATTACAGAACAGCAACTCTCAAATTGGGAAGCGTTGATGGATAACGTGATTATCATTGCCAGTTTTGTTTTTCTGGGGGCGGAATTTATCCGTTATGCGCTGTTGCGGCAGATTAGCTGGCGCATTGTGGGGGATACGCTCACCAATTATATCACCTATGCGATGTCCATCGGCCTGATTATACTATTGTTCCTTGGATTATATGATGGGTTCATTTTCAATGTTTTTGAATTTGCCCTGTTTGATATTCCGACCACAGGCATGACGGTGCTGCTGTGTATCTTACTGGCAGATTTGATGTATTATTGGGAACATCGCTTTTCCCATCGGGTGAATTTTGCCTGGGCCACCCATATGGTGCACCATTCGTCCAATCATTATAACATGTCCGTGGCCACCCGTTTTGGCCCGATGGATGGATTCTGGTCCGTCTTCTTTATGGTGCCGCTGATTTTTCTGGGGTTTAGCCCCCTGTTGGTGTTGTTCAGTCATGCTGTGGTTTTGGGCTATCAGACATTCCTGCATACCGAAGCCATCGGAAAATTACCCCGCTGGATCGAATATATCTTCAATACGCCGTCACACCACCGGGTACATCATGGGGCCAACGCTGAATATATCGACAAAAACTATGGCGGCATTCTGATCATCTGGGACCGCCTGTTCGGCAGCTTTGCTGAAGAAAAAGCCGAAGTGAGGTTCGGTCTGGTCGATTCCCAACAAAGCCTGAATCCCTTTGTGGTGTTCTTTCAGGGTTTCTATGAAATGATCATCGCCCTGACCAAAGCAAAAAGCCTGAAGGATATCTTCGACATTTTCTGTGCCCCACCAGAGGTGCAGGAGAAATTCAAAGAACCTGTGATCAAAGTGCCCGCGGAATAGCCGCATTCGGCCTGTGTTAGGCGAGCTGCGCTTTAAGGCTGTCCATATCGCCCAGAACCCAGAGTGCGCTGATGGCTTCGCCTTTTATGGTGAAGAATGCGGCCCCCTGCCACTGAATAAGTTTGCCCGTGGCAGGTACGCCCAAAAAGTCGTTCTGATGAAAACCACGAAAGGTCATTTGTGCTGCGACACGGTTCTCAGAAATGATCAGGTCTTCGATGATACAATGATATTGACCGAGTGCCGTATGCACCATGTTCATATAATCGATGAAAGCGTCGGGGCCTTCATGTTCCAGGCCTAAAGAACCACGAAACTTAAAATCACCGGCCAGAATTTTGCGGGCAAGCTTTGCATCCTGTTTATTCCAGACATCATGGTAAAATGTTTCAACAAGATGTTTGGGGGTCATGGATATGCCTCTTACTTGTCATCACCCATTTTCAGAGCGGCGATGAAGGCTTCGTGGGGGATTTCCACTTTGCCGTACATGCGCATTTTCTTTTTACCCTTTTTCTGTTTCTCCAACAGTTTCCGTTTACGGGTAATGTCACCACCATAACATTTGGCGGTCACGTCTTTGCGCATGGCGGAAATGGTCTCGCGGGCGATGATCTTGCCGCCGATGGCCGCCTGGATGGGAATTTTGAACAATTGGCGCGGGATCAGGTCTTTAAGCCGTTCACAGAGTGCCCGGCCGCGATATTCGGCTTGCGAGCGGTGAACCATCACACTCAGCGCATCCACGGGTTCGGCATTGACCAGAATGGACATTTTCACCAGGTCACCAAGGCGATATTCATCCATTTGATAGTCGAAACTGGCATAACCACGGGAAATGGATTTCAGGCGGTCGTAAAAATCATAAACCACTTCGTTCAGCGGCAGGCGGTAAACCACCATGGCGCGACTGCCCGCATAGGTCAGTTCAATCTGCTCGCCACGTTTTTCCTGACATAGGGTCAAGACGGAACCCAGATGGTCATCAGGCACCAGAATGGTGGCCTTGATCCAGGGTTCTTCCATTTCCTTGATATGAACCGGATCGGGCATATCGGCTGGATTATGCAATTCCTGGACGGTGCCGTCGGTCATATGGACTTTATAGACCACGCTGGGCGAGGTGGTGATGATGTCCAGATCAAATTCGCGCATCAGGCGTTCCTGGATGATCTCCAGGTGTAACATGCCTAGGAAACCACAACGGAAACCGTAGCCCAAAGCGGCAGAAGTTTCTGTTTCAAATTCGAAACTGGCGTCATTCAGACGCAACTTATGCATGCTTTCGCGCAAAGTTTCGAAATCGGCGGCATCGGCCGGGAACAGTCCACAGAAAACCACACTTTGCACGGGCTTAAAGCCGGGCAGGGGTTCCGGGGCTGAATTTTTCACATGGGTGACGGTATCACCCACTTTGGTCTGGGAAACTTCTTTGATAGAAGCCGTGAAAAAGCCCACTTCACCAGGACCCAGTTCATCAACCATACGTTCTTTAGGGGTAAAGACACCCACGCGGTCGATCAGATGTTCCGTATCGGCGATCATCATTTTAACTTTGTCGCCTTTTTTCAGGGTGCCATCAATGATGCGGACCAGTACCATCACACCCAGATAGGTGTCATACCAGCTGTCCACCAACAGGGCTTTCAGCGGTGCATCCCGGTCACCTTCCGGTTGAGGCAAGGTGGCAATCAGCGATTCCAGCAATTCATCAATGCCCTGACCGGTTTTGGCAGAAGCTTCAATGGCACCGGAAGCGTCAATGCCGATCACATCTTCGATCTGTTCGCGGACGCGCTCTGGTTCCGCAGCGGGCAGGTCGATTTTGTTCAGAACAGGGACGATTTCATGATCGTTGTCGATGGCCTGATAAACATTGGCCAAAGTCTGGGCTTCAACGCCTTGGGAGGCATCTACGACCAGCAGAGAGCCTTCACAGGCATAAAGACAACGGCTGACTTCATAAGCGAAATCCACGTGACCGGGGGTATCCATCAAATTCAGGATATATTTCTCGCCATCGGCGGCTTGATGTTCCAGACGCACGGTCTGGGCCTTGATGGTGATGCCACGTTCGCGTTCGATATCCATATTATCCAGGACCTGGTCCTTCATTTCGCGGTCGGACAGGCCATCGCAATGCTGGATCATACGATCCGCCAAAGTGGATTTTCCGTGATCAATATGGGCAATGATCGAAAAATTTCTTATGTTTTTTAAGTCAGTCATAAGTTCTCATAAGTCAGTTACTCTGGGGGCTTTTATCATTGTTTTGCCCTGACTTACAAGCACCGTTTGCCGGGAAGGGTGACTATTTTTCGTCTGATGCCTTATGCGCCAGATAACGATGGACCTTTAAATCACCACTACGCATGATTTTGGTGCGTTTGCCCCAAAATTCTGCTTCTTTCATAATCATCATCAAATTCTTGGTGCCATCCGGCCCCTGTTCGGCCAATAATTGCACCACATTATCCGCGCAAGCCCAGGCTTCCGAAATCATATTCAGATACTGATCGGTGATGTCTTCATTCACCCGAATGCTGAAGCCGCTGTTTTCCAACGCCTGAACCATTGTATCCGATGTGACAGGATAAGGATCGATCGGTTCTTGACGTAACCAGGAAATCACATCGGGTTTTGCAAGACTGTCTTGGTCCTTGACCACATAATCGGTAACCAGAAACAGACTGTCGTCTTTCAGATGTTCAAACACCTTTTGCAAAAGTTGAGTTTTGTTTTCGACAGTAAAAAGGCTTTCTTTTGAATAGGCCCGGTCGAATTTACGTTCAAATTCCGTGATGCTGTTCAGGTCTTTGTGATGAATAGGGGCCTTTTTTTCCAGACCCGCATCGATGGACATTTGCATGCCCCGTTCAGCCAAAGCATCTGAGCTTTCATATCCGCTGATCCAAACGCCAAATTCTGACGCCAGTACGCGAGAAGGTCCCCCAAGGCCGGCACCGATGACCATGGCACTATGTTTGGGCGATAACGCCAGCAATTTCGACATGGCGATGACATTTTCAGGCCCGCCTGGTCCACAATAACCGTCACCCCAGATCAACTGGGTTGCGGCAATACGTGCTTCGTCCCAGACGGCTTTTTCGACCTCTACTTCTGGTTCAGCTTTTTTTTCCGGTTCTGGTGCTGTTTCAGGTTCAGCCCTGTTGGCTGCCATACGTTCCTTGATGTCATTGACATCATATCCCTCCCACCAGGCTTTCATCCGCATTTTCAGCGGTACCTTGATATCTTCTTTGACCCCTACCATCCCTTATTTTACCTCTGCTTTCTTATGAGCAACAAAACGCCATACTTTGATGTGGCCTTCTTTGAGTAACTGGGCTTTTAAAGACCAGAACTCGGCTTCTTTCATCAAGACGTTAATTAAATCGGCACTGTCTTCTTTTTTTTCTGCCAATTGTGCGGCGACTTTGTCCGCGTTTGACCAACTGTTGGTGATCAATTCTATATAATCTTTGGATATATCCTCATTTACCCGCAGACCAAATCCGGCTTTTTCCAGCATGCCAGCCAAAACCTCTGAAGTGACGGGCACCGGCGGTGTGGCTTCCTGAACCAGCCATTTTTGCACATCCGGATTTTCCAGAGCCGATACATCCGACAAGACATAATCGGTCATCAAAAACAGCGCATCATCTTTCAGCTGTTCAAAAAGATGGCCCAGCAATGTTGGTTTGTCCTTGATCATGTAAAAGGCTTCTTTGGAAAAAGCCCGGTCATAACGCCGATCAAAGGGCGCGTCAGATGTCGGGTCATATTGAATAGTGACGGCCTTGTCTTCCAAATCAGCGACTTTGGACAGATCGTTGGCCTTTTTGACCATTTCTTCGTTTTCTTCAAAACCGGATATCCACACGCCGAATTGTTCAGCCAATACTCTGGATGGTCCGCCAAGACCAGCACCGATCACAACGGCCGACATTTC
>Ga0207422_1003199_pt1 | contig 17364 bp, 14 predicted proteins | sample MarCyaLeptolynsp_FD_187757 | JGI IMG/M metagenome (GOLD analysis project Ga0207422, IMG submission 187757) | Marine cyanobacterial communities from Panama - species 1 Leptolyngbya sp. (SPAdes) | ecosystem: Environmental > Aquatic > Marine > Unclassified | place: Panama: Panama City | collected...
TCACATTTCCATCACCATCTTTTACATCTTGAATCAATTGTGTTTCTAGTACACCTCCTACTTGAACCACAACTCTATCTTCTATGACAAAAAGATTTGGCAACGCTTTAGCACCTTTAATTTCAGGAGATGTCCATAATAGTTTCCCTGAATTAAAATCATACTTTTTAATTTTTTGGTCGCTTTTTTTGTTCATTTCTATGACATAAACATCATTTCCAACCCTAACCGGTTTGGCTACACCACCATAAACGCCCCAGGCAATTGTCTTTCCGCCAACACCAGCACCTGGTGCTCCGATTATCTTTGGAGTTTCTTCATAAGAAGCTGACCATAATTGCGCTCCAGTATTGTAGTCATAAACTTGAATCCCATTCAGGTAAAGGAATAATTTATCTCCATCTTTCACTAAATCGAACACTGGTTCTTTTGTCAATACTTTTCTTTCTGTAACACCCTTATAGATTGTCTCCCAAATGATGTCACCATTAGATAAATTAATACGCGCCAATTGATTTTTAAACCCTTTGAATAGGCCTTTTAAACCAGTTGGTGATATATTGATTGCGGTAATAAATCCATTCTCATAAATGTACTTCCCAACGACTCCTTTAAATTTAGAGCTTTCCCATACTTCTTCTCCTGTTCTTGCCTTAACATAATTCAATGACTCTTCTAGAGAAAGTGCAAAAGCGTCCTCTTCTGAAATATAAACTACATTTTGCTCAGATAAGTTTTTGTATTTGTCCGTATTCCAAAGCAAGTTGCCGTTTTCAATATCGACTACTGCTATTTGATCTTTCCCTCCTTTTTTCTCGAAAAGAAAAATGCACTTTGAATCCCAAAAAGGAATTAATTCATCTACCTTTCTCAATTTAGGGGCTAGATCTTTGAATGGTTTAGACCAAACTATGGACCCATCCGTAGTTTTAAAAACGGTAATACTTTTTTGATCAGAAATGTAACTTAGTTCTCCCTCTAATCCAGTACCTACCCAGTTTGTTTTATGTTCATATGATTTCTCCCAGACGGTTTTCATTTCCTCTTGGGAATAGGTGACAAAAGCTATCGCCATTGCCATCGTTAGAAGCATTAATTTATTTTTCATTGTATTTAGTTTGATTTATAGTGATAGTTAAAATTTAAATGCATAATTGAATTTGAAGCTCTTTGTTTTAGGCATCTTAAAAGGGAACTTCATCTCTTTGATGTAATCTTTTAAGAGATTTTGATGATTCACTGTGCCATCGTGATCAATTGCCATCACAGTAACTACTTCACCTTTGTGTCTAATGGTAATGTCGAAAGTATAGTTGCCTTTTATTTGATGACTTTCAACATAGTCTTTTAGCTTTCCAGTTTTTATCTCTTCATCTAATACCTGCTTAGCCGCATCGACTACCTCATCCTTGGTGTCGTAGAAAGGTTTTTGCGCACTGATTTCTTGAACGCCAATGAATAAAAAGATGAGGATTGAAAATTGTTTGATGAGTTTCATATTATTTATTTTCAAGCTTCCAGTATATCAGCGAATTACCGTAGGCCATAATAATTTCTTCACTTAGCGGAAGGAATACAAAGCCAGAATTTGTTCCCGGATAGAATCCTTTCTTTCTGCTCTTTCCAATCCTATTTTTTGTATCGAACATGTCGATGATATTGCCTTGTTCAACATTGTAAATATTTAAGGTTGGAAACGTTTCCACGGAAGAAATTCCAAACATGCTTCCAGTCTGATTATATTCAAAGTCTGGTTGGAAGGTAGACCTAGATAAGTATGCTTCTCTTTTTGGTTTAAGGGAATTTGCATCTATGACATTTACATATCCTTGGTGCCCTACATCATTTACCTTATGATGAGGTACGCTATAAACAAGTATTTTATTCCCATCAGGGCTGTAATGTAGTTGATTGACTATGTCATAGATTTCAGGAACAGTTTCTATCTTTTCGAATGATTCACTATCAAAAACAGATACCATTTCTCTGAATTTTAAAGCTGGTTTTATCGCCTTTTTATCATTACGAATACTTGGAACATTCGATAAATCTTGCTTGTGTGGTTTGTGCGAAAGAATAATTTTACTTCCATCTTTACTGATCGCTAAGGCATTCCCAGCATATTTAACTGCTTTACTTTTAATTACTCTGCCGCCATTTAACTCCCTCTTAAATAATACTCCATTCTCAAGGCTGAATACATACTTCTCATCGGAAGAGATTTTTACATCTTCAATGTTTGGAAATTGATGAATTACTTCTTCATTATTTAGATCTACTATTGCATAAGGAACCTTTCTAGGTTTGCTTGGATTGTATGCTATTTTCTGTTCTTGAAGCAGTAAATAGTTACCCTTGGCGGAGAAGTAAACCTTATACCCAAGCGAAGTATATTTCGCATTCAGTTGAATTTCATTCGTTATTTCTCTTTTTTTCCAATCGTATAAATAAAGGGGTGTCTTACTCCCACAGCCAACAGCGAGTATATTTCCATCTGGAGATAATGCAATGCTTGAAATGTTAATTCGGTCTTCGCTTAAAGCAATTTTTTCGAATTGTTCATTGATATTTTGCGCGCTTACTTCCAGTGTGAAGAGAAGGATGACCAATATTTTGGCTGTACTTTTCATGCATTAAGCTTATTCTATCAGTTTTTCACGAAAGGCAAATCGTATCATTCCGGCCAGATTGTTAACCCCTAGTTTATTTCTAATATTAGAGCGATGAGTATCCACAGTTCGATGACTTATTTGTAGGAATTTTCCGATCTGAATATTGGAGTAACCCTCCGCTATTAATTTTAATATTTGGGTTTCTCTTCGGGTTAATGCTTGCGCAACTTGATTTGTATTTCTCATGCTCCGATTCTAATTTGAAGCAAAGGAATGGTTGAAATACAGTGAAGGAAATAGAGTATTGTACGGATTTCGTATCCGTATATTACCCTAGAAGAATCATGAGGTCAGCCCATTTTGTATTGCAAATTTTATGAGACCTGCAATATTGTGGACTTCAATTTTTTTCATCAGATTGGTTCTATGGGTATCCACAGTTCGGTGAGATATGTAAAGCTTTTCTCCAATTTCTTTATTGGAGCTTCCTTCTGCGATTAACTTCAACACCTCTAATTCTCTGCCTGTCAATTTAGCTAACAACAGAACATCTTCATTATCCAGATTTCCAACTAGATTATTTGACTTAGGTTTAAGTAGTGATTCTGTTACTTCAGAACTGAAAAATGCTTTACCAATTGCTACTTTTTCCAATCCTTCTTTAAATTCTGATTGATCAGAATTTTTAAGCATATAACCATCAGCACCAAGATCCATTACTTTCTTGATCAATGAGGGTTCATTATGCATGGTCAAAACAATTATCTTGATATCGCTTTGGCTTTCTTTGATTTTTCTGGTTGCTTCTAGGCCATTCATAATTGGCATATCTATATCCATCAAAACAATGTCTGGGTTTAACTCCAGTGCTAATTGCATTCCTCTTTTCCCATCTCTTGCAGTACCGATAACTTTGAAGGAATCCAAATCTTTTATGATAGAAACCAATCCATCCAATACCAATTGATGATCATCAACGATAAGTATGCCTTTTTCCACGATCTAATCTTAATTTTTCAAATATAAAAATACCTTTTTGCGTTTGTAAATTGGGTTTTTCCGTGATTCCCTTTTGGCTATCTTCGTGGCTTCATTTTTCAGGAATTAGTCAGTGAAAATTCTTTTTATAAGCACTCAATTGCCTTATCCTCCAATTAGTGGCGGAACAATTAAATCTTGGAATTATGTCAATTTTTTAGCCAAGAAGTATGAGGTTACAGTTGCATGTTTATTGAAAAATGAGGATTCCAAAAATCAAAAGGAATTTGAAGCGCATTTAGATGCAAAAGATTATATCTACCATTCATTAGATATAAGCCGGTCACTCATTAATCTTGTTTTTAGTTATCTCAAAGGTTGTACTTTGAATATCTATAGAAATCGTTCTAATGAATTTCGCAGCAAAATAAAAAGTATAGCTGATGATTTCGATATGATCATTGTAGATCATTATGAAATGTTTCAATATGTTCCTAAAAATTATCATGGCAAGAAAGTGCTGCATACCCACAATGCGGAGTTTATGCTCTGGAAGAGAATGTTTTCTATAGAAAGCAACCCACTTGTTAAACTGGCTTTACTTCTCGAAGCAAGGCGTGTAAAGAAAAGTGAGAAATCTATTTTCAAGCAATCTCATCTGATTTATGCAAGCCCTTCCGATATTGAGATATACGGAGATCATGGATTCCCGAATGAAACCCTAAGATCTACCTACCATTTAGGAAACGATCAATTACTAAATGAAGTTGACATTCAGTTTGAAGATACAGAATTGGCAATCACTTTTATGGGAACCTTAAGTTGGGAACCCAATATTGATGGTATTGTTTGGTTCTTGAGAAATGTTTGGCCAATGATTCGAAAAGAACAGCCTGACGCCAAACTATACATATTAGGCAGTAAGCCTGGGAGTAGGATTCAAGAGGCGAGAGGAAAAGATGAAAATGTAATTTTTACTGGATTTGTTACCGACATCAATCAATATCTTGAGAAAAGTAGGGTATATATTGCACCGTTGAGGATAGGCAGTGGCATGAAGGTAAAAGTACTAGAAGGCCTTTATAGAGGAATTCCAACTGTTACTACTTCAGTTGGAGCAGAAGGTTTGGATGTCGTTAATCAGAAAGAAATATACGTTACCGATCAAGCAGAAAAGTTTGCTCAATACTGTATACGATTATTAAAAGATCAGCAACAATGGAAGTCCATGCGCGATTTAAGCAGGCAAAAAGCCAAAGAGAAGTACCGTTGGCAGCCAATGTTTGAGGAAATGGATAAACATTTATTAGAGTTGAATTCGGATAGTAGCTATTGATCCAGATTTAGGACTTGGTTCAAAATTTACTTCTCCTTTAAGGGTATTCAATCTGCTTTTTATATTCAATAAGCCATGACCATCTGAGTGATTGTCTTGGTTGAATCCCTTTCCATTATCTTCTACAATTAATATCAATTTCTGCTTGTTTTGAAACAATTGAATATTTACTTGAGTTGCTTCTGAATGCTTAATAATGTTGTTAATCAACTCTTGTACAATCCGATAAACACTAACCTCTATCCTTTCATTATATCTTTCTTTTAAATTATAATGCTCGAAATCACATAGTATCTCATTGCTAATCAATGCTTTCTTGGTCAGATCAGTAATTGCTTCCACAAGACCCAATTCAACTAAAGCCCTTGGCATCATTTGATGAGATATGGACCTTACTTCATCTGCAGATTCTGAAATAATATTAGTTAGCTGATCCACTTCTTTTTTGAAAGAACCTGAATTATCTTCAAGCTGCTTCCCCAGTCGTTGGAAGTTCATTTTTAAGCCGCTCAACTGTTGGCCGATTCCATCATGCAGCTCCTTTGAAATCCTTTTACGTTCTTCCTCTTGAGCATGAATTACGGCATCAAGCCCTTTTTCCTGTTCTTCTATGATCTTTTTCTGCAGTTCCGTTTCTTTCTTTGTTTTAAATCTCTGATAAACTAAAAATGAAAGTATTGTTATGCTCACAATTAAAAGCACAAGTAGTATGATTAGTTTTCGATTTGCTTCTATTTTTCTTTCTTTATCGACAATTCTTGCATTCTGAATTTCAATTTGTTGTTCTTTTTTCTCTGTCTCATAAAGTGTTCTTAGTTCATCAATTTGTTTTGCTTTTTCAATATTGTATAACTCCTCTTCAATCTCTTGATGTTTTTTAAATAAAATCAAAGCAGAATCTGGCTTGTTTAATTTTAGATATAACTCATGTAATCTTAGATATCCCTCCGATTGATAAATTTTAGATTCGCTCTTCATTGCGAATTGAATTCCATACTCAATTTTATCTGCAGCAGATACATATTGCCCCAATTCCATCAGGGTTCTTCCAAGATTAATTCCTGAAATAGATTTGTTCATAGGATCTCTTAATGGATCATTTACCTGAAAAGACAATTCCAAATAATATAAAGCATTCTCCCACTGAGATTGCTTGTTATAGGTATTTCCAATATTAGAAGCTGTTTGCCCAATGCCAATCGAATCTCCGATTTTGATGGCATATTCTAATGCTTGTTTATTGTAATAATGCGCTGAATCATATTCGGACAATTCATCGTACGCTATTCCTATTCTACCTTTTACAAAATTGATTTGGTATTCGTCAGATAAACCTTCGAATATCTTCAAGGCCTTTTGATGCCATTGAATTGCCTCTTTAAATTCCTTTAAACGATCATAAGCATAACCAATATTGGTCATGAATCTAGCCTGCATAAAGCTATCCGCATTTTCCTCGACAATTTTTAAGCCTTCTAACTGAACATCTATAGATTCTTTAAACTTCTCTTGCGTTCTAAGGAGAGTTCCTAGGTTTAAATAGATGTGAATGTCCCAATTTTCGTATGAGGAACCTTGTATTACTTCAAGCGCTTTGTGATAATGAAGAACACTACTATCCAACAATGTAGCTTCATCATATCCTGCGGCAAGATAAAATTGAGCTCTAGCAATAAGATCACGATTATTAAATTCTTTAGCCTTATTTAGAGCCCACTTTGCTTCCTCAATAGCAAGATTTCCATGTGCTTTTATTGCATGCATCCTAGCACTTTTAATGATAGAATCAACAAGCAAACTATCGGAGAGATGACCCAATGTTTTGACTACACTGTCTAAACGAGAAGACTGTGGTATTGCATGAATAGAAATGCAAACTAATGCAATAAGAAATAGCCTTTTAATTTGACTTAACAACAGTAGTTTCTGTTATAAAGGAATGTTACCATGTTTCTTCTTGGGCAGATGATCTACTTTATTCTCCAGCATGGTGAAAGCCTTAATTAATTTCTCTCTAGTTTGATCCGGTCGAATAACCTCATCAATGTAACCCCTAGCAGCAGCATTGTAAGGATTGGCAAACATTTCCGCATATTCTTCTTCTTTTTCTTTCCATTTTGCTTCTGGGTCTTTTGCTTCCTTTATTTCATTTCTAAAAATAATTTCGGCAGCTCCTTTGGCACCCATTACTGCAATTTCAGCCGTAGGCCAAGCAAAATTCATGTCCGCTCCAATGTGTTTTGAATTCATCACATCATAGGCGCCTCCATAGGCTTTTCTTGTAATCACAGTAATTCTCGGCACTGTTGCTTCGCTAAATGCGTACAATAATTTAGCTCCGTTGGTAATGATGGCATTCCATTCTTGATCAGTTCCTGGAAGAAAACCTGGCACGTCCTCAAAAACCAAAAGTGGGATGTTAAAACAATCGCAAAACCTAACAAAACGAGCACCTTTGTTGGAGGAGTTAATGTCCAATACTCCGGCCAAAACAGATGGTTGATTCGCTACAACACCTATAGATTTACCTGCTAATCGAGCAAATCCAACTACAATATTTTCAGCAAAGTCTTTATGGACTTCATAGAAAGAGTCTTCATCTATTGTCTGTCCTATAACCTCTCGAATATCATAGGGTTGATTTGGGTTTTCTGGTACAATAGAATTTAATCCTAACCTTTCTTCATTTCCTCCTTCATAAGCAATTGATGGTGCGTCTTCCTCACAATTTTGAGGTACATAAGACAACAACTTTTTAATGCCATTGATACATTCGATTTCATTGGCATATGTAAAATGGGTCACTCCGGATTTGGTAGAATGGGCCGAAGCTCCACCAAGATCTTCAGCACTTACTTCTTCATGGGTAACGGTTTTTACCACATTAGGACCCGTAACAAACATATAGGAGGTTTTCTCAACCATCATGATAAAGTCTGTAAGTGCAGGGGAATATACCGCACCTCCAGCACATGGTCCCATGATTGCAGAAAGTTGTGGAATTACTCCACTGGCTAAAGTGTTTCGATAAAAAATATCAGCATATCCACCTAATGAAACCACACCTTCTTGAATCCTTGCTCCACCTGAGTCGTTCAAGCCAATCAATGGTGCACCATTTTTCATGGCAAGATCCATGATTTTTACAATTTTCTCCGCATGTGCTTCCGCAAGTGAGCCTCCCATAATTGTAAAATCCTGGGCAAATACATATATCAATCTGCCTTCAATCGTTCCATAACCTGTTACGACACCATCGCCCAGTGGTTTGTTTTTATCCAGCCCGAAATTGCTGCTTCGATGGGTAACAAACATGCCAATTTCTTCAAATGATCCTTCGTCCAGAAGAAAATGAATTCTTTCTCTAGCAGTTAATTTGTTCTTCGCATGTTGGGCTTCAATTCGCTTTTCACCGCCACCTTTTTTAGCGCTTTCAATTTTCTCTTCTAAATGTTGAAATTGTTTATTCATGGTATGTTCTTTTATTCAATGTATCTGATGATGTAGAAGCAATTTACCTCAGCCTTCATTTATTCTTCTATAGCAGCTTCTAATTCAGCTGTAATCTCCATATTGTGATATACGGTATTGACATCATCATCCTCTTCGAATTTTTCGATGATGTTCAATATCTTTTTGCCATCTTCTACATCTAAAGCTTGCGTAGAATTTGGTATTCTTTGTAGTTCCTGACTTTCAGCCTCAACAGATAGCTCTTCTAGTTTCTTTTGCATATTCCCAAAATCTTCAAAAGAAGTGTAAATGGTAACAAATTCATTGTCCTTTTCAACTTCCTCTGCCCCGCCATCTATTAATTCCATTTCAAATTCATCCATATCCATTCCATCTAAAGCAGACAGAGGAACAATAAATACCCCCTTGCGATTAAAAATGAATTCTAAAGAACCATTGGTTCCCAAACTACCGCCATATTTCGTAAAAATTGCCCTCACATTTGAAACCGTTCTGTTGATGTTATCGGTGGTTGCCTCTACAAAAAGTGCGATTCCAGCCGGTCCATAACCCTCATAGGTTACTTCTTCATAATTCTCACTGTCCTTATCCGATGCTTTTTTAATGGCTCGATTAATATTATCCTTAGGCATATTAACCCCTTTGGCATTGGCTACTGCCAACCTCAACCTAGGATTACTGTCTGGGTCAGGACTACCACCTTCTTTCACCGCAATAGCTATCTCCTTTAAAATCCTTGTGAATACTTTCGCTCTCTTCGCATCTTGGGCACCTTTTCTTCTTTTGATATTGGCCCATTTACTATGTCCCGCCATATTTTATAGTTAAGGAGTCAAAAATAGCGAATTGACAAAAAAAGTCCATTGATTACTCAATGGACTTGTCCGGAGAATTAAATGTTTAACTAAAACGACACTAAAGAAACACCTATGGTGAAAGGATATAATTCCGGACCTTCATTATCGTACATGGCTGTTAGGCTGTAAGAGCCATAGAGTGTGAAATTTCCATATCCAACTCTGGCAACCAAATTGAATCGAAACGGATTCATATTGAAATCACTTCTACTTTTTGCCTTGAATTCTTTACCACCTTGGTCAAAAATTTGTTTTGTTTTTGATCCTAATCGATAGGAAAGCATTCCACCAATTGCGAGATGAAAAGAATGATCGGCATCTTTCCCAATATTAGTCTCCAACATTAATGGGAGATTAATCATTTCTGTTTTCAAGCGATTCTTCTCAATGTCTTTTGTTGGGTCTTGAACTCCTGTAGTAATGGTATCATCGCTATAAATAGAAACATTCCTAGACAATGCATAATTATTGAACTCTATTCCTAATCCAGTAGCTATTCCAAACTTCTCTTGAACAATTTCGAAATAATGTTCCCAAAAGTTAATGCTTATGTAAAGCGATTTGCGATAGTTTAAATCCATGAACTCCCCCTCTTTTTGCAAGTCAAAACTGTTGGTAGGGCTCATTAAACCATTTACTCCAAAATCTATTCCGGCAAAGTGATTGTGTCGCTGCTTATTGATATTAATCTTTTTTTCTTTTTTGTCTTTAGATTTTGAACTTATCAATACTTTGGTTCTGCCCATAGAAATCTTATAGGTATCTGGTTCCTCTATTACTTGCGAAGCGGTATCTGATTGATTTTCCTCCGTTGTACCTTCTTGTGCACTCATTAACAATGGCATGCATATCGCAAAAAGGCTTATCCATATTCTCTTACTCTTTTTCATCTTTATATCTCTTATTGTTTATTGGTGTGACGGTAAAGTCTTTGAAAAGTTACAAGTCCAATTAATATTTTGATATACCAAACTTTCCTAAGTTAAATGCAAAGCCTTTGGATTTTTTATCTTCAGATACCTTCCGCTCAAACTTAATTTGATTGTTGGTCATCTCTGCCAATTCATCTACAATCGCTTCTTTTAATGATTTATTCTGTAGTACTTCTTCTTCTATTTCATTTTTAACAAAATCTGTAATCGTTAAATAATCATCCTCCTCTTCTTTTTGTAATTCTTTGTTTTGTGCCTTCAAAGGTTCTGCAAGCTTAGGAGCTGAACTCAATTCATTACCTCTAATTTGAAAGCTTTGAATTTTTGGCATCTGATTTAGACTAGCCAATTCAACTTCTTGCTCTATAACATTTAATTCAGAAGCAGAATTTGGACTAATCGGATTATTTACAGCTATTGCTTTAACGGAGGTATTTGATGGAATTTCATCTACCCTTTCTAAAACAGCTGTTGTAGATCTTTTAGCAGGACTAATTACAAAGTCTGCAAATGAATTATCAAAACTCAAATTGCGTGGAGAATAACCATTGTTTGCAGGTTCATAGATGAATAGAAAAGCCAAAATTACTGCAGCAGCAACTGAAGCATACTGCCACCAAATAATTTTATTCTCTTTTTTCCTTAATGAAGCTTTATTCGGAAATACTACTTTGTCCTTTTGCAATTTCGCACGATGGTAAATTGCCAGATCATCCATCAAAGATTCGTTCGATTGAATGATTTGTCCTAGTTTTTGTTTTTCTGATTTCGTTATTTGACCCTCTACTTCAGAAATCATTAAATAATCCGCTTCAGAAATTTGGGTTCTTTCCTCTTTTTTCAACTGCGATTTTTTCGCATCGCTCAATTTTTCAATTGTAGGTTCTAGAAGTATGGATTCAAAAGATTGAAGTTCTTCCTTCAATTCTGGATGTAGGGAGACAAAAGAATTCAATTCCTCCTTCTGTTCTAGGCTTAATCTACCTTCCACAAAATCTAGAAAATACGCTTCGTAGTTATTTAAATTTATTCCCATACTAAATCAAAGTATCTACACTTACCAAATAATCTTTTAATTTTTTTCTTGCTCTGAATATATAAACTTTTACTTGTGAGGAATTTAAGCCCGTTATTTCCCCAATTTCTTCATAGTCATAGCCTTCATAATCTCTTAGCATTACCACTGATCTTTGAATCTCACTTAATTTTTGCAAGGCATTATTTAAAACTTCCTTGATATCAGAGTAAGATTTTTCATGGGCATATTGTATTTCATTGACTTCATCCCAATTGCCTTTTTTCTTTTCTTTCCGAATGCCGTCAATCATTTTACGATATGCAGTTGTAAACAAATATGCTTTGGCTTTTTCATATTTAATTTCTTCATGCTTAATCCATAGTTTCTCAAAAGCTTCCTGCACTACATCTTGAGCCTTTTCAGAATCCTTTAAATTCTTCAAAATGAAACGATAAACATTATCTGAATAATGTTCAACAGTAAGATTATATTCCTTAGTGTTCATCTTTTTGTTATCGTTTCATGGGTGTGACGCATGAAGATGCTAATTTGTTACAATACAAAATTAATCCGCTAGGGGATTAAGTAAATTTGCCAAAAAATTGTTTGATGGCAAATTTGGGTAGAGATAAGAAGAACAAAAAGAGTTTTACTCCTAAGAGAAACTCTCCAACAAAGTTTAAATACAAAGGCAAATCGAAACCGAAGACTGAACAAAGTTCGGATGGCAAAATTCGATTAAATAGATTCTTGGCTAATTCTGGAATTTGTTCTAGAAGAGAAGCAGATAAAATTATCGCTTCTGGTGCTGTTAGTGTAAACAATGAGGTTGTTACTCAATTGGGCACCAAAGTTGGTCCTGAGGACACCATTCATTATGGTGGTGAATTAATTCAAAAAGAAAAGAAGCAATATGTATTGTTAAACAAGCCCAAAAATTATATTACAACAATGGATGATCCTAAAGGAAGAAAGACTGTGATGGAATTGGTTTTTCGGGCCTGTAAAGAAAGAATATATCCAGTAGGTAGGTTGGATAGAGCAACTTCTGGCTTATTGTTATTTACCAATGATGGCTTTATGACAAAACGCTTGACACATCCAAGCAGCAATGTCAATAAGATATATCATGTTTCTTTGGACAAGAAAGTGACCCAAAATCACTTGAACGCATTGGTAGAGGGAATTAAATTAGAAGATGGATTCTCAAAAGCTGATAAAGCTTACTACATGCCAAATGTGAATAAATCTACCATTGTAATCGAACTACATTCTGGTAGGAATCGAATCATTAGAAGAATGATGGAACATATGGATTATAAGGTAACTAAATTGGATAGAGTCAATTTTGCTGGATTAACCAAAAAAGATTTACCTAGAGGGAGGTTTCGACATTTGAATGAAAATGAAGTAGGACTGCTTCATCGTGTCTGTGGTTTGAACAAGAATTAAACAACATAGCATTTTGCAATACGTTTCATACCAATGGTATTGATCAAAAGAATTTTAATTGTTCTTTTCTTAATTATATGTTTGGTAATCATCGCTGGTACTGCCTTTACTTATTATTATGGCGATGAAATCAAGCAGGCGGTCATCACCCATTTAAATTCACATCTAAAAACTGAAATTGAAGTAACTGAAGTCAACTTTAGTTTGTTTCAAAATTTTCCAATGGCTAGCGTTTCGTTTTCGGATGTTCTGATTTATGGTGCAGGCACAGAAAAAGACACTTTGGTAAAAGCGGAAAGCATTCATACCTTATTTAATGTTTATGAGCTCTATCGAGGTAATTATGTTTTAAGATCTCTGGAAATTGAAAATGGAAGCTGCAATATTGTAGAAGAACAAAATGGGGTGTCAAATTATATTCTTTGGGAAAATGAAGATGATGACTCAAGCAGTTCTTTTACCCTTGCCTTAGATAAGTTTATCATTCAAAGTATACAGTTTACTTATCAGGATCGATCAGAAAATAGGCAATTCGAATTCTTTATAGAGAATGCCGAACTGAAAGGAAAGTTCAATGAAGATATGGTCAAAGCTGAATTGAAATCTGTTGTCAAAGAAGTCGATTTAAGTATTGGGAAGTCAAATCTTTTTCAAGGCAAAACACTTTTCATTTATACCAATGGCTTAATTGATCAAAATGCAGAAAAAATAATTTTTACCGATGCCAATCTTGGTGTAGATGAAATGAATTTTATCCTAAATGGCTTTTACAGCTATGGAGATGAAAGTAAGATTGACATTAATGTAAAAAGCAAAAATGTCGACCTCAATCAGGCCATAAGATTAAGTCCTGAAACTATTACCAATAAATTAAACTCTTATCAAATTGATGGGAAGGTAATGTTTGAAGGAAATGTGAAAGGAGATGTGGGTAATGGTTTTAAGCCTTCATTGAATTTTACTTTTATGGTTGAAGATGGTTCGTTCAATTCTTTAGAGGATAACATATCGTTTCAAAATACCGCTTTGAATGGTAGCTTTTCGAATGGTGATCAAAAGTCTGCCGTAACGAGCAAATTAGAAGTAGAATCATTCAACACCCAATTTAATAATGGGTCATTGAGCGGTAATTTACTTTTGGAAAATTTTAAAAATCCAAGATATAACTACTCCGCCACAATAGATTTTTCAGCTCAAGAATTAGCTCAGTTAATTGAATCGGAACTTATTGTTAATGGCGAAGGGAACATCAAAGCTGATATTAATGCCTCTGGAAAACTCAATCAATTGGATCAATATGATATTAAAGATTGGTTGAATTCCAACTTTGAAGGGACAGCTCAATTTGAAGATGTTTCCTTTGAAATGCCTTACTTAAACTATCAATTTTCTGCTTTGCAAGGTGAAGTAGAAATCGCACAGAATAATATAAATACCCAAAACCTAAATGTCGAATTAAATGGAATTCGGTCTACAATTTCTGGGAAATTCAACAATCTAATTCCTTTCTTTTTGAAAGAAAATCAAAGCTTGTTTATCGATGCCGAATTAAACTCTGCTAAAATTGATTTGGAAAAGCTGCTTCCTAAATCTTCTCCAAATAATTCAACCAATGACATCGATAAAACTAAGTCTTCAAAGTCTGATATCAAGGTTTATTTGAATACTTCGATTGGTGACTTCAGCTATAAATCTTTTGCAGTCAAATCCTTAAACACATTGCTAATATTTAATGATCGTAGACTAGAGGCCCGAAACACTTCATTTATGGCCAATTCTGGTTCATTTCAAGGGAATTTGTACTTGAAAAAAGAAAATGGATATCAATTGCTTGCTGATGGAAAAATGACCGACGTAGACATAAGCTCATTATTTACTGACTTTGACAACTTTGGACAACAAACGTTGAATGGTGATCACCTTTCTGGTACTGCAAATATTGATTTTAATTACAGTTCGGAGTGGACCAAAGAGTTCAAGGTATTGACTCCTACCATACAAGCTGATATTGATATAAAAATTGCAGACGGCAGGTTAAAGGACTTCAAACCAATATATTCGCTAAGCAAGTACATAGAATTGGAGGAATTACAAGAGATTAAATTTAAGACCCTTGAAAATCAAGTATTAATTAAAGACGAATCCATCTTCATTCCTAGGTTCGACATTCAGTCCTCGGCAATAAATCTTAGTATAGCGGGCACCCACAAATTTGACAACAGCATCAATTATAAAGTCAATTTATTGTTAAGCGAAATTTTAAGCAAGAAGGCTAAAAAACCCAAGGAAAACGAATTTGGGTATGTGGTGGAAGAAGAAAGGGGTAGAAGTCGACTTTTCCTTGATATTAGTGGAACGGCTTCAGAACCTATTGTTAAGTATGACTCTAAAGCTGTGAAAGAAAAAAACAAGAAGCAATTTCAAGAAGAAAAGCAAACCATTAAAGGATTGCTAAAGGAAGAGTTTGGTTTATTCAAGAAAGATACCTCTTTAAAACGGCCCGTAATTCAAAAAAGACAGAGCCCTTTCAAGGTAGAATACGATTCCTCTTTTTATAAAAACAAAAACAAAGAATTAGACAAGAATAGCAGCAAAAAAGCAAGCGACACACAAGAGAAAGAGGGTAAGAAATCTAAATTTGGGAAATTTTTGAATAAAATTGCAAAGCCTAACAAAGACGAATACGTCGATCCTATTGAAGATTAAGGCAAAAATAGCAACCATAGAATAAGCGGCATCGTCTTAGATTTAAGAAATACAAGGGAGGAGTTTTGAACATTTATTCAAAGAAGCAGCGTTGGAAGTACATATTAGCAGCATCTGCTGCGGTAATTGTTTTTGCATCTCTTTGGTATACCAATGTACTGGTAAGTCAAATTGCCAAAGAAGAAAAAAACAAGGCCAAATCTTGGGCTGAAGCCATACAGCGAAAAGCTGAACTGGTGAATTTTACCAAACAACTTTTTGAAAAAATTTCAGCCGAAGAAAGGAAAAAGGTAGAGATATGGGCTGAAGCTAACCGAACTGTTGCCAATGCCTGTGATGAGGTAAATGAGTTTTATATGTTGGTTTTATTCAACAATGAAACTATACCCATGATCATCACAGATGAAGAAGGCAATATCATTAATTCAAAAAATCTGGATCCAGAGCTTGAAAAAGACAGCACATACTTAGATGCTGAACTAGCTAAAATGAAACTGGAAAACCCACCTGTTGAATCCTATTATTTTGAAGACAATAAAAACCTCATCTATTTTAGTCAATCAACCATATTTACTGAATTGAGAAATGTGCTTGGTGAGCAAATTGAGTCTTTCAATCAAGATATAATTACCAACTCTGCTTCAGTCCCAGTTATCTACACCGATGAAGATCAGAATGTACTTGCTTATGGCAATTTAGATTCTAATGAAATGCAATCTAAATCCTATGTTGATGATGTAATTGCTGAAATGAGCAGCAACAACCAACCTTTGGCTTTGGATTTTGGTGAAGATCAGAAAAGGTTTATCTATTACAACGACTCCCCATTACTGGTGAAGTTAAAGTTTTACCCTTATGTTCAGTTGAGTGTTATCGGCTTGTTCTTGCTCATTGCGTATTACCTATTTAGTACAGCAAGAAATGCAGAACAGAATCAAGTATGGGTTGGAATGGCCAAGGAAACCGCGCATCAATTGGGCACACCACTTTCATCTTTATTGGCTTGGATCGAAGTACTTAGAAGCAAAAATGTGGATGAAAAAACCATACAAGAAATCAGCAGAGATTTAGGTCGATTGGAAACTGTAACGGAAAGGTTCTCTAAAATTGGTGCTGCTCCAAATCTGGAGCAAAATGATGTGAATGAAATCATTGGAAACACACTAACCTATTTAAAAACTAGACTATCTAAGAAAGTTAAGTTCGAACATACAACCAGCAATGGCAATCAAGTATTTGCCAGTATTAATGTACCACTCTTAGAATGGGTTCTAGAAAATATCATCAAAAATGGAGTTGACGCAATCAGTGGAGAAGGTAACATCAACATTCGCGTTAGCGATCAATCCCAATTTGTATACATTGACATTAGTGATAATGGGAAAGGGATACCTAAGGGAACACGAAAAACCGTTTTCCAACCTGGTTATACCACCAAAAAAAGAGGTTGGGGATTGGGATTGTCGTTAACCAAAAGAATCATAGAAAACTACCACTCTGGTAAAGTATTTGTCAAGCAATCTGAAGTTGGCAATGGAACAACATTTAGAATTGTGCTTAATAAGGTAACTCAAAATGGCAGGAATATACATTCATATTCCTTTTTGTAAACAGGCTTGCAGTTATTGTAACTTCCACTTTTCTACCAAAATTTCCAATGTAGAGAACTTTCTTTCGGCACTTAAAAGTGAAATCCAACTGAGAAATTCCTATTTGGACAATGAAGAAATTGAAAGCATTTATTTTGGTGGTGGCACGCCTTCCTTATTGAACAAACATCAACTTGCTGAAATTTTCGAATTATTGCATCAAGAATTTTCTGTCCAAGAGACAGTCGAAATCACTTTAGAGGCAAACCCAGATGATCTTAATGAAGAAAAGATTAAGGGTCTAAAAGAGAGTCCTATCAATAGATTAAGCATAGGGGTACAATCTTTTTATGATAAAGATCTGAAGTTCATGGATGACATCCCATATGATTTAATAAAGGAGTTAGTTG
>Ga0207422_1003202_pt1 | contig 17321 bp, 14 predicted proteins | sample MarCyaLeptolynsp_FD_187757 | JGI IMG/M metagenome (GOLD analysis project Ga0207422, IMG submission 187757) | Marine cyanobacterial communities from Panama - species 1 Leptolyngbya sp. (SPAdes) | ecosystem: Environmental > Aquatic > Marine > Unclassified | place: Panama: Panama City | collected...
TGGCTTGAACGGCAAAACCTTTGAAGTAATGAAATTCCGCAGCATGACAGTCAATGCAGAAGCGGATGGGGTGCCTAAATGGGCACAGGAAAATGACGTTCGGGTAACCACATTCGGTAAATTTATCCGCGCGACACGGATTGATGAAATTCCTCAGATTTTTAATGTGCTCAGAGGGGATATGAGTTTTGTTGGCCCACGCCCGGAACGTCCGTTCTTTGTGGAACAGCTCGGCGAGAAAATGGCTTATTATCATGAGCGACATCGTGTGAAGCCCGGTATTACGGGCTGGGCTCAATTGAATTACCCTTACGGGGCATCGGAAGAAGATTCAAAACGCAAACTGGAATATGATTTATATTACATCAAAAACTATTCGATCTTTCTTGATTTGTTGATTCTGATCCAGACGGTTCGTGTTGTATTATGGCCCGAAGGTGTCAGATGAGCAAACAAGTGAATATGTTACAGGAGGTATTCCGCCGATAGTGCGGAAAGCATGTTATGGACAGCAGTATTTTGAGCGAAATAGGGCTTTATACTTATGCCATGTCAGGGTCTGTATACCTGGGATTGGCCATATTGCTGTTTTTAAAATGGGCTAATACTGGACCGCGTAATGGTTTAATTATCGCCATGCTGGTCAGTGTTTGCTGGAGCCTTGTTCATGCCTTGTCGTTTCTGGGCGAAACGAAATTTATGGTATGGCTGTCTCTGGCTGAAACCCTGAGGGGGGCTGCCTGGATTATCTTTTTGCTGTTTTTAATGACACGCATTTGGGAAATGCAGAGCAATCAGGATGTCAGGCATAAAGTACATCTTTTTTTCGGTCTCTTATTCTCGGTATTCCTGGTCCTGGAAATTGGTCAGATCGTCGGATATTATGGGCTGATTGATGTTTTCTGGAGCAGGGATATCCTGCTTTACGGCAGATTGATTGTCTGCATTTCTGTATTGTTGCTGGTCGAAAACTTATACCGCGGTTCTGCGCAGGAACATCGTTGGGGCATTCAATATCTTTGCCTTGGTATCGGGGCGCTATATGTATATGACTTCCTTTTATATGCGGATAGCATTCTGTTCACATCCATTGGGCCACGCCTTTATGAAGCCAGAGGTCTCATCAACTGTTTAGTGGTGCCTTTATTTGCCATTTCAGCTCTGAGAAACCCAAGATGGAAATTTAATGTCCAGATATCGCGTAAGCTTGCGTTCCATACGGTAACATTGGTTGGTAGTGGTGCTTATTTAATCGGGATGTCTGCGGCCGGTTTTTACATTCAGGATTATGCTGGCCAGTGGGGTAATCTCTTACAAGCTACTTTCCTGTTTACAGCATTTGTGGTTTTGGCGGTTTTCCTGTCATCGGGAAAAATGCGGGCGACCATCAGGGTTTTACTGAATAAGCATTTCTTCAGATATAAATATGATTACCGGGAAGAATGGTTGCGTTTTATCAAAACCATGTCGGCCACAGAACATCATTATGATCTTCAGGAGCGCGTGGTTCAATCGCTGGCTGATATTATGGATTGTTCTGGTGGTGCCTTGTGGGTCAAGGATCAACCGGATCGTTTTTCCTTTTCCAGTCGCTGGAATTATACAGGTAACACGTCGGGTGTAATTTCCAGCACAGATGGTTTTGTAACTTTCCTCGAAAAAGAAGACTGGATTGTTGATCTGGATGAGGTGGAAGAAAATAAAATCCAGGGTACGGATTATGTCATTCCAGAGTGGATCCTGGCGGAACCTGATTTTTGGTTATTGATCCCGTTATTACATCATGGTCGCCTGGAAGGTATTGTGATTTTATTACGTCCGCGAGCCAAGAAAAATCTGGATTGGGAAAGCAGGGACCTGCTGAACACTGTTGGTTGTCAGGTGGCCAGTTATCTGGCAGAACAAAAGGCGGAACAGGCCCTGGCAGATACCCGTGAATTTGAAGCCTTTAACCGTAAATTTGCCTTTGTTGTGCATGATATTAAAAACCTGACCAGCCAGCTTTCTTTATTGGTGAAAAACGCCGAACGTCACGCTGACAATCCGGAATTTCAAAAGGACATGATGTTAACGGTCCAGGATTCTGTGAAAAAAATGAACAGCCTGCTTTCAAAGATCAGTGTTGTTCAGGAACCGGCGAAAAATAAAGTCCAAAACCAGGAAGGTGAAAATATTGACCTGAATGGGTTTGTTGATGCGTTAATCGCACATTACCAGAAAACAGGTATTCACATTCAATATACCAATAAATTGAATGGCGCTTTGGTGAGTGATGGTAATTTATTGAATGTTCATGCGGACCAGGAAAGCCTGGACACAGTCTTTATGCATTTGGTGCAAAATTCTGTTGATGCATCCCGAACCGAAGACGGGGAAGAGCAAGATCCGAAAATTGAAATCGAATTGTCCGAAGAAGACGGTTATGCCATTGTTAAAATCCGTGATCATGGACATGGCATGAGTTCTGATTTCATCAAGAATGAATTATTCCGACCATTCAGGTCTACCAAAGAAAACGGGTATGGTATTGGGGCTTATGAAAGCCGGGAGATTATCCGTCGTTTAGGCGGACGTATGGATGTGAAAAGTCAGGTGAAAAAAGGGACTGACATCAGCGTATATTTGAGGCGTGCTGATGTTTAAGAAGCTGACGAAATGTAAATATCATAACAGAGGCCGTCTGTGTAAGAAGAGTAGGCAAAGATAAGATGAGCGATAAAAAGAAAAGAAAATTACTTGTTGTTGAGGACGATTCCGGTCTGCAACGGCAATATAAATGGAATTTCGAGAATTATGATGTCTTTATTGCTGGGGATCGCAAGGAAGCCATGACATATGTCGCGAAAGAAAATCCTTCTGTTGTGACACTGGATTTGGGATTGCCGCCTGACCCGGACGGTACGTCTGAAGGTTTCGCGACATTGGAAGAAATTTTGTCTTTTTCACCAAGTACAAAAGTGATTGTTGCCTCTGGTCATAATGCCCGTGAAAGTGCCTTGAAGGCCATTTCTTCTGGGGCATATGATTTTTATCAGAAACCGGTTGATCCTGATGAATTAGGGCTGATTGTTGACCGGGCCTTTCGTTTGTTTGACCTGGAAGAAGAAAACCGCTTGCTGGCCAGTGGTCAGAAATCCACGAAACTGGCCAACCTGATCACTGCCAGTGATCAAATGGTCAAGGTCTGTAAAATGGTTGAACGGGTGGCACCCACAAATGTCACCGTGCTGTTGTTAGGTGCCAGTGGTACAGGTAAAGAGCTATTGGCCCGTGGTGTCCATGACCTGAGCGATCGTAAAAACAAACCATTTGTCGCCATTAACTGTGCTGCTATTCCGGAAAACCTGCTGGAAAGTGAATTGTTCGGATATGAAAAAGGTGCCTTTACGGGTGCTGTGAAGCAGACTTTGGGTAAAATCGAAGTGGCCGAAGGCGGCACCTTGTTCCTGGACGAGATCGGGGACTTACCGTTTCCATTGCAGGTGAAGTTATTGCGGTTCTTACAGGAACGTGTGATCGAACGTATTGGCGGACGTAAAGAAATCCCTGTGGATGTAAGGGTGGTCTGTGCCACCCACCAGAACCTTGAAAGTCATATTTCTGAAGGCTTGTTCCGGGAAGACTTATTCTACCGGTTAAGTGAAATCGTGATAAACATCCCGCCATTGTATGAGCGGGATGGGGATGCGGTATTGTTGGCGCATAATTTCCTGAACCGTTTTAATAAAGAACTGAAACGTAATATTCGTGGATTTACGTCAGATGCTTTGTCCTTGATCGCCTCCTACCAATGGCCCGGGAATGTGCGGGAGTTGGAAAATCGCCTGAAACGTTCGGTTATTATGTGTGATGGCAAGAAAATTACTGTTGAAGATCTGGAAATTGACAGTGATGAAATTGAGCATGAAGATTTGAATTTAAAGAAAATACGCGAAGCCGCGGATGTCAAAACCATCCGCAAAGCTTTGTCATTTGCCAATGGAAATGTCAGTCAGGCCGCCCGCTTGCTTGGGGTCAGCCGACCAACATTCTACGGTCTTGTTAAACAATATAACATCAATATTTAGGTATCATTATGATGAATAAGAAAAACTTGCTTCTTGGTCTTTCCCTGTCTTTGCTGACAGCCAGCGTGGTGCCATTTCATGATGGGGCTTACGCGGCTGTTAATTCCCAAAAGGCAGCAGAATATTTTGATGAAGCCAAAGCCTATATGGATAAAGGCGATCTTGAGGCCGCAATTATCCAGATGAAGAATGCCGTACGGGCCAATCCTGATAACCCGGAAGTTCGTATCGTTCTTGGACAATTGTATAATCGGACGGCAAATCCGGTCTCTGCAGAAAAAGAATTTCGGCGCGCCTTGCAATTGGGGGCAGAAAAACAGGGCTTAATGGTCGATCTGGGGAAATCTTTGTTGATGCAACGTAAATACGAAGATGTCCTGACGATTGTTGAGCCAGATGTTGCCCGTGATGCGGACCTTGCAACAGCTTATCTGGTGCTTGGTAATGCTCATCAAGGATTAGGGGATAAGACCAAGGCGCTTGAGTTCTATTTAAAAGGCGAAAGTGTTAAGGAAAAAGATGATCATCTTTCTGTCGCCATTGCCCGTATTTTCAAAGAAACTGATCAAAATGAGAAAGCCATGTCCAAAGTGGACGAGGCACTAGCGATCAACCCAAAAAATGTGCGTGGGTTGATATTAAAAGGCGAACTTGTCCATCAAATAGGCGGGGCTACAAAATCAATCGAATATTTCCAAAATGCGATTGAATTGGAACCGAATAATGTTGATGGATTGATTAAAACAGCAGGAGCCTTGTTTGATTTAAAACGCGATGAAGAAGCCCTGGAAAAACTGGAAGTTGTTCTGGACCGTATTCCGCGCCATCCATTGGGTAATTATCTGTCTGCGGTTATATATGCCCGCCAGAATAATAGTGATAAATCACTTGAATTTCTTGAGAAGGCAGGACCAGCACTGGATAAATTTCATCCTGCGTTGATGTTGCGGGGAATTATCAATTACGCTCAAAAGAACTATGCTCAGGCCACTTATCACTTAAGTCGTTTGCTGGAAATCAAACCCGATCATTATATCGGCAGGCGTTTATTGGGGGCCTCCCTTTTACAACAGGATGACATTGAACAGGCGATTGAAGTGCTGTCGCCTTTGGAAGCTGCTGAAAAGGTTGATCCAACAGTTTTGGCACTATTGGGCAGTGCTTACCTGAAGCAGCGTGATTTTGCCAAAGGAACAGATTATTTCGAACGTGCTGCTGCTGCTAATCCTGATGAAAATCGTCTCAAAACACAATTGGCGTTGAGCAAGCTGGCGCAAGGAGACAATCAGGCTGCGGAATTAAACCTGAAAGAAATCCTCGAGAAAGATCCTGATGCGTCACAGGCAGCAATTTTTCTGGCTCTGATTGAACTGGAAAATAAAGAATATGAAAAGGTTCTTGCTACGGCTGATAATATTCTGGAAAAAACGCCTGATAATCCAGTGGCTTATAACCTTCAGGGAGCAGCATTTGCGGGGAAAGAAGAAAATGACAAGTCCCGTGAAGCCTTTCAAAAAGCTATTGATCTGAACCCGGAATATTATTCGGCATATATGAACTTGGCGCGTCTGGAATTGAAACTGGATAATACCGCTGAGGCAAAATCCATATATCAACGTGTTTTGAAACAAAAGCCGGATCATCTGGCCTCTTTGATTGCACTCAGCGAATTTGCCAGACTGGAAAAGGATATCAATCAAGAGGAAATATTACTGGACAAGGTTGTTCAGGCAGCCCCGAAACGGCTTGATTTGCGCGTGCGCCAATCGGAATTTTATGTGAACAACCGTCAATTAGATAAAGCCAAGGCATCTGCTGTTAAAATTATTCAGGATTTTCCTGACAGCAGTGCAGGATATGAAGCGGCTGGTAAGATTGATTTACTTAAAAAAGACTGGCAGTCTGCGGTGGTAAACTTCCAAAGTATGACGTTGATTTTAGAAGACAATCCTGGTGCTTTTCAATTATTAGCCCGGGCACAAGTCAGGGCAAATGATCTGTTATCTGCCCGGAAAAATTTAGAAAAATCTATTGCGATTGCCAAGAGTGAAAGTGCTTATATTGACCTTATTCGGCTTGACATGGCACAATCCAATTTCGATGAAGCAGCCAAAAATGTTGCTGCATTAAAGGGTTTTCTTCCTGAAAAACCAACGGCTTATGAAATGGAAGGGCGGCTATTGCTCCAGCAAAAGAAATTTGCTGATGCGGTAATTTCTTTGGATAAGGCTGCGGATAAGGGAGCGACAGGCCGCGACTTTAACATTCTTCATTCCCAGACTTATTTTCAGAATAACAATCCTGCCGAAGGTCAAAAGATTATTGAAGCATGGTTGACCGAAAACCCCAAGGACACTACGGCGCGTCATAGCCTGGCCAGTAGCATGCTGGGTATTAAAGATTATCCCGGTGCTATAGAGCAATATGATTTAATCCTTGAAGTACGTGATGATGATATCCTGGCATTGAATAACCTGGCCTGGTTGTATTCAGTAACGGATAAATTGAATGAAGCCGAGAAACTGGCACGTCTTGCTTATGAATTATCTTCTGAAAATGCCTCGATCATTGACACCTACGCCTGGATATTAGTGCAAAAAGGTAATGCAAAAGATGCCTTGCCACTTTTACAGAAGGCCGTGGCAAATGCACCGAATATGATGGAAATCAGATATCATCTGGCGGTGGCACTGGATCAAAACGACAGGAAATCTTCTGCGCGTCGCGAATTGGAAAATATTCTCTCGACAGGTGTTGATTTTGCTGAGCGGGATGAAGCGAAGAAACTTTTACAAGAACTATCGCAATAAGTTACCCAGGTTATTTATTATTTGAGATAAGGGCAGGCTTTTGAAGGTTCTTTTTGTCAGTCATCGGTTTCCATTTCCGCCAACACGTGGAGATAAAATCAGGTCATTTAACATGGTGCGCCACTTACATGAAAGTGGCCATGAAGTTCATGTGGCATCACTGGTTCGTTCCGAGGAAGAGGAACAGCAAATTCAGGGTGTTCGCGATTATTGTACCGAATTTGTTTATGCGCGGGTCGGAAAAATGATGCAGGCCTTGAAGATGGTCGGTTGTCTTCTGACAACTATTCCATCTTCTATGGGTTTTTTCCATTCTGCTAAGTTAAAGCGTCAAGTTAACCGTCTGCTTCAACAGCATAAATATGACCTGATCGTGGTTTTCAGTTCGTCAGCTGCACAATATGTTGAACATGTTGATGATGTGCCTAAATTTTTGGATTTTTGTGATATGGACAGTCAAAAATGGCTGGCATACGCAGACTTCAAAAGGTGGCCTATCAGCATGGGATATTGGTTAGAAGGTACAAAACTGCAACGGGCAGAAAAGCAACTGGCCAAGCGTTTTGATTTGTGTAGTTGCGCGACGGACTTTGAAGTGGATACCCTCGAGCAATATCAAACCGGCGTGAAAAGCGGTTTTTTCCCGAATGGTGTGGACAGTGAATTTTTTCAGCCAAATGATGGTAGCTTTACAAAACATAACATCAGTTTTGTGGGACGTATGGATTATTATCCCAACGAAGAGGCTGTGATTTCTTTTGCCGAGCGTGTTTTCCCGATTATCCGTCAGAAATATCCAGATGCACAATTTACCATTATCGGAGCCGAACCGCCCGTTTCGGTGCGGGATCTGGCAAAAATTGATGGTGTTACCGTCACCGGTACCGTTGATGATATTCGGACATATGTGCTGGATAGTGAAGTGATGATCGCTTCTCTGAAAATCGCCCGGGGAACCCAGAATAAAATTCTGGAAGGTATGGCCATGGGTGTTCCGGTCATCAGTAGTGCCAATGCGGCGCGCGGAGTAGACGCTGTCACCGAAGAGCATTTATTGGCAGCTACCACGGATCAGGAATATGCCGACCAGGTGATGAGTATTTTTGAGGATCCTGAAAAACGTAAACGTCTGTCCTTGGCGGGCAGGGAGCGGGTGACAACTCATCATAACTGGATCCGGGCCATGTCCTTGTTCGATCAGTTGATCAACCAGACCATTGAACACAAACAAGCACAAGATCAGAAAGAAGCTTGCTGATGCGTATTCTTCATGTATTGGACCACTCCATTCCCTTGCACAGCGGATATACGTTCCGTTCATACCAGATTTTAAAGGGCCAGCGGGACCTGGGGTATGAAACGGTCCATGTGACAGGCATTAAGCAAGGGCCGTGTGCCAATGCAGTGGAAGAAGTAGATGGCCTTGAGTTCCATCGGACAATCAACAAGAATGCCTTGTTGGAAAAAATCCCGGTTTTCGGTCAATATGAAGTTGTGCGCAGTTTGACAAAGCGTATTCGCGAAATTGTCAGCAGTCAAAAAATTGATGTTATTCATGCGCATTCACCGGTTTTGAATGCCATGGCGGCTTTAAAGGTTGGTAAAGAGTTTGATATTCCCGTGGTGTATGAAATCCGCGCCTTTTGGGAAGATGCATCCGTCAGCCATGGCACATCCCGTGAAGGGGATTTGCGCTACCGCATTACACAAAGCCTTGAAACCAAGGCCGTTAAAAAAGCGGATGCAGTGACGGTCATCTGTCAGGGTTTGAAAAATGATCTGATGGAGCGGGGGATAGCCGACGATAAAATCACTCTGATTCCCAATGCGGTTGATTTGACAAAATTCTCGGGGCCACAGGATGCGGACCCTGAATTACAGGAACGGTTGGGCCTGAAAGGTAAAGTGACACTGGGCTTTATCGGATCATTTTATGATTATGAAGGTCTGGATATCTTGCTGCAAAGCATGCCTTATCTGACCAATGAAGTGCCGGAAGCACGGCTTTTGCTGGTAGGTGGGGGGCAGGAAGAAGCCAACCTTAAAGCGCAGGTCGATCAACAAAATCTGAAAAACCATGTGATCTTTACGGGCCGTGTGCCTCATGACAAGGTTCAGAATTTTTACAACCTGGTGGATATCTTTGTGTATCCCCGTAAGAAGATGCGTCTGACAGATTTGGTGACACCTTTGAAACCTCTGGAAGCGATGGCACAGCATAAACTGGTCAGTGCCTCAGATATCGGTGGCCATAATGAATTGATCGAAGATGGCAAAACCGGTGTGTTGTTTAAACCGGATGACCCCATTGCCTTGGCTAAAAAAATTGCCAGTCTGGTTCATCAGCAGGAAAAATGGCCGGATATGATTGCCGCTGGTAGGGAATATGTTGAAAATGTCCGCAACTGGCCAAACAGCATTGCCAATTATCCAGCAGTATATGACCGTATTGTGAAAAAATAAGCCCCGCTGCTGTTGGGGGATAGCAAGCGGGGCGATAAGCATCGAGATTGGGGGAAACTCTTTGCTTATATTCTATTTAGTGCTTGATACGTGCCTGATCAACAGCTGGATTATTTTTATTCTGAAATACCCCAAATTTTTGCATAATCCGCGAACATGCGGGATTGATCATATGTCTTTTTAACGTGTTGTTGATTGGAATTGCCGATCGTTTGACGCAGATCACCGTTCAGTACCAGTTTTTCCATCAGGGAAATGAATTCGGCTTCATCGTTCTGTGGGGCGATATAGTCTTTATTGGTTTCTGAAACGATATGTTTGACATCTCCCACATCCAAACCCACCACAGGTAACCCCGCAGCCATTGCCTGATTAACAGCGTTAGGCATTTGTTCTGTATCAGAAGAAATGGCGTAGATATCCAACCATCCCAGAACATAAGCGGGTTCTTCCACATGGCCAGCAAGTATTATATGGTCCTGCATATCCAGATCAGTGATCATTTTTTCCAGCATTGCCCGTTCCTGGCCTTCACCCATAATGATCAGTCGCATTTTCTGGGTTGGATATGATTTTTGAGTGGCTGCGAAAGCACGGATCATACGGGGCAGGTTTTTTTCACCGCGTAAGGGTGTCATGGTGCCGATGACGACTTCATCATCCTGTTTTATAAAACCGGGGATGATATTTTCCTGCGGTGCTTGAGCATATTTTTCGCAATCAACACCGTTGGGAATATAACTGATTTTCCGTTCTGGAATTTTCCAGTTTTCTTTACAAATTTTCACCAGGGTTTGCGATGGTACAACAATGCCATCAATGTTCCTGAGCGCCAGGCGGCGGTATAAATCTCGTTTCCAAAGTGTGCCAAAGGCCTCTTCTGGCCCAAAACCACTTTCCAGATGAATATGTCGACTGATCTTGCCCATGCTATGGGCTAACGCCCAATCAAGTGCTCCCCAACTGTAGGTTAAAATCAAATCCGGAGATTGTTGTTTCAAAAATTGACGGTATGACTTGATTTTAAAGGGCAGGGCACCTTGATCAACGCTGCTCAGGTCAGGTACAGTGAAATCAACATTATCATTGATACGCGACTTACAGCGATAATCATCATTGGTGGAAATCAGACTATGTTTGGCTAGGTCGTGAAAATGGTTCATCAGATAAGATATCCGAATGGGTACGCCACCATGAGCAAAACTGGGAATAATATGTAAAATATGTGGGACCATAGCTTAAAATTTCGCAATAAAATAAGATTTAAATCAAATAACGTTATTATTCTTTTATGATTTTATGTGTAAAACAATAAAGTGACTATTTTATTGATAATATAGCTGTAAAGAACACGCCATATATCTTTTGATCGGTAAAGCTTTATAGCACTTCCTGTTTTTCAGGACCAAAATAACAATGCAAGGGTAAATATTGTGCCAAGAAATGTATATTTTTTATTGATGCTGGTGATCTCATTGGTGGCGGCATATTTTTGTGCGCCTTTGATGATTGATCTGGTGGATATGTTTTCGACAAAACGTTTGTCGCGGGCAGTTCAGGTGATGATCAAGACGGACAGTCTGATTTCTGTCGGGGCGTTCATATCCTTTGCGGCCGTTATCTTTTTTGTATTGGCTTTTATATTACCTGCCATTCATGTGTGGTTTTATATTTCTGGTGCAAAAGGCAAGATATCTGACTTACCACTTGCATGTGATCCGGTTGGTCAAACCAGCAAGAAAAAATTTCTAAAGGCCTTGAAAGATCTGGATTTTATGACTGAATTATCAGTTATTTACAGTGGTTATCTTGTTCAGATGCCTGATAGGGAAGTTCATGAAGATACGTTGAAAAAAGTACGGGCCACAAAATTATTGGCAAAAGCGAAAGAGGGTGAAAAAGTGACGGTTTCACCTGTCAGGGCCAGAATTTCCGCATCAACGATCTTTACGCCAGTTGAATTGATCAAACAGCGCCTTTTTGCATGGTTTTTTAATCCATTACCGGCATTTTTGGTGATGACTGGATTTGTTCTATTGACCATTTGTCTGTTTCAGATAGGCATAATAAAAAATACTGATGCGAGCGTATTCGCTACCTTGGCCCCGGGTTTTCTAGCAGCATCGGCTTTATTCTGTACAGCTGCGGTTATTTATTTTCTGCATAGGATAACGAGTGGTTCACTGACACAAAATGCTGATGAATTCTGCCAGATGACCGATCATTTATTCCATCATCATGAATATCAAAATGATTTATATGATCTGCATCAGAGTATGGGCCAAACCGATATGGCCAAAGAGGTGGAAAAATCTGTTGCGCGGCCTTTAAATGCCATGACCAAAGCCGCCCGGACTTTGGCCAGTGATCAGGGGGAAAAAATTGAAGACCTTTTAAAGGCTGTTTTGGAATCCTTTACTGAAAAAATGGATCAGACAACCACTTTGCAAATCGAGAATCTTGGTAAATCACTGGATGGGGCAGAAAAAGCTGCTCAGGCGATGCAGAAAAGTTTTGAAACCATTCAGGATACTGCCGAAAAATCTGAACAGGCGACGACGAAACAAAATGAAGCTCTGCTGATGGAATTGAGGGATGCTGTTGCGCAGTCCCATGATCAATTATCAGAAGTTATTCAGGGCGCTTCTTCTCAGATTGAAAACCAGCAGGCTGAAATTCAAAAAGCGATCAGCAGTAAGGATTCTATCCTGTCGGATTTGAATAAATCTGCCAAAGATTTGGGTGGGTTATCTGAAGCCTCAGCCAAAGTTATCGACAAATTTGGTAAAGTATCTAGGGAATTAGACGCTCTGCTTGAGAAGATAAAACATACAGAACTTGCTGACGCAAAATCATCAAAAAATTCACCAGAGCGCAAGAAAATGCGGGATGATCTGGAAGAACTGCTCGGCAAAAAGAATGGTCTTCCTGAACTTTAGGGAATAGAAAACCTATTCTCTACCAGTAGGATATTCCACGAGATAATAATGAAAGCCTTTCGCTGGACCGGATGCTTGCCAGCGAAATGGTGTACTACTGTTGCTACCCGTATAATAAACAGGCATATAATTCTTACCTCCACAACGAACGTCTGTACGGGCCCATTTAGGCGCCCAGGCTGTGAAAGGAAGGTTTCCTAGTTCATTGGACGCATCAACCCACTTTACTTTTTGATTTCTACAGAAATATTGTAAGCCAATCCATGTCGGCCCTGATAATTTAAAATTGCGAATGATGAATTGATGCGTGTTAAGTGATTTAACGTGGGCAAGTCTACCAGCAGTCCCTTTATATTCTCTAGTTTTTGCGAGAGCATACGCCTTATTCCAGGTGCCTCTATAAGCACGCACTTCAAAATAACTTTTTGTGTCTTTATTATAAATCAAACCTGAGAGTGACCCACTGTCAATATCAGTGCGGTCAACGACTTTGTCAGATACAACACCAAGCTTTTTAGAATATTTGTCCACCTGGATTGGTTTTTTAGGGGATGTTTCTGTCGTTTTTTCATCCTTGGCGGCGGCTTCTTGCTCGACATTTTCTGTTTTTTCGTCGACATTTTTATCAGCTTTTTCTGCCTCATTAGCAACCTTTGTCTGCGCCTCTATTTTGTCCGGGTCGACTTTAGGGGCATCCTGATCACTTGCCATCGCTGCAGTTGATAAACAAGCTATACAAATAACAGAAATAATTTTTTTCATTGTATCAGTCTTCTTATATACGTTTTTCGAACCGTTCATTTGCCGGGATTTATATCACACTATTATTGAAACATGTTAATATGGCATAAATATGCAGGGAATTTATTGCATGGGTTTCGCTTTTTTAAACATTTTTTTTGGCTCGAAGCTATTTTCCCTGAAATGTTTCAAGGTCACGGATTGATTGCGTTTTGAAAATTTTTCTCCCTTTTCATCCAGCAATAATTGATGGTGCAGGTATATAGGCCGCGCATAACCCAATAAATCCTGCAGCAGGCAATGCAGATGTGTCGCATAATATAAATCCTGCCCACGAATGACATGACTGACGCTTTGCAAATGATCATCCACACAAACCGACAAATGGTAACTGGTGCGAATATCTTTGCGGGCCAGTACCACATCACCCAGTATTTCCGGTGTTGCGGCAATATTTTCTACATCTGTCGTTTCTGAAGATTGGTTTTGCCAAAAAAGTGGAGCAGATATGCAGGTAAGAGCTTTTTGCATATCCAACCTTAAGGCATATGGTACGCCAGACTTGATCCTGTCTTCCCGTTCGGCAGGTGAAAGATTTTTACATGTTCCAGGATACAAAACACCTTCGGGGCCATGCGGTGCATAACCACTTTCCGCAACTTCCTGTAATATTTCCTTGCGGGTACAAAAACAGGGATATAACAGTCCCATATCGTCAAGCTTATCCAAAGCGGCTTGATAATCATCCATATGGTTTGATTGACGGCGGGCAGGTTCGGCCCAGGTTAAGCCTAACCATTTTAGGTCCTGTTTGATGCTTTCTTCAAATTCTGGTTTGCACCTGACCGGATCAATATCTTCGATCCTCAGTAAAAAAATACCATCATGATCATGGGCAAAATCAAACGCGGTTTTTGCAGAAAAGGCATGCCCCAGATGCAATAAACCAGTGGGGCTGGGGGCAAAACGGGTGATGATTTGGGCAGGCTTTTTCATGGGCGCATTATACAGATGAATGCAAAGATTCAATCACAGCTTTAGTCTTTCAAAGAATTTGGTTATAATGGTTAATATGTCATATGGCTGTCACAGAAGACAGGTTATATCACATAAACTGTAAAGAGGAGATGAGTTTGTCGATATCTCAATCTTTGCCGGGGGCTTTGCCCGGAGCTGAAATAGGCGTTGGTTTTGATCAGGAAACTGTGTCATTGGAACGATGTCCTGCACTGGTCTTGAATGCAGATTTCCAACCCCTTAGTTATTATCCTCTTTCTTTATGGCCTTGGCAGGCAGCAGTTAAGGCTGTATTTCTGGACCGCGTTCAGGTGGTTGAAGAATATGACCGCGTTATTCATTCCCCGTCCTGTGAATTCAAGTTGCCCAGTGTGATTTCCTTAAAAGAATATGTCAATCCGGGGCAACATCCGGCCTTTACACGCTTTAATGTGTTTCTGAGGGATCTGTTTACCTGCCAATATTGTGGGTATGTGGCCAATAATGGTAAAGAACTGACTTTCGATCATGTGATTCCACGCCGGGCAGGCGGGCGTACCACCTGGGAAAATATCACATCTTCTTGTGGGACCTGTAACATGAAAAAGGGCGGGCGCACCCCGGAACAGGCCCATATGACCCTCAGATCAATACCCAGGCGGCCCAGCGTTCATCAGCTGCAAAATAACGGACGATCTTTCCCGCCAAACTATCTTCATGAAAGCTGGCGGGATTTTTTATATTGGGATACGGAACTGGAAAGATAATCTTTTGGTTTGCACTTAAACCCGTTCGGCAATTTTAATCGCCGTGCGACACCCGAATTTAATCAAACCTGATAACAATTCATAACCGGGCGCTTCCTGAGAACCATGTTCGATAGCAGTGTCGCGATGTTCGGCTTCTTCCTGGCGGAATTTTTCCAATTCATCGGCCAGGTCTTGTTCATCATCACCCAATAATTCAATTTGGGCGGCGTAATGTTCATCAATGACTTCTTCTACAGCCTCTGTGCAGGTCATGGCGGCCTTTTCCCCTAACAGAGCAGTACCCGCACCCAGTACAAACCCCGCAGCATGCCACAAAGGATTGAGGAGTGTAGGACGGGCACCACGCTCACGGATCAGTTCATTAAACCGCACCAGGTGCACCTGTTCCTGTTCCTCCATATGGCGGATCGTGTCACTCATGGGGTGATTGTCGCCTAACACGGCCAATTGACCTGCATAAATGCGAATCGCACCATACTCACCGGCATGATCAACCCGTAAAATCCGGTCGATCAATTGATCTTTGTTTAAATCACCGGGCAGGATGTTATCTGCGGTTTGTTTTGTGGTCATTTCGAAGCACCTTTCAGGGCCCATAATATCAACAACAGACCCAAAAGGGAAATCAGGAAATTATATCCGGCCATGGAAATACCAAATAAAGACCAGGGAATTTCATCACAGCTCACCAACGGAGCAGCCATCAAATTATCCAGAATCTGATCAATATCCAGAGAGCTAGCGGGTTGTACGGTACAGCTTGATGGCCCTTGCCACCATTTCTGCTCAACGCCAGCATGAAAGCCAGAAATATAAACGCTGTAGCCAAATCCGGGTATCAGTAGGAAGAGTGATGGACGGTGCAGGTTGGTCGCTGCAAACCTCAGAATGATGGACAGAGACGCTAAAGCCAGAATCGCAAAATGGGCATATCTTTGTGTCCAGCATAACTCGCAAGGCTCATACCCGCCAATATACTGGAAAGCATAAGCGCCAGCCAATAAAGCGAAAGACAGCCCGAAGGCGAAGAAATCCGGATATGATCTGATCAGCGTTCTCATTAATGCATCTTACTAAAGAAATTTAATCATCACAAACCCACCAATCAGGATGACAAAAAACAGGATGGTCAATAATCCCAGTCGTTTTTCAATGAAACTCTGAATTGGTGCACCAAATTTCCACAACAGTGCTGCTACAAGAAAGAAACGTATGCCGCGGGCTATTAAGCTTACAATAATAAATGTATCAACAGGCATATTCATGAAGCCACTTGTGATGGTGACAACTTTGTATGGAAAAGGTGTGATACCCGAGATTGCTACAATCCATTCCCCAAAACGATTGTAATACTCTTGGCCTAAAAGGAACTTATCCCCATAGCCGTAAAAATCCACCAGTGGCTGGCCCAACACATCAAACAGGGCAAAGCCGATATAATAACCAAACAGGCCGCCCAGAACCGAACTGACGGTACAGACCAGGGCAATTTTCCAGGCCCGCGTCGGGGCTGCTAATACCATAGGAATAAGCAGAATATCCGGTGGAATCGGAAAGAAAGAACTTTCAATAAAAGAAATCGCCGCCAACCACCATAAAGCATGGGGACTCGAAGCCAGAGCCAGCGTGCCGTCGTACATTTTTCTGAGCATAAGTTTCTAAATATCCGTTGTGGCAAGTACCAAACCTGTTTACAGCAAGTGGCCGGCAGAAAAAACTTTTTATATGACTTTTATTTATTGACCCATAGGCGATCATGGGTATTATGCAGGCCTACTCACACACAGGCGCCCCTGTGGTGGAATTGGTAGACACGCTGGATTCAAAATCCAGTGGCTTCACGGCCGTGTCGGTTCGAGTCCGACTGGGGGCACCATTTTAATGATATCACGTACCACAAAATGTTTGATGCACCCGCTCTCCTGGTGTTGGTGGGGTTTTGAAATCTTCATATTGAATCTTGTCTTGATAAGGTTCTGATAAGACGTCCAATAGGTTTTGAAAGACCGAAAAGTCATTGTGTTCTTCCGCGGTTCTTAAGGCGGCTTCGACACGGTGGTTGCGGGGGATGAATGCAGGGTTGGTGTTTTGCATTAATTCCCAGGAGCTGCTCAGCAGCTGCTGATGTCGTGACAGGCGATCCTGCCAGCGGGTATGCCATTCGGTGAAAGTGCTATCCTGATAGATTTTATTATCGGGCAATTGAGCAGTGCTGAGATCACGAAATGTGTTGGTGAAATCTGCATGGTTTTGTTGCATCCATTGTAACAGGTCACCAATCAGTTTATCGTCTTCTTTCTCTTCGGTTAGCAGCCCGAGCTTGCGGCGCATCATTTGTAACCATTGTTGTTGGAATTTACCTTCAAAGCTATGCAGGACGTCTTGTGCCATCGAGATGGCTTTCTCCTGATCATCATGGATAAGTGGCAAGAGTGTCTCTGCCAGTCGTGCCAAATTCCAGGCGGCAATTGGTGGTTGGTTGCTATAAGCATAGCGTCCTCTGTGGTCGATAGAACTAAACACCGTTTGAGGATC
>Ga0207422_1003204_pt1 | contig 17300 bp, 14 predicted proteins | sample MarCyaLeptolynsp_FD_187757 | JGI IMG/M metagenome (GOLD analysis project Ga0207422, IMG submission 187757) | Marine cyanobacterial communities from Panama - species 1 Leptolyngbya sp. (SPAdes) | ecosystem: Environmental > Aquatic > Marine > Unclassified | place: Panama: Panama City | collected...
TAGTTGCGTTCGCTTCTGCTTTCGCCAAAGTTTCCCGTGCTGCTGCATCTCTTCTGGCAGACTCTAAGCGCCCATCCGCTTCTAATATCGCGGCCTGCTTTTCACCTTCAGCCTTTAGAATTTCTGACTGTTTAAATCCTTCTGCAGTTAGAATTTCCGCACGCTTATCACGCTCTGCTTTCATTTGCCGCGCCATTGAATCAACCAAATCTTGTGGCGGAGCGATATCTTTAATTTCTATACGTGTGACTTTAACTCCCCAAGGTGAGGTTGCCTCATCAACCACCTGTAGCAACTCCGCATTAATTTTGTCACGCTTGGATAGAGATTCATCAAGATCCATCGAACCTAATACAGTTCGAATATTTGTCATAGTAAGATTTAGTGTTGCACGCTGTAGATCGTTAACATTATATGATGACTTAACAGGATCCAGAACTTGATAAAATACAACGCCATCAACACGCACAACTGCATTGTCTTTAGTAATAACCTCCTGCGAAGGGACATCTAATACTCGCTCCTTCATATTAACTTTATTACTTACACGATCAAAATAAGGCACTATAAATGCCAAACCAGGGGGTAATGTTCGACGATATTTACCGAACCTCTCTACCGTGTACTCAAAACCTTGAGAGACTACTGTAACTGCTTTTATTACAGTAAAAATCGCGAATGCAAGAATCGCAAAAACTAATATCGAACCATCCCAAACCATCTTACCCTCCAGCTTTATTCTTTATAGGCTATGCAAATAACGCGGCAAACGTTATTAAAACATATATGGGGATAAAATTTATGATTTCAAGTGGTTGATTAACGCAACTTAGCGCTCTCCAATATAAAATTTTTTATTTTCTAGCTAAATCCCACTTCCTATCATACGCAAAAAAACCATTCGTATAACCGGTCACGTGAATTTTTAAAATATTAATATTAGAGGAATTTTTATTGTCCATCTTTATAGTATAGGCCTTCTCTAGCAATACAGCCCCATCATTACGACTTCCACGATACCTCTCAATAAACTTTATTTCCTTATCGCTTACCAGTTCAAAATGAGTTGCATGCCCTATTCCTTGTATTGTTTCATGTTCTAAAATTTTCGTAACACCATCATTAAATTCTGCCTGTGATTTTATTTTTAGATTTACTTTTCCTGATCTTATTCTCTCACTAATTTCACTTTCAACTTTAGCCGTTTCCAACTCAATCCTTGAATTATCATGCCCAGCGCAATAGCTATAAGTATACGTCCCTCGCCACTTACCCTGCATGCTCTTATATATTTTCTCTCTAATTTTTTTATCTTCGTCAGCAATTCTAGAAGGATTCTCTGCATCGTAGTATTTATCTTCTCCCAGACGCAGCAGCTCGTCAGACTCTTTACCACACAAACTCGCTAACGATGTTGAGGTAGACACAAAGCCAACCATAATGACTACTGATATAAATTTTATAACCTTAAAAAAACCAAGCATTTACAAATCCTATTAAAATTATCAATTCTAAACATAATTTTAACATGTGATTTTTTACAACGCTTAGCAACTTAAACTGTTTTACGATGCCCAAAAGGCTTCCATGCCGGCGCAATTACATTTGGCATTTGAGAACGTTTGATCAGATTAGCTGGCGCAAGTGTAAACTCACCATAGCGCTGATTAATTTTATCCATTGCTAAGTTAATCTGATCACGCTGGCTATCATGGTTTTCAAACAAAGAGAGTTGATAACCCTCAAGCTTAGGATCTAACGCTGTAACCTGCACTTGTGAACACCCTTTCTTATCCCATATATCGCGTAAAAAAGTATTCACTAATTTTTTTATTAGCTGGCTATCATTAGTTGGTATATAAGTTTGCATTTTCAGCGCCAGCCATCCTTCGCTTGTTTTTAGTCCAATAAAATATATTTGTGCTTCCAACTGATGCTTGCGTAGTCTTGCCGCAACTTTTTCAACCATATGATGAAGATACATTTTTACCGCAGTTAAGCTCTTTGTATTAGGTGGCATAACTTTGCCATGACCAATAGATTTTGGTGCCGCTACACTTTGTTTAACAAGTTCCGGATCTTGCCCTTGCGCCATATACCAAATGCGTCTTCCAAGATTGCCAAATCTCCCAGCTAATTCACCAATAGGAAAATTATGCATATCACCACACACATGCACTCCGCGATCATTTAGATAATTCCCAATACCTGTAGAGATGCCACTTAATTCAGTAACAGGTAAAGCACTCAAGTATTCACGCGCTTTCCAGGGAGGCACTGAAAACAAACCATCTGTACCAGCTTTTTTTGCAGTTTTTGCCGCATGTTTCGCTGTAGTTTTATCACCACTTATGCCGACACTGCATGTTACCCCACTAACATCACACACAAGTTGCTGAGCCATTTTTCCAGCTTCGACAGGGCTATCATAAATTTTTTGACAACGTGTAACATCAAGAAAGGCCTCATCTACAGAAAACACTTCGACATCAGGTGTCACCAATCTAAGCTCAGACATAATGTCTGTCGATACTTGCGCATAACGATAAGGCCTTGCAGGTACTTGAATCACTTCAGGGCAAAGTTGCCTCGCTTGTTTAATACGCATCCCGGTTCTAATGCCGTATTTTCTTGCCTCATAAGAACAAGTAATAAAACATGTTCCAATTTCCCCATTAGTAATGCCAATCGGCTTGCCACGCAATTCCGGATGATCATGTTGCTCTATGCTCGCGAAAAATGCATCCATATCAACAAATACAATTGCACGCTCCCAACGTGGGCTATTCATATGTCCTCACCTGCCCAATCAATATCCCCTGTATCGTCACACGCTTGGCCGAATATTCTTTTGCTTGCATGGTTTTGTTGGCAGGAATCAATCGTACTATGCCTTTTCTGGGAAATTGAATGCGTTTAAGCGTGACGTCCTGCTCATCAATCAACGCTACAACAATCTGATTACTATGTGCAGTACTGGCGTGCTCTATTATTACTAAATCGCCATGACGAATACCTTCGTCAATCATAGACTGTCCTTTCACTTCCAATACGTATCGATTAGGACCACTTAGCAAGTGCGTAAAATTAACTACTTTTTTATCTTCAATGGCTTCAATAGGTTTACCTGCGGCAATGCGCCCCAGAAATGGCAAATCATCAATATCAGGACAATCTGCTAGTTCAATACCACGCGTCTTGGGATTACGGACAATGTAGCCTTTCTCTTGTAATGCTGACACATAACGATGCACCACACCTTTAGACTGAATACCAAGGCCCTCAGCAATTTCTGTCAATAATGGCGCCTTACGCTGCTTAGCATAATAATTGGCAATAAAGTCGAAAGTGTCTTGCTCGCGTTTTGTAAGCATAACGAGTTCTCAAAAAGTTCTCCTATATGAGAACATAATGAGAACTCGCATGTCAATGCAAAAATCCCAGCATAAAAACTTGCTTGTGTAAGGATCAATATATTTAGATTCATAAGCAAACAGGATGGGAGTATGCTTTAACTATTAGCAACTCACACAAAATCATACAACAGGCCATACATATGGATATTCAAACGACACTTCAGCGTTTAGCTTTTACTTTTTTGTTGGTTCTGTCAGTCAACGTCCATGCAGGAAAAACTATTATGCATACTGTCATGGACACACAACGAAACATGGTCATGTATCAAATCCCCTTGCCTGCTGATTGGAAAATTACTACGCCCAAGTCCGTTGAAGAACCTAATATTATCGGCCCTAACGGTATTAAAGTTTATTATCGTTCGGGAGGTTCTTATGTATTCAGTCACGACCCTTATATGCAACAAATCTATGCACAAACTGGACAACAAATGCGTCAGCCGATTAGTGCACACTTGATAGTAGAACAAGATTTAAAACCTACTTTAAGTCAACACGGTTTAACTTTTGTAAGCATGCAACCTCTACCGGAGGTGGCACAACGCAGCCAAGCATATAGCAATAAACTATATAAGAGTGTGTCATCACAACAATACTTTGAAGCCGTTGGTTCAGAATGGAATGACGGCAAGGGAAATACTGCTTTTATTATTGTTGACCAGATGATCAGCGAAGGGCAAGGCAGTATTTTTTGGTATTACTCGCTAAAAGTCGTTGAGGCACCTAAACAACATATAGAGGAGGCAAAAAAGGCTTTTATTTACGGCATTGTAAATACACAAGATAATCCGGAACAAATCCAGGCTTATAATTTAAGCGAACAACAAAAGTCCGCTCAAAGTTGGCAGCAGCATAATGCGCGTATGCAACAAAACCAGCAAAATTTCGAGCGTCAACAAGCATTACACAGAAGCACCACCGAAGCGATTAATCGCTCTATCAACGAAACATACCGCACACAAGATGCTGCAAGTGATCGTATTCAAGACAAGCAAGTCAATGTTATACATGGCGAAAGCACTGTGACTAACTCTTATGACGGCGAACAATATCAAGTGGAATCAGGTGCAGACCAATATTGGATCAATAATGATGGCGAATATATTTATAGTGAAGACCCTAGCTACAATCCCAATGCCGATCCAGACAATTATAAAGAGTGGCAGCAAGTAGAACCGGAGTATTAGTAAAACACCTGTTCATTCAGCAATGTATCTTTAAAACTGAAGAACAATACCCCCTGAAATCAAGTCGATATCTGTTGATAAGTCTATCTTACTTTCACCGATATTATTGAATCTTTCCCACTCTGCTCTTAAAAAGAAATTCTCGGTAATTTTATACTGTGCACCCAAACCGAAAAAGTAGTCAGTACCATTTTCATCTTCATCTCCAATCAACTCGCCAGCACCTGGAAGATCAGAGCCTTTGAACTCGATATCCCAATAAATTACTCCCAGTTTTGTAAGCACGCTAAATTTGTCGCCGATAGGCCATTCGACTATACTTGATAAAAAGAATCCATCAACTTTTGTTTCTAAAGTTGCTACAACAATCTCTAGAGTATTAACATTTATAAAAGGAATATCTGCATCAGCATGACCAAAATCAACTGAGCCACCCTCAACAGCAAAATGTTTATTGAACTTATACCCGGCAAATACCTTCCAACCTAGATCTTCTTCATCACAGGACGACCCAAACACCTCTTCACAATTATCCTTGTGATCTGCTTGCCCAACTCCAGCACCAACATAAAATCCTTTGTTATCATTTTCTGCATAACTACTCGGAATACCTACAAACAATAAAAAAGAAACTACTAGTGTATGCACCATACTTTTACGCAAATACTCATTAACTTTCATTTAGAACATCCCTATTATTCATTATTGAAATTTATGAAATAATTTATAACATAAATTATTGATATTCCACACGAACACTCAATCAACTGACCAAAAGCAATATTTACAGTTCACACGGCTAACGCATTTAAACAAGAAGCTTTTCAATCAGAAGCGCTCGTTCTCATGTCATGCATCCGGTATAGTTACACGCAAAATATTTCCATTATCTAAAAAACAAACTTTTTAAAATGACTAAAAAACTCAGACCTTATTCTTCAGTCGTTGTTGACGGCACTGAACGTGCACCCAGCCGTGCCATGTTGCGCGCAGTTGGTTTTAAGGATGACGATTTCAAAAAACCACAAATAGGTATCGCGTCTACTTGGAGCATGGTGACTCCATGCAATATGCATATTAATAAGTTGGCAGAAAAAGCAGCAGCAGGTGCTGATGCTGCAGGTGGCAAAGGCGTGATCTTTAACACCATTACGATCTCTGATGGCATATCAATGGGCTCTGAAGGTATGAAGTATTCCCTAGTGTCCCGCGAAGTAATCGCCGACTCGATTGAAACAGTAACAGGCTGTGAAGGTTTCGATGGCGTAGTAGCAATTGGTGGCTGCGACAAAAACATGCCCGGCTGCATGATAGCCTTGGCCAGACTCAATCGTCCTGCAGTATTTGTATACGGTGGCACTATTATGCCAGGCAACCACAAAGGCACTAAAGTTGATGTTATTTCAGTATTTGAAGCAGTTGGCCAGCACGCCAAACGTCAAATCAATAATAAAGAACTAAAAGAGGTTGAGTCTACCGCGATCCCTGGGCCGGGTTCATGTGGCGGAATGTATACTGCTAACACCATGGCTTCTGCTATTGAAGCACTTGGAATGAGTTTGCCTGGTAGTTCAGCACAAGCGGCCATTTCAAAATCTAAGGAAACAGACTGTCGCAATGCAGGTAAAGCGGTATTTAACCTAATTAAGAAAAACATTCTCCCTAGCGACATCATGACACGGCAAGCATTTTTAAATGCCATTGCTGTTATTACTGCACTGGGTGGATCAACCAATGCTGTGCTACATCTATTGGCGATGGCACATTCAATGAATGTGAAGTTATCGATTGATGACTTTACTCGCGTAGGGAAAAAAGTACCAGTACTCGCTGACTTGCGACCAAGCGGTAAATACATGATGTCAGAATTGATTGCGATTGGTGGCGTCCAACCGTTAATGAAAATGTTACTGGACAAAGGCTTGATGAACGGCGACTGCATGACAGTGACCGGTAAAACATTGAAGCAAAATTTAAAAGATGTGAAGCCATATCCTAAACGCCAACAGATTGTGCGCTCATTCGACAATCCAATTAAGAAAGATGGACATTTAGTGATTCTTTACGGAAATTTGGCCCCCGAAGGTGCGGTAGCAAAGATTTCTGGCAAGGAAGGTCTGTCCTTTACTGGTAACGCCAAAGTGTTCTCTTCAGAAGAAACCGCATTAAAGAAGATTCTAGATGGCGGCATCAAAGCCGGCGATGTGATAGTGATTCGCTACGAGGGCCCAATTGGCGGCCCAGGTATGCGCGAAATGCTTTCACCTACTTCCGCGATTATGGGCAAAGGCTTAGGAAAAGACGTGGCACTTATTACTGATGGTCGCTTTTCTGGGGGCAGCCATGGGTTTGTTGTGGGTCATATCACTCCTGAAGCTGCAGTTGGCGGTCCGCTGGCATTGGTGAAGAATGGAGATAAAATCACAATCGACGCTAAAAAACGCGAAATGACATTACATGTAAGTAAAACTGAGCTAAATAAACGCAAACGTGCATGGAAAGCACCCAAGCCCAAGTATCGTCGTGGGGTGTTAGCAAAGTTCGCCAAGCAGGTTCGCTCTGCATCTGAAGGCGCCATCACAGATTAACGTTGCTATATTCAAACACCAGGGTAGAACTCCAGGCCTTTCCAGTATAAATTACTCGGGTCTGGATTTCTGCGCAGACAGAAACATGACGACAATACGCGTTAAAAACAATTAATAAGCTATTAATTCGCTCTAAATTCCACAATTTCTAGAGAATATTCGTTGGAACTACCCACAGAATAGTTTAGGATTTAGCCCCTTTTTATCACCCAGTTTTTCACATTATATAAGGAGCAGTTGAATGTCACTGACACCAGAAGAATTAGAAGCCATCATGGAACGCAAAAATAAGATGCGTCGTGAGGCCTATGACCGTCGTAATGCACAAGAGAACAAGGATGAAGTAAGCGCCAGAGCTGTAAAACGCTTTATGGAATTACCTGAGTATAAAAATGCTCATTGCATTATGTGGTACATCGACTGCCGTTCTGAAACACGCACTAAGCCAGAACTACTAGAAGAAGTAGCTAAGGGCGAGAAGAAAATCATTGTTCCTTACTGCACAGAAGATGAGAATGGCGAAAACAAGCTTGGCTTGTGGTGGATGGAAAGCTTAGAAGAAATGGTTGTTGGTAAATGGAATATTCTTGAGCCACCTAAAGAAATGTGGGGCAATCCAGCCAAGGAAGTTGAAGCACAAGACCTAGATTTAGTATTGGTCCCTGGAGTTGGCTTTGATAGAAACGGTGGACGCATGGGTAACGGACAAGGTTACTATGACCGTTTACTAGAAAAGGTTCGTCCTGAGTCACCATTAATTGCGCTTTGCTATGAATCACAATTATTCGATAACGTATTGGTTGCACCACACGATGTATACATGGATAAAGTTGTGACTGAAGATGCTGTATACGAAGGTAAAGGACGAGACTAATGACAGCAATTATTGATGATACTTATGCAGAAGCATTTAGAAGCTTTTACACTGAGTTTCTAATTACCGCTAAAGATCTTAAGTGGGTTGAGCATGCTGTTAATGCCGCCACCGGCAACGCTTCAAGCTCTATTCTTTGTGACTGCGAAGCAGGTTTAGACCGCTATGTCGGACCTGGTGCAGATGAAAGTTTTGAGACCCCCGATGGTCGTCCCGGTGCTTTAGTACAATTACATGTACCTCGTTTCCGCAAAGATCGCGTAGAAGCTTTAGAGCGATCAGCATTAGTGCGTATTAGCCAGAATGTCATGACTTGCCCGACGGCTTCATGTTTCAACATGGTTGATTCTGAACAGTACTATCATATGGGTCGTAAGGTCGCTTACTTTGGTAATGGTTTCCAAAAACGTATTGAACGCTACGGACGCAAAATGTGGTGGATTCCGATTTTAGGCGGTGAATTTGTTCTTGATCGTCGCTTAGGTCAAGCAGATGGTTTAATGGGTGGTAACCTATGGTTCTTTGGCAAGGATGTTGATTCTGCTTTGGAAGCTGCAGAAAAAGGCTGTGAAGCCATTGCGCCAATTGATGGCGTAATCACAACTTTCCCTGGCGGTATTGCTGGCAGCGGCTCTAAAGCAGGTAGTAACTACGACTTCACTATCGCAAGTACCTACGAAAAATTCTGCCCATTGTTACAAGACCATCCGGATGTCGAACACGGTTTGCCTGAAGGTGTGAACTCAGTAATGGAAATCATCATGAACGGACGCGATATGGATTGCATTGTGGAAGCAACCCAAGCTGCAATACAAGCATCCAAAGAAACCGATGGTTTGATAATGATCTCAGCGGGCAACTACAATGGTCGACTGGGTAAGAGCTTTATCTATCTAGATCCAAGCAAACAACCAAAAGACTAGTTTTACGTTTTTGTTGCATGCAAGGCCAGTTGAGTTAAACTCAACTGGCCTTTTTTATTTTCGACCTTCCTTTGTTGAATCAAACATCGAGACCAAAGCATTGATCATTGATGGCAAAAAAGTTGCGTTAGACATACGCAACAAAATCAAATCACATTTAGAGAACTTCCCCAATACAACTATTACTTTGGCTACTGTAATTGTTGGCAGTAACCCAGCCAGTCAATTATATGTAGGAATGAAACATCGCGAGGCTAATGCCGCAGGTATTCAATCCAAACGCATTGAGCTGGATGAAAATATTTCTCAACAAGAACTAGAGCAGCAAATCTCCTTGTTGGCCGACAACGATGACGTACATGGTATTCTTGTACAGCTACCTTTACCCAAGCATTTAAATAAAGAAAAGATGCTGGCTAAAATCCCACCTGAAAAAGACGTTGATGGATTGACTGACATCAATATGGGTCGTCTACTACAAGGACAAAAACAATTAGTTCCTTGTACACCCTTGGGCGTAATGCGCTTGATAGAGGCATATGGTATTGAAACCAGCGGGAAAAATGCTGTGGTTGTTGGGCGCTCTTCATTAGTGGGGTTACCACAAGTTTTACTGCTCGCAGAACGTGGTGCCGATGCTACTGTCACACTCGCCCATTCACGCACTAAAGATCTAGCCGCTATTTGCAAAAATGCTGACATTTTAGTGAGTGCTGTTGGCTCACCTGCACTTATAAATGAGGCATTCATTAAACCCGGCGCCATGGTGTTTGATGTTGGTGTAACACGCTTAGAGAATCAAACTATCCAAGGCGATGTAGATTTTGAAGCAGCTAAAAACATCGCTGCGGGCGTCACTCCGATGCCGGGTGGAACCGGCCCAATGACAGTAGCTTGTCTACTTGAAAATACCATCCTTGCTGCCACTTTGCAGGATGTACTACCAAGATCGCATTAAGCCGTAAAACGCAGGTAAAAGCAGCCAAACTACGCTTGTGAGCAAGCGCCTGCTTGTGGCATTATGGCGAACTTTTCGGGTACTGTTGGAAAACTGCCCGTTATAAATTATTTAAGTATCGATATTTTAAACAACCCTTTCACTCGTTATAAAGCGCCAACAGAACACGCTGTTGCATAGCCGGCTGAAGGGGATTGGAACCCTAATTTTTTAACTTATATAAAAGGTACAGTTATGCCTGGCGAAAAACTTAGTTATCCTGGAAGAAATTATCTATTTGCACCTGGTCCGACTCATATACCTAATCAAGTCTTAACTGCGATGATGGTGCCTCAGGAAGATCACCGTGCTCCCGATTTTCCTCAATTAGTAAAACCTCTATTAGAGGATCTAAAAAAGATCTTCAAAACAAAAAAAGGCCAATGCTTTATTTTCCCTGCAACCGGTACTGCAGGCTGGGAAATTGCACTAACTAATACACTATCTCCTGGTGACAAGATTCTTACATCACGTTTCGGTCAATTCAGCCATTTATGGTTTGACTTGGCAACTCGTATTGGCCTTGAAGTTGAATTAATTGAAATACCTTGGGGTGAAGGCGTTCCAGTTATGGAATTCAAAAAGCGCCTACGTGCAGATAAAGAACACAAAATTAAAGCTGTTGTTGCATGTCATAATGAAACTGCAACAGGTGTGACAAGCGATATCGCTGCGCTTGGCAAAATGATGAAAAAAGACCTTAAGCATCCAGCATTATTAATGGTTGATGGTGTAAGTTCGGTAGCAAGTATTGATTTCCGCATGGACGAGTGGGGAGTAGATGTAGCTGTGAGTGGTTCGCAAAAGGGGTTTATGCTTCCTGCAGGTATGGCTCTTCTTGCATTTAGCCCTAAAGCATTAGCAAGGCACAAATCTTCAAAATGTGCGAAATGTTTCTTAGACATTAAAGATCACATCACGACTAATAAGGATGGCTTCTTCCCTTACACCCCTTCAGTTCCTATGTTACGCGGACTGCGTGCATCATTAGATTTATTACTAGATGAAGGTCTAGAAAATGTATATGCACGTCACTTCCGCCTAGCCGAAGGTGTGCGTAAGGCGGTTAAAGCATGGGGCTTGCAGACTTGTGCCACATCTCCAAAATGGCGTTCAGATACTGTCACCGCCATTTTGGCTCCACCGAGTGTTAACGCAGCAGAAGTGATTCATATTGCATACCATCGATACAACATTTCATTGGGTGCCGGTTTAACTAAAGTGGCTGGTAAAGTATTCCGTATTGGTCACCTTGGCGATAATAATGATGTTCGCATGATGGCTGCTTTAGGCGGTGTGGAAATGGCTATGCGTGATGCAGGCATTCGTATCAAACCAGGTAGTGGCACTGGCGCAGCGTGTGAATACTATCGCAAAACTGCTAAGGCCATCCCTGCGTTCAAAGCACCTGCTGCTCCTAAAGCTAAACCTAAAGCTAAGCGTAGAGCTAAAAGAAAAACAGTTAAGCGCACAGCTAATAAATAATCTAAAAGGATAGTAATTATGAGTTTTACACAACCACAACCTGCCAGACAAAGAGTACAGCGATGTGAACTCGCAGTACCTGCCTCCAACGTCAAAATGATTGAAAAGTCAGTTGACTGTGATGCGGATTTCGTATTTTTAGATTTAGAAGATGCAGTTGCTCCTGGAGACAAAGTGCAAGCGCGCAAAAATGCAATCGAAGCTGTAAATGATCTCGACTGGGCCGGCAAAGGAAAAACTATTGCCGTCCGCATTAATGGTCTTGATACTCATTATATGTATCGTGATGTCATTGATCTTGTTGAACAAGCTGGTAGCAAACTAGATACTATTTTTATTCCTAAAGCAGGTGTCCCATCTGATGTCTACATGGTGGATGCACTACTCACTCAAATCGAAGAAGCAAAAGGGTTTAAAAACAAGATCGCCATAGAAGCAATCATTGAAACTACATTAGGTATGGCCAATGTAGAAACCATTGCACAATCCAGCCCACGCTTAGAAGCCCTGCACTTTGGTGTCGCAGACTACTCTGCAAGTTGCCGAGCACGTACTGTCAACATCGGCGGCCTAAATCCTGATTATCCTGGTGATCAGTGGCATTCAGCAATTTCACGCATGGTGGTTGCTTGTCGCGCATATGGCTTACGTCCTATTGACGGTCCATTCGGTGATATCAAAGACCCTGATGGCTATATGCTTGCATGTCGTCGTGGAGCAGCATTAGGTATTGAAGGCAAGTGGGCTATCCACCCTTCTCAAATTGAAATGGCGAATGAGGTATTTTCACCACCCGAAGAAGAAGTTGCAAAAGCACATCGAATTCTAGAAGAACTTGAAAAAGCCGCTAAAGCAGGCCAAGGGGCAGCAACCTTAGATGGCAAAATGATCGACGCTGCATCAGCTAAAATGGCTGAAAATGTTGTTCGAGCTGCTGAAGCAATCGCTGCAAAGAACAAATCTTAACCACTATCTCCTCATGTACCTTGCACTAAAGTGCAAGGTACCCCTAAAATAGTCATATAAAAATAATAACCATAGCTTTTTTACGTTTTTTCTAATCCAACGTACGTAAATAGATGGAGTAAATAATTTACTCGCATGCTGACATATGTCTGCGTGCGCAATTTTCTTTTTAATTTTTAACATGGGAGGGAGATGCTGTGGACATCCACGAGTATCAAGCAAAAGAGCTTTTAGCCAAATTTGGCGTCAGTATTGCCCCAGGCGGACTAGCTTATAGTCCTGAGCAGGCGGTGTATCGTGCCAAGGAAATTGGTGGAAATAAATGGGTCGTCAAAGCTCAAATTCACTCTGGCGCACGTGGCAAAGCCGGCGGTGTGAAATTGTGCACCACTGAAGAAGAAGTGTTAGAAGTAGCGAATGAATTACTTGGTAAAACACTTGTCACCCACCAGACTGGACCTCAGGGTAAAGTAGTCTATCGCCTATATATAGAAGAAGGCACAGACATTGATAAAGAATTATACGTTGCATTAGTACTTGATCGCGTTAAACAACGTGTTGCGATGGTAGCTTCATCACAAGGCGGTATGGACATTGAAGAAGTTGCAGCAACAAATCCAGAAGCTATTATTCGTACTGAAATTGAGCCTCAAGTAGGTTTGACAGATTTCCAGGCACGTGAAATTGCGTTTCAAATTGGCCTTGATCCGTCATTAATTTCTCAAGCAGTTAAAACACTTAAAGGCGCTTATCGTTCATTCACTGAACTCGACGCCACTATGGTTGAAATTAACCCACTAGTCGTAACTAAAGGTGGTCATATTCGCGCACTTGACGCGAAAATGGGTTTTGATAGCAACGCTTTGTTCCGCCGCCCTCAAATTGCAGAGCTGCGTGATAAATCTCAAGAAGACCCACGCGAATCTGCTGCTTCCGATCGTGGCCTAAGCTATGTTGGCCTAGATGGAGACATTGGCTGCATGATTAATGGTGCTGGTTTAGCTATGGCCACGCTGGACATGCTCAAACACAAAGGCGGTAACCCGGCAAACTTTCTAGATATTGGTGGTGGTGCCTCTCCTGAGCGTGTCGCTAAAGCATTTAAATTAGTTCTCGATGATGACAATGTAAAAGCCTTCCTAGTAAACATTTTTGCTGGAATTAACCGCTGTGACTGGATTGCTGAAGGTATTGTCCTCGCATTCAAAAAACTGGATGTGCAAGTCCCTCTTGTTGTGCGTCTCTCGGGTACCAATGTTGAGGAAGGCCAAAAAATTCTTGCGGATAGTGGATTACCAATCATTAATGCACACACACTAGCAGAAGCTGCAGAGATGGCAGTTGAAGCTCGTAATAAAGCCGTTGGCGCATAGAGGGAGATTGAACAATGACTGTATTACTAAATGAAAATACCAATGTAATCGTACAAGGATTTACAGGTAAAATTGGTACCTTCCATGCTGAAGAGATGATGGAATATGGCACTAATCTTGTCGGTGGTGTGACACCGGGTAAAGGCGGGCAAGTACATCTTGGTAAACCAGTATTCAATACTGTAAAAGAAGCCGTACAAGAAGCAGGTGCTGAAGCAAGTATTATTTTCGTTCCCGCAGCTTATGCTGCAGATTCAATCATGGAAGCTGCGGATGCTGGAATCAAATACTGCGTAGCTATTTCTGACGGCATCCCTGCACAAGACATGATGAAAGTTAAGCGTTACATGTACCGCTATAAGAAAGAAAATCGCATGGTGCTCACTGGACCTAACTGTGCCGGTACTATCAGCCCAGGCAAAGCCATGCTAGGGATCATGCCTGGCCATATTTACATGGAAGGGAATGTTGGCGTGGTAGGCCGCTCTGGCACACTTGGTTACGAAGCTGCTTCTCAAATGAAAGAACGCGGCATTGGTATTACCACCAGTGTTGGTATCGGTGGTGACCCAATTAACGGTAGTTCACACCGCGATATTCTTGAGCATTTTGAAAATGATCCTGACACTAAAGCGGTGATGATGATTGGTGAAATTGGCGGCCCTCAGGAAGCTGAAGCTGCAGAATATTTCAAAAACCATATGACTAAACCATTAGTTGCATACATTGCTGGGCTCACTGCACCGAAAGGTCGCCGCATGGGTCATGCCGGTGCCATTGTTTCTGGTGTTGGTGAAAGTGCTGCTGAAAAAGTTGCTTTATTAGAGGAAGCGGGTGTCACTGTAGCACCTAACCCTTCTGATTTAGGTATCACCATGGAAAAAGTGCTTAAAGAACTATAAAAATTTAACCCCTCAGCCTAACCCCTCTGGGAGAACCTTGATGAGTAAACCTAAAGTAATTGTTACCCGCAAATGGCCCGAGCCTGTCGAAGCACAACTTAAAGAGTTGTACGACGTTCAGCTAAATGAAAATGATGTCGCTATGACACCGGACGAGCTCAAAGCAGCATTAGGAAATTGTGATGCATTTTGTCCTACAGTGACCGATCCCATTAACGCAGACGTGCTTGGCACAGAAAATATTTCTGCAAAAATAATTGGTAGTTATGGCGTCGGTTTCAATCATATTGATTTAGACGCTGCTAAGGCACGTGGTCTAACCGTCACTAATACACCCGAGGTATTAACTGACTGTACTGCAGATATCGCTATGGGCTTATTATTAGCATCTGCTCGCAGAATCACTGAGGGTGAACGCCATTTACGCGCTGGAGAATGGACTGGTTGGCGCCCTACTCACATGATGGCGACTAAAGTCACAGGAAAAACATTGGGCTGTATTGGTTTTGGTCGTATCGCACAAGCGATGGCACAACGCGCGCATTTTGGATTTGGCATGAAAGTTATTTTCAGTGACCCATACCCACCACCTCAAGAAGTAATCAATAAATTTGGTGCTACTCAAATGAGCATTGAAGAAGTCTTACAAAATGCCGACTTTGTTTCATTGCACTGCCCAGGTGGTAAGGATACATACCACTTACTTAATGATGAGCGTATCGGCATGATGCAAAAACATGCGGTACTTGTGAACTCTGCAAGAGGCGATGTCATTGATAATCAAGCACTCATTAAAGCACTAAAAAATGGCACTATTGCTGGTGCCGGCTTAGACGTGTTTGAAGGCGAACCAAAACTAGACCCAGGATTCCTTGATTGTGAAAATGCTGTATTACTACCGCACCTTGGTAGTGCATCAGTAGAAACGCGTATCGCTATGGGTGAAAGAGTATTACAAAACTTAAAAGCCTTTTTTGCTGGAGAAACACCGCGCGATAAGTTGGTATAATTTACCAATATATTATCGTCATGAGCAGTCATTGCACCACGTAAAGTGAGTAGAGTATTGATTGATAACTCAATAAAAGGAGGCTGCTAGCCTCCTTTTGTACGTATACAGGCTAAATAACATTATGAATACCAAGACCGCCAAAAAAAAATCTATATCGATCAAATCGTTCTTATCTAACTGGACTCAGTTTGTATCGCTTTCTAGTAGCGCATCAATTTCAGATCGCGTATCAAAATACGAAGACGAAGTATCAGAATTGTTATTTAATAGTCTGCTAGATGTTATTCGCAAGCGCAGTCCAGAAATCGAAGACATTATTCTCGGCAAGCAGGAGTTACGTCACTCCAATGAAACATTGCTTACTTATTCGTTACAAGCATACGGCATCTGGTTCCAATTACTCTCTATTCTTGAGCAACATGTTAATGAAAAACGACTGCGCTTAATCGAAACAGAAATTGGTCACGACCAGGTCCCGGGCACATTTGCACAAGTTATTGCTCAAGCAGCAAATGAAGGTGTTAGTGCTGAACAACTACAGAATGTTTTTGAACATTCATCTATATTTCCAACTATTACCGCACATCCTACGGAAGCAAAACGCGTCACTGTGCTAGAGATTCATCATCGAATCTACATGCTACTCAAGCAACTGGAAAAAGACCGCTGCACACCGCGTGAACGCGACATGCTTAAGCAAAAAGTCCGCGATGAAATTGACCTGCTTTGGTTAACTGGTGAAATTCGCCTTGAAAAGCCTACCGTGCAACAAGAAGTCTCTTGGGGCATGCACTTCTTTAAAGAATCATTATACGAAGGTGTTACCGAACTTTACTCTGAACTTGAGCGTGTATTAAAAACATATTACCCAGACCAAGAATTCGATATTCCGGCATTCTTCCAGTTCGGCTCATGGATCGGGGGCGATCGTGATGGCAATCCATTTGTAACCACTGAAGTAACCGAACACGCTGTTAAACACTCAGCTAAAGCCACTCTGCAACACTATCTCGCCCAATTAAAACAACTAGGCTCTTACTTAAGCATTGCCAATCACTCAGTAGAGTTACCCGAACATTTTTATGACCAATTAAATAATATTCTGGAAAGAAGTGGAGAAGCTGACAACATTAAGTCACGCAACCCGGGAGAAGTATTTAGACAAATTATTTATTGCATAGTAAAACGTCTTACAGCCAATCTTTACCAGCTATCTACCGATAGCAAACAAAGTATAGCTTATACATCCGCGAGTGAAGTTGCTGATGACTTACGTGTAATCGAAGATGGCTTAATCGCAGCCAAGTGTGAATCATTATGCATGAATTATATTCGCCCTTTCCGTCATGGCATTGAAGCGTTTGGCTTCCATACGACTAACCTGGACTTGCGTCAAAATTCAACTGTCACAACACAAGCATTACAGGATATTTGGAAAATACAAAATGGCTTGGATCAGGAGCCACCTGCAAAAGAAAGCCAACAGTGGCGCGACTGGCTATTAGAAAAATTACAGGAGCCGCTAGATCGGCTGCCACAGTTTAGTTCGCTTTCTGAAATGAGCCAAGCCACGCTTG
>Ga0207422_1003205_pt1 | contig 17299 bp, 12 predicted proteins | sample MarCyaLeptolynsp_FD_187757 | JGI IMG/M metagenome (GOLD analysis project Ga0207422, IMG submission 187757) | Marine cyanobacterial communities from Panama - species 1 Leptolyngbya sp. (SPAdes) | ecosystem: Environmental > Aquatic > Marine > Unclassified | place: Panama: Panama City | collected...
GTTGTGCGCTGAGGACGTGATAGATGCTTGGTTTTCTACCACGAGGGCGTTCAAGATAATAATATAGAATAATTGATTTGCCTTCAAAATAGCGGAGTTTTCGCATTGTCTCAGCAAGTGATTCATTAACGTCCAATGTAAACCACATTCCATTTATTTCAAACTCGACTCGTTTATCTTTGATGTGGACATTTCTCAATTTGCCTTTAACAGATTGGGCACGTCGTCGATTGTATATAGCTTGATAGACAATATTGAAAATGAATAATAACCCTACCAGCATAAGTAACGCCGTAAACACTGGAAGCAATGGTTTCAAATAGGGTTCAATCGATTCCACCGAACTCTGTTCTATCGTCAGAAATCCTGACACAACGACAATACAATATACAATACCAAAGGGAATTAACCATAATTTTGGCTTGTCTGGCAAGCTCCTGCGCTGATCAAGTGTTAGTCTATTTTTGGCATTTTCTTTCACTGTATCAGTGGAAACAGCAAAAGTCTTTCGCAATAGTTTGGAATCGAATTGGCGACGTTGTGCAATATTCATCCGCCTTCTATTAGTTTGGACAGTCTGACGGCGTTTTTGGACATCTTCCCCTAGTGTACGAATATTACTAATCAGCTGATCAACATCTCTATGAAATACAGGATTAAATCCAATTGATTTTGCCTGTAAGACTTTTAAATCTTCTAGAGAATCCGGTAAAAGGTTTGGCATTGTAGCTCTCTTAACCAAAACTGGAATTACTTCAGTATAGTCTGCTCGCAGGCTTTGTTCGACTTCGATACGTACAAAGTCATTGGGATCATCAAGTCTACGTGGGCGGTCGGGAACATTTTCGTAGCGAATATCTGCCCAGTCTGGTCCAATCACGACTAGAACAATATCCGACTCTTTAAGCTTTTGCTGTAAGACTTCCGGAAATCTTTTCCCTGGTTGTATATTATCCCGTTCAACATCTAGAAATAGATTATCTTCGCCAAATTCCATTACCAATCTGTCATGTAGTCGTTCGGTGAAGCATCGGCTGTCGGCACGGCGATAAGAAAGAAATATCTTAGGTTGAGTATCCGACATATGAGTACCCTACTATCCCTATTCATGTGTAAGATATTATCGCATACAAGTATCTATCCAACAAATAATGGTAGCTAGAGCGTTAAGTAAGACCATTGTACTAAATCCTAATGGAACTATTGGCAGAGCATACACTGTCCAATAAGATAGTGCTATTGTTGATTACGAAGGGGATTACGCATATGCGATTTAGGATACTCATACTGATGGTGAGCTTTTTGCTGACGGGGGTTGTACTGGCGCAAGATACGATTGTGACATTTGCGCAACTTGAAATTCGTGTTCCGTCGCCATATACCATCATCAGCACATCATCGTCTGATATACAGATTGGCTTAGAGGGCGAAACATCGGCATTAACTATTAACACGTCCACAGCAACCGCAGATTTTCCCGCAGATATTGCCGAGGTGATGAACGCTAGCCTTGCTGAGCCGATTGACTATACCAAAACTAGCCTCAGTGGTGTGCCTGCAATAACATGGGATACGCCAACTGGAGATAGCCATATGATGGTGGTATGGCAGGGGGTGTTGTATGACTTTATGTTGTCCGGCACAGCAGGCGAAAATCCATTTTTGGATGATACGGAATCAGTCTGGGATGAGATGATTGACCGCCTCTATTTTGACCCGTTGGATGCACCTGTATTCATCCGCTTCGGGACAGACATTGAGACGTTACAAGTTGTGCCTGTTGACATTGGCGTGACATGGGAATTGATTAACCGCCCCGATAATAGCAACCTTGAATTTGTGCAGGTGCTATCCAATGGCGAAGAAATCAACGTGGAACAACCGCGTGATAATCCGTTTATCTCGTCATCTGGTGAAGGGACAATTACGATAGCCACTACAGATGATGATGCCGAGGTCGTAGATTTACAAGTACGTTTGCGTGACCTGACTGACGAGCGTCTTCTGGCAGTATCGCGGATTTTAATTCCTGTTGAGGAAGTGATTGTGCCAACGCCTTCTGCACCGACCGCTGTGACAGGTACAACCAATACTGCCACAACAGAAACAGGGTCTGATGTTATCACGCAGTTTGATGTGAACATTGATTTAGACACGCAGACGGCAACCGTCACATGGACGCTGAATGCAGACGGGGTCGATGAACTGCGCTATCAAGCAGTAGGGGCAAATGGTCAGGCAATCGTCGAATTTTTGCCGACGCAGACCGCTGGTACATACACATTCAGCGGAGAGTTCCAAGCTGTCGATGAGACCAATATCGCAATCAATGGTATCGCCACCTTAGCCGCATCTATCAGTGGGACACAGTCGGTTGCGAGTGCGACGATTACCTTTGGCGATGAGGTTGCCGTTGACCCCAATCAGCCTGAGATTACTATCTTTGCGACAACTCAACCTGATGCACAGGTAAACACCCTGCCGACACAGGCAAATGTGACATGGGAAGTTGTCAATCGCCCACCTCAAACAAACCTCCAATTTGTACAAGTGTTGCCGAACAATACCTTCATCAATGCTGAGTTACCGCGTCCTGACCCATTCATTGCCTCAACGGGTAGTGGCATGGTGAATCTGGTGGCAGCAGATACTTATGATTTGACCGGAGAGCTTGACCTCACGATACGGTTACGCTTGGTTGATGCCAATGGGACGGTGCTGACCAGCCGTGATTTGGTGATTCCATACGTTCCAAATTAGCACCCCCAATGGATAGCCATGCCTGCGCTGTTATGGACATGGCTATTGTTTTGCCAATCGCCTTACTGCCGAATTTCGTCTAATCCGCTGGTGGCTTTCATGGGAATGTCTTCCTTCAGCCACTGGCGGGCGCGGTCAGAACTCCAATTCCCGTAGGGGGCAGTTGTGATAGATGACAGGGCAATGATTATCTCATCATAATTCACACGCCAGCCAACAAAGTGATCCCAACAATAATCACGGTCGGGGTTAAGTGGAACATTGTACTGCTCAAGTCCATCTAGGACAGCTTCAAATTCTTCGCGGGTAATCTGGATAGTATCGGTGTGATGCGGGTTGCGGTTGTAGGGAATCTCGAAGTAGTCTGCAATCGAGCGTAGGGACAAAAATCCAGACCGTATAACCACGCCTGCCATTGCTGCTCTGTCAACTTGAACTGATGAGGCGATAATCGCGGCACTGTCTAGGACACATCCGGCGGCGGTTACCCAATGACGGTCAGCTTTCGGCGAACGGTAGAAGTTCATCAACGCAAGGGTGGTGTGTTGCTCCTCAATTTGCTGAAACCAATTCTGCCATTCTGTCCATGTTGCGAGCAGTGCATCCGCATTTTCCAGCAGTCCAACATAGTGCATCCGCCGTATCATCTCAGTTGGGTCAGGCGGTGACCCTGCCAGCGTTTCGAGTTTGGTAACCATTCGTTCGCGCTCCGAAAATGCACCGTACATCGTTGGCAAAAATCCGACCAACAAAGCAATCAACATCATACTCAAGGCGGCTTGCGTGAATGTCAGCAGGATAATAGGCATCTCATCATGGAAGGACGCGCCGAGTGTCATCAAAGATGAGCCACTTAATACCAATGCTTCGTGTAGGGTGAGGGTGTGGTCAAGTGCCCAATACATGCCCGTATAACCGATGATGATGAGTGTTAACCAGACAATCGGCAATATAAACATCGTATAGGGTGGGTGCATTGCTAATATGCGGTCGCGCTGTTCAAAGCGTGTTTTTGTGTCAAACCGGAGTGCAAGGAGTTGATAAATAGCTTTCACCGTTAATGTAGTCAGATAAGACTTGTCTGCACGGGGTAACACAAATGAGCGTAATGCAGAGTTAATCGTATATAAAGTTAAGGTCGCCCCACCTACTAATATGATTAGGCGGAGTAGTGTTTCAAATAGTGCCATGTGTGATTCACCTTTTCTTGTTTTATACCGCCCTAGTGTACAGGGTACTGTGTTGGTTCTGTGAAAGAATAACGCTGGTAAAATCCGATGATGCTATTCTTGTGATATTTATATTGACTAAATTATAAAATTAGATTAATCTAAAAATATAACTAAGACATAAAATTCTAGGGGAAATTATCATGTTGAATGCAGGGTTGATTTTGACCGACGGCATTGCCTTGTCGATTGTGTTTGCGGTATTTGTGGTGGGGACGTTGCTATGGAAACCGCGCATGTGGCTACAAGATTTTCCAGCTGATTTACAGGCGATGATACCACCCAAGACGGATGCAGAAAAACGCTTAACCATCTTGTTTGCGATTCCGTTTTTTATTCTTCTATTCGGTGGATTAGGGCTGTCAGCTTCACGATTTGGGATGGATTCTGGCTTTGGGGCGATGGTGTTACATGTCTATCTGGTATGGCAGGTTGTCAATCTGTTTGACCTCGTGATTATTGATTGGTGTGGGATTATGTTGGTTGACCCGATGAATCCACCATTTGATGGTACAGCAGGGGCACAGGGCTACCGTGATTTTATGTTTCACTTTGTCGGCTTTATCAAAGGTAGCGTGATGGGGCTGGTCTTTGCGCTGATTGTGGCAGGAATTATGCACTCATTGATATAAACTTCGACACATCTGCAACAAATGGATATAATATCGTTGTTTGTAATAAATAGGATACAATATGCAAGCAACCAATCGATATCAGTTGTTGAATCAGCTTGGGCATGGTGGAATGGGAATTGTCTACCGTGCCCATGATCGTCTTACAGGTGAAACTGTCGCCTATAAGCGTGTTATCCGCAACGGTACTCCCAATGAGGTGGATGATATTCAACGACTCAATACTGTACTTGCAAATGAATTTCGAGTATTGGCATCTTTACGTCATCCCAATATCGTAAATGTTTTGGACTACGGCTTCGATGGGGAACACAACTCTTACTTCGCTATGACACTTTACAACGATGCTAAAACAGTTGTGGCATATGCACAGGATAAAGCCGACAGCGAAAAGCACGAATTAATTATACAGATGCTCCAAGCCCTTCACTATTTGCATCAACGTAGTATTTTGCACCGTGACTTAAAGCCTGACAATGTTCTTGTATTGACTAACGGTACAGTTAAGGTTCTCGATTTTGGTCTAGCGATGGCAATGTCTGATGATATTGAAGTGGAGGGTTTACGCGGAACAGTTGCTTATGCCGCGCCAGAGTTGTTTCAACAACAACGACCTTCGGTTGCCTCGGATATGTGGGCGATTGGCATGATTGCATACGAAGTGTTTGTCGGAGAATATCCATTCGAATATGAGGATTTTGCCTCGCTAGTACGTCAAATCTTCAATGGCACACCAAAGATTGAGAAGCTGACACCTCATCTGGCACAATGGGTTGGTCGTTTATTAAGTAAAGACCCTGCTGACCGCTATGCTACTGTATATGACGCACTCAAGGATTTCTGCTGGCTCGTTGACTATACACTCCCCACTGAAACACTACAGATTCGCAAGAGTTTTTTAGAAGCATCAAAATTTGTTGGGCGTGATGAAGAATTAAACAGACTTTACGAAGGTCTACAATTTTTAAAGGCGGGTGCTTGTCGTGTCTATTTGATTGGAGGTGAATCAGGGACTGGCAAGTCACGCTTGTTGGATGAGTTTCGGACGACAGCGCTGGTTGCAGGAGTCAATGTTCTGCGTGGTCAGGCTGTTGATGGTGGTGGGTTACCATTTCAAGTGTGGCGGTCTATTATTCGTGAATTACTTCTCACTGTCGATATCAATGCAACCGAGGCGGGTATCCTTAAGGATGTTGTGCCAGACATTGACAATATTACGGGATATCCTTCTGAGGAAGTGATTTCACTTTCTGAAAAGGCACAGCAAGACCGCTTGATACTGACTCTAATTGATGTATTTAGACGACTTGATCACCCCACCTTAGTTATTCTGGAAGACTTACAATGGACGAGCGAAAGCCTTGTAGTTGTAAAACAATTAATGATGCGACAGACACAGTTAAGCTCATTAATGGTTGTTGGCACTTATCGTGATGACGAATGCCCTGACTTGCCAGACATGTTACCGACCGCTGATGTGTTATCTCTGGAACGGTTTCCACGCAGTACTATAGAAGAGCTTGCAGAAGCTATGCTTGGTGAAGTCGGGCAGAATAAACTCTTGATTGATTTACTGGAATCCGAGACTGAGGGCAATACGTTTTTCATGGTCGAAGTTCTACAAACACTGGCAGAAACTGCTGGGGAACTGCAACAGATTGATACAATTGAGTTACCAGTACAGGTGTTGACGGGTGGCATGAAAGCAGTGCTACAACGAAGACTGGATAAAGTTGCCGAATCAAATCAAGGGGTTTTGCAACTGGCGGCGGTCATCGGGCGACAAATTGATGAACGGCTATTAGTACATATTGTTCCAGATACGAACATAAGTACATGGTTATATAATGTCGAATCGGCTTCGATTCTAACAGTGCAGGATACAAATTGGCAATTTAGTCATGACAAAATTCGAGAGACCATACTAGATAGTCTTGATGACGAACAGCGACGTACTTTGCATCGTCAGGTTGCAACAGCCATAGAAGCGCTGTATAGCGATAATAGTGATTATAATGAAGTCTTGCTGGAACATTGGTACTTGGCTGATGATCTCGATAAAGAAATCTATTACTTGGGACTTGTTGCACGATCACTTATTCTCGGTATGGTCGATTTTGATCGTGCATTGGATATTCTAAAACGTACATTGGATAAGATGCAAGCAACTGACCCTCGTGGTATTTCATTGACAAATTGGCAAGCAGAAATCTACTGGCGACGGGGCAACTATGAGATGGCGCAAGACATAGCCGAACAAACCCTACAACTGGCGGAATCACTTCATGAGCCAAAGAACATTGCTCTAACACTTAATACATTGGGCAACATATTGTATTCCAATGGTCACGCTGAGATTGCTCGTGAACAATATCAGCGTAGTTATAATATTCGAGAACAACTCGATGACCAAAATGGTATGGCAACCAGCCTCAACAATATTGGTATCACCTGCGTAATGGATGGTCAACTTGACGCTGGTATCTCCTTTTTTCAGCGCAGTTTAGAACTTCGGTATGCAATTAAATCACTAAACGGTATCGCAGAATCGCTGTCAAATCTTGGATATGTACATACCCTACAAGGACAACATGAGGAAGCACTCAAACTATATGGACAAAGTCTTGAGTTACTCGAACAATTCCACGACCAGGGGTTACAGGCTAACTGTCTGACAAATCTTGGAACGAGCTATCTTGCTATTGGCGATGAACGCGCCAACAAGATATTCTGTCAATCGTTGGCAATTGCATGGGACATTCAACAAATTCCGCTTCTGTTGGAAAATATAATCAGTATGGCAAAGCTCTATTTCCGACAAGACCAAATCTCACTATCTGCCGAATTAGTCGGGTTTGTTAAGTATCAAGAGACCGTAGACCCCGATTTGAATGCATCGCTCAGTGAACTGCTTTCAGAGTTACAACAACATGATATAGAAATAGCACTCGAACGCGGTAAATCACTAACATTGGAGCGTATTGTCGTCGGACTGTTAGATGAGTGTCATGACCTTAATTGATTCCACAATTGCTTACTTTCAGTTGTAGGACATCAGCTCTTGCTCTATTGGAGGGCTTTGTGCTGCCTTTTCATTTTCATAATCGTCATCTCTCGACTATCTGACATCACAACCTGCGCCCGACTTAAACTAAAGATAACCATCATCGACAATTTCACGAGGCGGTCTTCTGTCGCAATATAAATGTAGTTGAGATTTCGGTCTGTCATAAAGGTGAATATTCCACGAATCCTATCAAAGTTACGCGGACGTTCCATTTGTGTTGCATCTATAAATAAGGACAAACCATCAGGATGACTATTGAGTGCACCTTTGACAACTTGATTAACTTCTACAGCATCATCAGCCGAAAAATAATCTGTGATAACCAAATGTAATATTTGCTCTGGTAGATACCAATCTATCTCATAACTCATGTTTGTAACCTAAATCAACTTCTAAATCTACAGTAATCGTTCTAGTTCTCTGGCAAAGTGCATAGCATCTAGTGGCTTGGAAAAATACGCATTAAATCCAGCGCGGATGGCTTCTTCACGGATGCGCGATGTATGGTATGCCGTGACAGCAATACATGTCATGTCGGCGGTTTTTGATGACCCACGTATCTCCTTCAATAATTCCCAGCCATCTTTGCCGGGTAATTGCAAATCAATAATCACAGCTTGATATGCGTTGCCGTTTTGGGTGAGTATTGACGTTGCTTGTTCCGCATCGGGCACAACATCATGGTCAATACTCAGGTGGTCTATGATGTGGGAGACCAGTGCTTGCCCATCGGGGTCGTCTTCCACAATGAGAATATGATTCGACATTATTTAATCTCCTTCATACTAAATAACAAGGTATTCGCTTAATTCGGGTATATCCATGAGTAACACGAGCAACTCATCCATGAAGGTGGTTGCAGTGAGGGGTTTGGTCAGATAATTATGAAAACCTGCACCAATCGCCCGTTCACGGTCACCCTTCATCGCGTGTGCAGTTAGTGCAATTACGGGTGTATTCTGCATACTGGCAGTTGTTTTTAATGCTTTGAGAAATTCCCATCCGTCCATTTCCGGCATAGATAAATCTGAGATAACAAAGCGGGGTTGGATGCGTTCAACCGTCTCGATGCCTTCTTTGCCGTTGGTTGCTGTGTGCACATTTGCTCCGTAAAAATCGAGAATATAACGGGCGACTTCAAGGCTATCTGGTTCGTCATCTATAACGACAATATCCCAACCAGTCAATAAATCGTGTGGTATGCTCGACATTGTTATGTGACTCCTTATTCATTCTCTGTTGGTAGATTTAATGGCAATGTGACTGTGAAAGTACTACCTTCGTCAATTTCACTTTCTAATAAAACGCTTCCGCCCATAGCACGTACAAGCTTGTTGACCAATGCTAGCCCAAGACCTGTACCGCCGTAGACCCGTTTTGACGACCCATCAACCTGACGGAATTCATCAAAGATATACTCGCGGGCATGCGGTGGAATACCAATCCCTGTATCGGTAACGATTAATCGCCACATGTTGTCATCGGCAGTGTCAATCGTTAGCGTGACATGTCCTTCGTTGGTGAATTTGACAGCATTGCTTAACAGATTGACTGCTACTTTGGAGAGGGCATCTTCATCGCCGAGTATAGATGTCGGGAAGCCATCTGCAATATGAACATTGAGGTCGAGTTGCTTTTTATCCGCGAGGACATCAATACCATTACGCCAATCTTGTACAAGGGATTGAATATTGAGCGGTTCTTCAATCAAATCTAGGCGACCCGATTCAATCCGCGACAAATCGAGGAAGTCATTAATGAGTGCCAGAAGTCGTTTGCTATTCGAGCTGATGCGTGTCACCATATCTTCGGCGCGTGGGCTTAGCTCAATTCCCATGCCACCCAACATAATGCTGGTAAAGCCTTCGATTGCATTGAGTGGGGTGCGTAATTCATGTGACATGGTGGACAGAAACTCCGATTTAAGGCGCGAGTTTTCTTCTGCTACTCGTTGGGCAATTTGCAAATCATTGATGAGTTGTTCGCGTTCTTGCTCCGCTTCTTTACGGTCAGTGATGTCAGCATATGTTCCAAGTATGCCGATAATGTCCCCATTGCTATTATGTAGTGGGATTTTGCTGGTTTCTAACCAGAAGTTACTACCATCGGGACGAGTTTGTGGCTCTTCATAGCGGATACGAGCTTCATCTGTTTCCATTACATGCTTATCATCAGCACGATACATTTCTGCTTCAGCATCACCCCATGGCATATCATAATCAGATTTACCAATAAGGTCGGCAGGAGAATCTAAACCAGCATCTTCAGCAAATGCTTGATTGACCCCTAAATAGTTAAGGTCTTTATCTTTCCAGAAAACCCGTTCAGGGATATTGTCGATGACCAATTCTAGCAAACGTCGTGAGTTTTCTAATTCTTGTTCCGCAGTCTTGCGAGCAGTGATGTCAGCATAGGTGCCGAGTACACCGATTGTGTTACCGTTGCTATCATGTAAAGGGATTTTGCTGGTCTCCACCCAACTGATGCTACCATCAGCACGGGTCTGTGATTCTTCATAACGGATGCGGACTTCATCTGTGTCCATGACATGTTTGTCATCAGCACGATAAGCATCGGCTTCTGTGTCTGCCCAAGGGGTGTCATAATCGGTTTTGCCGATGAGTTGTGATGGGGATGTCAAGCCAGCATCCTCAGCAAATGCCTGATTTGCGCCTAAATAAACTGAGTTTTTGTCTTTCCAGAAAACGCGCTCAGGAATCGTATCAAGCACCAGCTCCAATAAACGTTGCGAGTTCTTCAATTCTTGTTCGGCTTTCTTGCGGTCGGTGATGTCTGTGTATGTTCCCAATACACCGATGACTTCCCCGTTGGCATCGCGCAGTGGAATTTTGCTGGTCTCTAACCAAAATACACTACCATCAGGGCGGGTTTGTGGTTCTTCATACCGAATACGTACTTCACCTGTATCCATTACATGCTTGTCGTCATTACGGTATGCGTCTGCTTCTGTCTCTGCCCATGGTGTATCATAATCTGTTTTGCCAATAATCTCAGCTGGTGAGGCTAATCCAGCATCTTCAGCAAAGGCTTGATTGCAACCGAGATACACGCTATTCCTATCTTTCCAAAAGACGCGCTCAGGAATTGTATCTAAAACTAAGCCGAATAAATTGGGTAACGCATCGTGTTGTGAGGCAGTTGCTTGAAGCTGAGTCTCTAACTCTTTGATGCGGTTGTGTGCTTCTGTAAGTTGGTCATTCAATAAGTCAAAATTTGTTGTCATACGTAAAATAGCCCTACATAATTATTTACTGTATGACAATATATTACAGTTGATTTTCTGTCTCAATAATTAAGATACAGAAAGATTAGAAAAAACTCACAAATCAAAATATTTCGTTCATATTGAATATTATGAAGTTGACTGTTGGTGGGAGAAGTTGGGGTCTGACAAGCGGATGAAGGGCAGATGGAGGTGGTAGGAGTTTTTCGCATTTAACCACTCTGCCACAGATACCAATGGCATCTGACGGGATTCGAACCCGCGTAACCTTTCGGTAAAAAATAATTCGGTAACCTCACATCTAGCGACCCGCTTATTTTCCCATTATGCAATAGCTTTTTGTTTGTGTCAATAGAGGTCTTGGTGGTTCACTTGTTATCCTTTTCTTCAAGCAAGCCCATTTCTCGTGCTTTGTCTTCGGGTAGTGGGTCGAGGGGTGTCCAATCAGGGAGTTGGTATTGGTCTATAGTGCCGTCATATGTTTTCTGCCAATTACTCACTCTCACAATATCTCCATCGGCATGTATGAACGAACCATTGACACCTAATTCAACACGTTTTTTGATTTCAGTAGTTGTTGTCATCACACCATAATAACGGTGTTTTTCAGTATAGATATATATGAGCTTATCACTATGCCAGTAAATATATAAAGTCATTGCACCGAATGCTGGATTATAGGTTTCGACTTCCCAATCTAGGGTTTGCTTACCATCGACCTGAATCCCTAGGTGATACTTGTCCTGAATCCATCCCTTTGATTGAATATCATCATAGAAATCTATCCATGCAATCCAATTGTTTTTTGGATGAATTGCACCACCCCAAATACGTATATTAAAAATACCTTCGCCATATTCAATTGGACGACCTAGTGCATTTGCGATGTTTTCATCTGATGTTGCATTGGGGTCACCTTCTTGATAGAGGTCATTGATTAGAACGGGTCGCTCCATTATTTCTCCAAGTATGGCTGTTACTTTTGACAAAGGACGCACATTGTACGCCCTTACTTTCTACTTTTAACTGTCTACTCGCTACTCTTTTTTCAACGCGCGCATCCCGTTGAGTGTGACTATCAGCGACATGCCCATATCAGCGAATACCGCCACCAGCATACTGACGTTTCCGGTCAATGCCAGTAGGAGGAAGACCGCTTTTAAGCCGAACGATAGTACGATGTTCTGCTTAATCAGTGTGCGAGCAAAACGTGCCATCCGAATCGTGAAGGGCAACTGCCTGAGGTTATCCGCCATCAATACAACATCGGCTGTTTCCATCGCTTGTGCTGTGCCTGCGCCACCCATCGCAATCCCGACTTGGGCAGTGGCAAGGGCAGGTGTATCGTTGATGCCGTCCCCAATCATAGCCACATTTTTGTATTGGGTTTGCATGGTTTTAACTGCACTGACTTTATCTTTCGGCAGGAGCTCTGCGAAAATGTCATCCACGCCAACCTGTGCGCCAATGGCATGAGCGACGGTGTGGTTATCGCCTGTCAGCATGACGGACTTGATTCCCATCTTATGTAAGTCTGCGACAACAGATTTACTCTCATCGCGCACCGTATCGGCAACGGCAATCACCCCGCGCACGTTCTCGCCATCATGTACCATCACGGCTGTCTGACCATTTGATTCAATGTCCTTCGCTGTCTCACAGAGGTGAGGCGTATGGTCGAAGGCGTTTTCAAAGTAACTATGGCTGCCGATAGTCACCACTTTGCCATCAACTGTCCCGCGCACACCCCGTCCGGTTAAGGTCTCGATATTCTCAGCGGTTGCATAAGCGAGGTAACGTTGGTCGGCAGATGCCAGAATCGCTTGTGCATACGGATGAGTGCTGCCGGATTCAACCGATGCTGCGAGGGTCATCAAGTCAGCGCAGGGATTACAGTTTTCGTTTTCCACGCAATTGTTAGTATGTGTTGCTGTCACGGTTGGCTTCCCGCGTGTGAGTGTTCCGGTTTTATCGAAGGCAATCGCATTGATACGTCCGAGGGCTTCTAAGTGTGCCCCACCTTTAATGAGGACTCCGCGCCGTGCCACCGAGGTAATCGCACTAATGACAGTCACAGGGGTACTAATCACCAGCGCACATGGGCAGGCAATCACTAGCATCGACAGCGCACGATAAAACCAGCCATGTTCTGTTGGCGTATCCCAGAAAGGCTGACCCAACAAAATTGGCGGGACAAAGGCGACAAACAGCGCAATCACAGCTACCGCTGGCGTATAGACATGGGCGAACTGGTCAATCAGGCGTTGGCTTGGTGCGCGAACCGACTGTGCTTTTTGGACAAGGTCGATAATCCGGCTGAGCGTATTGTCTTTACTGAGCTTTGTCACACGGATGTCGAGTAATCCTTCGCCATTAATCGAGCCAGCGAATACCTCATCAGATTTAGCTTTTTGTACAGGCAGGCTTTCCCCGGTAATGCTGGCTTGATTGACACTACTATGACCAGATAACACCTCGCCATCCATCGGGATTTTCTCCCCCGGCAAAACGCGGATATGGTCGTCAATTTTCAGATGCTCAACTGGAATCACCTGTGTTGTTGTGCCTGTGATGCGGTTGGCTGTAGCTGGCTTCAATGCGACTAAACTCCGTAGACTATCACGGGCGCGGTCAGCAGTGTAGCCTTCCAACGCTTCCCCAATCGCAAACAAGAATATCACAGTCGCACTTTCCAGATATTCACCGAGAATAATTGCACCGACGGCAGCAATTGTCATTAGCATATTGATGTTAAATTCGTGATTGATTCGCAGGGTGTTGACCCCACTTTCGGCAATCGGTTTAATCGCAATCACCATCGCCATCACATAGACCATATCCACCACACCATCGGGTGCGAGGTTAAATAGGTCAAGTCCGATGGCAAATAGTAACGCCAGCCCGCCATAGATTGCTAGCCGTGTGGATTGTCGTTCCCATAGATAATCCCAGAAACCAAGAATGCCACCGCGTTTGGGTTGGTCATCGTCGTTGGATTGAGCTTCTGTCATCAGCGTCTTGCCGAGCGATTCGACCCGTTCCCTGAGTGCGTCATAATCGACTGTTCCGGTTAGTTGCATGGTACTTGACGCAAAGTCTACATGAGCAAATTCTACGCCGTCGAGTTTTTCGACTCCGGTCTGCACTTCACGGGCGCATCCGGCACAATCCATGTTGCCGACGAGATAAGTCTGTACGGTGGCGGGTTGCTCAATTGTCTTGCCGAGAGCTTCTACCCGTTGCTTGAGTTGGTCATACGGCACATCACCGTCGAATTGTAAAGTTTTGGTGGCAAAATCGACACTGACATTGCTTGTCCCAGCCAGTTTTTCAATGCCTGTTTGCACTTCACGGGCACATCCAGCGCAGTCCATATTGCCGATTTGATATGTTTGTTGAGGCATGTTTTGCACCTCTTTCAGTGAGATAATGTATCATTAACATGTGGCTTACAGTAATGTGTTTATATTACTTGGCGGGGTATAGCGCGTCAAGGGAAATTCGCCTGATAATACTATTATGATTTTGCTATCTATGGCTAATTATCAACCCCAAACGCCCTAAAGTGTGCTACAGTAAAAGATGAATATAACGTTGCCATAGACAAAAGGGAGACCTATGCGCCGATTATTGTTCGTGATATGTTTGCTGTTAAGTCTGTTAATTGCAAGTGTTGCACAGGATGACGAAGAAGCACGGGCTTATGAATTTGCTCTCAGCAAAATTGCTGAGGCGAGGCGTGACAATGCTCCTGAACTGAATCTCGCTAACCTGAACTTAACGACATTACCGCCTGAATTATTTGAACTAACGTCGCTCCGGTCGCTACTCTTACAAAATAATCGCTTAACCGCCTTACCCCCAGAGATTGGCAACCTGACTAATCTGAATACCTTTAGAATATTTGATAATCAACTGACTGATTTGCCACCTGAATTTGCACAGCTTACGAATTTACGAGTCTTGAATATTGAGGACAATCGCTTTACGAGTTTGCCGGATGAACTGTGGTCATTAACCCAATTGCTTGACTTGGATGTTGATGACAACGACATTAACACGGTGCCTCCAAGCATTAGTAATTTGAGATTGTTGGAAAGGCTGTCTATCGGTGGGACTAGTATTCGTAACGTGCCACCGGAGATTGGTCAACTGACCAACCTTGTCCGCTTAGAATTGCGCCAGAATCAATTGGAAAGCCTACCCCCTGAAATAGGAAATCTATCGAAGTTAGAGCATATTGTTGTGTCCGACAATGTTTTGACATCACTTCCGCCAGAATTTACAAATCTCACTAACTTACGGGTGGCACAACTGAGTAGTAATTTAATCAGTAGCTTGCCGGAGGGTTGGGGCAACCTGGTGAATTTGGAAGAGTTAATGTTGTCACGCAATCAGCTAACGAGCGTTCCTGCTGATTTTGGTGAACTGACTAATATTCGTTGGTTGAATTTGGCAAGTAATCAAATAGAAAGCATTCCATCTGAATTGGGTCAACTGTATACCTTAGAGTGGCTCGCTTTGAATATCAATCAACTAAGGCGAATCCCACCAGAGATTGGTGATTTGTTTGCCTTACGGATTCTTGGTTTAGCGTCCAATCAGTTGACCAGTATTCCGCCACAGTTGAGCCAACTGCGTAATCTGTGTTTGTTGCAATTACAAGATAATCAACTCACGCAAATCCCTGAAGAAATAGGGCTGATTTCACGCTTGGGGCAGACAGATGTAGAATGCTATTATATTACCTATGAAAACGCTCGCTGGAGTGGGGGGGATGGCGATGTTGGATTACAGGTTGACGGAAATCCCTTAACAGCTCCACCGCCGGAGATTATCACCTTACCTACACCAACACTATCTGCCCCGACTAACGCAGACCCTGCTTATCAAACGGCACTTGACCGTATCCTTTCAGCCGCACGAACAGGACAACGTGAAGTTGATTTGTCCCGGCTTGACCTGACCGAAGTCCCGCCTGAAATTGGTCGTCTGGTTGATACAAAGACACTGCGCTTGAGCTTTAATAAGTTGACAAGTCTGCCACCAGAAATTGGACAACTGAAAAATTTAGAGGTGCTACATGTCGAATACAATCAACTCACTGTGCTACCATTGGAGATTGGTAACTTACAGAACTTACTTGCTATCTTTGCCGATGATAATCAGATTCGCTCTATTCCGTATGACATCGTCAACTTGCCCCAACTGGAATTACTCCAAGTTTACAATAATCCACTGATGGATGTTCCACCGGATATTGTCGCTGAGGGTGGATTTGCTACCCTATCCCATCTAAGAAACCCTCTACCAAACTATTTACAGATTATCATTCTGCCTGCTGGAATTGTCGTTATCGGTGTCATCATTTTGGTTCTCTTTATTCGTCTGAGTCGTCCGCGCCCAACGAAAGTAAAGCGCAAACAAAAGAACTCATAGAAAGCGATTACCATTACCAAAGCACCAGTTTTTGATGACCCATAACTCAGTTATATTGATGCCGATAGCGGGCGCGAGATTCAACATCTAACCTGACAACTATGCCAATATGTGTCTTGTCGAGGTCGGCGATTTTGATGACCTAACGGAACATTCTGACTATGCAGAATAGCAGATTCCGCACACAACACCTATTGCCATCAGTGATAGTGCTGACCATGATTTCTATGTCACACATGGCGAAGTCGTTTGGACTGCAATCTTTGCATTTATCGAATCTGAATCTTGACGTTATAATAGACATATCTGAATAACACAGTTAAAGGAATAGAACACCTGAATGAAGAAAGTGATATTATTTGTTATCGACGCACTTGCCTCTAATGTTCTCGTACCCGCCATTGATGACAACCTTTTACCTCATTTCAAAGCACTAACGCAACAAGGTATATTCAGAGAAAAATGTATTTCTATTTTCCCATCTATAACTCCGGCAGCACTTAGCTCAATTATCACTGGACAGTATCCTGTAAAGACAGAAGTCCCTGGTGATTATTGGTATGACGAAGATATGGATACGGTCAATTATATTGGCGGTGATTTTTCAACGATTATGGGTGGTGGGATAGAAACTTTTTTGCGTGATTTTCTGGTCAATTTAAATGATCGATTTCTAAAAGTGGATACCCTATTTGAAACATTAGAGAAAGCCAATATCCCTACTGGGTAGTGGTTAAAAAGTAAGTGATAAAGTGTATTTGATACACTAGCCACATGATACAAGAAACCATCACGTATACTTGTCACTCATGTGGCAGTGCGAATATCATTAAAAACGGAACAAACAAATGTGGCAACCCTCAATATCATTGTAAGGATTGCAAAGTATATCGGGTGTTGAAACCAACTCAGCAACATTCGACACAAA
>Ga0207422_1003206_pt1 | contig 17298 bp, 16 predicted proteins | sample MarCyaLeptolynsp_FD_187757 | JGI IMG/M metagenome (GOLD analysis project Ga0207422, IMG submission 187757) | Marine cyanobacterial communities from Panama - species 1 Leptolyngbya sp. (SPAdes) | ecosystem: Environmental > Aquatic > Marine > Unclassified | place: Panama: Panama City | collected...
CGTCCGGTTGTCCGCTGACGACGCCGTCCGGCATCATGCAGGGCGCCTACCATATGGAAAGCGAGGACGGCGAATTTTTCCATGTCGACATTCCGGCATTCTCGCTGGACATGCCGGATGCACCGCGCACGCTGAACTGAAGATCCGGTGCCGGTCGGTTGCCGGCCGGGGATTTGCCGGAACCGATGGAGTGTGGCAGAAGCAGGATGGCGCGCCTTTCCTTTCGTTCCTATCGCTGGTCCCAGGTCTGAATTGTTCAGTTTCCGCCCCATCTTCCTTGTTGTCGGTGTTCTTGTTGCGACACTGGGTTGCGCGATGATGCTTCCGGCAATCATCGACCTGGCCCATGACAATGATGACTGGCAGGTTTTTGCCGTTTCCTCGCTGGTGACGATCATGGTGGGCGTCGGGTTGTGGATGGCGGCCCGTGGCCTGCCGACGGTGTTGTCGCTGCGTCAGGCCTTCGTGATGACGGTGATGGCGTGGGTAATGCTCGCCGGTTTTGGTGCGCTGCCGCTTTACTGGTCGGGTCTGCTGCCGAGCTTCACCGACGCGTTTTTTGAATCCATGTCCGGCCTGACGACGACCGGCGCGACCGTGATCTCCAAACTCGACAACGCACCACCAGGCCTTTTGTTCTGGCGCGGATTGCAGCAATGGCTTGGCGGTCTCGGGATCATCGTGATGGCGATCGCCGTGTTTCCGATGTTGCAGGTCGGCGGTATGCAATTGTTCAAGGCGGAAGCCTTCGATACGCCGGAAAAGATTCTGCCGCGCGCCACCCAGATTTCCAGCGTGATGACACTGATTTTCATCACGTTCACCGGTGCCTGCTTCTTTGCCTATCTGGCCGCCGGCATGTCGGCGATGGACGCGATTGTTCACGCTATGACAACGGTTGCAACGGGCGGCTTTTCGACCCGGGATGCCTCGATCGGTCACTTCCAGAGCAACGCCGTCGAACTCATCGCCATCACCTTCATGATCCTCGGCAGCCTGCCGTTCCTGCTCTACGTCAAGGTCATGCAGGGGCGGCCGGACCAGTTGATCCTCGATTCCCAGGTCATTGCGTTTTTCGGACTGCTGGTTTTTTTCATCGCCGTGGTCTGGTTATTGGTGCTTGTTCCCGTGCATGAACATGCTGGCGAGGCGCTGCTGCTGTCCGCTTTCAATGTGGTTTCGATTATGACCGGCACCGGCTATGCGAGTGCCGACTATCATGCCTGGGGCCCGACGTCGGCCGCCCTGTTCATGGTGATCATGTTCATCGGCGGTTGTGCCGGGTCTACGTCCTGCGGCATCAAGGTGTTCCGCTTTCAGGTGATCGCCCAGGATCTGGCTCAGCATGTCAATCGCATCGTCTATCCAAACGGCATTTTCGTGAAGCGGTTCAACGGACGGGTGCTTCCAGACAGCGTTTCGGCCGCTGTGTTCAGTTTCCTGTTTTTGTATATAGCCTGCTACGCCGTCCTGGCGGTGCTTTTGGCCTTCACGGGTGTCGACAACGTCACGGCCCTGTCTGGCGCGGCCACGGCGATTTCGAATGTCGGCCCTGGTCTCGGCCAGATCATCGGCCCGGCCGGGACCTTCACCGATGTCAATGACGCGGCAAAGTGGTTGCTGTCGATCGGCATGCTGGTCGGACGGCTGGAGATTTTCACCGTACTGGTGCTGTTCATGCCGCAATTCTGGCGGATTTGAACAGAAGCGCAGGCTGTCCCTTACTGTTGACGAGTTTTTACGTTGATCGCGAAAATCCCAGTTGACGTTCAATGGCGTCGCGGTGGCGCATAAGAGGGGCGCTGTAAAAATCCGGTGAGTTGCTGTGGCGGAAAAGCGGTACGGACACGCTGATACTGGCGACGGGTTGACCGCTCGCATCGACGATGGCCGCTCCGTAACAGACGATGCCAATTTCGTTTTCCTGATCGTCGAAGACAAACCCCTGTGATCGCGCGACATCGATCTTTCGGCTTAGGATGATCGGATCGGTCGTCGTGAAGCGGGTAACCGGATTGAGCGGCAGTTGCTCGGTCAGGATTGTGGCATCCTTTTCCGCAAGGGCGCTCAGGAATGCTTTGCCGACGCCAGTACTGTGAAACGGCACCCGCGTCCCGATGGTCGACGCCATGCGGACCGTCTCGTGGCTTTCGATCTTGTCGATATAGACCAGTTCGTCGCCGCTCCGGATTGCCAGATGCACGGTTTCGCCGGTCGCGTCGCGCAGTTGCTCAAGCTCCGCTCGGGCTATGCGACGAATATCGATATCCGCAAGTGCATTCCTTGCAAGCGAGACCAGGCGCAGACCCGGTTTGTAGCGTTTGTCTGCCGTCTGGGCGATCATCTGCTCGGCCTGCAGCACGGCCACGAGCCGGTACACTGTCGGACGTGTCAGTCCGCTTTCGGCAACAAGTTCACCGAGGTTTGGCGGCGATTGCCTGTCTGCGATCTGCTGTAACAGATCCATGATCCGCGTGAAGCTTTGGGTGCCCTGTACCCGTTGTTGCATCGGTCATCCAATATTGTCTTGCCACCCAGACGTCGCTGACGTAAAACACTAAGAATTCCATAATATGAAAAATTGTCCACAATATGGACAATAGACTTGGATCCTGTCAATGCCCGTCACAGAAAAAGACGAAAATCCCCGCATTCCCTATCAATTGCCGATGCCGCCTGACGCGTTGCCCGAAATTGTGGTTCCCGACGCCCTTTCGGAAGGTGACGACCGCATGTGGGTGCAGCAAACCGAGCATGTCTTCTTCCGCCCCCTGTGCCTCAATGTTTCACAGGGTTATTGGATGAACCTGCTCAAGGTCACCAAATCCGGTGTTTTATCCCGCCATCGCCATGCCAATGCGGTCCACGGTTTTGTCCTGAAGGGGCACTGGCACTATCTGGAACATGACTGGGTCGCCCGTGAAGGCGGCTATGTGTTCGAGCCACCGGGTGAAACCCACACACTGGTCGTCCCGGACGATGTCGATGAGATGATCACATATTTCCAGGTGAACGGCGTTATGTATTACGTCGATCCCTACGGAAATCATCTCGGCTATGAGGACGTCTTTACGAAGATCGACATGTGTCGCGCACACTTCGAGAAAGTCGGTCTGGGCGCCGATTACGTCAAAAACTTCATCCGCTGATCCGGTCATGAACAACGTGAGTTACGACTTCCGGGATCGCGTTGCGGTGGTGACGGGAGGCTCGAACGGGATCGGCGCCGCCATTGCGCAACAATATCGCGAAGCCGGTGCGAAAGTTTTCGTCTGGGATCTCAAGGCGCCGGATGATGTCGACGGCGCAGATCTTTTCTGCACGGTCGACGTCGCCGACATGGCGACGATTGAAAAGGCGTCCGAACGGACGATGACCCTGGCGGGTCGCATCGACTTCCTGTCGCACAATGCCGGTTTTGCCGGCAATACCCTCCCGGTGTCGGAATGTGACCCTTCGGAATGGCAGTCCGTGGTCGATGTAAACCTGACCGGCACGTTTCGCGTGTGCCGCGCAATCGTGCCGATCATGCAGGAGGCGGGATTCGGAAGGATCGTGAACATGGCTTCGCTGGCCGGAAAGGAAGGTACGCCAAACGCGTCCGCCTACAGCGCTGCCAAGGCCGGTGTGATTGCGTTTACGAAATCTCTTGCCAAGGAGCTCGCCGAGACCGGAATTCGTGTCAATTGTCTGGCTCCGGCCGCGATTCGAACCGCCATTTTGGACCAGATGAGCCCGGATTTTGTCCAGACCATGATCGACAAGTCGCCGATGAAGCGGCTGGGCGAGGTCGAGGAAGCCGCAGAGATGGTCATGTGGCTGAGTTCCTCGGCCTGCACGTTCAATTCCGGCGCGGTTTTTGACCTTTCTGGAGGTCGGGCGACCTATTGACAATCTCGGTCCGAAACCGGGTTTCGGCAACCGCACAAGACTGGATGGAAGTATGGGATTTTGGCCAATCGACTGTTTTGCCGACCAGCATGTGCTGGTCTCCGGAGGAACCTCGGGAATCGGTGCCGGGATTGCCAGGGCATATCTTCAGGAGGGCGCCCGGGTCACCGTGACCGGCGTCACCGCAGCTGAAGTCGAAGCGGCACGATCCGAAAATCCCGGCGTCGAGGCCAGGGTGCTCGATGTCCGTGACGAGAATGCCGTCCGTGGGCTCTTGGCGTCGTTTCAGGACCTGCACCATGTGGTCAATTGCGCAGGAATCATCCGGCGCGAGGCGGAACTGGACCCTGAGGTTTTCGCCGATGTCGTCGACATCAACCTTAACGGGTCCATGCGGGTCAATGCGGCAGCGCGCCCCCTGCTCGCAAAGACAGGGGGAACAATCGTCAACACGGCGTCGATGTTGTCGTTTTTCGGAGGTGGCCTGGTTCCCGCCTACTCGGCGTCCAAGGGCGGCGTGGTGCAGATGACCAAGTCGCTGGCGATCGCCTATGCCGGCGATGGCATCCGCGTTAATGCCATTGCCCCGGGATGGATCGATACGCCGTTGACGAAGGCGCTGCAGGAAAACCCGGAGCGCAATGACGCGATCCTCGCCCGCACCGCGCTCGGCTGCTGGGGCAAACCGGAAGATCTGGCGGGAGGGGCGCTGTACCTCGCCTCGCCGATTGCGAAATTCGTCACCGGAACCGTGCTCGTGATCGACGGCGGTTACCTTGCGGTTTGATCGGTAGTCTCGAAGGTATCAGGGCGTCGTCACTCAATCGTTGGGATCTCGCGTTCGGCCCAGTTCGCCATGTCGTGACCGACCGCATCGCCAAGGGTCGCAAATCCGTTCCGCTCAAGCCGGGTCTCAAGACCTGAAAGGATTTCCCGTAACAGGGCCGGGCCCTTGTAGACGAGCCCGGTGTAGACTTGAACCAGATCGGCTCCGGCTGCGATCTTTAACCAGGCAGAGTTGGCATCCGTCACACCGCCCACGCCGATGACCGGCATGTCTGGGCCGACCAGTTTGCGGGTTTTCGCCAGCACGATGGTCGCGCGCTCGAACAACGGCCGGCCGGAAAGGCCTCCGGCCTCGCTCGCGTGACGCGCGCCTTGGACACCGGTGCGCGAGAGTGTGGTGTTTGAAACGATAAGCCCATCAAGGGTGGAACCGGAGACGACTTCGCAAACATCCTCCAGATCACCTTCGGCGAGATCCGGAGCAATTTTGACGAATACGGGGATTTCGCGGCTGGCCGATTGCTCAATGCGCGCTTTTTCCGCCACGATTGCATCCACCAGCGTTTGCAGATTCTGCCGGGTCTGCAGGTCACGCAATCCCGGTGTGTTCGGCGAGGAGATATTGACGGTGAAATAGGAAGCGCAATCGGCGAATTTTCGCAAGCCCAGTACATAATCTTCAACCCGGTCGGGACTGTCCTTGTTGGCGCCGACATTGATGCCGACGATGCCATTGGGCTTCGTCTCCGCTATCCGGCGATGTACTCTGTCGTGTCCCTCGCTGTTGAAGCCGTAGCGATTGATGACGGCCTGATATTCCGGCAGGCGAAAGACGCGTGGCTTCGGATTTCCCGGCTGCGGTTTTGGCGTTACCGACCCGATTTCCGCAAACCCGAAGCCGAGACGGAAAACCGGATTGAGCACTTCGGCGTTTTTGTCGAAACCGGCGGCAACACCGACCGGATTGGTGAAGGTGAGGGGACCGACGCGGGTTTCAAGCCGTTTCGAAACCGGTGCGCAACGCGGCGGTGTCAGACCGGTTTTCAGCGCCATCAGCGTGGCGTTATGCGCCGATTCCGGATCGAGTTTCGAAAGCGCCTTGAGGGCTAGTTTTTCGGCGAGCCCGATCAAACCGGCAATTCCGGAAAAGTGTGATTGCCGTCATTGCCGATCGGGAGCGGTTTGACCCAGACAGCGGCATCCGTGTCGAGATCGGCATAAAGGTGCGGAAACAGGGCGCCGCCGCGCGACGGCTCCCATTTCAATGCATCTCCGAGCGTTTCCGCATCGATCGCGACGAGCAGAAGGTCGTCGATGCCGGCAAAATGTTTTGCGGCCGTCTCCACCGCCTGTTCGCCGGTGGAGAAATGGATATATCCGTCGGCGAGATCAATCGGGGCACCGGTGAATGTTCCCGTCGCCACGGCACTGTCCCACATGTCTTTCGGGCAGATCTTGTAGATCATCATGATCGCGTGTTCCGTTCTTACAAAAGTTCGCCCGCCAGCCCTTTGGCGATGAGTTCCCTCGTTTCCGCAACCCCGTAGAGCGCAATGAACGACCCGAAACGCGGGCCTTGATCCTGGCCGAGCAGGATCTGGTAGAGGGCTTTGAACCAGTCGCGCAGGTTTTCAAACGCGTGGCTTTTTCCAACGTCGTAGACTAAGCTCTGGATCGCTTCGCCGTCAGCGTACTGGTCGGCCGGCAGGGCCTGCAGCCTGGCGTCGAGATCCCGGAGCGCCGCCTGTTCAAGGTCCGTTGCAGTCCGAAAGACCTTGCCCGGTTTTACGAAATCCTCGAAATACCGGATTGCGTACCCAACCAGTTTGTCGAGATCCGGATGGGATTGTGGTGTCGCGTCGGCGGCATAACGGCTGATGAAACCCCACAGAACCGCCGGGTCTTGGGCATTTGATGCGCTGACCAGGTTCATCAGCATGGAAAAGCCGACAGGCATATCACCGGCCGGCGGTTTGCCCGTATGGATGTGCCATAGCGGATTTGTCAGTTTCTGCTCGACCGGCTGGCCGGGATAGCTCGACCGGAAGGAATAATATTCATCGACCGTCTTCGGGATGATATCGAAATAGAGCTTCTTTGCCGTCTTTGGCTTCTGGAACATATACAGCGAAAGGCTTTCCGGCGAGGCATAGGTCAGCCATTCCTCGATCGACAGGCCGTTGCCTTTCGACTTGGATATCTTTTCGCCGTTTTGGTCGAGGAACAGTTCGTAGTTGAAGCCCTCCGGCGGCGGCGATCCGAGTGCCCGGCAGATCCGGCCCGATTGCTTTACCGAATCGATCAGATCCTTGCCCGCCATTTCGTAGTCGACGCCCAACGCGGCCCAGCGCATGGCCCAGTCGGCCTTCCATTGACATTTGACGTGGCCGCCGGTGACCGGCACTTCAACCATCACGCCCGTTTCAGGGTCCCGATAGACGATGGTGCCATCGTCGACCCGCCTCTCCTCGACCGGGACCTGCAGCACTTTTCCGGTGCGCGGGCAGATCGGTAGGAACGGCGAATAGGTCTTGCGCCGTTCCTCGCCGAGCGTCGGTAGCATGATTTTCATGACATCGTCGTAAACGGCGAGCATTTTCAGCAATGTCGCGTCGAAACGGCCGGACTGGTAGACCTCTGTCGAACTCATGAACGTGTAGTCGAAGCCGAACTGGTCGAGGAAACGCCGCAGGCGCGCATTGTTATGGTGGGCAAAGCTCTCATATTCGTTCGAGAACGGATCCGGGACCTTGGTCAGCGGGAGGTCGAGATGGGCGGACAGCATCTCCTGGTTCGGCACGTTGGTGGGAACCTTACGAAATCCGTCCATGTCATCGGAAAAGCAGATTAGTGTGGTTGGTATTTCGCCGCCGGTCAGGACTGTGAAGGCGTGTCGGACCATGGTCGTGCGCGCCACTTCACCGAACGTGCCGATATGCGGAAGGCCCGAAGGGCCATAACCGGTTTCGAACGTCACTGTGCGCGTTTCGCCGCCCTGTTTTTTCAGTCGGCCGATAATCTTCTTCGCTTCCTCGAACGGCCAGGCCTTGGAGGTCCGGGCGGCGTCCAGGAGGGCGGGATCCATATCGGTCGGGGCGGCGGTCTGTGCGCTCATAGGTTTCGTCTTCATCTGGTGGTTGGAAACCCCTTACTCTCGCAGGGGCCGCCGGACACTAGGCGCAACCGCACTATCTTGCAACAGATCTTGTCTTGTTGGCGCGAACCGCATAGGGTTCGCCGGATTCGGTCAAGGTAACAAGGATTGGCTCCGGCAATGACGTCTCCGATTTCCCATCATGAAGCGCTTTTGTTTGTCATGGTCACCATGTCGGCGGTAGACCGCCAGATGACGGATGAAGAATTGCGGCGCATTGGACAGATCGTCCAGACGATCCCGGTGTTCCGCGACTTCAACGAAGAAGACGTGGTTTCGGTCGCTGAATCCTGCGGAGGCTATCTGGCCCAGGATGAGGGGCTGAAAAATGTCTTGAACATGGTCGCCGAATCCCTGCCTCCGAAACTCTACGAAACCGCTTATGCGGTTGCCGTCGAAGTAGCAGCCGCCGACCTGCGCGTCGAACAGGAAGAATTGCGCTTCCTGCAGATGCTGCGCGACACGTTGAACCTGGACAAATTGACTGTCGCGGCAATCGAGCGCGGTGCCCGCGCGCGACACCGGACGATTTAGCCGGTCTCTGTCCAACGATCTTTGTAAGGCAATTCGAGCACAAACTGGCGTCGACCGCGTTGGCGGCCGCCGCACAATGAAGCGTGTGCCGGTTGTGCGCGATCGATCGTGGTTTGCTTTCAAGGCTTTCCCGTTCAGGCAAAATCGCTTGAACAGATAAGAAACGCGAAAATTTTATTCGCTGATTTCGTCCAGAAGCCATCGCGCACGATCGGCCTGTTTGCGCGTCGTCTTGAGTTTTTCTTCAAGCCGCCGCTTTTTGGAAGGCTTCTTCGCGGCCTCTATTTCTTCAAGCAGGCTTGTTTCCTTCGCCGACAATTTGTCGAGTACCTTTTGGACATGGCGTGGTTTGATCTTGTCGGTTTTGCCCAGCTCAAATCTCTTGTAGTATTTCTTCAGCTTTTCGATCGCTTCGCCCAGAGCCATGATCAATCGCCTCCCCTGTCCGCAATATGACTTTTTCCGGGATCGGCATTGCCGCCCCGGCTTGATGCCAATGTGTCCACTGTGTAATTTTCGACTTCTTCGTCATCCATCGCAATAAGCTGCTCAACTGCAGCAACCGCACTGTCCTTTTCGACGTAATAGTGGCGGGCGGCTTCGACCAATTCGCGCATTGCGCTGTAAGCGTAGCTGCTGTCGTTCAAAAACGATGTGGCTGCCTGAGCGCTGATCTCTCCATTCCTGATCAGATCTTCGATCCGTGTGCTTGTGTTCTGGTAGGCGGATTCGATGTGGACGCGTTCCTCCTCCAGCCACAGATGGCTGCGGTGCTCAGCATCCGTGCGGTCCAGTTTCTCGATCTCGACCAGGATGCGCGCGATCTCCGTTCGCAGCCCGTCATAGAGGTCGGTCATCGCACCTTTTGCGCTTGCCGTGTAATAGGTCGTGTTCTTGCGCATGTGCTTGACGTTCTTGATAGCGCGCACGATGCGTTCAGACACATCCCGCAACTGATACACTCTCAGTGTGACATTGTGTTGAAGCTCCTTGCTGGCCGCTCGCGTCGTGAATTCCACGATCGCCGAATAAAGGGTCTTGATCCTTTGTTCGTAGCGCGCGTCGATGTCGAATTCCACCGGTTGACGGCTGGCGGAGACAAGGGCCGCAATATCCTTGGTCTTGAAGAGGTCGTCGCGATGAATGTTCAATCCGTGGGTGATGAGTTCGACCGCGTTGTCATAAAGGTGTTTCACCTCCTTCTGCAGGGCGCTTTCGATCGTGTCGGGAAATTCTTCAACCGCTTCCGAGAGGAATTTCGGATGGCTGAGATCAAGGACCGGCTCTTTCACGACGCGTTCGATGAAAGTGATCAGCCGGTGCATGACAGGCAGCATGATGACGACACCCAGCGTGTTAAAAATCGTGTGGAACACCGCAAGCTTGAGGGCATGGTCGTCCTCGGCGATACCGGCCATCTGGCTGACGATGTCCACGGTATCGCGGATCTGATTGATAAACACCAGGGCAACCGTGGCGGTCACCGCATTGAAGACAAGATGTGCCAACGCCAGGCGCTTGCCCTGATGGTTCGCCGTCAGTGAGCCGATAATTGCAGTGATCGTTGTGCCGATATTCGCACCGATTGCCAGAGCCAGGGCATTCTCATAGGAGATTTGACCGGAAGCCAGAGCCGTGATGGTCAGAACCATGGTCGCGTGGCTGGATTGCATCACGACCGTGGCGAGTGTGCCGAAAAAGGTATAGACCAGCAGCCCCAAAAAACCGGTAAGAGCATAGCGGGTTAGATCAAGCGTATCTTTAAAGGTCTCAAAGCCCACTTTCATGTGATGGATGCCGAGGAACAGAAACCCCAGCCCCGCCATCACATACCCCGCGCCTCTCAGGTATTTTGAGTTCTGAAACACCAGAACGATGCCGATTGCCAGAAGCGGCATGGCATAGGTCGAGATATTGACCTTCAGGCCAAACCCGGCGACGAGCCAGGCGCCGGTTGTGGTACCGATATTGGCTCCGAATATGATGCCGACGCCGGCAAGTAGGGACAGCAGGCCGGCGCTCAGAAACGAGATTGTAATCACCGAGACCAGCGAGCTGGACTGCATGATCGTCGTCGTCACGATTCCGAACAGCAATGATCGGGATATGGACTGTGTGGCGCGATCCAGGATGCGTTCCAGAAACCCGCCGCTGAACAGCTTGAAACCGTCTTCAAGCATCAACATGCCAAACAGGAAAATGGCGACCCCGGCTGCGATCTCCTGGAAGTTCGAACTGGCCCAGAACCCGGAAATCAGGAGGCCGATTATGACCGGCAGCAGCAGACGCTTCATCAACGCTTTCATGGAAACCTCATGGCAGCAGCATGCCGCGCAGCATGAAGTAGAACAATGCGGCAAGCACAGCAGAGACCGGGACCGTAATGATCCAGGCCGAGACGATCTTGAGCAGTGCGGAGCGTTTCACCAGCTGCCGTTTCAGGGCCCTGCGCAATTCTTTGCGTTGTGCCGCCGAAATCACGGCCTCCGGTCCCATCTTCTTCAGTTCGTCAAGCAGCCGTTTCTTGTCTTCCGGCGGGGCGTTCTGAAAGGTCCGAAGAACCTCTTCCGCCTGGTCGAAATCGGGTTGCCCCTCGTGGCTAGCCAGAACAACTTCAACCACCCTGCTCATTCTCTGCTCGAGAAACTCGCGCAGAAAACCCACGCCGAACACTGCGCCAAGTGCCACATGTGTAGAACTGATCGGCATACCCATCTGGCTCGCGATAATCACTGTGATTGCTGCTGAAAGCGCGATGCAGAATGCCCGTGCGCGATCGAGTTCGGTGATCTCGGAGCCGACCGTTCGGATCAGTTTGGGGCCGAACAAGGCCAATCCCACCGAGATCCCCAAGGCACCGATCACCATGACCCATAGCGGAATGGCAACTTTCGCGCCTCCCGATCCTTCCGTGAGGACATCCACAACCCCTGCCAAGGGGCCGACGGCATTGGCGACGTCGTTTGCGCCGTGGGCAAAACTTAACAGGGCGGCTGAAAAGATAAGCGGAAGCGTGAACAGGCGATTCACACCGTCGCGGTCGGCGCTGAGCCCGGGCGCTGCCCGCCGTATGATCGGTGTCACAATCATCCAGGTCACGATTGCGACAAGCAACCCAACAGCCAGAGCCATCGGAAATCCGATCTTGAAGATCTTGCTGATCCCCTTGAGGAAGATATAGGTCGTGAAGGCCCATGCCATGATCGCGATCATGATCGGGACGACACGTTTGGCCGCATTGACGGGATCGCTGTTGAAGAAGACCAGCTTCTTCAGCGTAAACAAAAAAGTGGCGGCAATAACGCCTCCGGTAACGGGGGAGATGATCCAGCTCAGAGCAATCTTGCCCATTGAATCCCAGTTCACGATGTCCCAGCCGGCGGCGGCGATGCCCGCTCCCATGACGCCACCGACGATCGAATGGGTGGTGGACACGGGCGCCCCGAGCCACGTTGCAGCATTCAGCCAGATCGCAGCGCCCAGCAGCGCTCCCATCATGACCCAGACGAAGGTATTGGTGTCGTTGATCGACGCGGGATCGACAATGCCTTTCTTCACGGTTGCGACCACGTCTCCACCCGCGACGATGGCGCCGGACGCTTCGAAGATTGCGGCGATGATGATGGCACCGGTCAGCGACAGAGCAAACGATCCGACTGCTGGTCCGACATTGTTGGCGACATCGTTAGCCCCGATGTTAATCGCCATATAGGCCCCGATCACCGCCGCCGCGACGAGAAGGTAGGCCTGTTCGATATGCGCAAACTGGCTGCCGGTATAAATCATCACAAGGACGACAAAGATAATTGCCGTACCGAAACGCCCGACTTCCAACCGGCTGATATTCGTCGCGTTTTCGATTTTCAGAAACTCTTTCGCCTGCATTGGCGCCCTCCCTTGCCAGCCGGCTAAACCCTGTGTCGGAAGCAATGAATCCCATTGTCCCCAACAGGAAAAGGCCGATTCGATTGGTTAGGCGGCTTATGCGTTTCGCAAATTAATCTTTGGCTGGCGCGGTCTTCCATGCGGTAGATCAATTTCACGGCAAAGAATGGACGGGCGCGCATAGCTTTCGGGTCCGCGATACCGGTTGTTCCAGTTTGCAAGACGGGAAATTCGGACAAACCCGTTTGAATTGGGAGGGCATGCGGTGTTGTGGCGCCGGCATCTGCCTGAAGCGGTATTCAGGGAGTGCCTACCGGAACGTTTCGCGCGCCCGTACCCGGCACATCATCGCAAGGCTGGCTCCACGCGCGCCAAGGAAAATCAGCAGTGCCAGCCACAGCCCGTGAATACCGAGCGCATCTTTCATCAGCCACCAGCTGACGAGATAGACCACCAGCGACACCAGCATCATGTTGCGCATGTCGCGTGACCATGTGGCACCGATGAAGATGCCGTCCATCTGAAAGGCGAGCACACCGGCAATCGGCGACAGGGCGGCCCAGAACAGATAGATCCGGGCCGCCTCGCGAACCGGTTGCGAAGTGGTGATCACGTCGATCAGGAACGGTCCGGCGATCCAGAAGAACAGAGCCAACGAAACCGACAGGATAAGGCCGAATTTGAGCGTTACCGAGACGGTTTGGGTAAAGGCCGGTTTCCAGCGCGCGCCCACCGCTCGCCCGGCCAGTTGTTCCGCTGCCGTTGCCATTCCATCGAGAAAGTAGGCGGAGATTGAAAGGAACTGCATCAGCACGGCTGTCGCTGCCAGAATGATGTCGTCGTGGCGGGCACTCTGGGCCGTGAAGAAAGAAAATGCGAACAAAAGGACGAAAGACCGGACCATGATATCGCCATTGAGTGCGGCGAGGCGCTTGAACTGCGTCCAATCGGTTATGACGGCAAAGGTTGGCCAATTGCCATAACCGGCGTGTCGCAGCACGAGGGCAAGACCGATGAACGCGGTTACCACTTCGCCGATCACCGTTCCCCAGGCAACACCGGCAATGCCCCAGCCCAACCCGAGAACGAACGTCACGTTGAGGACGATGTTGAGACTGTTCAACAGCACCTGCAGCAACAATCCGGTTCCGGCCTTGCCGAGGCCAAGGAACCAGCCGAGGATCACGTAGTTCGCCAGCCCGAAAGGCGCCGAGAAGACCAGGATCGACAGATAGACGGAGCTGGCCGCACTGACCGGTTCGCTGCCGCCCATGGCTTTCAGACCGATGGAAATGAAAGGGTCGCGGACCAGGATGACGAGCAGCCCGAGCACAATGGCGGTCAACAGGGCGCGGACGAATATGGTGTTGATCTCGCGCAATTGCTCCGCGCCAAGCGCCTGCGCGACAAGGCCCGTTGTTCCCGAGCGCAGGAAATTGAATGTCGCGAAAACGAAGCTGTACAGGACGGCGCCGATGGCGATTCCGCCAAGCAGGGCCGGATCACCGAGCTGGCCGATCACCGCCGTATCGACGAGTCCGAGCAGCGGTGTCGAAATATAGGCCAGCGTCATCGGCAGCGCGATCTTGAAGACACTGCGATGGGTAACGTCGAACGGTCGTGCTTCGGCGTGGGTCATGGGGGCTCAGGGAATTGGCAATCGGCCGGCAGATAACACGCAAGAGCGGCTGTGGACAGTCTTTGACGCCGGGAAATGGATTTGCCCGTAGCGGCAGATTTCGCCAGCAGCACCGTGTCGGTCGACAAAAGCGGATTTGTATAGTGTTCCGGCATCGCTATCGCGAAGCGGTTTCCTGTCCTATAACGGGCCTATGTCGCTGCCGATCGTCCACAATCCCAACTACAATGCCGACCTGCCGAGCGACCATCGGTTTCCGATCGGAAAGTTCCGGCGTCTGGCTGAAATCCTGATGGAAGACGGTTTGGTCGGCCCTGGCGGATTTCATGTGCCCGCCATGGCCGGAGCCGACTGGGTCGCCCTGGCACACGATCGCACCTATGTGGATCAGGTGTTTCACGAGCAGGTTCCGCAAAAAATTGCCCGTGAGATCGGATTTCCCATGAATGCGACAGTGGCGACGCGGGCCAGATCCGCGGTTGCCGGAACGGTTCTGGCCGCCCGCCTCGCCCTTGAACATGGCATCGCCTGCAACACGGCCGGCGGCAGCCATCACGCAAGGCGCGAACACGGGGCTGGTTTCTGCGTCTTCAACGATGTTGGCGTCGCCGTGAATGTGTTGCGCGCCGATCAGGCCATCGGGCGGGTGCTTGTTGTCGACTGCGACGTGCACCAGGGGGATGGAACCGCGGATGTGTTCCGCGACGACGCCGCAACCTTCACCTTCTCGATCCATGCGGAAAAGAACTATCCCGTGCGCAAGGTGGCGTCCGACCTCGATATCGGGCTGCCGGACGAAACCGGTGACGCCGATTATCTCACGGTTCTTTCCGAGACCCTGCCTGGACTGCTGGAGGCCCATCGTCCGGATCTGGTGTTTTTCAACGCCGGAGTTGACCCGCATCATGACGATCGGCTGGGACGTCTTGCGCTCACGGACGAAGGCCTTTCCGCCCGTGACCGGCTGGTGATCGAGACGGTTCGCGATCGGGGTCTGCCGCTGGCCTGCGTTATAGGTGGCGGATATTCAAGCGATGTCGACGCCCTGGCGCGCCGCCATTCCGGTCTCTATCGCGTCGCCGCCGACTTTATCTGACCGGTCAGGTCTCAATCCGGGGGTGGCGGGCGCCTGCCCATTGCCAGGACCCGCATGACCAGCCAGATCGGGAACACGATAACAGCACCGAGGATGAAATATTCGCCGCCGCGCCGGAAGGCCTCGAAGCCCATATCGTAGATCCGGTAGATCACCGATTCGAACCAGTAAATGACGTCATAGGGCTGGATGTTGAGTGCGGCGAGAAGGATGCCGACCACAAACGAAATGATGATGAGCCGAACCAGCACGTGCATCGGCGAACCGCCGAAAAATCTTGAGAGAGCACCGTTCATGGTCTTGTCCTGGTTCGATTGATCCGTCATGTCGTCGTTATCACTGGTCTGCGAACTCTTCGCGCTCGGGGTCCAGGTCGGAAACGGCGAAACGCATCCTGAGGTGGAAGGAATTCGTCGCAGCGCAAATGCACGATTCTGTGATTATCCCTGCAAGTAGGAGCGAATGATCGCAATTTCCAGTTTATTGTGGCGCCAGCAGCGCTTCCAGAACTTCAATCCTGTCGGCATCTGCGGGCAACTTGTCGGTGCGAATGCGCGCAATCCGCGGAAATCGCATGGCAACGCCGGATTTGTGTCGTGTGGAGCGGTTAAGCCCCTCAAACGCCACTTCGACAACCTGGCCGTGATCCGGTTCCGCCCGCACGGCTCGCACCGGCCCGTAACGCTCGACGGTATTGTCGCGCACAAATTTGTCGAGTTGTTTCAATTCTTCATCGGTGAAGCCGAAATAGGCCTTGCCGACGGGAACCAGTTCCGCGCCATGATCTCCATCCCGCCAGACGCCGAAGGTGAAGTCGGAGTAAAAGCTTGAGCGCTTGCCGTGCCCGCGTTGGGCATACATCAAGACGGCGTCGACAGTGTAGGGATCCCGCTTCCACTTGTACCACAGGCCCTTTGGCCGGCCGGGCTGGTAGGGTGCGTCCCAGCGTTTCAGCATGATGCCTTCAACAACCCGCTCCGGCGGCGCGGCGCGGAGTTCGCCAAGCGCATTCCAGTCTGAAAATTCGACCAGTTGCGACAGGTCGATGCGCGACGACGCATGCTGCAAAATCAGACCTTCCAGCCGTATGCGACGATCACGAAACGGCAGGGGTCGCAGGTTCTCGGTCCCGTCCTGCAACAGATCGTAGGCCCGGATCATGGCCGGATTGGCGGCAAGCAGTTTTTGTGACACGGTTTTGCGGTTCAAACGCTGCTGCAGATCATTGAAGGGCGCGATCTGCAACGGCCCGCCTAGATTTTCCGTTTCCGGCTTGTAGACCAGCAACTCGCCGTCCAGCGATCCCTCGAAGGTCAGCGCTTCGAGGATATCCGGAAACGCGCCGGAAATATCGTCGCCGGTGCGGCTGTAGAGCCTTGCGGTTCCGTCCTCGCAGGTCGCCTGCACACGGATCCCGTCCCATTTCCATTCCGCGGCAAAATCACCAGGCGCTATTTTTGCAAATTCCTGCTCGTCCACGGGATGGGCCAGCATGACCGGTCGAAACAGGGCTTTGGCCGCGCTGACCGGCTTGTCCGCCCGACCTTCGAGCCAGGCAAACAGGGTCTCATAGGGCGGTTCCAACCCATGCCAGAGTTCTTCGATTTCGGTGACCGGTTTGTTGCCGAAACCGGCAAGTGCCTGTTTTGCCAGGCGCGACGAGACGCCGATTCGCAGGCCCCCGGTAACCAGCTTGATCAGTGCCCAGCGCCCGCTGGCGTCAAGCTGGTCGAGCCAGCCCTCGACCAGACGCGGGCCCTGCGCGCGTGAGGCGCCCGACAGGCCTTCGACAATGTCCGGCAGCGACAATCTGGAATTCTGACCATTTGCCTGTTTCTCCGGCCAGACCAGCGAAATCGTTTCCGCCAGGTCGCCGACATAATCGTAGGAATAGGCGAACAGAACCGGGTCCATCCGGGCCTCTATCAGGGCACGCAACATGGCCGGTTTGATGGAATTGAAAGTCAGGTCGCGGGTGATTGCGGCGAGCGCGTAACCGCGATCCGGATCGGGCAGGTCGCGAAAATAGGATTTCAGCAGACGCAGCTTGGCATTGCGCTGCGGGGCGAGGATGAGATTTTCCAGCAGGGTGGCGAAACGATGCATGGCGCCAGTTTGCACAATGCCGCTCGCTTGGCAAAACCAACCTGGCACAAACATTCCGGTGCCCTTTTTTCCAATGAGAATTGGAAGCCGGAGAAAAAACCGTTAGACAGGGAGAGAGAACTCCGCGGCCGTGTGCAATCGGCAGGATGTCCGGAAATCGATAAGGGAACCGCCCGGAACCATGTCATCCGCCGCGCCGCCGAAACG
>Ga0207422_1003208_pt1 | contig 17260 bp, 11 predicted proteins | sample MarCyaLeptolynsp_FD_187757 | JGI IMG/M metagenome (GOLD analysis project Ga0207422, IMG submission 187757) | Marine cyanobacterial communities from Panama - species 1 Leptolyngbya sp. (SPAdes) | ecosystem: Environmental > Aquatic > Marine > Unclassified | place: Panama: Panama City | collected...
GCTGTAGGCTGTTGTGCTATTGTTGAAAATTACGCTAGAAAATATTGTGTTTTGAGAACTTAATCATGCCCTGGAACATTTTGGAAGAATGTGCCCCAGAAGGAAAGCCGCCCTTTCACAAAGATCAGTGGCGGATCAATTTCTCACGGGTTGAGTATTTCCTGGATAAAGAAGGGACTAGCTATAAGAAGCGAATCAATCCGGAAACAGAAAAGACTTATCCGGAATTCAATTGGGTGTGGTCTCCTCAGGGAAAAATCAATATGCATATGCCGGAGATGTGGGGCTTTGTCCAGTTTTCGAGGGAAAAAGTAGGCGAAGGTTTTGATGAATTTCAATGGAATCGGGACGAAGACATCAAATGGGCATTGCGACAGGTCTACTACAAGCAAAAAGCCTTCAGAGAAGCTACCCAGAACTACAGCCGCAGCCTGGAGCAATTGGGTTTAGGCAATATGCTGCTCAACGGCAAGAAATTGACACCTTATATTGAAGCTACTTCGGCTTCATTTGTAGCGAGTTTGGGAAGTCCCGATGGGAGTGGGATTTGGTACATCCGGGAGGATGGGAAGACGTGGAAGAAGTAGGGAGGTAAAGAAAAACAACTACAACACCACAACACGAATTTCATATGCGCGGGAAGTGTTTTAGTGTTGTAGTGTTGTTGTGCGGGAGTAAATACTGACAACTTTGTCATCCCAAGCTCAGCCGAGGGACCTATATAAGGAGCCCAAATAATCCTCAAAATGAAATCCGACAAATTCGTGGGCAGGTAATTGAGACCCTTCCGCGATGGTCAGGGTGACAGCTGTGCTTTTGTTGAAACCTGAGGTTTATAGTCCGGATAAAACTCCTCCAGCTTTAGCATCATCTTATCCCGATAAGGAGAATCCCTTTTCACCGCCACTCCAAAATCCAGAAGCTCCGGATACCAATCGTAGTTTTGCTCGAAATAAGGCGCTTTCACCAAATAATAATTCAGGGCCGGATAATCGTAATGTGGCATCCAAATGAGGTCGGGCTGGTATTCTTTCAGGGAATTTTCCATTTGCTCAGCATTCAAAGCTTTGCCACTAAGCGAAGAAGTATTGTGAAGACCCACTAGGCATAGGATTCGCTTATCGGTATGTTGAGAAGAAAGGAATCCATGTTCCGTAGCTGCGAAAACAAAACTAGAATCCCCAGCTTCTCCTACCAACTCATTCATCAATTCCACAGCAAACCAGGCTAATGAATCATTGTCAGTTCGGGGAGGAAGCTCAAGCATAAATCTGGACGCTTCTTTTATAGCAATTAGCTTCTTTTGAAAGAAGAAGGCTTTCCCTCCCCAGTTCAAAAGAAAAACACAAAGCAGAAGTCCCAAACCAATCAGGGCAGCTTTGATGCTATCTACCTTTCCCCAACCCCATCCCCTTTCTCTCCATGTATGGATTCCCAACATAGCAAAGGCCAATACAAATGGTAGGGATGGAAGTAATAGACGTGATTCGAAACCCATCACCGGAACCGTTCTCAGAAAGTAGAGTTGAGTAAGGGTAAAGGGCAAAATAAAGGCCCATGCTTTGGAAAAAGCCTTTGCCCGAAAAAAAACTAAGCCTGCTAAAAAGAAAGCTAGACCATAAAGCACAAAGTCCGCCAAATACTGCCAGGTGTTCCAAAGGTCTATGCCTAAATACGCTTCATAGAAAGCACCATTTTTTACATAAAAAGGAATGGGTAGAATCGCACCGAAATAGAAATACTTGATGAGTGTATCCCCCAGCATCAGCATGGCAAAAAGCCCCGAAAAGACGAAAATATCTTTCCATTTTCGCCCATGTAAGAAGATAAATAGTAGCGGAAATAAGGCAGCGTAAATCCCATTGTCCGGCCGTACAAAAAAAGTAAAGTAGGCACTGATAGCTAGCAAGAGAATGCTATTGCGATTCCTTTTCCCCTCATAATTGTAGGCAGCAAAAATCAAGAGGGCATTGCTCATTAGAGACATCATGGTATCCATGCCTGTCAGGTTTCTACGGAGCAAAGGATTCAGCAATACCAAAAGCAATACAGCCAGACTGATCTCCCATCGATATCCATTTTCTTTCGTCAGGATTAGGAGATTGCTTTTGTGGATGAAAAACAAGGCCAAAAGAAAATAGAAGACTGATTGTAGCACCAGCAGTTTTTCCTGACTTAGGAGACTAGCTATGCCTGTTTTGATGAGTAGGTAATTGGAAAAAACATAGCCCGTACTCGTACAACCGTAAGCCGCTTCATCCGCATTCCAGCCAAATACTCCATGCTCCGCCAGATTGTGGGCATAGCGGATAAACATGAACGCATCATCGAAAAAAATATCGCGACTGAGGTAGAGGATGGAAATAAACAGGCTCAGACCTATTACAGCAATTCCCAGCAAATAGCGTACAGCCTTCTGTATCGGCAATCCAGCTATTTCCCGGGAAGTCTTTTGCATTGGCTATTTCTTGGGCTTGGTTTCTGAGCAGATGAAATTAGCCAATCCTCTATTGAATTCCCTTTTTATTTGGGCGAAATCTTATTTCTCCATAGCTGCCCGAATTTTCTCCTGAGCTTCTTTCAGGGAGGGTTCCTCCGGATTGAGCTCAATGGCTTTTGCGATTTCCCTTTCTGCTGCTTTCAGTTGCTTTTGCATAAAGAGGGACTTAGCCAGCATGGCACGAAGTCTCCAGGATTGAGGAATCAATTCTTTGGCATAATTGATCAGTGCGATGGCCATTTCATGCTTTTCCGCTTGCTGGAGTTTGTCTGCTGCTTCGAACATCTGTTGGTTCCACAGCATGGCCTGCGGAAGTGTTTCCAACTCTTTGATAGCCTCCTCCAATTCATCTAACGATTTGTAGTCTGCCAGTGAATGGGAGATTTCTTTACTTCTATTATAGGCCTCTGCATAAGCTACATATTCTTCTGTATCCTTAAACAAGTCTTTCAATTGAACTTTCTTCCCTTTTTTCAGCAAATCATCCAGAGATAACTCAAGCCGCTCTTCATAATTATGAAAAAGGTAGAGGTAGACCTTTTTTTCCTCCAAATCATAAATGTTGGAGTATTGCGTGCCTCCCCAAAAACCTTCCTGGTGCATGGCTGCTAAAACGGATTCACCATATTCTATCGAATACTCCAAGCCCTGACTCATGATTTTATCTCCTGCTGCATAGCGATGACAGACTTTGTAAAAGTCCTCCCTTGGAGTTGAGGACTGATAAAAATTGGTCGTGATGTGATAATCACCTTTGGAGTGCACATAATTATCCCCTTCCACTACCAATGATGCCCCGGTTTGATCCACAAACATCAATTGGGCATTCTCCATAAAACTCAGATCATATTCCTTCATGATCTCCTCTACTTCAGCTACAGTCGAACAGGAAGACATGATTTTCCGGACGAGTTTGGCTGGATTGGTCGACTTCTTTCCGGCCACATCATTCACCTTTCTGGCTTCCATCGCAAAACCGTCAAATACCAAACCCGCTTCATTCATTCCTCCCTGGGCAAAGAAGTTTCCAAAGCCAAAGAATACGCTGCCATATTTCCCGCTTTTATCTGTCCACATCCAGGTATCGGGATCAAAATAATCTTCATTATTTCCGACCAGGGTTTTTCCATCCACCTGAAAACTGAACATGCTGCAGGCGAAAGAAGAGATTGTAAAAGCGCAAAGCAGTACTAAGCTTAAGAGATACTTCATGCTAAAGGTTCTTTTGAATGATTGAGTTGAAGGCTGAGGTAAAATCAACAGACTTTCCCTCACATAAGGGAAGGGAATCGGACATATAAGGTTGCATCCTTTCTTCAATTTAGTGAAGTCTTTGGCGGGATAAAAAAATGGGGCACTGGCAAGATTTGCCAGGCCCCTCCTATAGACAAGATGTAAGCATCTCTGTCTACCAACTATCTGGTTACCACCAAACCTGATGCTCTATCTGTTAGGCCATCATCCAAATCAATTTGAGTGAGTTGACCATTTTGTCCGATGCGATAAGAAACAATGGTATTATCTGCACCTGCCAATACATAGAGGTATCTGGATTGAGAATCGCGGGCTGCATCCAAGGGACCATTTCCGGTTGCAATTCTGTTTCCTCCATTAGAAATGCTTAGGTTACCAGAGGCATCTGCAGTGAGCGCGCTGATATCGGCTCCACCTGTATTGGTAACAAATAAGTCTGTATTGTTATTGGCAGAGACAACCCAGCAGGCAGCTGTACCTTGAGTAGCGAGCGGGCCATCTACTACAGACACGATTCCATGATTATTGATTCTGTAAGTAGTAACTGTACTGGCACCATCAGCACCACCAGCAGCTTCAGATACGTGGAAAAGTTTTCCATTACCCAAATCAAATCCGAAAGGCGTAATACCAGCTGAAGCCAGGGTATTGATATTTCCAGGACGGCCATTGCGACGAAGAGCGTAGGAAGAGATGGTATTGGTTGCTTTTTCTGTTACGATTAGCGCTCTACCATTGCGGCTAAAAGAGATTTGTGCCGGAGCTGTACCCGTAGCACTCAAAGCTCTGCTGGAATTGCCCAATTGTCTCAGTTTTCCTCTCCTGTTAAAGGCAAAACCGGCAATGTTATCGCTACCTGCATTTACTACATAGATCAGACCTGCACGATAAGTTACACTAACTGGACGACTACCTCCTGAATGAACTTTATCCAGGAATACCAGTCGACCATTTCTTCTCACAAAGAAGGCACTAAAATCATCACTTCCGGGATTCACAACGAAAAGCAGACGTCCTCCTCTACTCAATGCCAAAGCTCCCTGGTTTCCTAGAGAAGCATCATTGCCTGTGCCATAAGTATCAAATCTTGCAACTTCGCTAATTGTACCGCCATCAATGATTTCGAAATGAATAACCTGATTACCACTGGCCTCATTGCTCATAGTATAAAGGCCGGATCTACTGGCACGATTGCTTTTGCTGATATCGTTTCCTTTTGTATCCTCTTCCATGCCTATCGCCTGAACGATGGCGTCTTCCTGAATCAGGATATCATCTGTGTTTAGAAAAGCGTCCAATTCCACCTCATCTTCAAAGACAGTTGGGGCGATTTGATCCTCAGTACAAGCTGATAAAAAGGCAATAAAAGTAAGTGCCACTAAAAGTTTTTTTAGACTGTTCATTTTGCTGTAATTAAAATGTGTTGAAAATATGTCTTGAGTTTATGGCACAAACATAGGGGCAGCATATCACAGAAATTTCACAGAAATCTCCTGGAATGGTAGTGGCAAAGACCCGGATGTAATTTATGATCACGGAATGCGAGAGAATCTCACAAAAGTATCACAGGAATTCGCCTTTTAGGATATTTTCAACATAGTCGCAACCGATTGACTATCAGCAATTTAAGCGAATTGACTTATTTGCAAACCCCTTATTATCAAGGATTTAGATAAAAATATTAAAGCCTCTCCAAACCCAATTTGAGACGCGATGCTAACTCTCCATTTTTTGCTTAGCTGAATTCAATATTATTCAGCGAAAAGCTCAAAAAGCTGCATTCTCAGCTTCTCAAGGCTGTTTTTTCCATAAAAATTCAGCCAAATTTTTTAAGGCGCCAAATCATCCATATATGACAAAAATTTGCCATACACATCCAAAATCTATTCACCTGAAAATTTTAGCTAAAATCCTTCCCCATTAGGGGGGATTTTTTTTTCTGAAAAATCACTACATATGAGGAGGCGGAAAAATGGGGCAAAAACCCCATTTTTCAGGGAATCTCTCAAAAAAATCTACAGAAGGTCTGAATTTTTGGTCTCATCAAAATAAATCAGGAAATCATAATAGCTCGTAAGAGGAGTTCTCTGGTAAAATTGTGCGGTTGGACTTTCATAAAAGGAGCCAAGTTGGAGGAATTTTTTCTCCAGGATAAACCATCCGTTTAAATCGGAATTATCGATGCGGGTCATGTCGATCATCCAATTATCAGGAGCAGCATGGTGAAAAATGAAATTATAGCTGTCGCGAGGAGGATCATCTCCTATTCGCTTGGTTGCCAGAACTCCATTTCCATAGGCAGTAAAGGTTCCTGTAGTAAAGCCAAAGGCAATGACCTGATAATCACTTCGGAGTGTATTTCTCAGATAGCCTCCCTGAGAAGGCGCGCTTCCGTAGAACTGATTCTTAGCCATATGGGCATTATGTGCCCAGAGGACAAATTTTGCATCATCTCCGTGAAGTTCTGAATACCATCTGCTGTTTTCTGCCATAAACTTATCCCTCAGTTTAAAATCACTGAGAAAGTAATATTCATATAAATAGGTGCTCACCTGTTCCATGTGGCGGGCCAGGTGATTGATCCAGAGAAAATTTTCTTCAGTGGTTTGTGATCGGATGTTGTCCTTTTCCCGGTCCAAAAGAGCCAGCGTATTAGCTATGCCATCATTGATATTGGTGAGGGCACTATTATTTTTATTCTTGTAGAGTTCGTGAATTTGCTTGAGGCTTCCATTAAATCCGCGTACACTGTCTGCCAGTACGGGATCCACCTGATTTAACCGATCTACCAGGGCGTCCAGACTATATCTCGTGTATTGATTGTCCACCCCGTATAAATGAATGCGATCCTCGGCAGCTTTGCCTTCATTATAACTTTTCATCCATCGAATGAGTGCTTCTACCTCTGCGGTGCGCCAGGTCCAGAAGATCATTTTCGTGCGCATAAGTTGCTCCAAATCTCCCGTTATATCTCCCTGTATCCAGTTATCAAAGAAAAGGGCTTCAGCCAAATCCATTTCAAAAAGGAAAGCTTTGAAGCCATGATTTTCGACCAGATACTTAAAGATGCGGTGTTTCATCTGGAAGAACTCTTTGGTACCATGCGTAGCTTCTCCCAAGCCAACCATTTTGGTATCAGCCAGGCGGTCAAAGATTCTCAAATCATCATCATCCAGATTCAGGGGCGAAGCGGAAATGGGACTTATTTCATTATCCAGCAAATCGACATAGGCTTGTTCTCTTTCTGTTAGTTGCACTCCTTCTGGTTCCATAGGAGCTTCTTCACAAGCCAAAAAAGAGAAAAAAAGGAGGCCAATGAGGAGTAGACGAGCGTGTAATTTCATGATATTGGGTGTTTAAGGCAGGCGGTGTGTAAAGGGAAGTTACGGAAAAGCTTTTATAAGTCGTATTCCCTCCTTATAAAGCTTGTCAATATTCCTCAGGTTTTGGAGGTCTTCAAGCGGATTTTTAGACAAAAGGAGGAAATCTGCCTTTTTCCCCACTTCCAATTTCCCATACTCATCTTCCAGCTCCCAAAACTCAATGGGATGATAACAGGCAATTTTTAAGACTTCTTTCTCCGAAAGTCCAATTTCATTTAGCAAGTCCAGTTCTTCCCATAATCCCAAGCCCGGGTAAACAAAGGGCATACCGGCAAAATCACTTCCCGCCAACAGCTTTACTCCCATTTTGTGCAGCTGATAGACCCATGCTTTTTGTTGTTCAAACAGCTCTTTAGCAGCTGACCAATCTTCTGTGGTCTTGTCCTTTAATCTTCTTTCCCGACTGCCTTCCCATTCCATCTTCAAGAGCTCAGGGATAAATTCCTGATGGGCATCATTTCTAAGCTCCAATTCATCCATAAAGGCCTTCTTCTGATATACGACCAAAGTCGGGCAAAGCCAGCTTTCCTTTTCCACCATCAATCTTCCAATCTCCTCAAATCTCTCAGGATCATTTTCTGCGATCTCTTCCAATCGATTGAGATGCTCAATACTTTTTTGCCCCAGAGTAAGGGAAACTTCCGGCTCAACATATTCAGAAAGATGTCCCTGAAAAGTCAATTGGGATTGCTGGGCGAAAGAAGCGATCTCACTTAGTGCCTCATCCTTCAATAAAGAATAAACTTTAAAGAAATCTGCGCCACCTTTATGCAGGCTATCGAGTAGGTAGGGGAAATCCGATGCGGAATCCAGCGGCATACTCACATCCCTCATCACAGGAGGATTGCCATCCAGTATAGGTCCTGCACCGAATATTTGTGGTCCAAAGGCAGGATCCTCCTTTACTTTCTGCTTAAAGCTATTGAGAATAGCTAAATCCCCACCCATATCACGCACCCCTAAAATGCCATGTGATAGCAAGAGGGGAAAAAACAGGGAATCATTACCGGCATCCCAGGCAAGATGGGTATGCATATTCCAAAGGGGAGGAAGCAGGTATTTTCCGGAAAAAGATTCCTCTTCGGTAATGGTATAAGAATCCCAGCTCTTCTTTTCGCCCAAATAATGAATCACTCCCTCTTTGAGGACCATCTGCTCGAAAGCTTTCAACTCCCCATTTTCAGGATCTATGATCTGTACCTGATGGAATAGCTGAATATCTTCCTTTACATTTTGAGTACAGGAAAAAATTGCCAGCAGAATAAGGAGATATATTCTTCGAGCTTTCATTAGCTTAGGATAAAGCCTGTTCCAAATCTAATTTCAGATCATCCAAATGCTCCAAACCAATAGAAAGGCGCAGCAGATTTCGAGGCGTCTTACTCCCTTCTGCTTCCACCGAAGCTCGATGTTCGATTAGGCTATGCGTTCCCCCAAAACTCGTAGCTCGGGTAAACACCTTAACTTTTGCCGCGACTCCTATGGCAGCTTCTTCGCCTCCTTTCACCAAAATCGAAATCAATCCACCATAGGCATCCATTTGTTTTTGAGCTAAGGCATGTTGCGGATGGCTGGTAAGGCCGGGATAAAGGACCTGTTCGATTTTCGGATGTGTCTCGAGAAATTTTGCCAGTTCCAAGGCATGTGCAGACATGGCTTTTACCCGATAAGAAAGTGTTTGCAATCCTCGAGTCGTCAACCAGCATTCGAAAGGAGAGGGAACTGCTCCCCCGATTTTCTGGATGTGTTTGATCCTTTGCCAGAATTCGGTGTCTGCTGAGGTAATCAAAGCTCCCCCTAAGACATCGCTATGACCTCCTATGTATTTGGTAGTAGCATGGACCACCAGATCAACGCCCCATTCGATAGGCCGCTGAAGGATGGGTGTAGGAATGGTGTTGTCGCAAATCAGGTAGGCTCCTTGTTTATGCGCCAGTTCAGCAATGCCTTCCAGATCGGCAACACTCAATTGGGGATTTGATGGGCTTTCGATAATGAGCAAACGCGTATTGGCTTGCATGGCATCAGCTACTTTCCCCAGATCATTCATATCCACAAAGCTTGCCTCAAGGCCCCAGGGAGCGAAGATATCCTGTAGCATGACCCTAACGCCAAAGTAGATCTCTTCCGGAGCAATGACATGGTCTCCTGCTTTGAGGGCCTGTAGGACGCTCATCATGGCTACAGAACCAGAAGAGAAGGCCATAGCATCTGTGCCTCCCTCAAGAGCTGCCAGATTAGCTTCCAGGGCGTTGCGGTTGGGATTGCCTCCACGAGAATATTCATATCCCAGTGGATAACTCCCATCGGCTTGTCTTTCGAAGGTAGTAGAAAGGTGAATCGGAGCGGTAACTGAGCCCGTCGAGGGATCTATGTGCTGGCCTTCGTGTATAAGTTTGGTTTCGACTTTCATATGTTTGTTATAATAAAGCGGGCCAGAGAAAGCTCCGGCCCGATCTTGTTTTTAGTATCCCTGATCCGCATTGATGGGCGGAGGTCCGGGAGGTACAATTCCTTTGTATACATAATCGCCTTTGCGCTTAACAAATTCCGCGCGAATGGCTTTTCTAAGCTCTTCATCTTCAAAGAAGTCTACCAGGGTCATTGCCATAGCCTTGGAAGCATAGTGCATGCCTTTGTGTCCAATGGACATTCCTCCGCAGGCAACTACTGCCCAGCTGTGCCAGGGAGTTCCATTAGGTGCTGTGGTAGCTGTTAGCCTTACGGTAGGAACTACAAAGCTGACATCTCCTACATCGGTTGATCCACCCATGGGATGCTCCAGGGTTTCCTCCATAGGATGAATATCTGCTTCGATCCCAATTTGAGGTTTACCGGTAGCTTCCTGTATTTTCTTCGCAAAATTTTGTTCATCATCCGTATAGGTAATCGGACCGAGGTATTCGAGGTTCTTTTGTAAACGAGCTCCTCCGGTTCTATTCACCAATACTTCATGAACTCCTGAAATCAGGCTGATTTTATATTCGACATTGGCCATCATAGCGGCACCTTCTGCAATCTTTTCGATTTGCTTCCAAACTACTTCCATTCCTTCACGGCGTGTATCTCGTACACGTGTCCAGATTTTGGAGTAGTCAGGTACTACATTTACCACTTTCCCCGCATCCATGATGTGATAATGGATACGGACGGTTGGCTTGACATGCTCGCGGTAATAGTTGATGCCGGTAGTGTAAAGTTCGAGGGCATCGGAGGCACTCCGACCATTCCATGGATCACCAGAAGCATGAGCGGCCTGGCCCGTATATTCCACCATAAAATCTACCAATGCCAGAGAACTTTGAACAGCTGCTTTGGTTTCTGCTCCAGGATGCCAGTCCATCACGATGTCAACATCCTCAAACAATCCCGCTCTGATCATCCAGAGTTTTCCAAAAAATTTCTCTTCTGCAGGCGTTCCATAAAAGCGGATGGTTCCTTTGAGTTTATTCTTCTCAATCAGTTCCTTTACGGCAACTGCTGCTCCTAATGATGCCACTCCAAAAAGATTATGGCCACAACCATGGCCAGGAGCTCCTTCATTTCTGGGATCTTTATGGGGAACTGTTTTCTGAGAAAGTCCAGGCAGGGCATCAAATTCACCCAATATCCCAATGATAGGTTTACCCGAACCATATTCTGCTACTAATGCTGTAGGAATATCCGCTACTCCTCTTTTAACCCTGAATCCCTGAGACTCGGCATACTTGGCCAAAGCTTCAGCGGATTGAGTTTCTCTAAAGGCAATTTCTTCAAATCCCCAGATGCGATCACTCAAGTCTTTGAGTTCTTCAAATTTTCCATCCAGGGAGGAAATAACTGCTTTCTTGTTTTTATTGATTTTGGGCTTTTCCTGAGCGTAGATGCTCAAACAGAAAAAGCATAAGACGATAGATAGAGATTTAGACTTCATAGTAATTAGCTAATAGATATAAAGCTAAGATAGAGCTTTTCAAATAAAAAAATCAGGGACATCTACGAATGATGCCCCTGATGAATATGACTTATCCTTTCTCTTAATGGAGAATTTGAAGTTTTTCGCTGAGCGTTACATTTTCGGTTTTCAACTGAATCATATACATGCCATTGGCAAGCTCTGAAACAGGGATTGCAAACTCTTGTTCTCCTGCCTGAAGTTCCAAAGATCGAACAGAGATCGTTTGGCCATTGAGATTCAGGATTCTCAGTTCGGCCGAGGATGGTTGATCCGCTTCTACTTTTAGTAGGGCCTTAGAATTAGCTGGATTGGGATATATGTTCATATCTAATTTTTCCTCCACCTGAATAGCAGTACGATTGGATCCACTTACGGGAACAATGGTAATATAATCCAGGTGCACTTCTCCATTTGCCGCATATACTTTCACTTCGTGTTCTTTCTCCATGCTGCTTGGAGTAATAATAATCGGATTGCCATTACAAAAAGCGGGATAATCCTGCCAATTGTTGGAGCTAATCTGGCATCCCAGAGGAATTACATTGCCCTCAAACTCGATAAACAAGTCTGCAGCCGCATTCTTTTTTCTGGCAGAAATACGGACCTCATAGGAACTCACCTCATCCAGCGCTCTGGGATAAAACTTATATATAGCGGGATCACTGCTGGTTCCCTTAGTAGAAGCCGTTACATTGAGTTTTATGAAGCTGCGGAAGTTGGTGAAGTTGAAGGTATTGACATAAGCTGAAGGTCTCCAGGTATAAACCTCAAAATGGCCATCAGGATTATCATTGAGTTCGCCCTCTAGTTGAAAGCTCTTAGTCCAATGAGCAGGGTGGGAAGCCTGATGCCATCCATCCAATTGGTAGAAAGTGCTCTTATTGGGTTGGTTAATCTTCTTTTTGAAGATGTAGTTACTTCCCTGCGTGCGGAGGTTGAAGTGAACGTCCTCTCCTTCGAGATTTATTTTTACGCTTTCTTCCTGAACATCACGATCATCTCTATTGCTCATTCTATTGAGATTACCAGAGATCAGGTATTCAACTGTATTAGAAGCTGTTTGAAGCTTCCTTACGACAATAAGGGAATTATGCTTATCAGTTTCAAAATTGTAGTTAAATCCTTTCCAGGTATTTATTGTTTGCTCAAAGAAGTGATCGGGCATGGGATTAGCCAACATAAGTTGTCCGTTCCGAAATAAATTCAAAGCTCTAGAAGTAACTCCCTGAGCATAGGAAGGAGTAGTGACAGTGTATACAAAATCGTTGGGAAAGGCGAGTTCTGAGCAAACTCCTCCTGACCAATCAAGATTGAAATTTCCCGGATAGAAAAACTCTGCTCCCATAGTACTATAAATCTTCAGTAAGCCTAACCATTGAGCAGGGCTGATGTGCTCATCCTCATTTTGAGTATATCCAGGGGAAACAAAAGGAGAACACCAGGTATCGCCAACATTAAGCTCACGTCTCCGTGCTTCATCTATGAGTTCGAAACCTTCTGTCCGATAGTTGAATGCACTTTCGATATGCGCTTTTGGATTTATGTAAATGCTTGTCGTGCTGTAATGTGAATTTGAGGGTCCCATCGGACTACTTGCGGTTCTAACCGATTCCCAGAGAAAATGCTCTTTCCTTTGATTCTGTCCTCCCTGGTAGTACATGCTGAACTTTGTCTTACCTCCATTAGTCAAAAGGGCATTACTGGCTTCATTGATGCTATTATTGAATTCCTGATAATAGCCATTCAGCATTTTGTATCCATAGTGTTCACTGATAAACAAATCCAATTCTCTCAGACAATCCGGATCATTTTCGCAATCTGAAAATGAAGGCTGGGCTGCTTGTAAAACACTATTCAAAGCGGGATAAACTGTAGTACCGCAATTCAGGATATAATTCTGCACATTTTCATCGAGAAACATAGGTTCCTCCAAACAACTTAAGGCCTGAAGTTGCTCTCCATTCTCCGAAATTAGATCCAGAGTTCGCGGAACAGTTAAATAATTGCTCAGAGCAGTCAGAATATTATTCGCCAGGTACTTTCCATCTTCCCTTGCGGGCCTGTCATCGTGTAGCGGGCTGAAGAAAGGACGGTTTCTACAAGGATAAGCTGTTGACCAATTATTTGTTAAATATCTTTCATTGGGATTAGGAATACATACCGCTGATAAAGCTGGATCCAGAACGGGAGGAACTGATAAAGAATTAATCGCTGCCTTTGAACTCGTATTAGGTGTATGATTATTATAAGGTGAAATGGCACTTCCCCAAAAGGTTTTCATTCCCATGGGATATTGAAGGACATCGACAGCTTCATTGTAAACCAGATTCCCATTTTCATCTTCTATCCTATAATCATATGCATTTTGAGTTGCCAGTAAATCCATATAATCTTCCAAATTAAATCTAAGGGTCCAGGGGGTAGTTGATTTATCGTAACCTCCCTCCATGGTCAGATAATAGTTCCAGTTTTTGGCCATTTCTACATTAAAATCATAGCTCCAATCTCTGTAAATGTTTTTATCAGGGTCTAAATAGGCCTCATAGGGTGCTCCACTGGGTACTGGATTATTCGCAGAGAAGCCGGGAGGTGCACACTTGCTTCTCACTCTCATTCCACTTAAATCAGCGGGTGAGACCCAGCTAAAATTTCTCATCAGACCATGTCCTTCCTTGATTCGAGGGATTGGAAATGATTGTAGTTGTCTTAGTGCATTATAATCTGAGGTAGGGGTAGTAGGATATCCCGGAGCAAAATTCTCATATTCAAGATCATTGTACTCTTCGCTGAGGCTACATAGGGGATTCGGATTATTTGGATCGGAATTATCTACGAAGGTATAGGCTAGTCCATTGCTGCTTTCACTATAATGCTGACAGATAAAACCAGCAGGTAGTTCTTTATCATAAATAGCCAATTCATCAATATTCAGAATGGCATTGTGCTCATTAAGTCGCGTGAAATTCCCCAGAGAAATTGTATTGTTTTGATCGCCACCTAAACTTCCACTAAAGCCAATCGGAGATATTCCATCAATAAATAGTTTAAACTCATCTGTTTGCGTATTCGCGGTTATTACGATGTGTCTCCAATTATTAAGATAATAATCAATACTCCTTCTCTCTTTACCATCGAGGTATATATAATGGGTTTTGACTACTTGATCTGTGAAAATGCTGAGGTCAATCCTATTGTAATTAAACCTAATTCTTCCTTGAGAAAATCTGAATTCGGCTACATTCCTAAAGTCTCTCAATTGCATCAGGAACTCAACGCTCATTTCCTTATCAAGGAAATTGCTATATCCGGAGCTCCCAGGAGCCATATTTATAAATTTTAAGTCCTGAACGGGATTTGTCGGATCAAGTGAATTTTTGGGAAAGCTCAGGTAATGATTTGTATTGCTGCTTTGAATAATCGAAGGCTGCCAGCCTGTGCTGGGCGTTAGGTTAAAGGAAGGAACAGTATTTCCCGGATTCTGAGGATCGATACCTGTTGCCCAGTTCACGGGATCATCAAAAGTATAATACCACTTGGGAAAGTAGCTTTGTTGCCCCCACAAAGAGGAGGTACTTAGCAGCATAAAAAAGCCGCATAATAAAGTAATCGGTTTCATGATTGAGATTTTTACGTATGTTAGTTGTGCTATCTAATTGATTTCTCTGGCCAGAGTAAATGCACCCCAATAGCTTATATCCAATTAGTCCCGATACCTAAAAAACCGTGAGTTATAATCAGGAAAATTCCATTTTTCCTGGAAAAGAAAAACCTGGCCCGAAGCGTACTCCAGACCAGGATCTTATTTTCCTTTTAGTTATAGTATGCTAGCTAGTCCTCGATCGAACCGTAAATAATCGCATACATACGATCCCAAAAATCAGGACGAGTGAAAGGAAGAACTTGTGTCATTCCAACAAAAGTGAGGTTTTCGGCAGGGTCAATGAAAAATTTGGTATTAAAAACCCCGCCCCATTCATAGGTTCCTGGAGACTTGTGGCCTAAAGCGCTTCCTTCTTTTGTCTTTAGCTGAAAACCTAATCCATAGGTAAGTCCGGGCAAAGGAGAATAGCCTCCCCCCATTGCTTTTAGGCTAAGCAATTGATCCGAAGTCATCACCTCTATGGTTTTTCTACTAAGGATTCTCGCATCTTTATATATGCCTCCATTCACCAAAGCCTGAATAAAAATCGCATAATCATTGGCAGTCCCCGAGAGTCCGCCTCCTCCCGCATAATGATTGGGATCTTCCATATTGGGATAATTGAGGTTGGGATCAGGGTTTACAAAAAGCTTTTTCGCCTGATTATTATAGGCATAAACGGGAACCAGTCGATCGTGATTTTCTTTGGGCTGATAAAACCAGGTATCCTTCATACCCAGCGGATCAAAGATGTGATTCTTGAAATATTGAGCGAGAGATTCTCCTGATACGACTTCCACGATTCTTCCTAGTACTTCCATATTCAGGCCGTACATGTACTTTTCACCCGGATGAAAAACCAGGGGCACCTTGGCAATTTGTGCAGCCATTTGTTGGGTATTCATTTCCATGTGTGAAAGACCAAAAGCATTAGCACCTGCTTTTTGGTAGATCGCCTGAATTTTTCCGGGATTAAAGGCTCCGTAGGTAATGCCGGAAGTATGGGTCAAGAGATGACGAATCGTAATGGGTTTATTGGCTGGAACACTGGTATAGCTAGTATCTGCTGCATTATACTCATCCAATACCACAGGCTTGGCAAATTCAGGGATGTAGTAAAAGATGGGATCATCCAATCCCAATTTCCCTTGCTCATACAGCTGCATGATAGAAACCGTAGTTACCGCCTTAGTCATGGAAGCGAGGCGAAAGATGTCGTCCTTTTTGTAGGGATCATTGCCGTCCATAGATTTTTGACCAAATGCTTTGTTATATACCACATTGCCTTTCCGCATCACCATAAAAACTCCCCCCGGCAGTGTACCATTATCTATGTATTTCTGGATATGAGCATCCAGGAGGTTTAGCCTTTCTTCGGATATTCCTACAATCTCAGCATTGCTATTCGTGATCAGGCGGTCATAGTTCCCCTGAGTAAAGCATAGAGAAAATGAGTAGAGAATTACACTCGTAACTAGTAGTAACTTTTTCATAAACAGATATAGATTTTCAGGATAGTAATTGGGTTCAGACTAAAGATAATCCTTAATCTGTTCATTTTGCTAAAAGCTGTTTAATAAGAATTCTGTTTAGCGTTCGTCCTTCCGTTTTTTACAAGAAATTTTCCAGGTTGGGTAAGAAAAAGTTTCCCCCACATTTACCCATTCGCCCAACCATTTAAAGCCCTCCTCAGACATATCATAAAAGGTGATCTTGTAAGATCCGTCCATGCCATTGGGTGCTTTTTGTTCCATGTAAAGGATGAGCTTATCATCCACCATACCTCCTTCCCAGGCTGGAAGTTGAGGGACAGCTGCCCCCGCCGAATAATAATGAACGTACCATTTCGAGCTATCCGCATTGAATTGTCGAATGCTACCAGAATAGGTACCGTCTTCCTTAACCGTTTCATCCTGCACCGCCAGGCCATTCATGATATATTTGAAGGTCCAGCTCATGTTTACCGGTTCTGCCCAGCTCTGGTCTTGATTCCTGCTTTCGGAAATACAATCACAGGTGCCAATCAATGGAGCAAAATCTGCAACTTCTTTTGGGGCTTTGGGATTTAGCAGGCCAAAGGGATTTTCGGCGCTGACTTCATAAGCTTTATACTCCTGCGCAATAAGGGAGAGGGAGAAAATAGAGAGAATAGAGATCACTAGTAGTTTTTTCATGTGAAGCTATGGGTTAAATGATAAATATCTCTCCTTCTTTCTTTTATAACGCCGCGAATGGGCAAGGGGTACGCTGGGGGGGACTCTTCCGCTGGGACTCTTCCGCTGCAAGCCCCGTTTCTCTTCCAAGAGAAACAAGCCACCGGCCAGACCATCGGTCATCTCGAATTTAGGCTGCGCGATGGGAGGAGGGCTGAGAGATCGTGTATTATTTGAGCGAACCTAAATACACGGTCTCTCGGCGCACTGAAGCTTATTCGCAAGCCAGCCTCGAAATGACACAGGAAGTTTATGGGCATTGCGCGCACTCCATTGTTCCACAGGTCAAGGGAGTGTGGGCTTGAGGCGGTGGGTTCCAGATGACTCTCTTCC
>Ga0207422_1003209_pt1 | contig 17252 bp, 18 predicted proteins | sample MarCyaLeptolynsp_FD_187757 | JGI IMG/M metagenome (GOLD analysis project Ga0207422, IMG submission 187757) | Marine cyanobacterial communities from Panama - species 1 Leptolyngbya sp. (SPAdes) | ecosystem: Environmental > Aquatic > Marine > Unclassified | place: Panama: Panama City | collected...
TAATAGATCATCGGCTTGTCGAAGACGGGCATCAGCTGCTTGGAAACGCCCTTGGTGAGCGGATAGAGCCGCGTCCCAGACCCTCCGGCCAGAATGATCCCCTTGCGCGTTGCCGTCACTGTGTCGCCTTCCTAGCTGCCCGATTGTGATTGGGACGGGTGCCGCATTGCAGCATCACCGGGCGCGGTCAATGCCCGCTGTCAGCTTTGCGTCGCTGACCTCACCATCACAGCGCAAATACGCGCTTCGCATTGCCGTGTAGAAACAGGTCGGTGGTTTCGTCATCGAGGCCCAGTTCGTCCAATCCATCGAGCGCCTGGCCGGGCATAATCATCGGATAATTTGTCCCAAACAGGACCTTCGTCCGACCGTGGCCGCGCATATATCTGACCAATTCGGGCGGGTACCGCTTAGCCGTGTAGGCCGAGGTGTCGATGAAGATATTGGGGTGCTTGGTCGCGACCGCAATCGCCTCTTCGGTCCAGGGATAGCCAATATGCCCGCCGACTATCTTGAGATCAGGGAAATCGAGCGCGACCTGATCAAGATAGATTGGCCGACCTGGCTCTGACGGCATCAGCGGGCCAGTATGGCCGATCTGCATGCACACCGGCACACCCAGCTCGCTGCACGCGACATAGACAGGATAGAACAGACGATTGTCGGGCGGTGTGCTCCACAACCAAGGCAACACCCTGATAGCCTTGAAGCCAAGCTCTTCGACGCAGCGTCGGATTTCACCAAAGACCTGCGATGGAGTCGACAGATCGACAGACCCCATGCCGATGAATCGCCCGTTGGCGGAGGCTACGAAGTCTGCCACTTCGTCATTGGATATCATCACGCTCTTCGGTCCATACCAGGCGCAGATCAACATCGTGTCGACCTTGCCTGCGTCCATGGCGGCAAGAGTCATCTCAACCGGGATAGGCTCGGTCGGAGCGGGCGTCTTGGTCCACCGCCGCAGCGACTCAAAGATCGGGTCTTGCGAGTGCCGCAAGGTCGGGTGCTGGCCCCATGCATCGATAATCATGCCTGTCTCTCCTCACCACAGCCAACAGCCGGGTCGCAGACCGACTAGCATCGCAGCCACAGCTTGGAACAGGATTTTTGCAGGGCCGTGGTTCTGTCACAGCCCTTCGGCGAGCCTTGATCAGGCTTCCCAGACGGGCGATGAACCGAGGCGTTCGACCAGAAAATCGATCATGACGCGGACCTTGGGTGTAAGGACGTTTGACTTGGGATAGATGAGCCAGACTGCAGAGCCATCCTTAACCTCGTAATCGGGCAGAACGCGCACCAAGGTCCGGTCGCGCAGCTCCTGGTGGACACTCCAAAGCGAATTCATGGAAATGCCAACGCCGGCGATAGTGGCCAGGCGAATGCTCGTCCCGTCGTCACAGCGAATTCGCTCTTTCGCGAAGCTAGGAGGGAACTGGCACTCCCGCTCTCCCACGGCACACAGTGTCCGGACACTATCGCCGAATGTGATCAATCGATGCTCCGCCAGATCCTCCGGGGTTTCAGGCGTCCCATTCTGTTCAAGATAGGCTGGTGAGGCGCAGAGTACCCTGGTGTCGTCAGCCAGTTTGCGACCCATCATCGAACTGTCTTCGATGGGAAGGTTGCGCAGAGCCAAATCAAACGCCCCTTCGATCAGCTTGGCCTGCGTGTCGGAAAAACGCAGATCGAGATCAATCTTTGGGTGAAGTTCAAGAAATTCGGGCAGCAATGGCACAACATACTTCTGCGCGAAGGTGCTCGAGCAAGCGAAACGCAGCGTGCCTGAGGCTTCGGGGCTGCCCTTGCCCATAGCGGCCAACCCGGCGTCTGCCTGCGCGACAATCTCCTTCGCAAACGGCAAGAACTCGGCCCCCTCCAAAGACAGCGAGACTTTGCGCGTGGATCGATGCAGCAGATCGGCACCCACCTGATTTTCCAACTTGGCAAGCCGAGCCCCAGCTACAGCTGGAGCCAAACCCAATTGGCGTCCCGCCGCGCTGATATTGAGCAAGTCCGCGGCGATGACGAAGAGACGCAGTGATTGCGTGTCCATATTATATCCATTTTCTAAAAACTGATTATATTTTCACGCCGTTTATATCTCCAATTGGGCATTATATTCAACCCAGGAAGGCGAAGCAGAACCTGCTTGCCATCTTGGAGAACCGCGATGCACATCGACGCGAGTGTGAACTACCACGTCAAGAAATCGGTCCCTCAGGCTTTTGAGTTTGATGTCGATGGGATCGTCGGAAACCTGGTCTCGCCTGAGCTGGTGCCCACAGACATCAAGGTCGCGGATATCCGCCACAGCGATTTTCAACCCAGCTTTGCGCAAGACGGCATGGTGTTCTTGAACCAACCATCGAGCGTGCGGGACTTCGAATCCAACAATCGCTGGCAGGAAATCTATGACCGCGAATTGGAGGGATTGCTCAAGGCTCAGCTCAGAGCATCCGAGGTCATCGTGTTCGACCACACCGTGCGGATCGACGATCCTGAAGCGCCACGCCGCCCAGCACGAAACGTCCACAATGATTACAGCAAGGCCGGAGCCGAAGAGCGCCTCATCGACCTCGTGGGAGAGGCTCGGGCCGAAGAGTTCCACGCGGCAGGCTATGGCTTCGTCAATGTGTGGCGCCCGGTTGAGCGAGTGATCACCACATCACCGCTAGGCTTCATTCGGCCACGCTCTGTCAAAGCCGACGACTGGATGGACATCGGCCTCGTCTACCCTGATCGCTTTGGCCAGATCCTGGGCGTTGCCGCCAACAAGGGCCACGAGTGGTTCTATCAATCTGCGATGACGCCCGACGAGATCGTGGTGTTCAACATCTACGACAATCGTGGCCGCCCACAATTGGCTCACAGCGCGCTGGATCTTCCCGGTGATGCGCATGCCACCCGCCCCCGCAAGAGCATCGAGAGCCGCACTCTCGTCCGCTATTCCTAAGCAAGAAAGGCCATCCCCATGTCCACCGCCGTTCTCGACGAAGCACGCACCATCATCCGCCCCAGCCGCGACGAAATGCTCCAGCGCGCGCCATCTGTCCACGAGTTCTGGAACACCAACCGCAAGGTCTTTGAAAGCGCCTGGGCGGAATGGGAGCAAGCGAACGGCCATGGCGGCATCGTCCTCGATCGATCGCTCTATTCGCCGCAACTTTTGCGCGCTGTCGACACCGCTTGGAACAACCCGAGCAAGGAAGGTGCGGTTGCAGACCTGTTCGAAGAAATCTTCCCCGGCGTTTTCAAAGCGCAATTCTTCGATCCGGCAAAGCTGCGCGAGTTGAGGGCCTATATGGAACGGGTTGCCGATTCCGGAATTCCGTTGCGACCTCCCTATGGCCTTGTGCTCAACAAGGGTGGTGGCATGCTTGACCCGCGTTCTGAGGGTTATCTTGCAGCGCCCACGTTCCAGCAATTCTACCAAGACCTGATGGACCATTTCATGCGGCCAATTGCCCGGCTCTTGTTTCCCGATATCTATGGCTATGACAGTCAAACCTTTGGCTTTTCGATCCAATGGCAGGCTGGCGGAGACAAGGACTTGCGCGCGCACACGGACGCGTCCAGCGTTACGCTCAACATAAACCTCAACCTTCCTGGCGAAGACTATGAAGGCTCAGCCGTGCGCTTTATCGATCCGATTGCGAAGAAGGCTACCGATCTGACCTTCGAGCCTGGAATGGCGCTAATCCACCACGGCCGCGCAATGCATGCCTCCAAACCGATCAAGAAAGGCGAGCGGCATAATTTCGTGCTGTGGCTCTATGGCGAGCACGGCCAGATTCCTTACCAACACGGAGCCATTGGTGAGCCAGTCAGTGCCCTAGAACGTTGGACCGTGCCCACCATCCCTTCAGACGGCTCTGCTCCCTTCTAGCAGCCTCCCCTCAAATACAGAGACAGATGATATGACCAAGACAATTGCCATCACCGGCGCCACCGACGGGATCGGGTTCGAAACCGCCAAATTGCTCGCAGCTGAGGGACACACGCTGCTGCTTCATGGACGAAATGCGCACAAACTCGCCGCAACCGCTCAAGCAGTGTCAGCCGTCCCCGGCGCAGGTGAAATCAGGACCTATCGCGCAGATCTGTCGGTGCTCTCCGAGGTCACATCGCTGGCTGAGGCAATCAGTGCCGATTTCGACGCGCTGGACGTGCTGATAAACAATGCCGGCGTCTTCAAGATGGCGCAGTCATTGACATTGGACGGCTATGACATTCGCTTCATCGTGAACACGATCTCGCCTTACCTGCTGACAAAATCGCTGCTCCCCATCATGGGCAACGCATCCCGCGTGGTGAATCTGTCTTCGGCGGCCCAGGCCTCGGTCGAGTTTGACGATTTCCTTGCCCATCGCCCGTTCACGGACAGTGATGCCTACGCGCAAAGCAAGCTGGCGATCACGATGTGGACCTTCGCTCTGGCAGAGCAATTGGAGAAAGCTGGGCCGGCGATGATCGCGGTGAATCCCGCTTCTTTCCTCGGCAGCAAGATGGTCAAGGAAGCCTATGGCCAAGAGGGCCATGATCTGTCGATTGGTGCGGACATCTTAGCTCGCGCTGCACTTAGCGATGAGTTCGCTGATGCCTCGGGCCGGTATTACGACAACGACCGCAGAACCTTCTCCAACCCACACCCGGACGCACTGATTTCAGCCAAGAATACAGCGCTGGTCCAAGCGATCGAGCAATTCATCGCGTGATTTTCACCAGTGACTGAATGTCGAAGAATCGACCGCTCTCTGCAGCCGCGCCAAATACTCTGTAAGTCCGCTAATCAACATTGGTTTCCGGTTATCCTGCGGTTTCCTCCCAAAACCAAATTGGGAGCGCAATGTCCTCTCCCAGCAAGCCAAGGGAATTTGCGTAGCGAGTAAAGAAGGACTTGCACCTGCTTTGGATCAAACCTGCTCGACAATGGGACGAGATTGCATCGAATGCATCTTGAGATGAGCAGTTGGCTTGGTCAACAATCTGCACAAAGCTGTCTCTTAGCGACCAATAATTCGGAAAGCGCTCAACATAGCTTTGTCCAGGCATGGATACAGTAGTCCACCTGTGTCCGCCTTTGGGAAATCGCAGGTCTACAGAATTCCTTAAGTAGCTGAATTTACTAACTTCTCTAGGTTGGCGGCGGATCTTTGGACGGAATCGCGCTTGCAACTTTTTCGTAGAGAAGCAGTTGAGCACGCCACTGACCGACTTAGCGGTGAAGTGGTGTTCTCACAGCCATTGTCGGTTCGGATCTTCGCGGCTGTCCTCTTCACAATCATAGCAATCGCTGCTGCCTGGCTAACTATTGGAAGCTATGCGCGGATCGAGACGGTGCCGGGCCGTCTCGTGACTGATACGCCGAGCGCCAAGATCGTAGCGCGGCAAACTGGCGTCGTCACAGAGATGGCGGTTATCGAAGGCCAAATCGTCGCCGCGGGCGACAGATTGTTAGTTATCGATTCTGATCGCGAGGCTGCTGCAGGCGGTGACGTTGCCGGTCGCGGTTTGGGTTCCATCGCCGCGCGCGAAGAGCTGACCCAAGCGCAAGTATCACTGACGCAAAGCGGCGCTGCCGCGGAACGCGACAGGTTGCTCGCGGTGATCACATCGGCCGAGGACGAGACGGCAAGCCTGATCGAACAAATCGCGCTTCAGGAGGCTGTCGTCGCGTCCAACAAGCAAATCTTTGACCGCATCGAAGAGGTCGTCGATCGCGGCTTTGTTAGCAAGATCGAGTTCGAGCGGCGACGTCAGACGCTGCTGAGTTCGCAACAATCGCTCTCGAGCCTGAAGCAGCGCAAGGCAGCGAGCCTTTCACGGGCGTCGCAGGCTCGGAGCCAGCTCGCACGCGTTAACATCGACACCGCTACCGGCGTATCGCGCCTGCAGGACAGCCTGCAAGTGCTCACTGCAGAGCGCGCAAGGCTGCAAGGCGAACAGGCTTACGTTGTTACCGCGCCCATTGCCGGGCGCGTTACTGCGCTCACAATTGGGGAAGGACGGCCAGCCAATCCTAACCGGCCAATGATGGTGATCGTACCGATCGATGCGACACTTACCGCTGAGCTCTATGCCCCCAGCCGCGCGATCGGCCTGGTCGAACCGGGTAAGGAAACGCGGCTCCTCTACGACGCGTTTCCGTACCAGCGTTTTGGTAGCTTTGGCGGGACCGTCACTTCGATCTCTCGCATCGCGATTGATCCACGCGAAACGGACATACCCTTTCCTTTCGAAGAGCCGGTCTACCGCGTGAAAGTTGCGCTCGACCAGCAAGCGATTGACGCCTTTGGTGAGCCCACACCGCTTCAGGCTGGAATGACATTGCAGGCCAATGTTGTGCTGGAGCGCCAAAGTTTTCTGTCTTGGCTGCTGCAACCCCTCAATGCAGTCTTGAATAGGACATCATGAACTCACCGCTAGATCTTGTAGAGTTCACCGGGCGCCAGAAAACGCCGTACATTCCGCAAGGGGAAGCCAGCGAATGCGCGCTTGCGTGCCTCGCCATGGTTGCGGGATTTCACGGCTACAAGACTGACTTGATCTCGCTGCGCCAACGTTTTGGCATGTCGCTCAAAGGGGCGAACCTCAAACAGGTCATGCAAGTGGCCGAGGATATCGGTTTCAACGCACGCCCTCTAAGGGGTGAAATCACCGATCTGATGCATCTGGCAACACCAGCAATCCTGCACTGGAATCTCAATCACTTTGTCGTTCTGACAGCGGTCACAGGCACTGTACGGGGTCGGCGCTATCACATCCATGATCCGGCCCGGGGCGCCTTGGTCTTGAGCGAGGAAGAAGTGTCGCGCCACTGGACCGGTATCGCGCTCGACCTTTTGCGATCGGAGAGCTTCAAGCCCAGAATCGAACGCAAGCAGCTGAACATAACCCAGTTGTGGTCAAAGATGGTCGGCTTCTGGGGCACGATCCGTCAGATTGTGCTGCTGTCGCTGGTGATGCAGGCGGCGGTGCTCGCGACGCCATTCTTCCTTCAGATCTCAATCGACACGGTGTTTCCCGCATTCGATGAAGACCTGCTGCTAATGCTCGCGCTCGGCTTTGCCGGGCTCGCGGTGATCAATTTGATGGCCAACTGGCTGCGCTCCCTGATCCTGGTCACGCTCAGCAATTCGCTGTCTTACCAGGTCATCGTCAACCTGTTCCGCCACTTGGTGCGACTGCCGCTCGACTATTTCGAAAAGCGCCATGTCGGCGACATCATTTCGCGGTTCGGTTCAACCCAACCCATCAGCCAGCTGATCAGTCAGGGCATGATCGCTGCCTTTGTCGACGGGCTGATGGCGCTGCTGACGCTGGCATTGATGTTTGTCTATTCGCCGCTGCTTGCCGGGATCGCCTGCGCAGCATTGGCAATCTATGTCGGGCTGCGGCTCGCATTCCTGCAATCGATCAAGCTGCGCAATCTTGATGTCATCACCACGATGGCAAAGGAAAACACCAACTTTATCGAAAGCGTGCGCGGCATTTCGGCGATCAAGGCCTTTGGGCAAGAGGGCAATCGCCAGCGGCTGTGGCAGAAGAGCAAGGCCGATGCCGTCAATGCCCAGATCAAACTGGGTCGGCTGCAAGCAGCGTTTGATGCACTGGGCCAATTTGTCATCGGCGCGGAACGTGTGTTGTTCGTCTATGTCGCGATCACGCTGGCGTTTGATTCCATCCTGACGGTCGGGATGATTTTCGCATTCCAGGCCTACAAGCAGCAATTCCTCGATGCCGGGATGCGACTGACCGAGCAGATGATCAATTACCAGATCGTCAAGGTTCACCTCACCCGCATTGCCGACATTGCGCTGAGCCCGCTTGAAGAGGGCGAAGGCGAAAAGAGCAATGACGATCCTGACTTTTCCAAGCCATTGGTGCTGGATCGGGTGTTCTACCGCTATGGAATGAACGAGCCGATGGTTCTGCAGGGCGTCAATCTGACTGTGCAACCGGGCGAGTTTATCGCGATCACCGGTCCATCAGGCGGCGGCAAGACCACGCTGATGAAAGTGCTGATGGGGCTATTTGAACCAAGCCAGGGCGCCGTGCGATTGGGTGAGCGGCCAATCTCGTCCTATCGCAAGATCAAATATCGCCGCGCGATCGGATCGGTCGCGCAGGGAGACACCCTTTACGCCGGTTCGTTGGCCGAGAACATCGCCTTCTTCGATCCCGAGATCGATATGGAGCGCGTGCGCGAGGTGGCGCGGCAAGCGCAAATCCATGATGAGATCGACGCCATGCCAATGGGGTATGAGACGCTGGTCGGCGATATGGGATCGATCCTCTCAGGCGGGCAGCTTCAGCGCGTGCTGTTGGCGCGCGCGCTCTACCCCGATCCCCAAGTCCTGATCCTCGACGAAGGCACCGCCAATCTCGATGCCGCGAATGAGGAGAAGATCCTCAGCGTGCTCAAACAGCTTGAGATCACACGTATCGCCGTGGCGCATCGCCCCGCGACGTTGGAGGCGGCCGGGCGCGTGTTGGCGGTTGAAAGCGGTCAGGCATTCGATCCGGTCACGCGCGAAAAATCCAAGGCTCAGCAGGCCGCGATGATGGCCAAGTTCAAGGCCGCGCAGGCCGAAGGTTCAGAGGTCGCACCACCCGATCAGGAGGCGCCCAAACTGCAAGATTGATCGCCATAGCCGAGGTCATCCCGCGCCACCTTGGCTTGTTCATCAAGAGTGCGGGACAATTGGACTAAGAGGTCGAATATGTTGCATAAGAGTGAATTGAAGCCGTCTGGTTTTCGTGAGTTGAATGAAGCTGAATTGGCTTGGGTCGCGGGTGGCCAAGCTCAAGTTGCTGGCCCTGTCGCAGGTCTTGGATCGAAGATTTTCGATGCGCTGGTGAAAGGATTTTTCGGCGGCCTTGGTGGAGAAGGCGCGGACGCTGCGGTGGATTCCGTATTTGGAGAAGACGAAGCGACTGAAGAAGATTTGCTTGAACGTGAACAGGCGATCAATCCGCAATTCAATCCATTAGAAGAAAGCGTACCTTTCCAATTCACCAATGCGAGCACTGGCATAACGATCTATGGAAAGTACCAAGATGGACGGCTCTTCATGGATTCAGATGGCAATGGTGCCTTTGATAGCGTTTCCGTGATTGGAGCTGACGGCAATATCTACATCGACACAGGAGATGGTCGAGGACCTGTTGGATATGTACCTGGGACGGAACCGTGGCTGACGACGACCGATACAGCCGATCTGGTAGCTTAGAAATGAGGGGGCGCATCCAGCGCCCCCTCAATGCCCTTCTTCGCCAATCGAGACGAGAAAGATGTTCAAACTGGTCCTAAAGAAACTACTTCAAAAGGACGGAGCTGCTTTGCCTGCTGCTATGGCCGCTTTGGTCTTATCTTGTTCGGACAAGGCGGAAGCAGATTCGCCGGAACCTCGTATCATTCACGCGTCAGCGCTTGGGCATTGTAGTTACAATAAGATCCATGCCTCCTCGGATGGAAGGTTTGTCGCGATCTCCGATATTGAAGAGACATTTGGGGAGGCCCGTGCCTTCAATTCTCCTAGCGGGTTTTTGGTATTTGACTTGTTGGACGAAGCGCGCCCAACCGATGAAGGTCCCAAAGAAGCATACATTTTTGCACCTCCGGCAAAGAACAATCCGCCACGCCTGATACCTTTGGGTTGGAACGAACAAGGACTTTTTTTCCGGATTGGGAATGGCACTCTCGGGCAAGCTGAATTCAATTCAGAGACAGGCCCATGGGCGATTGAAACGCAGGCACTACCTAATGTCTGGCGTCGATTCGGCGTCGAGTTAATAGGTCAAGCCGACATTGGCATGCTCGATGATACTTCAGTTAAATTGCGTGCGCGCGGCCTTGAACAGAGCGAGGACTTGAGACGCAGAACGGCCTATCTGAGTGCAGAGGGCGTCCAGTTCACAGCGATCGACATGTCTGAAGGCCAAGCACTGCTGTATGGCCCCAACATTCATGACATGATCGACCTTGGTCATGCCAATTTTTTCTGGCGGTTTACCCCTGGGTTCGGGCCAGGAGGGATCACAACATTCTCGCTTGGGCACGCTGAAAAACCCACTAATCCTGGGTCGGGCGAAAAATACGCCTTGCCATTGCTTGACGAGAAATCGGGCACAGTAGTGGGCTCGTTCTCGCCAAATGCCATTTCTGGGGCAGTGAACAATGGACTCAATTTGACACTGGAGGCAGGCGACTATCTTATTCGTGATGCGGCCTACTTAGCGGACACCGTTCATGTGTTGGCTGAGAATTCGCAAGCCATTCGTGTCTTCACCACTGACGCAGCAGGGCAGCAAACTCAGCAATTTACTGTTTGCAGAAAATCAGCGGCCCAAGCCGGTTTTGCTCAGCTTGGGATGGACGAATTGCCCACGTCAACAGAGCCCAATTACCGGTACAGGCCAACTAGCATCGGCATTCAGCTGAAGAAGGGGGCTCCCACGACGGGCGCGCTATTCCAATCAGAGAACAGCACTGGCCGGGACCTTGTAGTCTATTTCCACGGGGGCCCCGCATCGAGTGTTTATGGCACTCAGCCGCCGGTAGCGATATCACCTTTGATGACCGAAGGCTACGACATATTATCTGTTGAATACTCAGGAAGTGTTGGGGGTGGGCTTCGCCTCTCACGCTCTCTAGCAACCAAGCCGCAGTTTGGTTTTTCGAGCGATGCCAACGCCATAAGACATTGGATAAAAGCGAATGAATATTCGAATGTTCGTCTCTATGCAGTGAGTTTTGGCGCAGCGCCAGCCATGGTATTCCAGCAAAGTAGTCCTGATTTAGTGCGACGCTCTGCATATCTCGGGCCATTGCTGGAAATGCCGGAGACAGGGGTGTCTGAAACCGCTGACGGCCGCTTCTTCGAGGCAGAAAGTGGGTCACAGATTCAGTTTGAAATTGGTGTGTTTGGCGGCGCTGCCAGGCGTGATGAATTTGTGGCTTGGCTGCGCGAGAACGCGGCGGCCTTCGAGGCCTCAGGCGACGATCTCTTTGTGTTTGGTGAACTCGACAAAAAGACTCCCGTCGACAACGCTCCCCCCAACATATCTGAACGCGCAAACATGTTGATTGTCCCACGCACTACGCATCAATTTCTCGGCTCTGGCGAAAACACTAAACGAATTATCGTTGATCACCTTTTGAGCAATTGACGCTGTGCACATTTTGTGGCTCTGCTGCGTTCAGCATCGCTTGACCAGACAAACCAGGTGTTTGGAAAAACGGTCACGCTACACTCAGTTACTTTCGCCTTCTCGCTTGTTCTTCCGGCCACACCGAGCAGCCCTCACCTTGCTGCCAAATAGAAGCCACTCAGAGGCATCTCCGATGTTTTGGCTGCCGGCGCCCACACGGCGCGATTGCTCGCACAGGACATATGCACACGGCCATTCTATGGCATGTTCGCGACGCTGCGTCGCCAGTGAACTTTGAAGCATCTCCCCGCCACATCGGACTACGGTGCCAGGGCACTTAATTACCGGCGATTTCTCGCTTACAATTGGGGCCACGCTTTGCAAGTTGGGAGCTGCCGCTCACCGCTTCGGGACTCACAAGATTCTCGAAACAGATCTGAAGCCTATAAGAACGGATGGTCGACACAGCTGCGAGAGGAATCGAACAAGCCAAATTCTAAGAATGTCATGGGTGAATGCGCTCTCACTCACATCCACTTATTGTTCCATGCGCTCTTAGGGGACGAATCGCTAGGGAAATTGGTGTGAGATTCGTCACATACTGTGGCTCTAAATTGGCGCACTTCGGTTTTGGGCAATCAAGCCCTCAATCGGAGAATGAACATGCTTACTATTGAAAATCTTTTGCTTTGGGATGATGTCCGCAGTCCGGTCCGCGTACCGCGCATCGAGGTCGACCCCGACACCCTCAAGCAGGCGTCCGAGAGCGACGGCTGGATTATTGCCGGACCCTACAGAATCAAAATTATCGTCGAGAAAGACTCGAACGGGCTGAAGGTGCTCGACACTAATCAAAAGGTATTGGCGAGCTCTGCAGCTGGCCACATGTTTATCGACGACTCAATGTTCACAATCGCATCTGCGGATGAAGGCCAGTACAAACTCCTGGGTCATGCTCGTGGCTGCTTTGACTTTGGTTGGTGAGCTGCTGCTACCTGGTCGGCTTGGGGTAGCCCCCAGGCCGATCGAGTAGCTTGCCTTGAATTGCGGAATTTCCACCGCCGCTTCATTTGCAAGCTCAAATCTGTTTGACTGTTTCCAATTGCTGAAAACTGGTAAGCTCCACAGGGCCTAAACATTTTACCGGAGCAGCCAGAGGTGGACCCATCACTCAGTTCTTCAGCGTTTTCTGATTGGCCAGAAGAACTCAAGAAGAGCCTTGAGGCAATCGGGAGAAGGCTTTCTGTGAGCCGCCATACTTTACTCATTGAGGAGAACTCGCGGTCCAACGAGGTGTATGTCGTCCTGAGTGGGGAATTTCGAGCAACTAACTTTGCAATCAACGGCAAGGAAGTCATTTTCCGCACTATTGAAGCGGGCGAAATTTTTGGCGAATATGCTGCCCTTGACGGATCAGTTCGTAGTTCGACGGTCATCGCATCAAGAAACAGTGAGACGTTGGTCATTGGAGGTAGAGACTTCCTCGAGGCTTTGCTTGCTGACAGGGCTAGTTCGCTTTGGATGATGCGAAGGCTAGCTCGACAGCTTAGGTCGCTTACCGAGAGAATCTTTGAGCTCGGTGCGATGAAGGTAAGCGCAAGAGTGCTTTGCGAGATCTTGCGACTTGCAGAATCTGGACAGGCAGTCGAGCAGGGGATTTTGGTAACCCCTGCACCGACACAAAGTGAGATAGCTGCTAGAATTGGAACTAGCAGAGAGACAGTTAGTCGTGAACTAGGCAGGCTTACACGATCTGCTCAAGTTGAAGTCAAACGAGGCGATCTGATTATCAGAGACCTCGCAGTTATATACGAGAGACTGGATCAAGAGTTAGATGCATAAAACCAGTGTAAGTGCGGTTCCTAGTCATCTTCATTCGAAGAGGCCGCCTCTTCCATGAATTCTCGCATTCTTTCTAAGAGCAATGGATCAATTTTCTCGGGACTGACTTTCTCGTAGAGTTTGCCCAATGCAATCCTCACTTGGTGCTTAAACTTGTGCAGTGCATCAATTTCTTCTGCATTGAGCGCCTCGAGGTGAGGTGACATGCAAAGTAGATTGGCAAGCTGCTTTTGAAATTGTGGCACTGGAGCTCTCCTCTAGTTTAAGACTTGGAGTTTTGGCATGGAAATACCGAATGGCAATTACTCGTATCGATTTAAGGGCTTTAGCGTAGAAATTAGAGACGCCGGGCCATGGTTTTTAGTGGGTATCGGAAGTCTCATTGTGAATGGAAGCAATTTTACGGATGGGCTTCACTGTGCAACAATTCAGTCTCATCTCAAAGCGCCCTCATATTTTGACCATGGCAGATATAGAGTAAGCGGCAGCTATAAGTGGATTGCAGAAGAAAGACACTTCAGAGCAGATCTTGAATTCAAGCAATATTACAGTTTTGCTAGCTCACCGATCCAATCGATGAAAGCCCAATTTTTGGCTGTTCCTTCAAGTGGCGATTATTCCAGTTTTTGGCTTATCTCCCGCTACGCGGAGATTGTTCGCGGAAATCAATCGACATTCGTCAATGAAGTGGTCGAAGGAGAGATGAAGCGAGTATCTCTGGACTAACATGCAGACGGATTTGCACCCACTGTTGCTAGTCGTGACAGAAAGAATCGCCCACCCATTGATTCAGCCAATGCTATCGCGTCCTTCAGATCTTCTGCTGACCGCTTGGCATCGCCAATCTGGGCGCTCACAAGCGCACGCAGACGGAGCGACTCAGGTCTATAGAACTTCTCTTCCGGATTTTGCTCAATCGCCGTATCTAATGCGGCCAACGAATTCTCTGGCTTACCTGCAAATAGCTCGGCTTCGGCAAGCCAAGTGAGGTACATAGACTTCCCAACGCTAGATGCAGAATTTTCCATAGCCGCAAGCCCGCTTTGAATTCGTTCTGCGGCAGTTCTGGGATTTTCGAGCGATGCATTGGCTCTACCAAGAACGACTTGGGAGGTTGCAACAAACTGAGGGAAATTTTCTCTTTCTGATATTTCCAGCGCGGATTTGGCCAAGCGCTTGCCTGCCGGATAGTCACCTTGCATCACGGCAAACATTGCGACCATATATCGAGCAAAGGCCTGATCATATGGCCTCGCGCTTGAGAGTCCTCCCCTCAGCGCGACAGCGGCCCTTTGCCGCCCAATTGCTGCTGATCCGGTCAGCAATGCAACTATCGCAGCGTTCCCCCACGTTTGCGCAGTGGCACCAGGGACCTCAAGGAATGACGTGTCGCTAAAAAAGCTCGCTCCATTCTGAAACGCCTTTTCTGCTTCTTGGAAATTACCAATGCGGCATTGTGCCGTCAGCCGCATCATCCACGCGCTGGCAAGTGACCGCGCTCTACCGTCTGACTTGGCAAAGCGCATAACGAGGTCCGCCTGAGTCGCAGCCTGACTAAACCTTCCTGAGCTCGATAGGGCCATCCATTTGCCCGACGCGTGAGCAAAACTCTTCTCTATGTCTCCGAGCCGCTTAGCCAACCTTTCCGCTCGTTTGGTCGCCTGCTCCGCGCCAACTGCTGAGTAACCGTCCGTGATCTGTCTAGCGCTTGCAAGCGTTGTCTGAATGTCCAACTCTATTCTATCTCTGCCTGCCGAATGCCCAACCTTTGGAAGCAGACCGATAGCTTGCTCTGCAACAGACTTTGACAGAAGGTATTGTTGCGAATTCAGGGCATGTCTCGCGAGCGAGCGAAGCACCTCAAGTGCTTCGGCGGGATACTCAGCCTCAGCTAGCAAGTGAGAGGCTCTCACCTTTCTCCCGAAGGTTGCATCATCACGCAAAAGTATCTTTGCAGCCCGGCGCCGAAGAACTGTAGCATCTTGTTTCGGCAAAGACGAAATCACCGCGTCTTCCAAGAGGGCGTGTGAAAAGCAAATGCGGTTTGAGTCCAAGCTAGCGTGAGATCCAATTAGCCCGTTTTTTTGCGATTGGATCAGCGCTTCTGCAACCTCAATCTGTGACCATTGCGACAGCTCAACCACATTTCGAAAATCGGCATCTGCGGAAAGTATCGCTATGGCCTGAAGAGCTGGCAGCGCACCAGGAATTTCGTCCAATCTCTCCTGGAGCAGAGATGCAATGCTGCCAGGCAGCTCCCGCTTGCGATCGCGTGAATCAGACTTGCTAGACCACTTTGTAAGCTCACAAAGGTAGAGAGGATTGCCTTGCGCGCGATTACAGATCTCGGACACTTCATGCGGAAGCTTGGCGTCAGTTAACACCGAACTCACAAGCTTAATCGCCTCCCCCTCCTCCAACGGCTTTAGCTCAATTTCCGAAGCAACACCGACGTCGGTCAAGCCATATCGAGAAGAGAAGATTGTTGTTGGTGAGTGAGTATCGCGCTGCAAGCAGAGCTGGCGAAGAAACTCTTGGCTAAGGGGATCTGCCCAGTGAACGTCTTCGACAACAAGTACCTTTTGGCTATTCTTCAAGAATTTGCCGATGCTTTGCGCTAGTTCTGCTGCAAACTCCGATCCAGACGAACTCTGATCAAACTCAGCGACACCTCCTAACAAGGTGCCAGGGCGCGAGTTTGCTGCATCAAAGATTTTCGATGCCAAACCGAAAGGCACGTTTTGATCTTCAATTGACGCCGCCACTTGCAGATAGGAAGAGCCCGCGGGAGAAGTGGCTATCAACTCGCCGATCAAAGCTGTCTTTCCGATCCCAGCAGGGCCGGTGATGATGAAAGCATGGCCCGCGTCGATTTCTTTTGTCGACACCGCCTGGCGTATAGTCTCTAGCTCAACAGTGCGACCAACAAATGTCTGGTGGTTGGAGGCGGTGTCCAAGAACCCCGTTGTTAGCGAGTTTACCGCATAGGATGGCACGGGTCTCTCGATACCCTTGAGGCGCAAGTATCGGATCGGCGCGACGTCAATGAAGTTCCTGCAGAGCGTTTTTGTAGTTTCGCACAGGAGGATGTCACCCGGCTTCGCAGCTGATTGCAATCGAGCAGCCAGGTTTGGGATGTCGCCAAATATCACCTGCTCCAGAGCGCCGCCGCCGCCAATCTCGTCGCCCGTAATAATCTGTCCGGTTGCTATTCCGCATCGAAGGGCCGCAACCTCGGTACCGAACGCATACTTTTGAGCTGCAATGTCTCGCATCTTGATAGCAGCTTTAACAGCGCAATAAGACTGAAGCTCTCTCGATCGTTCGTAGCCAAAGTACGCGAGAAGACCGTCACCTGTATATCTTGCTACCTGACCGCCTTGCTCTTCAATAACCTGCGTGAAATCAGCAAGAAGGCCAGACATCTTTTCATGAAATACATCGATCCCAATGTCCCTTGAGATTCTCGTAGAATCAACGAGGTCGACGAACAGGACACTCGCTTGGCGTCTCACAAGACTCTGATTCTTCAAAGTCATTGGACTTCTTGCCCCCCAAGCGATCACAATATGGCTCAAGCCATAAGAAAGACCCCAAGCTCTATTGGAGTGACAGTGCTGCTGCAAGGATGTCGAGAAGCACAGTTCGAAACGGGAGTTGCCGAGCCTTAACCAGTAATTCTCATCCGCTGCTCGTTACGAATTTTCTGACATGGGTCGAAGCTTGGCGCGAGCAGATGGCAAGACATATCCAGAGCGGCTTGAAAGTCCTTCCATCGAACGCAACAATTCGACGGATTGTTTTGATAACCGCACCGCATGATCCTCTTGCCGCTGCTTCATGCGGCTGGCCAGAATAGCCATCGATGGCCCTCAGAATCTCTCCCAGCGGCGCAGGGTCTGTCATAGCAGCAAAGTGCTTCACAACGGGAGCAGCAAGCGCGCCTCTCAAGGCGTATGCAACGTCAGCCTCGGCGTGGGCAGTAGCAACCGTCGGCGAACTGTGATGAATGATTAATTGGTGCCCAGAAGAGGACTCGAACCTCCACGGGGTTGCCCCCACCGCCACCTGAAGACGGCGCGTCTACCAATTCCGCCATCTGGGCACACAAGCGAGCCAGCAATCATGCTTCGGCTCGCGGTAGGCGCGGGCAGATAGCGGGCTGGAACACGCTCGTCAACGCTATCCACACCGAAGCGACAACATTCATGAGAATGCTTGCCCAATGCGCTGCATTGCGACATGGCAATCCT
>Ga0207422_1003210_pt1 | contig 17229 bp, 14 predicted proteins | sample MarCyaLeptolynsp_FD_187757 | JGI IMG/M metagenome (GOLD analysis project Ga0207422, IMG submission 187757) | Marine cyanobacterial communities from Panama - species 1 Leptolyngbya sp. (SPAdes) | ecosystem: Environmental > Aquatic > Marine > Unclassified | place: Panama: Panama City | collected...
CACAAAACACTCACCCTATTGCTATAAGTACTTAAATTCACAGATATTTTCCTAAACAAATTGGTAATCAAATTCGACGAATATCGTACGACATGAGATTCGCTTGGAGAATTCGTTATGTTTGGAATGGACGGAGATTTGAAGGCCAAATTGTCGGCACTCGACAAATCCCAGGCAATAATTGAATTCAAACTTGATGGAACCATTCTGACGGCCAACGAGAACTTTCTCAATGCACTCGGCTACAGCCTGTCGGAGATCACAGGTCAACATCACAAGATGTTCGTCAAGGATGAAGACCGCAATGACCCGTCCTATCAGGAGTTCTGGTCCAAGCTGAGCCGCGGCGAATTCCAGGCCGCCGAATTCCGCAGAGTCACCAAACAGGGCGACGAAATCTGGATTCAGGCGTCCTACAATCCGTTGTTCGACTCCAAGGGTCGCCCATACAAGGTCGTCAAGTTCGCAACTGACATCACGGCGGAGAAACTCAAAGCGACCGACTCAGCCGGACAACTTGCCGCAATCAACAAGTCTCAGGCCGTCATCTCGTTCGACCTCACGGGGCATATCCTCGATGCGAATGCGAACTTTCTGGGCGCTGTCGGATATCAATTGTCGGAAATCAAGGGCCAACACCATCGCATGTTTGTCGAACCGGCCGAAGCCGCCTCTGCGGAATATACTCAGTTCTGGGACTCCCTTGCCCGGGGGGAGTATCAGGCGGGCGAATACAAGCGCATCGGCAAAGGCGGAGCAGAAATCTGGATTCAGGCCTCATACAATCCAATCATGGATATGAGCGGAAAACCTTTCAAGGTCGTCAAGTTCGCCACCGATATTACCGACCAGGTCCACGACCGCCAGCGACGCGCCGAAAACCAGCAGAAGATCGACACCGAGATACAGGGTATCCTGGGCGCAATCGCCCAGACCAACGATCAGGCCGTCGAAGCCACGAACGCATCGTCGAAGGCCTCGGAGAATGTTCAGGCGGTCGCGTCGGGAACCGAAGAACTCGCCTCCTCAGTGGGTGAGATCAGTCAACAGGTTTCGTCTGCACTCGAGATTTCGGTTGAAGCCGTAACCCAGGCCAATCACACCAACTCGATCGTGTCGGGCCTCGCCGACGCAGGACAGAAAATCGGAGAGGTCATCGAACTGATCAACTCGATTGCAGAACAAACCAACCTGCTCGCGCTCAACGCAACCATCGAGGCCGCGCGTGCCGGTGAAGCCGGCAAGGGCTTCGCCGTGGTTGCATCCGAAGTGAAAAACCTGGCCACCCAAACCTCCAGGGCAACCGATGAAATTGGCGCCCACATATCCGGCGTGCAGAATTCCACGTCCGAAGCCGTGTCCGCGCTGGAGGTGATCACATCCACGATATCGAAAATCAACGAGATTTCGACGGCGATCGCAACAGCGGTTGAAGAGCAGGCTGCGGTGACCAACGAGATTTCCTCGAACATGCACATGGCGGCCAGTGGCGTCGACACCATCAATGCCAGTATGACCGAAATCGCAGCGTCCGCTCAGCTGGCGAACGAAGCGACCCAGAAAGTGGCTGAATCGTCCCGGGCGATGGTCTAGGGGCTGCGGACAGTCAGCTTCGCAAGGAGCGATCCCGATAAGCACCGACGCCCCTGCGACTGACGGGCGCAACGCCTTTAATCGGATGACTGAGCGGAGCCCATTGGGCACCTCCTGCGGCGACAGGCTGTGGTAAACCCATTACCCAATGTCTGGGGCATCGCGACGCGCGGTTTTCCTGCCATATCGCACATCATGACGCACTGCCCCTGGATGGGGCAAGGAGTCCGTGACCGATGGCAGGCGCACAATGTTCTCACCGGATCCTGGCATCTGAAGTTTGATAAACGCCGTCGAGCCAGTTGAAGCCATTTCCCAGCCCAAAGCGGTTTGCGTGATCCCGCGGAGAGATGTCCTCATTCCAAAATGCCGCGCTGGACAGAATTTGTTTCTTGTATAAGTCGCGATCAAGAGGGTTGCGGCACGTTTGCCGGTCTCACGCTCATCTCGCTTTCGAAGGACGAGAGCCGGTCCGAGCAATCCTGACCGACTCCAGTGAGCGACCTTTTCTAATCTGGCAATCTAGATAGCCCGCACCTGATCCAGGAACGCCGTCATGCGTTGCGTGAGGTCGCTGGCCTGTTGCGACAGCTCACCGGAGGCCTGCTGCACAGCTATGACCGTGTTGCCTGATTCGGCGGACGATTCCGAAACGCCTTCGATATTCTGTGCGACCTGATCGGTCGCCGCCGACTGTTCTTCGACGGCGGAGGCGACGGTGGCAGAAATCTGTGCCATTTCCTCGATAATCTTGTTGATCGATTCGATACCTTCGACGGACGTTTCCGTCGCGGATTGGATCTCACCGATCTGTTGTGCAATTTCGTCAGTCGCCTTGGCCGTCTGGTTGGCAAGTTCCTTGACTTCCGATGCAACCACGCTGAAGCCCTTTCCGGCGTCACCGGCGCGGGCCGCCTCGATGGTTGCGTTGAGCGCGAGCAGATTGGTCTGTTCTGCAATATCCTGAATGATTTTCACCACATTGCCGATCTTTTGTGCCGCATCGGACAATCCCTGAATCAGCTCACCTGATCTCTGCGCTTCCTCGAGTGCATTTTGGGCAAAATTGTTCGATTGACTGACCTGTTGCGAAATCTCCGCAATTGAGCTCTTCAGTTCTCCGGACGCCGTCGCGACCGTCGATGCCTGCGCATTGGTCTCTTCCGTCGTCGCCGCCATCGACCCGGCGCTTGCCTCCAGTTCGGTAGCCGCGGCTGATACCGCTTCCACGACCGACCCGACATTCGTCTCGAAATCGTCGGCCAGCGCAACCCGGTCCGATATAACCATCCAGTTCAACATCGGGCCGATATATTCGCCCTTGGTTCCCATGATGGCATTGACCCGCAAGTCGAGTGTTTCGTCTCCCAGCCTGATTTTCGTGTGGTAGGGCAGATTGGCCGGATCACTCAGAATTCTGCGCTGATGTTCCGGATTCTTGTGAAAAACGTCGACGCTGCTGCCAAGAATTTCGTCCACGGGGATCTGCAACAGATGCTGAAGCGGACGAAGCGTCTCGACGCTTGTCTTGTTGATGTAGGTGATATCGAACGTTTTCGGGTCCAGCATCATTACGTTGATCGGCATGTCGTCGAGCATTTTCATCAGCTTTGCGGTTTCGCGTTCGACGCGCACCTTTTCAGTGACGATCTGCCAGGTCAGCATCGGGCCGATATATTTGTTGCCGTCGTAGAGAGGACTTACGAGCAGGTCCAGGGACTGGCCGCCAATCTCGATAATGGTCTGATGTGGAAGATTTTTCGGATCAGCGAGCATTTTGCGCTGATGTTCGGGATGCTTGTGGAAGATATCGATACACTGGCCAACGATCTCGTCTGCCTTGCACGGCAGGACATCCTCGATCTGCCGCAAACCTTCTATGGTCGCTTCATTCACATAGGTGATTTTGAAGTCCCTGATATCGCAGGTCATAACCGCAACAGGCATTTTGTTGACCATGTTCGTCATGGCCTTGGCGCTCAATTTCCCCTTGAACATGTCCAGCACTCTTACATCTCCATCAGCAAGTCCAGGCTGACCGGTTTGGACAATCAGCCCGGTTGCCAAGTCATTCATAGATCCCCACAAAAAATTCCCCGAACCGGTCAAGCCTTGGGGAAGTTCTAATTGGGCAAATGAATACTTGACTAACCTTTCAAAACACCCATCAACACAGTAAGTATCAATACGTACAACGTCGATTTTCACTGTCGTCAATTGATTTCTGTTTGTAAAAATTAATATCGGACAGTTAACGAAACGCTAAATCGTCAATTAGAATTGCATGAGAGTTTTGATTGTAAATTTCACCAATGTATTTTCAAGTAAACAGCTGCTCCTAAGCTTGAAAACTTGGATAATCTCTATTATGCGGCGACCAAAAAACTTCCCTAGACTGACGTATGCATTAAATCGCGATATTTGAGATAAATGACAAGCACTCCACTTTAAGTTCGTAAATACGAATGAATAGGAATTGTCCTGATTTGCGCGGGAAGCGCTCCCGTCACGAATTGTGCCTGGACGCTTTGCCTTGAACGCCAGGATAGAACAGGCGATAGGACAACACCGCCGAGCCAGAAAGTCCGATCTGCACGGTACGGATTGTATCTCGCCTCAACATGAAGAATGATGAAGCTCGACACGCGGCACAAAAATGATTTTCAGGGAATGTCTCTCACCAACGCCATGAACCAGTTGCCGGACAACAAGTCGAAAGCGGATGACCTGTTCCCGCTTGCGCTCACGAACCTGACCTATTTCGGCCCCGACAAACAGGTGCTTCTGGACAGCACGCTGGCAATCGGCGCGACCGGGGTAACCATAATTCTGGGTCCGAACGGAGCCGGGAAGTCACTTTTGCTGCGGTGCCTGCATGGTCTTTTAAAGCCTGCCGCCGGCATGGTCCGCTGGAATGGGCACAAACCGGACCAGGCAGTTCACGCTCGTCAGGCCATGGTTTTTCAAAAACCGGTGCTGTTGCGACGCTCGGTTGCGGCAAACATGGATTTTGCCATGAAAGCTCACGGTCCGAAGGATTCGGCATTTCGGGATGAATTGCTGTCAGCCGTCGATCTTTTGAAGCACAAGAGCCAGCCGGCGCGTCTGCTGTCAGGTGGAGAACAACAAAGACTGGCGCTCGCCCGCGCCCTGGCAACCCGCCCCGACATTTTGTTCCTGGACGAACCAACGGCCAATCTTGATCCGGCATCGACGCTTGTCATTGAAACCTTGATTCGCCGAGAGGTCGCGGCAGGCACCAAAATCATATTTGTCACCCACGATATCGGGCAGGCGAAACGCCTGGCTGACGACATCGTCTTTCTGCATCGCGGTCATGTCTTGGAGCAATCCTCGGCGGCGCCCTTTTTTGAACATCCGCAAACGGAAGAGGCCGCCAATTATCTTGGCGGCCAAATCATCTTGTAGGGTCGAATTCACGACGCCGCTGGACGGTCAAATTATGCGGCGCGCAAGGAAAGCGCGCGCGCTTCGGCCCGCTCTGCATTGCTTCTGTCGCCGAGCCCCTGAAATGCCCTTTTGACGTAGGTCCAGTTTTGCACACTTGTCGGCTTCAGGGCGCAGCGCTCGTTGGCCAGGCCAAGCGCCAGATCGAAGCGACGCGCCCGCAACGCCGCTTCCAGCAGCGTCCAGCCGATGATGTCGCGCTGGGCGAAACTGCCTCCAAGCCGGTGGGTCATGTAGCGAACCGGTAACAATTGATCGACACAGGCACCGTAGCGCCCGTTGTGAAAATGCTGCATTGCCAGACAGAACGGCATGCCGATTTCCCGGCTCATGGCGACATTGGCGTCAGAGGCGGATTCCAGATAGCGTTCGTTCGCTGTGAGGAGCTTGTCCTGCGCTTCCTGCCGGTTATCGGACACGAATGTCATCATGGCGTGAACGTCATTGAAGGCATAAAGCGTATCCTGGGCCGATGGCTCCCACTTGTCGGCGAGGATGGACCAACGTTCGGCAGTGTCGATATCGAGCAGTTTCAGACGCCATAGCAAGGCTGCCGCATCCAGTTCCTCGTATTTGTTGCCGTGCGCATCGTTGTCGCAAAGGTGATTGTCATAGATCTTCAGAACTTCATCGACATCACCGATATCGAGATGGAAAAGCGATGTGTGCCACCACAAATGGTTGGCAAAGTTCGATGTACCCCACCGGTCGACATAATCGCCCATGAACCGGATACCGCCGGCCTGTCGGCCCTGCATTTCCATGACGTGGCTGACTGCATGGACCGCATAGGGATTGTCCGGCCGGATCGCCAGTGACCGCCGGCCCATTTCTTCTGCCAGATGGTAGTCGCGGTTTTCTTCCAGTCCGAAGGAATAAAATCCGAGAACAAATTCGTACCCCGGAACACTTTCGTCCCACAGATTGAACACCCGTGCGACCACGTCACGCTGTCCGACCACGTCACCTAGCAGAACATCGGTCAGATGGACCATTTGCAAGGCCAAAAGGTCTTTGGGGTAGTGGAAAAGAACGGCTTCCCATTTTTGTACCGCGCCAAAAAAGTCACCATGCATCCAGGCCTGCAGGGCTTCAAGGTGGCCCCGTTCACGGTCGTTGCCGCTGTCGATCAGAGCCTCGGCCCTGGCCACCGCATCGACCATGTCCTGGTATATGCGGGTTTCCATCGCCTGTGTCAGCCACGCCGCCTTGAAAAGGTGGGCCATCACGAAATTCGGATGCTCTTCAAGGATCGTATTTGTCAGCGCAATGGCATCGCCACGAAAGGCCAGCGCGCATTCGTGCGCCGCTTCCAATGCTTCAATCGCTGCATTGTTGGCGTAGGACACCGGCACACCACGACAGTCGATCGCGTTCGTCTTCAGGCCGATGTGGGTTGTCGTCGGCATTTCAACCACTCCTTGTCATCTCCGTTACGCAAAACTAGTGCAGAATCGCGCCGATTTGAACCGTCGACAATGTTTGCTTTTCTGACAATGTCGCGAGTTTTCGTGACAATAGGACAGCGGGACGCGCCGATCGTTGATGACTAAGCGGCGATATCCGACGGAAATATCGTCCTGGCATCCCCCACGCTCCATTTTTGATATTTGGCCATAATCGCGGCAAACCGTTTCGAGGCCAGAAAGCCCTGAAGCCAAACGTGCAGGCCGGGCCACGGTTGGGCATCAAACCAGGTTCGGTCGACGAAAGCGAACTGGCGAACGAACGGCAAGATCGCAAAGTCGGCATATTTCGGCTGTCGCCCGAAAAGCCAGGGGGATGTTTGGAGGCGGGCGTCCAGACCAGCCAGAAAATCGCATGCCTGATCGCGCTCCCGCAGGCTGTCGACACCCTCATATCGATTCGAATACTTGTATCGGTCGAGCTTGTTTTTGAAGGGGCCGTCGCTCAAGGTCACCAGATCGCGCATGGCGCTGGCCTCCTCCGCTTCGGGCAGCAAATTTTCAGGATCATGGGCCTCAAGCGCCCAAAACATGATGTCCAGACTTTCCTCAAGAACGGTGCCGTCCGCGAGCACCAGAACCGGCACCGTCGCCTTCGCCGATGCAGCGAGAAATTCCGGTGCCTTGTCGCGAAGGACAATCTCGCGCAATTCGCAAGTGCGCTCGCTTGACATGAGCGCGAGACGCGCCCGCATCGCATAGGGGCAACGGCGAAAGGAATAGAGAATCGGCAGGGTTTTCGAAGACATTGACAAAGACCCACTTTTGCAGCGGCCCCATTTCATAACGGTTCAAGGCGTGTTGACCAGCAATTTTGTAGACGGAGCGAAAGTCGGCTACATCTCGTTTCCGCTCCTGTCGAGACACGAATCTTGCCGAACCGCACCCTGACAAAACCAGAAACGCATCCTGCCGTTGCCGCCAGCATGATCGGGCTCTCCACCGCAATGTTGGGGTCGCTCTATTTTGACCACCCATGGCTTATGCCGCTCGCATGCGCAGCCTTCCTTTGCTTTATCCTCGTCAGTACCCGTTTCCACGGCCGGCGCGAGAGGTTCCTGATCGCTGTCTCTATCGGACTGACCGTGGCGGTCTGGCTCTGGTCTCCCGATGCACAGCACCTGCTGCAATCCGCGCTGGAACGGGGCGTGTTTCTCGCCGCATTCATGATCCTCCTGGCGCTCCTGCGTGAAGGTGCGATCACCTCACCCGCTGTCCTTGAAGTCGGGACCTATCTGACGCGCCAGCCACCAAGCCGGCGTTATCTGTCGATTCATCTCGGCGGGCATCTGCTTGCGATCATCCTGAACTTCGGTGCCCTCAATCTGCTTGGCCCCCTGATCATGCGCGGTATCGACTCCAGCACGACGGATGAGCGTGTGGCTGAAATTCGCAAGGAACGCCAGATTTCAGCTCTTTTGCGCGGATTTGCATGGATGGTCGCCTGGTCTCCGACCGCGATTACCCAGGCGCTGGTTTTCGCAATCGTGCCCGGGGTCGAGCCCGTGCGTATGCTGACGATTGGCCTGGTGCTTGTGCTCCTGACAAGCCTCGCCGGCTGGGGCTTCGACTGGCTCACCGGGTTGAAGGCGCGGCGGGTGATACCGGCTTCCGCCCGCCCGCAATTCGACGGGAGCGACCCGTTTCCGCGCATGTCATTCCTGAACTTTCTGGCAGTCTGCTTGTTTCTCGCCGGCGCAACCGCGGCGGTCATTCTCCTGTTCGAAGTCACAACGGTACCGGCCCTGATGCTGGTTGCGCCGATCGTCACCGGGTTCTGGATCATCCGACAAAACCTCCATCAACGGGACTGGCCGCGCCGGGTTGTGTCGCGCGTCAGGACCATCGCCACCGGTTCCATGCCACTCGGCAGTCCGGAAGCGGTCACCCTGGCATGTGCCGGCTATTGCGGAATTTGCGCAGCCGGTCTGGTCGATGCGACATGGTTTGCCGAACAGTTTTCCCTTGCCCAATGGAACGATCTGGCAATTTATGCAGCAGCGATGCTGCTTCCCGCTGTCCTGTCCAACATCGGCCTGCCGCCGCTGATGGTCATAACGTTCATCGGCACCCTGCTCTCCGGCCTGCCCGGACTGGACTATGATCCAACATTGCTGGCGATGGCGTTCTGCGTCGGCTGGGCTCTCAATCTCACCGGATCGCCGTTTGGTGTCAGTGCCGTCATCATGGCGCGCATCACCAATGTTCCCGCGCGCGATCTGGCCTGGCGCTGGAACGGTTTATACTCCCTTGCCACATTCGCCATCTCATCGACCGTCCTGATCGTCTTCGCCAGGATATGATCACTGTCGTGTTGTGCCGGAAGGCGAAGCGCGGATTTCACTTTGTGCTCCGCCTGGCCCAGAGCAACAGGGCTGACGCACCGACAATTCCGATTGCGCCGGGCCAGCCGAGCGCGATGCCAAATCCGGCAATGTCGGCCAGCCATCCCAGCAAAATCGCCCCGACTGCCGCCCCACCGATCCCCAGGACGGTCCACAAACTCATCACGCGTCCACGATAGGTATCGGTCAGGGACAATTGCACCGTGGATTGCAATCCAATGCCAACGGTCGCGCCGCAAAATCCGATACCGACCACCGCCGCAAGCGCAACGGCCCAATTTTGCGTGAGACCAAGTACGATGCACAAACCGAAACCGGCAAACACGGAAACCACCGAAATCCGAGGCAACCGGCCGACGACCTGGCGGTTGCGAACCGCCATGAATGTCGAGGCTATCAGCGCGCCGCCGCCGCCGGCAGCCGCGATCTGACCCAATCCCGACGCTCCCCTCTCGAACGCTCCGTCTGCAATGGCCGGCAATATCTCGAGCGCCCCGCGACCGACGATCGAGAACAACCCGGTCATCAGCATCGCCACCCGGATCACGGGATGCCGCACGGCCACAAGGGCGCCGTCTCTCAATTGGCGCAGGAACGGTTCCCGTGTTCCAGCCTCCTGATCGCGTTCGCGCAGCCTGATCCGGGTGAGTGCTCCCAAAAACGGCAGGAAACATGCAACCGTAATCGCCATAGCCGCTGTCGCCCCGTAACCCGCAATGATAACACCGCCGATGGCTGGCCCGATCAGGCGCGCAAAGTTGAAGTTGACCGACGTGATTGCGACGGCATTGGCAAGCGCATCCCGGGAAACAAGACGCGGAGCCATGGTCATGCGCAACGGATGGTGGGCACTGGTCACCGTGCCTATTGCAAGGCAAAGGAAGGCAAGGCTCCAGATCGAAGTCAAACCGAACAGTTGCAACAGCAACGCCGCCAGACTTAACCCCGCCTGCAGCGATTGCGTGCAAAGGGCGGCAATACGGACATCAACCCGGTCCGCAAGGACACCAAACAACGGGCCGGACAGAATCGTCGGCGCGAACAGGAGAAACGACAGCCCGCCGACCCAGGAGGCCGAACCGGTCAGATCCCATCCGAGCCAGCCGAACACGATGCGCTGAATCCACAAGCCCTGCAGCGAGAAGAAAGTTCCCGCGACATAGATTCGAAAATGAGGCGATTGAAGTGCGGGGAGCCGCATGGACGGTGGGAAATCCGGTTGAACGAACACAGGGACCACCAGACCGACTCTGATGGAATGACGAGAAAAAAGCCTGGGGCGACGCTTCAGGCCTGTCAATTTTCAGTATAGGTCGGTTCGGGCAATCGCGTAAGGTGATGTCGCACGATCTTTGCAGACGGGACCGCCCTGGAAATCCGGCATCGACGGACGCCGGTTCAACCCGCCCCTCCGCGCAAACCCGGCAATCCGATCCCGGTTGCATCAAATCCGCCATCGACGCCCAGGATCTGGCCATTGATGTAACTGGCCGCATCCGAGCACAAAAACCAGATTGCGTCCGCAATCTCCTCTTCCAAGCCATAACGCGCAAGGGGAATGGCGTCGTGGTACCCGGCCCGGATTTCAGGACTGTGCACCGCCTTGGCCATGGCCGTGTCAACCGGTCCCGGCGCCACGGCGTTGACGCGGATGCCAACACTGCCGAGCTCCGCCGCCTGTTGCTTGGTGAGATGCATAAGGCCGGCCTTGCTGGTTCCGTAGGCGACCCGCAGGGTGCTTGCGCGCTGGCCGGAGATCGACGCGATGTTGACAATGCTGCCGCCACGGTCGCCGTCGAGCATGATACGGGCAGCGGCCTGCGCGCAATGAAAGGGGCCGCCCAGGTTGACCGCAAGGACGCGGTCCCATTCCTGTGCGCTGGTTTCCAGTATAGGTTTGAAGACCGCAATCCCCGCATTGTTGACCAGTGCGTCAAGGTGACCATAGGCGCTCTCGACCTCGGCAAAGGCCGAATTCACGGCGACCGGATCGGCAACATCGCAACACAGCGCCAGGACGCTTTCCGACGGGAGCAGCATCGCCGCTGCCTCCGTCAGAGTCGCGCCGTCGATGTCGACCATGGCAACCCGCCAACCCTCATCGAGAAATTTTCGTGTCGCCGCCAGGCCGATCCCGCGCGCGGCGCCTGTTATGACGGCAGTCTTTTGAGATGGAATTGTCATTTGGACCCGGATTTGTTGCCGCGCAACCATTTCCCGATCGTCTTCGCGGGTCAAGCTCCAAACCCGGCATGTTCACACCGGTCACAGCATCAGTTTGAAGCCTTCATGGGTCGCGCTGAACCCCAGGCGCTCATAGAACCGTAACGTATCGACACGTTGTTTGTTCATGGTCAGTTGCACCATGCAGCAGTCCGCGGACCGCGCTTCGGCAATGCCGAATTCGATCATTTTCTTTCCGGCGCCCTGCCCCCTCAGCGATTCATCAATGCGGACCGCTTCTATCTGGGCACGTTTACCGCCCGTAAAAGACAGTCCTGGAATCAGGGTCAATTGAAATGTCCCCACCACGTCGTTATCGCGACAGGCGACGAACAGCCTGTTATCCGGACTGGCCTCGATTGCCTGAAAGGCCGACCGGTAGGCCTCGGAAATGCCGGTCTTGTCGGCGGCTTCGCGCGCATTGCCGAGAAAATCATCCGACAGAAGCGCGATGATGCGGGCAAGATCGGTCTCGACTGCGTCGCGAATGACAAGTTCAACCGGCTCGGTCATGACGCTCGATTCCCTCATCCCCTGGAATGCGGCGCTATTGTAGAACGATCCGCCCAAGGACTGAATAGCCGCGATAGAGGGGCTGGTATGCAAGATTGCCGCCGCGCGCTTCTGCGGTGGCGCGGAGCGCTCTGTACAGGGCACAGCGCGGCGTGACATGGAACCGTGTCAGCCAGGTCCGCAGCAGGCTGCCAAACAGTTTCGGCAAATCGCGCTGGTCGCCGAAGTCGATGACATGCAAGTGTCCGCCCGGCACAAGATGGTTCATCGCGTTGGCGATCGAAGTCTCCCACGCCGGAATCATCGACAGCGAAAAGGAAAAGAACACACGGTCATAGGTGGCGGTGCCAAAAAGGTCGGAACCGGAAAAATCGGCCGCATCGGCCTGTGCCACGACAATCCGATGTTCAAGTCCGGCGCCGGTGATCGTGCGGCGGGCCGTCTTCAACATCGCTGTGGAGATGTCGACACCATAGAACTGCGTGTCGGGATAGGTCCTTGCGGCGGCAACAAGGTTGCGCCCGGTGCCGCAGCCTATTTCCAGCACCTTCCCCCCGGACGGCGGCTCCAGATCCCGGATCAGCCGGTCACGGCCAAGCAGATAATATTTGCGGGTTGCATCGTAGAAATGCCGCTGCGCCCCGTAGATCTTGTCCATCAGATCGCGGGTCGCAATCGTATCGTGCGGCAGCGTCATATGCGACCACCGCTCCCACGCCGATACAGATGAAATCCTCCGTAAATCGACGACCTGTCTCGCTCTGAACAGGTTTTGGAGCCGGTGGAATCGTAATCCCACTGCGACAGATATTCGTCGCGGACGCGGCCCGGCAGAATTGTGGGAATGCCCGCGGTCCTGAAGATCACCCGCGCACCAGGCGCGGCGGTGCGGGTTATCTCGGCCCAAAGCGCGTTCAACTGCACATCCGTCATCCAGTCCTGCGCGTCGAGCAGAATGTAGGCGTCGAGGCTTCCGTCTGCTTCCAGACCGAGGTGATCGGTAAACGACCGATTGTGCACACGCACCCGGTCCGCCCTGTGCCGGATCGCGGAAAAATGCTTGCGTTTCAGGTATGGAGGCAAAGGGCCGGCTCCATCACTTGCGTAGGCACGGCCGAAGGCCTGCCAGGCGAAATAATTCTCCGACATGGAAAAATCGCAGGCGAGCCGCTCAAGGCGCTGCCGCAGCACCGACGCCATATGCCCGTCGAGAGATGCGCCTGCCAAAGCCTCATATTGCGCGGGCGGAATACCCAGACCGTAGAGGGACAGCTTTTTGGACGTCGCCCAGCGGACGAACCATTTGTCAAACAGCGGCGCGACCCGCTTGTCGAAATAGGCCCGTTGATCCGCAAGAGTTTTCTTGGCGGTCAGTTCCTTCAGGTCTATGCCGTAAAACCGCGCAGCCAGATGACCGATACCGATAAAATATCCAAGCAGTCCGTGCCGGTAGATGTCGCGGGCAAACAAACTGATCCGGCGCCGTCCGGTCCAGTCCCGACCTTCCCAATAGGACCGTGTATCGGCATCAATCGCGTCTCGCAGGAACCGTTGATAAGTGGCCACGTTTGCGGTCTGGTCCGCTCCGCCAAAAAACCGGAAAAACACGTCATAGGTCGGCAGGTTCATGATGGCTGCGAGCTTCAGGCGGGTCAGCGACACGTGCGCCTGATTGAGATCGACAGCGATAATCTGTGCCGGGTCGGCGGTGAGATAACTCATCACATTGCAGCCGCCGGAGGCGATCGTGATGACCCTGTCATTCGGACCAAGCGCCAGCGCCTCCATGTCGACTTCCGGGTCTTCCCAGATTTGCGGATAAACCAGTCCCCTGAACAGGAACGTGAAGGCCCGTTCCAGAAAACCATCATAGGAACGCGAACATGAACGGTGTACAGCGGTTTTCAGATGAAGCGCACGGTCCGGAGAAAATGAGCCTGTCATGACGACTCGCATGGTTTGATGAACACAAACCAGCGTTAGTGCGTCCGCATGACAGGCCGGTGACGTCTTCTGCCCGGGGTGAAAATAGCCCTGTCAGACCGGTTTCAATTAGGCATCGAGGCCGAGCTTGGTCTTCAGCAGCTCGTTGACAGCCTGCGGATTGGCCTTCCCCCCGGTTGCCTTCATGACCTGCCCGACGAACCAACCGGCCAATTTCGGTTTGTCCCTGACTTCGTCGACCTTGTCGGGATTTGCAGCGATAACGTCTTCCACCGCCTTTTCTATGGCGCCGAGATCGGTAACCTGTTTCAGGCCCCTGCTTTCGACGATCTCCCGCGGGTCCCCGCCTTCGGCCAGAACGATCTCGAACACTTCCTTGGCGATCTTGCCAGAAATCGTCTTGTCGGAAATCATGTCAATCAGGCCGCCAAGCTGATCCGCCGAAACCGGGCTGTCGTCGATACTCTTTCCGGCCCTGTTCAAGGCCCCCAGCAACTCGTTGACCATCCAGTTTGCGACGGTTTTTCCATCTCTGCCCCGAACCACGTCTTCAAAATAGTCGGCAATTGCGATTTCGCTGACGAGAATCCCCGCGTCGGCAAGCTTGAGACCGAATTGCTCAATCAGCCGGGCGCGTTTTTCATCCGGCAGTTCCGGAAGGTCTTCGGCAATTTCGTCGACATAGGCCTGGCTGAATTCAAGCGGCAGCAGGTCCGGGTCGGGGAAGTAGCGATAATCGTGCGCCTCTTCCTTGGAGCGCATGGACCTGGTTTCGCCGTTCTTCGGATCGAAGAGCCTTGTTTCCTGATCGATCGAACCGCCGTCTTCAAGAATGCCGATCTGCCGGCGGGCTTCGAACTCTATCGCCTGACCGGCAAATCGCATGGAATTGACATTCTTGATCTCGCAGCGGGTTCCGAAATCTCCACCGGGGCTGCGAACGGACACATTGACGTCAGCCCGCATCGAGCCCTGCTCCATGTTGCCGTCGCAGGTGCCGAGATATCTGAGAATCGAGCGCAATTTGGTCAAATAGGCCTTGGCTTCGTCGGAGCTGCGAATATCGGGCTTCGACACGATTTCCATCAGTGCCACGCCGGAACGGTTCAGATCGACAAAACTCATGCTGGGATGCTGGTCGTGCAGCGACTTGCCGGCATCCTGTTCCAGATGCAAACGCTCGATGCCGATCTCAACCGCTTCGCCATCGTCCATGTCCAGATGAACGACGCCCTCGCCGACGATCGGGTTCTTGAACTGGGATATCTGGTAGCCCTGCGGAAGATCGGGATAGAAGTAGTTCTTGCGATCAAACACGCTCTTCAGGTTGATCTTCGCCTTGAGTCCGAGGCCGGTCCGCACGGCCTGGCGAACGCATTCCGCATTGATCACCGGCAGCATGCCGGGCATCGCCGCGTCGACGAGCGACACATGATCGTTGGGCTCGCCGCCGAACTCCGTTGAAGCGCCGGAAAACAGTTTCGAGTTGGAAGAGACCTGGGCATGGACTTCCATGCCGATGACGACTTCCCAGTCGCCGGTTGCGCCCTTGATGAACTTCTTCGGATCAGGCGTGCGTGTATCGATGAGAGTCATGGAAGCTCGGTCAGCCGGATTGGAGGAAAAGGATCTGTCCTGTGTTGGCGAAGAACGGCCCGTTCGTCAATGGGGATTTGAGCCTGGACCGATTGATGCATGTCAAGACGGCTTGCGCAAATCACTGGCATGATCGTCGAAAAAACAAACTTGGGAGAAAACGCATGCATTCGCTCGGGTTTTTCGAATGTTGGACGAACAGTCCGATCTGATGGGAAGAATGCTCGACACGCTCGGCATCAGACAACCGCAGTGCAGCGATCTGCAGTCCGCCAGGGATCTTCGGGAAGCCGCGCAGAACTGCGTCCATTGCCGCGCAAGTCCCGAATGCAGGGCCTGGCTCGACGAGCAGGACGTGATCGGCCAGACATCGGATCCGACTTTCTGTCCCAATTATGAACGTTTTCAGACCTGGGAAAAAACGAAACGGTAAGCCGCAGGCGATTGCGCAACGATACGCGCCCGTTCACGCGTCATCATCCGTTCTCGCAAACCGCGAAACGACCTCACCGGTCTCCTTGCCCGGAACGACCGGGACAATTTCGAAGCTGACGCCGGTTCCCTGCCATTGCAGAATCCAGGCCTGCAATTTGGTCAGGTCGTCACACTGCATCAACTGGAAACACCGGCCGAAATTCGGCTCTACCCAGGAGTCCAGATATTTCAGGCCTTCGGGGAGCATCCGGCCCTTGCTTTGAAGCCTTTGATAGACCGGAACCATATTGTTGTCCCGGAAGGTTTCGATCACCATGAAGAGCATGGGATGATCAACCTTTCGTCACCCGGAGCCGGTCAGGCATCACCACCAACGCGCCGGTGCAAAGCGTCCCGCCGCGTCTTCGACGACCTGCCCCAGCTGGAACAGTGTTTCCTCTTCGAACGGCCGCCCGATCAGTTGCACCGCGAGCGGCAGGCCGGTCCCCGTCAATCCCGCCGGAATCGCAATACCCGGCAATCCGGCCATGTTCACCGTCACCGTGAAAATGTCATTGAGGTACATCGCGATGGGATCCGCCGCCATTTCCGCCATCGCAAAGGCCGGCTTCGGTGTCGCCGGCGTCAGAATTGCGTCGACGCCGTCGTCGAATACGCGTTCGAAATCGCGTTTGATCAGCGTGCGGACCTTTTGCGCCCTGAGATAATAGGCATCGTAATATCCGGCTGACAGAACGTAGGTGCCGATGAGCACTCGCCGCTTGACTTCCGGTCCGAACCCAGCGGCGCGCGTCTTTTCGTACATGTCGACGATATCGTCACCGTCGACCCTGAGGCCGTACCGGACGCCGTCGTAGCGCGCCAGGTTCGAAGACGCCTCCGCTGGCGCGACAATGTAGTAGGCCGGCAACGCATATTTGGTGTACGGCAGGGTGATATCGACAATCTCGGCGCCCGCATCCCGCAACCAGTCGGCGGCCTGGGTCCACAATGTTTCGATGTCCCCGGGCATGCCGTCGAGACGATATTCCCTGGGGATGCCGATTTTCATGCCCTTGACTGAGCGGCCGATTGCGGCCTCGTAATCCGGTACCGCGACGTCCACGGACGTCGTGTCCCTGGGGTCCACCGACGCCATTGATTTCAGCATGATCGCCGCATCGCGGTTCGTTTGCGCCAGCGGGCCCGCCTGATCGAGCGACGAGGCGAACGCGACCACGCCGCGGCGGGAACATCGGCCGTAAGTCGGCTTGATCCCGACGGTTGCCGTCAACGCAGCGGGCTGGCGGATCGACCCTCCGGTATCTGTTGCCGTCGCCGCCGCACACAGCCGCGCGGAAACCGCGGCGGCCGATCCGCCGGAAGACCCGCCGGGAACCAGATCGGCATTGTTTCCGGTTTCCCGCCATGGATTGATGACAGGTCCGTAATAACTGGTTTCGTTCGAGGACCCCATGGCAAACTCGTCCATGTTGAGCTTGCCCAGCATGACCGCGCCGTCGTCCCAAAGGTTCTGTGTGATCGTCGATTCGTAGGTCGGTTCGAAACCGTCGAGAATATGGCTGCAGGCCTGGCTGTGAATGCCCTTCGTGCAAAACAGGTCCTTGATGCCCAGCGGGACACCTTCCAGGGGGCGCATGTCGCCC
>Ga0207422_1003211_pt1 | contig 17227 bp, 15 predicted proteins | sample MarCyaLeptolynsp_FD_187757 | JGI IMG/M metagenome (GOLD analysis project Ga0207422, IMG submission 187757) | Marine cyanobacterial communities from Panama - species 1 Leptolyngbya sp. (SPAdes) | ecosystem: Environmental > Aquatic > Marine > Unclassified | place: Panama: Panama City | collected...
CCCGACCATCAACGCGCGCTCCTGTTTCGCAAAGGACGACCCGCGCGTAATCCCGGCCACACCGAGCATTGCCGATGTTCGGGCCTTTGTCGACGCCGCCGACCTGGTTCTGGCCGTGGGCACGGAACTCGGACCGACCGACTTCGACATGTACGACACCGGCGCCATGATCAAGCCACAGAGCCTGATCCGCATCGACATCGATCCCGAACTAATGCGGCGCTCCCCGGAAGCTGACGTGTTTCTCGTCGGCGACGCTTCTGCGGTTTTGTCGGAATTGGTAGAGCGAATTCCCGACCGTCCGCGAACAGCCGACGCCGGAAAGGTCGCTCAGATCACCAAACAGGCCCACGCTGCCCTGCCGGACGTCTACAAGGCACATGTCGATGCGCTGGAAACGATCCGAGACACTTTTCCCGACGCGATAATAGTCGGCGATTCCACCCAACTGATCTATGCCGGAAACATGTTTTTTGCGCCCGGCGACCAAGGCGGATGGTTCAATTCGTCAGTGGGCTACGGAACGCTCGGATACGGATTGCCGGCCGCAATCGGTGCCAAGCTGGCCACGCCGGACCAACCCGTTGTCGTCCTGATCGGCGATGGCGGCATCCAGTTCACCCTGGGAGAGCTCGGCGGCCTGCGTGATGAGGCAACGCCGCTGATCATCATCGTATGGAACAATTCCGGCTACGGGGAGATCAAGACCTTCATGATCGACAATCAGGTGAAACCGGATGGTGTCGATCTGACCCCACCGGACTTTTCGCTGCTGGCACGGGCCTATGGCATTGACTATTGCCGACTTGAGGAATCCGAACTTTCCGCCAAGTTTTCAACCGTTCTTGAGGATGCAAACCGGGCGGCGTCGGGCATGATTGTGGAAATTCTCTCTGATTGAACGGCTCTAAGAGGGCTGCTGTTGCGTGATGCAATGGATACCGCCGCCGCCGCCGGCAATATCGTCGATCGGGACCGTCAACACCTGTCGGTCCGGATAGAGCCTGCGGAAGATATCCCGCGCGACGCGGTCCGCCTCGACCCCGTAGCTGGGCATCACCACGCCGCCGTTTGCTATGTAGGAATTCACATAGGACCTGCAGAACCGCTCGGAAGAGGCGCAAGCGTCGGCCGCTTCCGGGATTGTGACCAATTCAATAGGCCTCCCGGCGGCGTCGGTCTGGCCTTTCAGGGCGGCGAGGTTTTCCAGCATGATGTCGTGGAACGCCGAGCCCTTCGGACCGGCATCTTCCACGAGGACCACACCGGGTTTTACAAAAGCCGCGATCCCGTCGATATGACCGTCCGTTTCGGTCTCCTCGATATTTCCGGGAAGCCAGATCACCTTGCGAGCCCCTAACATGGCCTTCAGTTCGTCTTCGATCTCCTGCAAGGTCCAGTCCGGGTTGCGGTTGGCATTGGGGATACAGGACAAGGTCGTCAGAACCGTGCCCTCGCCATCAACACTGAGCCCGCCCCCTTCGGCAACCAGATCAGAACTATATTCGTGCAGACCGGCGCGGAGGAGAGCCGCGGAGGAAAAGCCGTCATCGCGATCGTAGGGATCGTACTTGCCGCCCCAGGCATTGAACCGGAAACTGACGCCGGCGCACCCCCCCTCGCCGTTGACGACGAAACAGGGGCCGGCATCACGTGCCCAGGAATCATCTATATCGATGCCGACCACATCAATTGCAGGGCCAAGCATCTCGCGGGCTTCTTCAACATCGCGATGGCATGCGGCCATTGTTACCGGCTCGAACATGCGAATGGCCCTGGCAACCGCAACATAGGATCTTTTCGTCGCCATTATGTCGGGCCACAATCCGTGCCGACATGGCCACATCATCCAGCAGCATTTGTGTAGCGACCACTCCGCCGGCATGTAGTAGCCGTCATCGGTGGGGCTGGGCACAGAAGTTCTCTCGGCATGCGGCCTCATTGTCGAATTATCCATCGCTGACTTGCATTCGCTATCATCGAACTCTCGACTATTGTGGCATTGGCATCAAGTAAGCCGGTAATCTTGCCGGTCCCTGACTGGAATAAGTTGTTGCGCAGCGCATTCACCCCTTGGGGATTCCCCGCAACTTGGGAAACAATTGCTCTCCGGCCGCGGTGATGTGCCGATCAAGCAGGGAACATGCGGCGTTTGTATCTCGCGCCCGGGAGGCCGCGAGAAGCGCCTGGTGTTCCGCATTCGAGCGCTGGACATAATCAAGTTCTATGGCCGCGATGCGCAGATACCGGTCGGCCAGTTCGTTCAGTGCGGCAATGTGGGCCAACAGGCGCGGCCGGCCGCAAGGCGCATAGAGCGTTTCATGAAATTGCTTGTTGAGCCGGCCAAAGTGCTCGACGTCGGACCGTTCCGATTGTTCCTGCAGGCGTGCAGCTTCTTCAATCCGGCTTTCGGTCAATTCCGGAATCGCATGTTTCAGGGCCAGCACTTCGGCAACGGCGCGCATTTCATAGATCTCTCGAAAATCTTCCGCATCCAGGCGCGCGACCTGTGCACCACGATTGGGCTGCATATCCACAAGGCCCTCCTGCTCCAGTATCCGCAACGCGTCACGCACCGGCATTCGGCTGGAATGGAAGCGTTTGGCCAGATGTTCCTGCCTGAGCGTTTCGCCAGGACCGAATGTTCCGGAGATGATGTCGCTGCGAAGCAGTTTCGCAATTTCAGCGGCCTGAGCGCCGCTGCGTGATGGCTTTGCCCCTACATGACCGGAATCTTTCATACCCGTGCCCCCGCCCCCGATGCCAATCTCGCTTGCCTACATCATAATCGCTTGACAATTTGTATTCAATTATATTTTTTTGTATCCAATTTAACATATTGGATAAAAGAGAAGGATATGAGTGTCTCACGATTGAAGACCATGCCGGGCATCGGCGTCGATACGATGGGGAATGCAGCGGATGCTGCAGCAAATCCGGACATGTTGCGGCTGGAAAACCTGGACACCGACATCCCTCCCCCGCCCGAGGCAATCGCCGCAACCAAAGCAGCGATCGACTGCGACGACGCAAACTCCTATTTGCCGTTTCTCGGCATCGACGACCTTCGCAAGGCCGTGTGCCGACGAATCGGACGTGAAACCGGCCTCACCTATGATTGGCGCAGCCAATGCATCATCTCGGCCGGAGGACTGAGCGGTGTCTTGAACAGCCTTTTGGCCATTCTGGAGCCGGGCGACGAGGTCGTGATCACCGATCCCGCCTATGTGGGATTGCTGAACCGCATCCGCGTCGCCGGGGGCATTCCAAAACTGGTTCCGCTCGTGGTCGAAAACGGTTCATGGCGGCTGGATCTGGAGGCGCTGCGCAGATCGTTATCGGACAGGACCAAAGCGGTTTTGACCATGAGCCCCTCCATGCCCAGCGGCATCGTGCACACGGAAACCGAATGGCGGGCCATTGCCGACATCGTCCTCGAAAGTGGTGCCTGGCTTCTGCACGATGCCGCCATGCAGCGTCTGGTTTTCACGGAACGCGAACCGATCAATCCAGCCGGCATACCCGGATTGGCCGAGCGCACGATCATCGTCGGCAGCGTGTCGAAGGAATATCGGATGATCGGGTGGCGGGTCGGCTGGGTCGTCGGACCGAAAGCCATGGTCAACGACATCGGCACCGTCAGCCTGGCCAATGTCGTTTGTCAGGTCGGGATCGCCATGCCGGGAGCCGCCGCCGCGCTGAATGCAGTAGATGACGGCGTTGCCGCCGCGACAGCCGAATGGAAAACCCGCCGCGACGTGATCTGGAACCAGTGCCGGGACCTGCCGCTGGTGAGGCCCGACGGCGGCTGGTCGATGCTCATCGATACGGGCGCACTTGGGATGAGGCCGGAGGAAGCTTCCAGACTGTGTTTTGAAAAAGGTGCGATCGCGGCGACGCCAATGACCGGCTGGGGCGACGCTTCGAGAGCCGGGCAATATCTGCGTTTCGTTTATGCAAACGAACCTGTCGCACGTCTCGGCGACTTTCGTGAGCGACTGCGCCGGGCGTGGGGCCTGTGATTGCACGCGAATTCTTTCAACCCACCGTCGAACCGTTGACAGACAGATCAAGGGCAGTGAGCGTTTCATTTCCCTTTGCCGCGATGACGGACGGACATCCCACTGCTATGCAAGATCGCGGACGTTTTTCGCTCGCCGGTCATTGACCACCGTAATCCGGTTCATGCACCGATATTGCGGCAGATAATCAGCAACGGCATAGTGCATCGTGACCCGATTGTCCCACATTGCAATGTCGCCCGATCTCCAGCGCCAGCGCACCTGGTCCTCGGGCCTGTTCATGTGATTGGCGAGAAACGTCTTCAACGCGTTCGCCTCATTGGTCGTCAATCCGACGATGTGGGTCACAAAGGCCTCGTTGAAGTTCAGGAATTTGCGGCCGCTGACCGGATGTTTTCCGACAAGCGGCCGGATCGTGTGACCGAAGCGGACGATGCTTTCGTTCAGCCGGTCGGCTCCGGACTGATCACCCCTTGCTTCAGCAAAACTGTTGCGAAAGTCGCCGAAATCGTGAACGGCCTCCAGCCCCTCCAGATCCTGTTTCATGCCTTGCGAGAGCCGGTCATAGGCGGCATAGCAGCTTGACCAGATGGTGTCGCCTCCGACTGATGGCACATGGCGTGCAACAAGAACGGAGGAAAAGGGCTGTCGTGATTTGAACGTCAGGTCTGTATGCCAGCTGTTGGTATCCGGCGGAGTGCTGGAATCGTTCTCCAATAGCACGATGCGCTCAAAACCGGGGACATGAGGATAAAGCGGATGGGGTGCGTCGAGGTCCCCGAAAGCCTCTGCAAATGCGAGATGCATTGCCGGACTGATATCGGCACCTCTGAAGAATATCACGAGATGCTCGATAAGCGCGTCATAGATCGCCTGATTGGCGTCGGCTGAAACCGGCTTCGAAAAGTCTATGCCCGCGAGTTCCGCTCCGATGGCGGGTGTGACTTTCGCAATATCAATCATCCGACTTTCCCCAAAACCATGCGCACAGACAGCAAATCCGATGGATTATGGCAGATCTGTTGCTCGGTATACCGATGTCTGCGACATTCGTCGTCGATTTCTCAACACTGTCCGGTCACGGATTGATGCCTCAATCTCATGGCTATGTGGAACGCCCCTGGCTGGTTGAGATCTGCTTCGGATTGTGACGAAAAGGGCTGCCCGGATGTCCAACAAAATTGTTCTTTTGAACGGCGTTGGCAGCGTCGGAAAAAGCTCAATCGCAGCCGAATTGCAAAAAATCGCCACCGAGCCATTTTTGCATATCGAGATGGATACCTTTCTCGCGACATTGCCTGAGTCCTATTGGAATCACCCAGACGGCCTGTGCTTCGAAACCATACTGGATCAGGGCAACCCGTCGGTTTGTATCAAAACCGGCCCCGTTGTCGAACGCCTCCTGAAAGGCATGCGCCTGGCCGTCGCCGGATTGGCCGCTGCCGGCAACAATCTGATCATCGACGAGGTCCTGTTCGGCAACGTTACGACGCCCTATGGAAATGCGGTTACCGAATACCGGACGCTGCTGGCGCCCTACAAACTGTTTTTCATGGGAGTGTTTGCCCCCTTGGAGACGCTCGAAATCCGGGAGCGCCAACGCGGAGACAGAATGATCGGGCTCGCGCGCTGGCGGTTCGAACGCGTCCACCGGCAAATGGATTATGATTTGGAGATCGGCGCCGGCGACGCGACCGCGACCGAATGCGCCACATTGATCAAAGAACGTTTCGGATTGTGATCGTGCGGCCCCCGATTGGTCGGCCCTCCCCAACAGGCCATGCCAGAACAGAAACTAGTGGGATCCAGCCACAGGCCGCTTCCCGTCCAAGGTTCTCAGGGGCCCGTAAAGATCCGGCCTCCGATCGCGAAACACGCCCCAGGACCGCCGATAACGTTCGACCGAGGCAAGGTCGAATTCGGCAACGATGTGAGTTTCCTCGCTGCGGTCTGCCTCGGCAACGATCGCGCCGGTATGGTCGGCGATGAACGACGTCCCGTAGAACGTGCACTCCGTCGTTCCCATCGTCTCCGTTCCCACGCGGTTCGATGCAACAAGCGGCATGATGTTGGCGCCTGCATGACCCTGCATGACCCGGCGCCAATGGCCGGAGCTGTCGAGTGTCGCATCAGCCGGTTCACTGCCGATCGCCGTGGGAAACATGAGAACCTCGGCCCCCTTCAATGCCAGTATTCGTGCGGTTTCCGGAAACCATTGATCCCAGCAGATGCCGCAACCAAGCCGGGCGTAGCGGGTTTCAACAACTTCGAACCCGGTGTCGCCATGGGAAAAATAGAATTTCTCCTCGTATCCCGGGTTCTGCGGCAGATGGGATTTGCGATAATGGCCCTTGATCTCGCCATCGGCATCAATGACCTTCAGCGAATTGTATGACGTGGTCGCCGCCCGCTCGTAGAACGAGATCGGCAAAACGACTTTCAATTCGGCCGCCAGCGCACTGAAATGCCGCAGCGCCCGATTGTCGTTCGGCCAAGTGGCGTGATCATAGTGCTCTGACCTTTCCTCCAGGCAGAAGTACGGCGTCTCGAACAATTCTTGCAACAGGATGATTTGAGCTCCGTCATCCGCTGCAGCACGCACGAGAGCGTCGGCCTTGTCGATATTGTCGTCAAGGTTCCAGGAACAAGCCATCTGCGTGGCGGCGAGGCTGATGTTTGTCATGATCAATTCCGTACAGTTGTAATGATTTTGAAGGATAATCTGTCAGCCTTTGCAATCTCGCCTTCCCGTGCATGACCACGGTATCGACTTTCTGTCAGGGTCATTGCAAACAGGCCGGAGTTCGGCCAGGCCTGAGCGACCCGGATCAGACCGCAGCTCCGCGATGGTGCATGATGCGGCCGATCGTGTTCATCAGGATCTGCGCCGCGAGGATGGCCGTGGTGCCGGTATGATCGTAATCGGGAGCGACTTCGACCAGATCCATTCCGACGATGTCGCCGCGGTGCGCCAGACCGTCCAGAAGTTCCAGGACCTCGTAGTAAAGAAAACCGCCATGGCTCGGTGTCCCCGTCCCCGGCGCAATCGAGGGATCAAAACCGTCAATGTCGACCGTCAGGTAATAGCGGGCTCCGGCCGGGATACGTTCCAGCACTGTGTCAACCCCAAGCTTGCGGAACTGACGAACGGAAAGAATGTCGGATCCCATCGAACGGGCATCTTCATACCCCTCCTTGGCCGTCGACGAGACATTGCGGATACCGATCTGACTGAGGCCGGAAACATAATCCTTCTCCGCTGCCCGCCGCATCGGATTGCCGTGACCGTAACGAACACCATGACGCTCATCGACAAAATCAAGATGCGCGTCGACCTGCACAATATGGATCGGGCCGTTTTCCTCGCAATCCTGCGCAAAAGCATCCACGCAGGGAATATTGACCGAATGATCGCCGCCAAGCACAACCGGCAAGGCTCCTGCCGACAGGATCTTTCTGACACCATGGGCGATATTGGCATGACTGGCGATCGTGTCGGTATGAACAATGTCGGCGTCGCCGATATCAACGATCGTGACCTTGTCGGCCGGCAGATAGGTGACGTCGTCTTCATGGTCATACGCTCCGCCGTGCCCGAAGGAAAACAGGGTCGAGGCCTCGCGGATCGCGCGCGGTCCGAACCGCGCGCCGGCGCGCCATTGGGTTCCGAAATCAAACGGCGCCCCCAAAACGGCCACATCCGCATCAATCGCATCCCAGTCTTCGACATAACGGTTCTTGCCGAAGGTTGAAATGCCGACAAAGGGAAGGTTCAGGCGTCCTTGTTCGTAGCCGTGGTCACTCATGGTCAGGTCCTGCTTGGCCGCTCGAAAAGCGGAAGATTCGTTTTCCGGAATGGCCATGCCAGCGTTCATTCCGTCACAATCGATCGATTGCACATCGCCCTCTCCGTTTCAAGAAAACGAGCACACGGGAACAGATATTACCTTTGGCCCGCAGGCCCACGTGCCGCAAATCAAGGCACGTGGCACCAGCAATTCTATAAGGATTCTCGCAAAAATTCCGGCTTCAGGCCTTGGACGGCATTCGCTTCGGCGCAGTTTGGAATTGGAAAAATTCCAAAGTATAATCGTTCTAAACTATTGTTTTTTATAATTTAATTCTTGCCAAGCCCGAAAGGCTGTGATCCATTCCAGACGCCGCAAGGGCATTAATCTGATGGTCGGGCCTTGCACCCGGTTGATTGGAGCACAACAATGAAATCATCTCGACTGGCGCATTTCCCGCGCCGCCACAAACGATTTATTTTTCCGCCCATTCTCTCGAATTGCGATGGAAAAGCCGGCACGCTCAGGTGGGAGGTCCGGCATGTGTGACCTCCATCAATCCCTTTCCAGCGACCATGACGTTCTTCCTTCTTCCACACCAAAACGTCGCGTTCGGCTGTGGGAAGTTACCGATCAAATTCACTGTTCGGTCATCGGCACCTGCGCATCTGTCGAGGACCTTAGGAAGCTGGCCAAGAAATTGCGAATTCGGATTGCCGAAGGCGCGGTCGACTACGACATTCACGGTTACTTCGTCAGAGAGTCAACCACTGACAAACCGTTTACGCGGGCGTTCCATAAGCTGATGGATGAACGCCACCGGGGCGCCGTCAGACGGGTTGGTCGGACCAGGGACGCCGACGCACTGGAAACATTGTGGGCGGAGATGCGCGATCGCGGTCAGATTGCTTCGGGTTATTGGGCCTTCATGACCCATTCCCATGTCCCTTCCGATGTCCGAAACCTGATCTTTGGAGAAGTGCATATGCTGTCTCACCTGGCCGGGAATTCGTACCGGAAGAAAAATGCGGAAACTGCCCAGCTTCGCGATCAATTGCAGGAGGCCGCCGAACGCTCTTTACGTGTCGAAAGCGGTCTGCGCGCCTCTCTTGAAGACAGAGACGCGGAAATCGAACGGCTGCGCGCCGAGGTCACCCAGTTGAAAGCCGCTTCGGTTGCGACAGCCGAACCGCAACGTATGCAGAAGCGGAAGGTATCCGGTCGTCTGGATAAAATCGAACGGGCACTGGTGTCCGCGCGCGTGCGGGCACGCGATGCCGAAGCCCGGGAACGCGACCTTTCGGACCGTTTGCGGAAGTTGGAACCAATCAGACAAAATCCTGGCTGTGACGGCCCGGGTACGGCGGTGTCGGAAACAGAAGTGCTAGCTCAACTTTCCGGCAAGGTCGTGTTGTATGTCGGCGGCCGACTGAGCACGCTCGACCGGATGCGTTCGGTTGCGGCCGAATACGATGCACAATTTCGTCACCATGATGGCGGCATGGAGCAGACACCGCAACGCCTGGACCGGTTGCTGCCGTCCGTCGACTGCGTGCTCTGTCCCATCGACTGTGTCAGCCACGACGCCTGCCAGCGCGCGAAGAAAGCCTGTCAGCGGCTGGAGAAACCGTTCGTGCCCCTGCGCAGTTCCAGTCTGGCATCGTTTCGTTCCGCGCTGGAAGAACTGGACACCCGCCCCTTCAGCGAGAAAAACTAGATGTGCCGGGCCAAGCATCAGGACCGGATGGAATTGCTGGACGTTGCCAGGACCTGCACTGGCGATTGCGAAAATTGCGGCGCCATCGGCTTTGAACTGGATCGCTTGATCAATGACGAGGTGGCATCGCGATCCGGATCAAACCAAAACGCGCGCGGCAAAACGGCTCTTTCGGTTCAGTTCAAAACCGACAGTTTGGAATTGGAATAATTCCAATCTATAATCATTCTAAACTATTGATTTAATTAAATTAATCCTTGCAGACCGAAAATGCATGTGATTAGTTTCGACCGTCGCGCAAGCGGCATAGTCTGATGGCTGGGCCTTTACCCCTGTTGATTGGATGTTTGATATGAAACCTCTGACACCCGGCGGTTCCCGACCGCTGCTTCGCCCCGATTGCCTCCCGTCTTGGCCGGCCTGTCGCCCAACCGGCGCCGCGTCTGCACGGCCGCACCAATCCCATCACATTGCGGACCGATCAATTCCGCAATACCTGGCTTGGAGGTGCACATGGCGATAAAACTGCCCTGCGGCAACCACGTTTGCTATCTTGATCGGCTGCCCGAACGCCTGGTCGTCGATGGGTACAGGTACTGGATGGCCGGATACGAAACCGGCTCCATCGCTCCCTGGGAACTTGCCTGGACCTTGTTCGCAAAGGAACTGGGACCAACCGACGGCCGCACCGCACTTTCGGCCCTGACCTGCTGGGTGAGAACCTGCCGGACCTTCTCGCCTGAACCGCGCCAGACATTTCCATTTCAATGCCAGCGCCTGTGCAGGGATGAGTGCCTTGCCGTGTCGCTGATTGCCGCGCTCCAGCATGATGATCGGCCGTGCGCAAAATTCTGCCTCGACCGCATGGTGACGGCGGATGGAATGACGGACACGGAAAGGTCGGCTTACTGCCTCGCCGATTCCCTGCATGATCTTGGCCATACCCTGATTCCTGTGCCGCAGACCGTGGTCGAAGATATAGCGACCCGGCCTGCGCGCGATCACTTTCACTAGATCATCAACCCGGCCGCGTCGGCATTCGGCACGGACGTAACATCAAACCTTGACCTCACACGGAGACTGCCATGTTCCCCCCAACCCTTCGAACAAAGCTTGTGTCAGCGGCATCCGTGCTGACGATTGCGATCGGCCTGACGTTTCCCGCAAACGCCGAGGCCGTCTCGGCGGACGCCGTACTGAAAACCTACGCGGACATTGCGCTTGCCGGTTACGAGGACAGTCTGTTGACGGCAACGGCGCTGGACGCCGCGATCAAGGCGCTGGTTGCTTCACCGTCCGAAGCAACGCTGCTGGCCGCCCGGTCCGCCTGGATTTCAGCCCGCGCCCCATACCAGCAAACCGAGGTCTACCGGTTCGGCAACACCATTGTCGACGACTGGGAAGGACGCGTGAATGCCTGGCCGCTCGACGAGGGCCTGATCGACTATGTCGATGCATCCTATGGCACGGAAGCGGACGAAAACGCGCTCTATACGGTGAATATCATCGCCAATGCATCGTTGACGGTCAATGGTACCAAGGTGGACGCAACAACCATAACGCCGGCGTTGTTGCAAGAAACCTTGCATGAGGCCGAGGACGTCGAAGCCAATGTGGCCACCGGCTATCATGCCATCGAATTTCTGCTCTGGGGTCAGGATCTGAACGGGACCGACGCGGGCGCCGGCAATCGCAAGGCGACCGATTTTGACGTCAACAACTGCACCGGTGGCAATTGCGCGCGCCGGGTCCAGTACCTGCAGGCCGCGTCCGAACTGCTCCTCGACGATCTGCGCGAAATGGTTGGCAATTGGGGCGCCGACGGCGCCGCCCGCAAGGCGGTTCTGGCCGACACGCAAGCCGGCATTGCGACCATTCTGACCGGAATGGGGTCCCTCTCTTACGGCGAATTGGCCGGTGAGCGAATGAAACTCGGACTGCTGCTGCATGACCCGGAAGAAGAGCATGATTGCTTTTCCGACAACACGCACAATTCCCACTATTTCGACCAGATCGGCATTCGCAACGTCTATAACGGTCACTATCGGCGCATCGACGGGACCGTGGTCAGCGGTCCTTCACTGTCCGATCTCGTTGCCAAGGCGGACAGTGCGGTCGACGCGGAAATCACGGGCAAGCTTATGAATACGGTCACAGCCATGGCCGTCATGAAAGCCCGTGCCGAAAGCGTTGAAGCCTATGACCAGATGATTGGTGAAGGCAACAAAGAAGGCAACGCCGTGGTTCAGGCCGCCATCGATGGGCTGATCGACCAGACGCGCTCGATCGAACGCGCCGCAGCGGTCCTTAACGTTGGGAAAATTGCGGTCGAAGGTTCCGACAGCCTCGACAATCCTGGTGCGGTGTTCGAATAGATTACAGGCCGTCAGGCGCACGGCGTCGCGTTCGCGCGGCGTCGTTTTCAGGTTTGAGAGGACGGATTCGCCGATGCGTGCAGAGGTACTGGCGTTGCTCGCCGCTCTTTTCACAGCTGCTTTTTTATCTGTTCAGACACCGGCATTCGCGGACGAGGCTGTCCTTCCGCACCGAAACGATCTTTCCGCCGAGGACCGGGCTCGCGTCCACGCCGTGACCAGACCGACGTCGTCATTTTCCGATGCGGAACGGTTCGAGCGGCTGTCGGCCGGCGCGACAACATCGCGCTCCAAACCGGGACGCAACGCCTTCTCCGACTTTCTGGACAACCTGTCGTTTGAGGGAGAACAGGACTTCAAGCTCGGCAATGGTCTGTTCAAGAAAATCTGGGTCACCTCCCCCGCCTCCACCCAGGCGTCCGACGGTCTCGGCCCGCTGTTCAATGCCCGCTCCTGCCAGCGCTGCCATCTCAAGGATGGGCGCGGTCATCCGCCAAACGGACCGGACGACCTGGCAACGTCCATGTTTCTGCGACTGTCGGTGCCGCCGCGCACGGAAGCGGAACGGCAAGCTTTGGCCGACAAAACCATGCTGCGCATCGCCGAACCGACCTATGGCGGTCAATTGCAGGATCTGGCGGTCGCGGGATTGCCCGCAGAGGGCCGGATGCGTATCGCTTACGAGCCGGTTGTCGTCGAACTGAACGGCTCGGATCCGGTCACTCTCAGACGCCCGATCTATTCGGTCGATCGCCTCGGGTATGGGCCGATGGACAAGGATGTCATGCTGTCGCCGCGAGTTGCTCCGCCGATGATCGGCCTTGGCCTGCTGGAAGCCATTCATCCCGGGGACATCCTGGCGCTAGCGGACGTGGACGACAGCGATGGCGACGGCATTTCCGGTAAACCGAGCTTCGTGCGAGATCCTCAATCCGGCAAACCGGTGCTCGGCCGATTCGGATGGAAGGCGTCCAATGCAACGATCCGAACCCAAACGGCAAATGCGTTTGCAGGCGACATCGGCATATCCAATCCGGATGCACCCGCTGCATGGGGAGATTGCACCGAGCGTCAGCCGGATTGCCGCTCCGCTATCCACGGTGTGCAAAAAAGGCTCGGTTCAACCGAGGCACCGGATCCCATCCTCGATCTCGTAACCTTTTATTCGCGCAATCTCGCCGTCCCGATGCGCCGGGACGTCGAGGACCCGCAAGTGCTTGCCGGAAAGGAAATATTCTACGCCTCCGGATGCATTGCCTGTCATGTTCCGAAATTCGTCACATCGCGCAAGGCCGAACAAAAAGAGCACCGGTTCCAGCTGATCTGGCCCTATTCGGACATGCTTTTGCACGACATGGGAGACGGCCTGGCAGATGCGAGGCCCGTCGGTGACGCGTCCGGAAGAGAGTGGCGAACGCCTCCGCTTTGGGGCATAGGTCTGACGGAAACAGTCAACGGGCATACTTTTTTTCTGCATGACGGACGGGCGCGGTCGCTGCTGGAAGCGATTTTGTGGCATGGTGGCGAAGCCCAGGCGGCCCGCGACCGGGTCGTCGAAATGGATGCCAACGACCGCGAATCCCTGATTCGTTTTCTGGAGTCTCTTTGATGCGGAATTTCCTGTTGGTGTTCGGCCTCCTTTGTACCTGGAGTCCGATGTCCTATGCCCAATCAGCCGCCCCGGTAATCGATGCGATCGTTTCGGATATTGTTGTCGGAGGATATGTTGCGGCCGAGGCGGCGGCAGGCAAGAACGCGGCAAACATCCAGTCGCTTTGCGAAACACCGTCCACAGCCCGACTCGCAAAGGCCCGGACATCATTTTCCAACCTTGTCGTAGCGTGGTCCCGTGTCGAGATGATCCGTTTTGGACCAGCGCGCAGCGAAAACAGGTTCGAACGCCTTTACTTCTGGCCCGACCGGCGCGGAAGAGGCCGTAAACAGGTCATGGCCCTGATCGCAAAGTCACACACCGATCCGCTGGCGATGGAAGACCTCAGGCAAAAGAGTGTCGCCGTACAAGGCCTGACGGCGCTCGAACGCGTCCTTTACGCCAAAGACAGCAATCGTTTCGCGGAGCCTGAAAACACATTGTGTCCCCTCGCCTTTGCAATTGCGCAAGCCATCGAAACGACGCTTGGAGAGATTGTCAAAGGTTGGTCCGGTGTCGATGGCTATGGCACAACCATGACAAAACCCGGTCCGCAAAATCCCGTCTATCGCAACCAGAACGAGGTGCTTCAGGAGATCCTGCGGGCGGCCAGCGAGCAGATACAGATCGTCAGCAATCTCAAGATCGGTTCCGTAATCTCCGATACTCCCGCAAAAGCGAAGCCAAAACGGGCGCCATTCTGGGTGTCCGGTCTCACTCTGGCGACACTTGACGCAAATCTTGACGCGGTTGAACGCCTGTTTTCCGAAACAGGTTTTGAGACCGCTTTGCCCGACGATCAGACGTGGCTGGTCCAAATCCTGGTTTTTGAAATCAACCAGGCGCGTAAAGTGATCCGGGAATTGATGGAGGATGGGCGGCGCTGGATCGATTACGACGGCACCGCGCTGGTGAAGGATGCGCGCGTACATCAACGGCTTGCTTACAGTCGGATTCCCCTGACCGGAAGCCTGAGCGTGCTGACCGAAGGCATGCCGGAGGCTCTCGGATTGACGCTCGGATTCAACTCGCTCGATGGTGACTGACATGACGCCTGATCGGCGAACACTGCTGGCGGGCATGGCGGCGTTTGCAACGGCGCCAAACGCGGTCTTCGCCAAGATGACGCCGGGCGCGCCCTACGTGACCTGCTGCCGACTCCCCGACGGCGGATTTGCTGCCGCCGTCCTCAACGCGGCCGGCGATGTCCTTTTTACCGAACGCCTCGACGGACGCGGGCATGACGCGGCATTATCCGCAGATGGTTCGACCGCGGTCGTGTTCGCGCGACGGCCGGGCCGCTTCGCGCTCCGCCTCGATCTCACAGGCCGCATGCCACCACTCGCCTTCTCTCCCCCGGATGACCGGCATTTTTATGGACACGGGTTCTTTTCCCCGGACGGCACAATCCTGTTTTCAACCGAGAACGACTACGAAGCCGAACGCGGCGTTATCGGCCTCTACGACGTCGCAGGGGGTTTTGAACGGATCGGTGAATTCGATTCAGGCGGCGTCGGCCCGCACGAAGCGATACTGATGGCGGATGCCCGAACGATCTGCGTTGCCAATGGCGGCATTGCCACCCATCCGGACTACCCGCGCCAGAAACTCAATCTTGCGACAATGGCGCCCTGCTTGAGTTATCTCGATATCGCAACCGGCAATCTGGTCGAGCGAATCCATCTCGACAAGGACCATCAACGCCTGTCCATCAGGCACATGGCCGAAGTCGCGGGACAGGTCTGGTTCGGCGGCCAATATGAAGGATCGGAGACGGATGATATTGCGCTTGTCGGCATTCATCGGCCGGGCCGCGACATAACGTTGAACGCGGTTGATCCCGCGCTTTATCGCGGCATGAACCACTATATCGGTTCCGTGGTGTCCAGTCGGGATGGCAAGCGGGTTGCGACCGCAAGCCCGCGCGGTGGCCAGGTTCTGATCTGGGACGCAGCGGCGCGTACCGTGCTTGAGGCCCGGTCCATGCCCGACGTTTGCGGCATCGCCACCAGCGGCACGGACTTTCTGACATCCGGTGGCGAAGACCTTCGAAGCGGGACAACCAGTCTTGCCAGATATCCCGGCTATCTCTGGGACAATCACATAGGCGAGGTACCGCATCACAAAATCTGAATTCCACTTTCGCCAGATCCTGCCGAGACCGGATCGCGGCGAAATCGCTGCGAGGCGACTGTGCGACCGCCTGGTTCATTTGTACCAATCTTGGTAGTTTGGCGAACTTGTTCGCCCGCCACCGCTCGTCTTAGATTTGGCGAGGGCAATGATGGGTCATGGGCGAGATGGAAAAGCAGGCGGGCCGGAGCTTTCCTTACAGGCGGTCTTTGTCGATGCACTGTCTGGTTCCGATTTTCATCGCCTGGTCCGGCGCCGCCGTTTATGCCCTGTCCGAGAGTGAAAGTCTCATTCAGAAACTGGCCGAGGTTCCCGTTGCGGCCGGCATGATCCTGTTCGTGTTTTTCCACGGGCTTCGAAGTTATGGCCGGCGCGCGCTTCTGGTTTTCACCGCGCTGGTCTTCCTGATTGCCTGGGGCTTCGAAATGCTGAGCATCATGACGGGCTTTCCGTTCGGGTCCTACACCTACACCGAGCGGATGCGTCCCTATATCGGACATGTCCCCGCGCTTGTTCTGCCGGTCTATTGGGTCATGGGATATGTGTGCTGGTCCATGGCGCAAATCCTGCTCGGCCTTGGTCCACGGAATAAACGGACAAATGTGATTTTCCTGCCACTTGTTGCCGCGGCGCTCATGGTGACCTGGGATCTGTCGATGGACCCGTTGCGCTCAACCCTGGAAATGCGCTGGGTCTGGGTCGACGGCGGCGCGCACTACGGCGTTCCTTTGAGCAATTTTTTTGGCTGGTTCCTGGTCACCTGGACCATGTTTCAGTCGTTTGCTCTCTTCTTGCGATCCCGCCATGCCGATCAGGTTGCGAAGAACCCATTGAAAAGTCCAATGACGGTCGGACAGTTCCGTGCCGTCGATACCGGGTTCTGGATCACCATTCCGCTCATGTATCTGACATTTGCGATCGAGCACATGTTGCGACCGTTTTCCGTGCACAATGCCGGGCACTTCGTGACGATCAACGGTGCCACAAGGACCGTTGCGGATTTCGTTGCCGAAATTGCCTTATTGACTGGAATGACCATGGTCCCGATTGCCGTTCTGGGGCTGTTGTTGGTGTTGCGAAGAATGGCTTCGCCGACGCCGATGTCTTCGAGCGACGGCCATAGTGTCTGATGGCCCTATGCTGTGGCGGGCTGACGCTGCTTCTTGTTGATAAGGACAATCCCGACGCTGACCATGATCAGACCGCCAATTACGGAAACTGACAAGGCCTCGCCAAGGATCAACCATCCGAAAAACACACCGAAGACCGGTGACAGGAATCCGAAGGATGCCATGTCTGATGCGGGATAAATCGACAGAATCCAGAACCAGCTCAAAAACCCGACACAAACAACCACGACGACCTGGAACGCGAACATACTCCAGATTGCCGGTGTCGGCTCCCTGAGCAAATCACCGAACAACGGCGCCAGGGTAAGCAAGACGACGCCCGACACCGATACCTGATAAAGCAATTGCATCACGGGCACGGATTTTGACAGGTTCGTCGTGCGCGCGAGCAAGGCGATCCCGGCCCAGAAC
>Ga0207422_1003212_pt1 | contig 17224 bp, 21 predicted proteins | sample MarCyaLeptolynsp_FD_187757 | JGI IMG/M metagenome (GOLD analysis project Ga0207422, IMG submission 187757) | Marine cyanobacterial communities from Panama - species 1 Leptolyngbya sp. (SPAdes) | ecosystem: Environmental > Aquatic > Marine > Unclassified | place: Panama: Panama City | collected...
CCTATAGGCGGCGCTCCACTGGTATCGGGACGTGGCGCAGTCTGGTAGCGCACTATACTGGGGGTGTAGGGGTCGCTGGTTCGAATCCAGTCGTCCCGACCAGTGGGTTCTTCGTCGAAAATTCGCCTCCGCCTCCTTTGCTTTCGTGAAATATACGATCAAGGGCGTGTCAGGAACTTGCGCAGGGCTGGGGTGTTTCAAGCGCTCAATGCAAATTAGATCGCTCATACTGGCGGGTGTCGCTTGGTGCGGCATGGTTTCGCCTTTGGCCGCTCAGGACAGCGCGCCAAGCGCCGACGCCAATGTCGAGAGCGATGCACGCCGCACATTTGAACCGGAAGAATTCGCCCGCTTTGCACCGCGCAGCGCGCTCGATATGGCCGAACAGATCCCCGGATTTTCAATCCGCGAAGGCGATGGCGATCGCGGCCTGGGCCAGGCCGACACCAATGTCCTGATCAACGGCCAACGAATTTCGGGCAAGTCGAACGGCCCGGTCGCCGCCTTGCAGCGGATCCCTGCCGATGAAGTTGTTAGGCTCGAAATCGTCGACGGAGCCAGCCTCGATATTGGCGGGCTCTCGGGTCAAGTGCTCAACGTCATCACCAGCAGCACCGGCGGCATTACCGGCCAGTTTCGCTATTCGGCCGAATGGCGCTCATTCGGCGTGCCGTTTCGCTGGGGTGATGGTCAGGTCTCGCTCGCCGGCGGAGGCGCCAAGACCGAATGGACGCTGAGCCTGGAAAACGATTCCGGTCGCCGCGGCGATGAAGGCATTGAGCGTGTGTTCGACAGCACCGGTATGGTGATCGACACCCGCGACGAGCAATCCAAATTCAATTCGGACAATGTCTCGCTGTCGGGCTCGTTCTCGCGCACCGCGGACAACGGCAATGTGCTCAATCTCAACGGTCAGGTCGCTGGCTTCATCTTTCGGCAGGGCGAACGCTCTGAACGCAGCGGAACCATCTCGCCCAGCGATCGCCTGCGACAATTTAATTCCCGAGAGGACGAATTCAATTTTGAGCTTGGCGGCGATTACAGCTTCGCCTTGGGCAATGGCAGCCAGCTCAAACTGATCGGCTATCATCGCTACGAAGACAGCCCGACCCAATCTTCTGTCCTGACCACATTCGCTGACGGCAGCCCGGATGAAGGTTCGGTGTTCACCCGCGATGCGGACGAAGCCGAGACCATTCTGCGATCGGAACTCAGTTTCGACGGATTGGGCGGCGATTGGCAGATCGCGCTCGAAGGCGTGCGAAACTTCCTCGAAATCGATTCCATGCTTGAGCAGCGCGACGCGGCCGGCGTGCTGCAGCCGGTCGAGTTTGAAGGTTCGAGCGCCAGGGTCGACGAAGATCGCGCCGAAGCGAGCCTTACCTACAGCCGGCCCTTGGCTGAGAACCTGCAATTCCAGGCCTCGCTGGGCGCGGAATATTCAGAGATCAGCCAAAGCGGCGCACTGGGACAGACGCGCGACTTTTGGCGTCCCAAAGGCTTCGCCTCATTCGATTGGCGCGCGAGTGACACGCTCACCATCGCCGGACGGGTTGAGCGTGTGGTTGGCCAGCTCAATTTCTTCGATTTCATCGCATCGACCAATCTCAACGAGGATCAGGTCAATGTGACCAATGCCGATCTCGTGCCGCCGCAAAGCTGGCTCTACGAGGTCGAAGCGAACAAGAGTTTCGGTGATCTTGGATCGATCAATCTGCGCGCCTTTTACGAGGATATCAGCGACATTGTTGACCAGATCCCGATCCCCGGCGGCGGTCAGGCTCCGGGCAATATTGCCAGCGCGACGCGCCATGGAATCTCCGGCGAAGTGACTGTGCTGTTTGATCCAATCGGGATCAAAGGCCTGCGCCTCGACGCCGAAGTCGAGTTCACCGACAGCGAAGTGCTCGATCCGCTGCTTGGCACAACTCGCCCGATCTCGGGTGACGACAAAATCGATCTCGAAGTCGAATTGCGGCAGGATTTCAGCGGAACTCCGTGGGCTATCGGTGGCTTCTTCCGCTTTGACGAACAACACCCCAATGTCCGGCTCGACGAAATTTCCCGCCGGATCGAAGGCCCGGGTTTTGCGCGGGTCTTCATCGAGCACAAGGATGTGCTCGGCATGACGGCACGCTTCCGCGTCGGCAATCTGCTCAATCGCGACAACATCGTCGATCGCACAATCTTCGTTGACCGGGTCGCCAATCAGGTCGACTTCCGCGAGCGCCGTGAACGCAAATTTGGCGTGATTTTCTCATTCGACGTCGAAGGCTCGTTCTGACGCTTGCCTCAGCAGGTCGCGGCGCTTACCGCTGCTCGCAGAGGAGACCGACATGACCGACCAGGCCAGCCTGCCCCGAATGCGTTCGTGGCTGTTTGCTCCGGGCGACAGCGAAAAGAAGATGAACAAGGCCGCAGACAGCGAAGCCGATATAGCGCTGTTTGATCTTGAGGATTCGGTCACGCCCGACAACAAGCCGGCAGCGCGCCAAATGGTCGCTGACATGATCGCGAGCCGCGCCGACAAGCATCGGCTGTGGGTTCGGGTCAATCCGCTTTCGAGCGGCTGGACTGAAGCTGACCTCGCCGCGATCATTCCAGCGGCGCCGGGCGGCATCTTCCTGCCCAAATCCGAAAGCGGCCACGATGTCGCGACGCTCGATGCCATGCTCAAAGATTTCGAGATCGAAGCAGGGCTGACGATCGGATCGACCAAGGTCGCTGCCTTGGTGACCGAGACGGCCGCCGCCATGTTCACCACCGGCACCTATGCCGGCGCGCCGCGACTTGTCGCCATGAGCTGGGGAGCGGAAGACCTTTCATCGGAGCTCGGTGCCCAAGAACAGCGCGGTCCCGACGGTGAATACAGCCATGTCTATGAAATGGCGCGCAGCCTGTGCCTGCTCGGCGCGGTCAAAGCAGGCGTCGTCCCGGTCGAAACCGTTCAGCCCGAATTTCGCGATCTCGACGCTCTGCGTGAGCGTGCCCTGCGCGTCCGTCGTCAGGGCTTTCGCGGTATGCTGGCGATCCATCCGGCTCAGGTTGAGCCGATCAACACCGCCTTCACGCCAAGCGCGGAGGAACTCGCTCATGCGCGAGCGGTGGTTAAGGCCTTTGCGGACAATCCCGGTGCCGGGACAGTCGCGCTTGATGGCAATATGCTCGACCGGCCCCACCTTGTTCTGGCTGAGCGCATCCTGGCGGAATCGGGCGAATAGCATCAGAATTCCCGTATAGGATTTTTCATTTTCCTACACGAACCTATTTGGTTACATAGTGTGCGACTCAACACCGGAGCGCAGCTATGGGCATTCTCGATTCTCTGATTGGACCGATCACTTCCATCATCGACAAGATCATTCCGGACAAGGAAGCACGGGCCAAGGCCAAGCTTGAACTGCTCAAGCTGGAAGGCACGCAGGAGATGGAGCTGATCGAGGCACGCCTGCAAGCGATCGTCGCTGAAGCCAATTCATCCGATCCATGGACCAGCCGCGCCCGCCCCAGCTTTCTCTACGTGATGTATGCGATGATCCTGTGGGCGCTGCCGATGGGCGTGCTCGCGGCGTTCAATCCAAACGCCGCCAGCGAGATTGCCAATGGCATGAATGCCTATCTCACCGGGCTGCCAGAGCCGCTCTACGCTTTGTTCGGGACCGGCTATCTCGGCTACACGGCCGCGCGGCAATGGGGCAAAGTCAAAGGTGTGGACCGGTAGGACCTAGTACACTGATGTCAGCAAGGCTTTGCCATCGACGAAGTTCTCAATGTTCTCCTGCGCCAGCTGAGCCTGCTTGAACAAGGTCTCGTAAGTCGAGCCACCCTGATGCGGCGTCAGGATAACGTTGGGCACATCGCCCCATCTCGCGCTGTTGGTAGGCTCCGGATCAAACACGTCGAGCCCTGCCCCTGCGAGACGTTCTTCCTTCAAGGCTGCGATCAGAGCCTCTTCATCAACAACGCTCCCGCGCGAGACATTGACCAAAACGCCGTCCGCGCCCAGCGCGTCAAGCACCGAAGCGTCGATCATCTTGTGGGTCGATGTGTCCGGACGGCAGCATACGATCAGCCCGCAGCTTTGCGCAGCAAGCTCCTGCAGTGAAGCCACATAGGGATAGGCGATCTCAGGCTTGGCCCGTGGCCCCCACCATTTCACTTCGATGCCAAACGGCGCCAACCGCGCGGCCGCTTCCTGACCGATTGAACCCATGCCAACAATGCCGACGGTCATCCCGCGGATCGAATGCCGGATCGGGCCAGCCTTGGCGGTCCATTGGTCTGACAGGATGTATTGCTGGCTTGCGGGAAAGCGCAGCAGCAGCGACGTCATCATGGTCACCGCGAGATCTGCCACATCGCCGGAATTGAGCCCCGGAGCATTGGTCACGGCGATCCCGCGCGATTTGCACTCATCCAGATCGACATTGCTGAAACCGGCCGAGATCGACGCAATCATGCGCAGATTGTGAAACCGATCCAGCGCCTGCTTGTCGAGCGATTCAATGCTCGCCGAGATGACGATTTCAGCCTCGTCGTCGCGCTCGATGAATTCCCAGCGACCGGGCTTGTTGGGAAACAGGCCCTGCATGCCGGGATGCATGGCAAGGATCTTGACGGTCTCTGACATCGAACAGCAGCCTAAATACTCAGATCGAGAAGGTTATAATCCTTGAGACCTTCCTTGGCCTCTGGCGTCCAGGAATAGTCGTCATCCGAGCCTTCGAACGGACGATAGCTGTAGGGCTGCTCATCAGGATATTTCTGCCGCCGAGCGTCGATCGCATAGCCAATTACCTTTGAGCGTTCCCTGATCACCTGACTGTCATAGGTCGCGACCGGGCAATGAATGCCGGCTCCTTCGATATCGAGCACCGAAGAACGCTTGTGAAAGCCGAAATTGATCGTCAGCCGCGGCTCAAAACCGCTATTCGCGAATGAGCCGTGCACCAATTGCCGGTTGCACATCACGACGTCGCCGGCCTCGCACACGATCGGCACCGCGTCTTTGAGCCGCTCGCTCCCGCTCTCCTCGACCATCTGCTTGATGTCGATCTTGCCAAGCTTGTGTGTGCCCGGAACCACCCAGACACCGTTTACAGGCGAGCTGCCATAGGCTTGCGCCATGAAATTGAAGCCGTGGATGTCTTCGTCGAAATCGGGATTGTCCCAATGCGTGTCGCCATCCTGGTGCCAGGATACCGCGGCGCCCAGACCAGGGTCCTTGATGAAGAGCACTTCAGTGAACGGGGCGAAGTCATCGCCATTTATGCATTCGGCGACCTTGAGCAGTTCAGGGTGGCCATATGTACGCATTGCCGCGTCCGAGAATTGCAGCGAACCCAGAAGGATAAACGGCGCAGCCTCAGGTGCCCCCTCGCCTGCATCGAGTTCCTGCAGCTTCACCTGATGCCGGCCATTGGCAATTTCGGTCCCGCCGAGCGGATCGCTCAAGGGTTTGCTCCAGGTCAGGCCCGGCGCCTTGCACCCGGCTCCGATCGCTGGACGACCATGCATGTCGACCTCTGATCCAGGATGCGTCGGAAAGCGGCCGCGCAAATCCTGCAGATCTTCTTCAATATCCGCGAGCTCCTGTGCGCCGATCACTCCTTCGAAAATATAGAAGCCATAGCGCGAATAGGCATCGATGATGCCTTGATCCAGCGAGCCATCGCCGTTGAACTTGATTGGCCCGCGATTGGGCAGATTGAGCGCTGCCTCAAGACCGTCATTCATATAAGTCCGCACGGCATCCGCCTCTGATCCATACCGCGCCGCGCATGCCTCAATCGAATCGGTGAAGTCGAATCGTGCCAATGCCACTCTCCATTATTTAAACTTTGTTAAAACTTTTAACGTCGTTTAATTCTTGAGTCAAGCGGCTCCACGAACTAAGGAATGCTCATGCCAAGTCAGGCCACACACACATCCCGGCTGACGCGCGAGGACAAGAAGGCACAGCGCCGCGAGCACATCCTTGCGCATGCTCGCGCCATGATCGCCGCTGAGGGGTTTGAAGCGCTCAAGATCCGCGATCTTGCCGCCAGGGCAGAGCTGACCGTCCCTACGATCTACAACCTGATCGGCGGGAAAGCCGATATCCTCGAGCAGATCATCGAAGCGCTGGTGAGCCGACTGCACGAAGTTCAGGACCGCGCTCAGTTCGACAATATCGAGATCGGCTTCGAACAGCAGATCGATCTTCTCGCAGACCTGTTTGCCGAGGACGAGGATTTCTATCGCTCGGCCTTCATCGCCGGTGACCGCAGCGGCCTGTTCGAGCAAAGCTCAGACAAGGGAATTTTCGCCCGTTCCTTGCAACAGCCGATCGAGGCTTGCGAGGCAGCCCAGCGTGCCGGACTGCTGCGCGGAACGATCTCAGCCAAGCAGCTCGGTCGTCAGGTCTATGACAGCTACCGGCTCGCTCGACAGGACTGGGTCAATGGCTATTTCGGGCTCGACGGTTTTCGGCAACAGGCGCTGACGGGGGTCTATCTGTGTCTCGCAGCCGACGCCTCGCCCGACTTTCGCGACCGATTGCTGTCGCGACTGGCGCAGCTCGCGCCTTAGAGGCCTAGAGCGCAGGCCCCGTCCCGGTCGCGCCTTCCCAGCATCCCTCTGGCAAGGAATCGCCCGCCACGCGGAAGTCCTCGCAGGTCATGAAATAGGCGTTGTTGGCGCCGATCGCATAGCTCGCGCCATTGACGATCAGGAAACAGGCGACCAGCCCGATCATATCGCGCTTGCTCTTGAGCGACACCGCATCGGGCACGACGATTGAGAGCAGGATATAGGCGATATAGGGGGTCGAACCGAACAGCAGGATCAGCTCAAGCAGATTGGCGATGAGCGAATCGTTCTCGATCCCCAACACCACCCAGAAGACGAAGATCGACGGGACCAGCAACAGGATCGCGCCCCACCAGCTGATGTGGCGTTCACCCGACTGGAACAGCCAGGAATAGCCGCCAGCGACCAGCGCTGCGAGCGATGCCGCCCACACGGTGAAGGCCTCGCGATAGAAGATTTCACCATAGGCACCCAGCGTGAAACTGATCGGCCAGGTAGCGATCGACAGCGCAATCGCGGCAGCGATGAAAAGGCCTGTCTCCGCCGATTTGTCGATCTTCATCTCTTCCCCCTTGCGATGACGCGGATTGCCATAATCAAAGCGAGCCTCACCTAAGCCAGGCCCAGCAATCCACTCACCTTGACCACCAATGCCTCAACATCCGCGCTTGCATCAAGCGGGATGCCCAGCTCGTTACCGACGGCGTTCGAAAACACCTCATACTCGTGCGCGAATTGGCGATCTTCAAACGCAGTCTCGTCAATCGCTCTGGCCGCACGTCGACGCTCTATGCGCTCAAGGTTCTCCTCGCGCGGCAGGGTGAGCAAGAGGCTCCTTACAGTCAGCGACGGGATCGCTTGCTGTAGCGTCGAGGCGAGCTGATCCATGTGGTCAGCGGACTCCCAGGCGTGGCTCACGAAAAAGCGGAAATATCCACTGGCCCAATGCTGGTTGAGCAAGAGCGACAGCGAAGTGTTGAGCACAGCATGTTCGTCGTTTGGTGGCGGATTGAGCGCGCACAATGCATCGCCGTCAATGAAGACCCCCTGATCCAGGCTTTCAGCCAAGGCCTCGCCGAGCGTCGACTTGCCGCAGCCAAGAGGCCCATTGATCAGAACCAGAACCGGATCGCTTGCGCTCATAGAGGTGACCTACGAAGCAAGTCGCAATTGAGCAATAAGTCTGCTGCCCCCAACCATGATCAAGCCGTCGAGATCATGCCTCCATCAAGCACGATGGTCTGGCCTGTCATCCATGACGAGGCTGGTGAGCACAGGAAGATCGCGGTGCCGGCAATGTCCTCCGGCTGGCCCATCCGGCCGCGCGGGATCTGCCCCAGAGCCGCCTTGGTCATGCCGTCATTCTCAACGATCTGCTTGGTCATATCGCTGGGGAACAGTCCAGGCGCGATCGCATTCACATTGATCCCGCTGCTCGCCAGATCGGTTGCAAGATGTTCGGTCAGATTGACCACGCCCGATTTGCTGGCGGTGTAGGCATAGGTGGGCATGCCCGAATTGCGGATGCCGTTGATCGACGCGATGTTGATCACGCGCGCAGGAGCCTCCACGCTGCCCGCCGCCTTGAGCAATGGCAGGAATTTCTGCGTCACGAAGAAGATCGACTTGATGTTGATATCCATGACCTTGTCCCAGCCCTTTTCGGGAAAGGTTTCGAGCGGGGCCGCCCAATTGGCGCCGGCATTGTTGATCAGGATGTCGATCTTGCTTTCGTGCTTGCTGACCTGTTCGACAAAGGCCTCGATCCCTTCCACACGCGACATGTCGCCCTGAACGGCGATGCACTCGCCATATTGCGACAGCTCCTGCGCTGCCGCTTCAAGCCGCTCTGCCTTGCGCGCCGTGATGTAGACCTTGGCCCCATTTTCCAGCAGCCCGCGCGCCATCATGGCACCGATCCCGCTCGATCCGCCGGAGACGACAGCGACTTTTCCGGCGACGTCAAAAAGGTTCTTCATGCTCATAATTGGCTCCGATTGCGTCAACCGACCATGCGTTTGAAGGCGGTGGTGTGGCGGTCGACAAAATGATGCTTCAGCGCGCCAAGAATATGAGCTCCCAGAACGATGTAAAGCACATAGGGCAGCAGGTACTTATGGAAGGTGCCCCAGATGATGTAGGCATCGCTCTTGCCCCATAGCGGCGCGATCTCCAAACCGAAGAAATAGGTCGGGAAGCCGTGATAGCTGGTCATCATATAGCCGGTGATCGGCATCGCCAGCAGCATGACATAGAGGATAATATGCACACGGTGCGCCCAGCGGCGCTCGGCCGGCTTGAGCGAGACGTCCAGCTCCGGCCGTTTTGATCGGCGGTTCCAGAACAGCCTCACCACCAGCAGCATCAGCACCAGCACACCGATCGATTTATGGATCACGTAATAGTAATTGCGGAACCACGCATCCTCCGGGATCATCGATGCGAACATGCCGATCGGGAACAGCGACAGAAACAGGATCGCCGTGGTCCAGTGCAGCATGCGTGAGGCAAAGCCATAGCGCGCCTCCTCATTCTCGAGCGGCAGGATAAGCTCCTGCTTGTCACCAAGCTGCTTGATCGCTGCCCTGGTCAACATCAGGCCTGCAATCGCGGCAACCCCGGCCTGGATCCACATCAGCGCAGGCTTGGCCGAATCCATCGGCGTCTGATTGGGTTTGGGATTCTCCAGCACGCCAGTTCCTAGAACGCCGACGAACCACGCCACCACGGCAAAGCAGCCTAGCGCTGCCAGCGCGCTACCAAAGACGCGCACCTTTGGTGCACGCGTGTTCATCAGCCAGGCAGTCAGAACCGATGCGATGACAATCGCGATCCCGATCCAGGCATCGATGTTCTCAGGAGCTCCGCTTTCGGTGAGCATAATCCCCTCCCCCTTCTGATTGGTTTTTTGCCGCGCGGTCAGTCGACCCGCGAGATCATGGTCTCACGTGGCTTGCGCACCTTCGCCATGGGCAGCAGCCAGTCGCCCTCTGGCTGGCGGTATCCCAGCGGCAGGAGAACAACCGAGCGCAGGCCGCGATCCTTGAGGCCAAGGATTGTGTCGACCGATTCCGGATCGAACCCTTCCATCGGTGTGCTGTCGACGCCCTGCTCCGCCGCCGCAATCAGTGCAAAGCCCAGCGCGATATAGGCTTGCCGCGCAGCATGGGCGTAGTTCACCTCAGCCTCACGCGGCACGTAAAGCGATTTGAGGTTCTCGTAATACTGCAGCAGTAGCGGAATCTCACCGCGCGCCGCGACATTCAGTTTGGTAACGGAATCGATCCGATCATCGGTGTAATTGTCCCACGCCGCGAACACCAAAAGATGCGAGCAATCGGTGATCGGTGATTGGTCATGGCCAACCTTGCGGATCTCCTCCCGGACATCCTGATTGGTCACCACGATCACCTCGAAGGGCTGGGTCCCGCTTGACGTTGGCGCGAGGCGGATGGCCTCCAGAATGGCGTCGAGCTTTTCTTGCGGAACCTCCTTGGCCGGGTCCATTTTCTTGGTGGCATAGCGCCAGTTCAGCAGCTCAATCAGTGATTTGTCGGACATGTGCGTTCCCTATTGTCGTATTCGGAGATGTTGGTATACATTTGTGACTAGATGCATATTCAGAACTGTTAAGGCCCGCAAGAAGGCACAGTTTTGAACCTTGGTTACACGCGAGGAACCATTATGGCCGACGCCTGCACAATACCCGACGAGACCTCACCAGCGGGCTCGGTCCAATGCCCCGAATGCAAGCGCATCAATGAAGTGCTGGCGCGCGTGGGCGATCGCTGGAGCGTGTTGGTGATCATCTCACTCGCCCGCTACGGCACGCTGCGTTTCAACGAGCTCAAGCGCAATCTGGGGATCTCCCAACGCATGCTGAGCCTGACCTTGCGCCAGCTGGTGCGCGACGGACTGATCGAACGCGAGCAATTCCCGACGATCCCTCCCAAGGTCGAATACAGCCTGACGGCAATGGGCACGTCGTTCCGCGAGCCTGTAATGGCGCTGGGCCAATGGGCGCTCGACAATCTCGACAACATTGATGATGCCCGCGCGCGGTTTGACGAGGTTGTCGAAGCCTGAGCGGCAGCCCGACTGACCCATCGGGCAGGGATGCGATTTCTCAATCGACGTGCATCCTGCTAAATTCGCGCATGCGATGATCGACCACATAACTCTTTACTATGTGCTGGCTCAGATTGCTGGAGTGTTCGTTGGCTTTGGCGCGCTGATTGCGGTGTCAGAGCAAAAGACGATGGATAAGGCCGAGAAAAACGCCCTCACGGGCTGCGTGATGATCGGGCTGTTTGTCATCATTGGAGCCTTCTTTCCGATCATGCTGATGTCCTTTGGCGTGGACTCTCCGCATGTATGGACAATATCGGCCGGGGTCATCCTGGTGCTCGACTGGATCACAATCTGGCCACAGCGAGACTCGCTCATGCTGCCAATCAGGGAACGTCGATATGGCGACGCGGCCTGGTTCTTCGGCTTGGAGGCCATGGTCGAACTGCCCTTGATCCTCATCCTGCTGCCAGTGCTGGATGACCATGCAATTGCGCTCTATTCGACCATGCTGATCGTCTCGCTGTTCCAAGGCGCGTCACTGCTGATGTGGCTGGTCCTCGATCTCAAACGCGAAAGTGACTGATCGAATTGACGACCTCGTTCCGGCGCTACGACGAGGCCTCTTGATCAGCCTCGCAGGCAGAAAGGGGGGCCGGATCATATCGAATATCAGTGCCGTCACCGGCCAACATAATGAAACCTGAAAGCTGGTTCTCATCATTTGGACCGTTGACTCTCCCCCATCGGCGGTAGCCAGAATTGGCTGCACTCTCAAAGAATGGCAAAAACCGCCCAGTCCCGCGCCGCTTGATCCAATATTCGTAGCCTTCCTCCGTTCGCCGGGCCGCGATCGGCTGTTCAGCAGCCAGAAGCATGCCGTACTTTCCGCGTTCGAGATGAAATCCGATTGTGGGGAAGCGCTCTTGCATGATCCGCATTCCGGCGTCGCTGAGCCTGATCGCCGGAGCCTTATCAGCGGCATAGCACCCATATGCGAGCGCCTTATCAGGGTTGGGCCTGCTCTCCTGAATCAGGGCATAAATCAAAATCGCCAGACCAACGACAAAGACTGGCGGAAGCACCTTCTCACTCAGTTCATCCAATATTTCTATGAAATCATTCACCCTGCGAATATCGCTTGGAAGCATGACTGAGGCAAGCAGCAGGCAAGCCAGCTCTTTATTAGGCCATCAGAAACGACTAATCGCGGCCCATGGCTGACGCATCCAACACCATTTTCGTCCTCAACGGGCCCAATCTCAACCTGCTCGGTTTGCGCGAGCCTGAGATCTATGGCTCGCAAACGCTCGACGATATTGCCGGCATGCTGGAGGATCGCGCTCGCGATCACGGTCTGACGATCGACATGCGCCAGACCAATTATGAGGGCATGCTGGTTGACTGGCTGCACGAAGCCCAGGCCGAAGGTGCCAAGGCCGTTTTGCTCAACGCCGCAGCTTACACCCACACCTCGATCGCGCTTCTCGACGCAATCAAGGCGATCACCACGCCGGTGGTCGAAGTGCACCTTTCTGACCCCAAAACGCGCGAATCCTTCCGCCATTTGTCCTATGTTGGCATGGCGGCAGCGGCGACGGTCGAAGGGCACGGCGCCGATAGCTATCTGATTGCATTGGATAAAATCGCTTCGGGCGAAATTTCAGCCTAGCGCCAGCGTAGATTCTCAGCGATTGCCACTTGCCAGCCGCAATTTGCGTGAATAGTCACACCTGCAACCAATTTGCGGTCGCAGAACAAACAAGGGGTCTTATGCCGACAAGCAAGACAAGTGGCGGACGCAAGTCCGGCATGAATGTCGATACCGATCTGGTGCGCGAGCTCGCCGAGCTGCTCAACGAGACCGGACTGACCGAAATCGAAGTTGAAGACGATGATCGCAAGATCCGCGTCGCCAGAGGTGCCGTCGCTGCGGCGCCCGCAGCTGCGCCTGTCGCCGCTGCTGCAGCTGCTCCAGCACCCGCCGCTGCTGCTCCGGCAGCCGCTGCTCCTGCTCCAGAAGCCGCACCGGCGGCTGAGCATGCCAATGCGCTTCGTTCTCCAATGGTCGGCACTGCCTATCTCGCCGCTGAGCCCGGCGCTGACAATTTCGTCAAGGTTGGCGACAGCGTCAAAGAAGGCGACACGCTGCTGATTGTTGAAGCGATGAAGGTGATGAACCCGATCGCAGCTGACAAGTCCGGCACCGTTCAAGCGATCTTGGTCGACAACGCCCAGCCGGTCGAATTTGACCAGCCGCTGGTCGTCATCGGCTGAGCCTGAGGCAGCTGGAATGGGTATCTCCCGCATCTTGATCGCCAATCGCGGCGAAATCGCGCTGCGCATCCATCGCGCGGCTCACGAAATGGGAATTGAAACGGTCGCGGTGCACTCCACCGCGGACGCTGACGCCATGCATGTGCGTCTGGCTGACCATGCCGTGTGCATCGGTCCGCCGGCTGCGACAGACAGCTATCTCAACGTCGCAGCGATCATCTCGGCTGCCGAAGTGGCGCAATGCGACGCGATCCACCCCGGCTATGGCTTCCTGTCTGAGAACGCCAAGTTCGCTGAGATCGTCGAAGCGCACGACATCGCTTGGATTGGTCCCAAGCCTGAACATATCCGCACGATGGGCGACAAGGTCGCAGCCAAGAAATCGGCCGGCGAGCTTGGCCTGCCGCTGGTTCCCGGCTCCGACGGTGCCGTTTCGGATCCCGAAGAAGGCCGCAAGATCGCGGCCGAGATTGGCTATCCCGTGATCATCAAGGCCGCATCCGGCGGCGGTGGGCGCGGGATGAAAGTCTGCGAAAGCGAAGACGAGCTTGAAAGCCTGATGCAACAGGCCGGGAGCGAGGCCAAAGCCGCTTTCGGCGACGCCACCGTCTATATCGAGAAATATCTCGGCAATCCGCGCCACATCGAATTCCAGGTGTTCGGCGACGGCAATGGCAATGCGATCCATCTCGGCGAACGCGACTGCTCGCTCCAGCGGCGCCACCAGAAAGTGCTGGAAGAAGCGCCCTCGCCCGTCATCGACAGCGAAGAGCGCGCGCGCATGGGCGAAGTCTGCTCGAAGGCGATGCGCGACATGGGTTATCGCGGCGCGGGCACGATCGAATTTCTGTGGGAAGACGGTAAGTTCTACTTCATCGAGATGAACACGCGCCTGCAGGTGGAACACCCAGTCACCGAAGCAATCACCGGTGTTGACCTGGTGCGCGAGCAGATCCGCATCGCGGCTGGCAAGCCGCTCTCGGTCGCGCAGGAAGATCTCGAATTCACCGGCCACGCGATCGAATGCCGGATCAACGCAGAGGATCCATTCAACTTTGCTCCCTCGCCGGGCAAGGTCACCGCGTATCACCCGGCTGGCGGCATGCATGTTCGCGTCGATAGCGGGCTCTATGCTGGCTATTCGATCCCGCCCTATTACGATAGCATGATCGCCAAGCTGATCGTTTATGGCCGCAACCGCGAAGGCTGCATCATGCGGCTGCGCCGGGCGCTTGAGGAAATGGTCGTCGAAGGCGTGAAGACCAACATTCCGCTGCACCAGGAATTGCTGCGCCAGAACGATGTGCTGAGCGGCGATTATTCGATCAAATGGCTCGAAACCTGGCTCGACGAGCGCGAGGAATGAGCGCAAGCCGTATCACTGGCTTCCTAGCAGCGCTGGCGGCGATCATGTTGCCGATCGCTGGTGCCGGTCAGGCGCAGGAGGTTGGTGAGGGCCAACAGAATCCCGATGTTTGGGAACCGATGAACCTGCGGGTCCAGGCGGTCCTTTCCGGCCCCTGGGTCATCACTCCTCGAAGCCAAGATCCCAACCTGCCCGCGATCGACCGTGCCTGTGCGCAAGATCTGACGCCATCCTTCAGCACCTTCGCCGATGAAGCGCGGCAGGTCGCGAGGGCCTATCCCGCAACAGCTCAAGCCAAGGGCGACCTTGTGTGGCTCTGGGGCAATCCGACAGTAAGCGTGATCAGTGGGGCACTGGCCTTTGAGGTCGACAAATACACGCAAATGGCGTTCCTCCAACGCGGCAACAGCTTTGGTGTGCGCATGGCACGCGCCAATGAGGTTTGGGACGAAACCAAAGGCACTTGGCGCAACGAAGCGCGCTCACAGGTCGATGTGCGATCAGCGCGTGTGCGCATCGCATCGCTTTCCGACGGCCGCATTTCGGCGTCGCTCGATTTCCCGCTTGATCCGAATGGCGAACGCATCCCGTTCGTCACTCAACACTTCACCCGCTGCGGGGATCTGCGGCAGGACCTTGCCAAAGTCCCATGAGGCAGTACGAGCCGAACGATTGGTCGCATGGCGAGATCGGCTAACTGATCCTTGCGCGAGCTAGGCGGCCTCTGCTCCGCCCGACAGGCTTGCAAAAATCCCATCGATGAGCGGGGCAACCAGACCAATCGGATCATGCTGTGATGATGGTTTCGCGATCGCAAGCTCGGTCATCAGCGCGTTGATCAGGCGAACCGCTAATCCGGTGTCCGATAACACTAAATCGCCACTTGCCGCCGCTTGATCGAGGATCTGGCTAAACAGTCTGAGGCTCAATTCGCTCTCGATTTCGATGACACGCTCAAGGCCCAAGGCTTGCGGGCCAAGATCGAGAACAATTCGCCGTGTGTCGCGCTGCCGCAATTCCTTGAGCCAGTTCTCGCACCCACGCTTGAGCCGCTCAATCGGACTGTGATCGCTCGCCACCGATTCAAGCGCTCGCCGGATCGCGCCGTGCGATTCGTCGCGATAGATCGCCTCTATGATCTCACTCTTGCTGCGAAAGTGGTGATAGAGTGCGCCCTTGCTCAATCCGGTCTGCGCCAGAATGGACGCCGTCGTGGTCGCCTCAAGCCCCTGATTGAGCAGCGATTCCCGCATCGTCTCCATCAGGAGCGCGCGTGTCGTCTCAGACCTTTGCTGCTGCGAAACCATGTCCAGACCTTTACACGCTCATTCGCTCTGAGTAAAACAAACCAACGGTCGGTTTATATTCTAATCGGAGAATTTCAATGCAGCCCTATGAAGAAAATCTCATCAAGATGATGTCGGTTTGGAACACGACCGATGAGGATGAGAAGCGTGCGCTGGTCGAAGCGGCGCTTGAGCACAATGTCCATTTCGCTGATCCCAACCACAATATCGTTGGGCGCGAGGCCTTCCTCGACATGGTCAACCAGGTCCAGGCGCAGATCCCCGGGGCGGCTTATGGCCGCAACAGCGAGGTAGACATGCAGAACAATTTCTGCCGCTATCATTGGAAGATCGACATCGGCGAGAATCGGCTGATGAACGGCTTCGACGTCACCGAAGTCAATGACGCCGGAAAGATCGTCAAAGTGCTGGGGTTTTTCGGCCCGCTCAAGCCAGAAAGCTAAGCGCGGATCATCGCCATCAGGTGCGTGATCATCACGCGCGACAGCTGTTCGGGCGGATCGAAATCATAGCGATCAAGATTGTCGGGCAAGACCAGACTGCCGTGCAGTGCCGCCCAAAAGACCTGCGCCATTTCTGGCGGATCAAAGGGCTTGAACACTCCACTGCCCTGCCCTTCCTCAAAGGCAGCGACCAGATTGCTGAAAAAGGTCTCTTGCTCGAGCTTCTGCAATTCCGGCTTGCTTGCCCCTTCAGGTCGCACGAACATGAAGGCGCGGCGAAAAAGTCGGCGGTTCTCTGTCGCGAAACCCGCGTAATTGCCAAGCAGGCTCTCCACTTTGGCGACCGGATCCGCCGCCGCATCAATATCGGCCTGCATGGTCTGGCGCAGTTCGGCGACTGGCTCCGCCCATAGCGATTGCGCAAGCTCGCTGCGATCCTTGTAATATTTGTAGAAGGTGCCGACCGATATCCCCGCCTCTTCAGCGACATCGCGAATAGTGATCGCGTCCCAGGCCTGGGTATCGCCCGGAGCGATCTCCAGTCGCAGACTCAACCGCACCACCGCTTCGCGGATCGTCGCGCGCATTTTTGCGCGCTTTTCAGGTGTGATCGAAGGTCTTGGCATGATCTGCGCCTACGAAGCCTATTGCACAGCGCAACGCAAGAAATGGTCTTCGAACACCGACCCGACCAGCATTTCTCCATCCAGCATCGCCGCGACGCTTGATCCGGACAGCGCAGAGCCATCATCCATGTAGATCGTCTCGACCGAGCCGGGCTGTGATTGCACATCGATCGCAATCACATGCGATGGCGACAAGGCCTCTGCATTGGCGGCATGATCGAGGAATGCGAAGATCTTGGGATGCGCGCCGGCCAGTAAGCGACCGTCCTCACCCCAGACGAGATTGTCGACGGCGGTGCCCGCTTCGATCTTCTCGGCGAAGGACCAGTCGCTGTTCGTTGCGCCGCGGGTGAAGCTCTTGACTGAACGTCCTAGAGCTTCGCCGACATAAAGCGTCTGGCCATCCTCACTGAGTTCAACGCCGTTCGCGCTTTTCAGCCCTTCCACTACGATCGATCCGCTCTCTCCATCATAATAGCTCACCGATGACCATGACATGCCGCCATACTCCTCGATCCGCGCCATGAAGGAGGATTGCGGGTAGCCGTGATCATTCGAAACGAAGAA
>Ga0207422_1003215_pt1 | contig 17172 bp, 11 predicted proteins | sample MarCyaLeptolynsp_FD_187757 | JGI IMG/M metagenome (GOLD analysis project Ga0207422, IMG submission 187757) | Marine cyanobacterial communities from Panama - species 1 Leptolyngbya sp. (SPAdes) | ecosystem: Environmental > Aquatic > Marine > Unclassified | place: Panama: Panama City | collected...
AATCGCGTAGCACTCCGTTTCCAGCTCGGTGTCGTACCAGCCGATGAAAATCTGAGCCCCGTCGCCGCCGTCCCACAACCGCGCGCGCAGCCGCTCGCCGCTCTCGAACAGCGGCAATCCATCGTCGCTGCCTCCACTCGTGTCGCCCGCGGTCTCATCGGCACTGTCGCTGTGCACGCTGCCGCCGCTTCCATCATCGGTGGAGTCACCCGTTTCGTTGGCGGTGGCGCCCTCCATTCCTCCGGAGCTTCCATCGTCCTGGTCCACACCCGCGGTCCCCACTCCGCAGGCTGCGAGGACCAAAACCGACGTCGAGAAACGGAGGCCGCCGGGCTTCATGTCGAGTACTACGTGCGGAGAGGTCACGGATTCTGGCGTCGTCGACGCAAACAACTCGAACCTACGCGCCTGCGTAGGGTCTTGCGTCGACGGCGCAAGACCGGAGAATCGACGCGCGCGGGATCACTGGGCTGGGGTCGAACGCCCCCCTGGACGTCGAATGCCGAACCGAGCCAACGGACGAATTTTGCTCCTCATCTGGGCCCTCCCGATGCTCCTCTCGGCGTGCGGATCCACGGCCTCGGGTGCAACGACCCAGGGGGTTCGAACGCCGCGGGCACGAACCCCGGCCGCCCGCATGTCCGAGCGCGTTCTCGAGGTCGTGGTGGGGTCCGAGCATAGCTGCGCCCGTTTGTCCTCCGGGCGGGTCCGCTGCTGGGGGGCCAATGCGAAGTCCGAGCTGGGCGATGGAACATCACGCGACCGCTATTGGCCCCGGGACGTGGTGGGAGTCGACGATGCGGTGGACCTGGACGCGCGCCGCAGGACCACCTGCGCCGTGCTGCGTTCGGGAGAAGTTGCGTGCTGGGGCGAACCACTGCGACGAACCAAGGCCAAGACGGACACGCCCGACCGATCACCTCGCGTCGTGCCTGGCATCGCCGATGCGATCGCGGTGAGTCTGGGTGACGGACACGGGTGCGCGCGGCTTCGCGGGGGTGGGGTCGCGTGCTGGGGTCATGGCGAGTTCGGCGAGCTCGGCGACGGCAAGGCGTCGGACTCGGGTACCGCGGTCGCGGTCGACATCGAGGACGCCACCGAGATATCCGCCGGCGACTACTTCACTTGTGCTCTGACGAAGGCCGGCGAGACCAAGTGCTGGGGACTATGGTCCTACGGCGCGCTCGGCCTCGAAGAGTCACAAGCCGACCGGTGCCACGAGGCCGAATGCGCCTCACGCCCCAAGACTGCGACGCACGTTCCTCCGCTCGTGTCGATCAGCGCCGGATCGAGCCACGTCTGCGGCGTCCGCAAAGACGATGGAGCGGTTGTCTGTTGGGGGATGGACTCACGATGCCAGACGGGGAGCACCATCGAGTACAGCCAAAGGACGAGGCCCGTCGCCGTCCCCGAGCTCACCGGCGCGAGGTTCATGGCCTCCCCGCAGTGTGCCGTCGACGACGGCGGGCTGACCTGCTGGGGGACCAACGAGTGGGCGCAGCGAGAGTATCGACGGGAGGACGAGTGCTCGCCGCACGTGCGATACGCGATCGACGACGTGACCTCCGCGTCGATCGGCCGCAGTCACAGCTGCGCATCGGTCGGCGACGAGTCCGTTCGCTGCTGGGGCGAAGGAATGGAGGGTCAGCTAGGCCATGGGTCGCGAGCGCACAGCGCCGAGCCCGTCGAGGTCGCCGGTCTGCGCGATCCGAATCGCCCCGACGTCGACGAGCTGGCGCGCTTGATGAGCGAGGTCAAGAAGGCCACGCTCAGCGGATTCGCACTGATGTGGGCGGATGCGACGGTCTACAGCGCGGCTCGTGCCGACGCGGCCGTGGGGGCGGTGAGCGAGAGCGGGGCACTCGACCGCTTCGGAGCACACACCGGCGTGGTCGAGATCGTTGCCGACCACGGCGAGTTCGTCGAGGTCTCGGGACTGACCGAGCGCAAGGCTCGATCGCACTGCGGCGGCTCTCCCGTCGCGGCGTTCGACCAGTATGACCTGACGTTCTTTCTTCGTCGCGAAGACCTCGCCCCCGTCCTCGCAACCGAGTACGCGGACAGTCACGACGACGGCAGCGCGATCGTGCTGGCGCCGGGCACCCCGGTGACCCCGAGCCCGAGCGGCGTGGGGGTCTACGTCGGTCGGTACTTCGTGCAGACCTACCTCGACTCCAGCGACGTGGCGCGTTCCTATCAACCCGCAGCGGTGGGCGAACGAACCGAAGCGTGGACCGGTCCCCGCCAGCCGGTGCACGGCTTGACCGAGACCAGCCTGCTCGGGCGCCAAACCAAGCTGGGCCGGCTGCCCGAGGAACTACTGCGTCGTTGGACGTTGGAAGACGACGACGGCCAACTGCGGATCGTCCTTGCCGATCGTTGCGTGCGAATCGAGATGCTCCTGGACCAAGAGCCCAAACCTGGCGGCATGGGAGGGCACGGAAGGGCGTTAGGCCGGTCGAAAACGATTCGAGTTTGGCGTATCCCATCGGGGACCGAGGCGTTCTGGCCCGACGGCAATCGGGCAGGCACCCTGCGCGAGGGTTTGCGGCGAACGAGCGAACCGACGACCGTTGGCGGCCGTCGGTGCTGGTCGGTGGGTCCCTCGGCCGAGCTGTGCCACGACCCGGCGACCATCACCGAAGCCGAAGAAGAGGATCGTGGCTGGTAGCGAGCGTCACTGCGTCCATGGGCCGTAGGGGCCCGTGCACCTACAGATACTGGCCTCGCGAAGACGGCCCCGGAATCGTCCTGCGCGGCGGTGTCCAACGATCGGGGAACCAAAGCAGGGCCTTTCCCCACGCGACAGACGGGATGATGGGACGGGGGACCAGTGGGGGCTGGCTCGTTCTCGTGTGCTTGGCGGCAGCGTGCGGCGGTGAAGAACCGTCGAGCGTGGCGACGGGCACCGAGTCGGGTCTGACGATGACCGCAACCGTGGGCGAGGACGACGACGCCGGCGGGACCGAAGGCGACGACGATGACGACGCCGACGGGACCGACGACGACTCGTGCGCCTTGCCGTGCGGGGACGAGTGCTGCAGCGACGGCGAGTCGTGCGACCAAGAGCTGCTGACTTGCGCTCCCATGGCAGACGCATGCACGGACGACAACGAGTGCGGCCAGGACAGCTACTGCGACGAGGGCGTCGGCTCCTGCACGCCGTGGCCTGACAATCAGTTCGACCCCGAGTGCGGCACCGAAGGCGAGCCCGCTCCCTTTCGGGTGGACCTGGACTGCGAGTGGACCGCACCACCTCCCGGAGACCCGGCTCCGGACGCGACGAGCGTGCACAGCATGCCGCTGGTCGTGGACTTCGGCATCGAAGGCGGTGGCCATCACAACCCGTCCATCGTGTTCACGTCGACCGGCGGTGGGCGCTCGGTCATCCGCGTCATCGACGGCTCCACGTGCGAGCACCAGTTCACGCTCGACGAATACGACGCCAACGATGCTTCGACGCTGGCGGTGGGCGACCTCGACGGCGACGCCGTCCCGGAGATCGTCGCGCATCTCGTCGACGGCGGCCTTGCGGCGTGGAGCTACGATTCGGTCGCTGACGATTTCGTCGAACTGTGGCGCAGCGTCGACACCACGCCGAGCGGGACACACTCGATCTCGCTTGCCGACCTCGACGAAGACGGCCCCCCTGAAATCGTCGTTGGCGCACTGGTCTACAGCGCGACCGGGGTCCTCCTGTCGTCCGCCGCCGGTCAAGGCGATGCAAGCTGCGGCGGCGGCTACCACAACCCCGGCGTACTCGCGGACGTCGATCTCGACGGACGGATCGAGATCGTACAGGGAGGTTCGATCTGGGCGTGGGACGACGTCGCCGGCGACCTCGCCCAGGAGCCCTACGTCACGACCTCCGGCGGTGCTGGCTTCACCGCGGTCGCGGACTTCGGCGACTTTCCCGGTGTGGAAGGCGATGCCCCAGGTCGCCCCGAAGTCGTGGTGATGAGCCCCGGCCAGCTCCGCATTCAGACGATCGCGGGCGCCGTCCTGTTCGCGCCGGGCGGCCTTCCCGGCGGCGGTGACGGGGGCAACATCACCATCGCCGACTTCGACGGTGACGATGCGCCCGAGATCGGCGTCGTCGGTCTCACCCAGTTTGTCGTCTACGACCCTGCCTGCGGCGACGCAGCCTGGGATGGCGTCTGCGCAACCGGCGGCACCAGTGGAGTTCTGTGGCAGCAGACGATCAACGAGAACTCGTGCGCGATCATGGGCTCGACGGTCTTCGACTTCGAAGGCGACGGGCCGGCCGAGGTCCTCTACGCCGACGAGTGCTACGTCCGCGTGATGCGAGGCACCGATGGCAAGACCATCTGGTCGCATCCTCGCTCGAGCGCGAGCTGGTACGAGGCCCCGATCGTCGCCGACGTGGACGGCGACTTCATCGCCGAGATGGTCGTACCACTCGCCGCGTACACGCTCGGCGATTGTCCGGGCACCGACCCGCTGTTCGAGGGCTTGTCGTGCACCGACGAACTGCCCTGCCCGGGAGGCATGGCGTGCGACATGGGACTGTGCAGATGCTCGACGGATGCAGAATGCGGTGACCCCGAGATGTCCTGCACCACCCCGCTGCCCGGTTCCCCCGGTATGGGCAACGTCTGCCGATCGACGTGGACGTCACGGGCGGGCATACGCGTCTACGCGGACGAGAACTGGGCGGGTTCGCGCCCAATCTGGAATCAGCACGCGTACTCGGTCACCCATGTGGACGACAACGGGACGATCCTTCCCGGGCCGATGATGGACCGCAACTGGGAGGTCCCGGGGCTCAACAACTTCCGTCAAAACGTTCAGTCGGGTCTGGCGCCGGTGCCCTCGCCCGACCTGACGGTCGAGGGCCTCCCCCCCGCGGACGGCTGCACTGCATCGAACCCGGTGCTGTCACTTCGCGCAGAGGTCTGCAATCGCGGGCCTCTTCCCGTCCCCGCGGGGGTCGTGGCGACGTTCTTCGACGGCGAAGGCGGACCGGAGCTGTGCCAGGCGACGACGACGTCCGTGCTCGGAGCTGGCATGTGCGAGGAAGTCAGCTGCGACTGGAACGACCCGCCGCTCAACGTCCCGCTCACGCTTCACGTCACGGTGGACGGCAGCGACGACGTGGTCGAGTGCCTCGAAGGCAACAACGACGGCTGGGTGGAAACCCAGTGTCCGCCTCCGCCTCAGGGCTGATTTCGAAAAAGGCGCGAACAAGACGAAATTCAACCAACCGATCCTCGGCCGGGCCCCACTGGTCTCGGGACGTAGTCCGAGGCCGGGATGGAGCATTGGAACAATCGCGTATTTTTGTTGACGATGACTGCGCTGCCGGTTGCGTGCAGCCACGATGTGACCGAGCAGTTCTTCGGCGAGGACTCGGGACGGGGTTCGACTACAACCGCTCCGGTGAACGAAACCACGACCGGCGGTTCCTCTGGATCGAGCGGCCCACAGGACAACGGCTCGACCTCGATGGACGTCACGGCGACGGGGAGCGGCACGGACGGAACATCCACGAGCGACGCCACCGGCGGTTCCTCGACCGGCGAGCCAGAGTCCAGCGGCGACTCGACCGGGGGCGACTCGGATGGTGGATCCAGCACGACCGCGGCCCCGACGCTGTGCGAAGCGTGGGGTCAGGCCATCGGAGCGTGTAGCGGCTACGGGGCGGCCTACCACGAGCAATACTGCGAGTACTACCTCGCGAGTCCGGTCTGCACCGCGGAGTTGCTCGAGACGTTCGAGTGCGAAGCCTATGACGCCGGCTTTTGTGGTGCGGGGTGCGAGAAAGCCAACGAGGCCCTCGCGGCGTGCAAGCTGCAGGTCGAGGCGGAGGAGCTGGGCTGCTACGACCTACCCGCGACCAATCCCACCGGGATGCTCGAAGCCGCCTGCCTGACGACCGCACAAAAGGCACTCGCCTGCGATCAGTCAGGCGCCTACGTCAACGGCTTCTCCCAGTACGCGGACTACGCTGACGGTCTGCAGCTCATGCAGTCCTTCTGCACTTCCGGCGCCTACTGGACGTTCGGGGTCGATCCGCTCAGTGCATGCGGCGGCGCATACGAAGACCTGCTCGCATGCATCCAACCGCTGAGCTGCAGCGAGTTCGACGAAGTCATGCTTGCGCTGCCGCTCGACGACCTCTGCGCCGAGGCGGCCGCGGCAGTCGAGTGTGCGTGCAACCTCGGCATCGGCTGACATTCGACGTCAAACCGCCGAGTCTGCCCCAACCGCGTGGGTGAGTGCCGCTACCCTTCGGGCGTCGCCGAACCGCCACAGCTCGACGGTGCCTGGGTCGACTGAACGCGGAAGGTGTTGTGGGTCTGCCACGACGGCGGACTCGCGACCGGAACGCCCCCATCCTCGCGCACGTGCGAGACGTGGTACGAGGTCTGGTTCCAGATTCTGCGGGCACCGACCCAGCCGTTGTTCGGGTCCTCGAACACGACGAGCTGGGGTTGGTCGTGCTCGCTTCCCGTGTAGTCCTCGAACCCGGTCTTGACGATGAGCTCGGCCGCCCCGTCGTTGTCGACGTCGGCCACGGCGACCGCGTCGTTCCCCCAGCCGTAGTAGTAGGGCTCCGGCGAAGCGTAGATGTGGTGGTCGAAGAGCAGCGCACCGTCGATGCCGAAGACGGCGACGCCGCCGAGCCCGGAGCGGACGATCTGCGACTGGCCGGTGCCCAGGAAGTCGAACGCCGTCACGGCGCCGTGGCCGTAGTACCACTCCTGGTCCATGACGTATTCAGGCGCATCGGGATGCTCGAACTGAGCGACCTCGGTCAGCTCCCCGCCCTCGAAGTCGACGATGGACACACCCAAGCGTCCGCTGGCCACGACGGCTTCCACGTCGCCGTCGCCGTCGGCATCCGCAACCGCGATTCCGCCGTTGCGGCTGCCGTACTCCCATCCCCAGTCGGCATACCAGTAGTCGTCGTCGGTAACGACCACGCTCGCCATGACCTCGCCGCTCGCCGACACGACGTGAACGGTGTGCTCGCCGTACTCCAGCGCATCGTGGTGGTAGCCGCGGTTGTCGACCAGCAGCTCGGGCGTCCCGTTTTCGTCGAGGTCAGCGACCGCGATGTCCCATCCCCACTCGTAGGGGTCGTTGACGCCGAGGTTCGGCAGCTCGAAGCGCAGCGTTCCGTCGTTGTCGTAGACCCGTCGGCCCCAGATGATCTCGAGTGCCCCATCCGCATCGAGGTCGACGGTGACCGGATCGCCCCCGTGGTACCAGTAGTCCGCGTGCTCGGGCAGCTCCCAAAGGAACGTACCTTCGTGGCTGAACGCTCGATGACCGACGAGCAGAGTGGGTGACCCATTGCCGTCGATGTCCGCCGACGAGATGCCCATCCCCCAGTAGTAGTACGTGTCGTCGACTTCACTCGACCACAGCACCGTGCCGTCGCCTCGGATCGCCTCCACGGTCATGAACTGCTCGGAGGTGTCCTGCTCGTTCGCAATCTGGGTGTGATGGGCCCAGACGAGCTCCGCGGCTCCGTCGCCATCGACGTCGGTGGCCGCCACCGACGGATAGTAGTGATAGGTCCCCCCGGTCTCGTCGGCGTCGTTGAGCTTGGTGTGCTCGAGTTGCACCTCTCCGGTCGCGCCGTCCACTACGAAGAGCGCAACCCCGTTGTCGGCGCCCGACCGGTAGCACGTGAAGGCGACGTCCGGAACGTCGCACTGATCGATGACCCCGTCGTCGTTGTCGTCGGTCAGATTGGCGACGACCAGCTCACTGCCCGCGCCCTCCTGGTAGCTCACACAATCGATCAGGTCGAGCTCCCACTGCACCTGTGGCGCGAACTCGGTTGCGAGCTCGGCCTCCTCCTCCACGCACGGCCCGGGCGCATCGAGCTCGTCCGCCGGCACCTCGCACACAGCGGCCGGATCGACCGGATCGACCGGGCCACCCGAGTCGCCGTCGTCGTCGGGAAACCCTCCCGAGCCGCCGTCACCGTCGTCGCCATCGTCGCCGTCGTCCTCCGAATCCGAACCGTCCGTGTCCAACCCAGCCGGAGCCGTATCGGTCACGCCCCCGCTGACGACCGACTCATCTCCCGGCCCGACGTTGCATCCTGTAAGCAGCGCAAGGCCGCATGCCATTGTGATCTTGCTCGTTGCATCCATCCCGACTGTCCCCCGGCGAGGATCCCCATCCGCGCCGGGGGCTCTGACGCCGACATCGGGGCTGTCTTCCGACCTCGGGAGCGAAATGGTTCGAATGAACCAGTTTCGGAAGTGGACTACTGCGATCGCAGTAGTCGTCATCAGTCGGGGCGATCAGCCGCAGACGGACGCTTGGTCGTCGCAGCAGTCTCCGTACTGGACGCAGTCGGAGTCACAGAAACACACACCATCGGGCGAGCCGCCGGGATTGCAGTGCCCCGCACACGAGGGTCCGGTCGGCGGCTTGGGCTCCGGGACCGGCACGTCGCTGCCGGGAATGGGTGCGTTGCAGACCATCTCGAAGTCCGAGCAACAGTCATCGCTGCTCTCACACAGGTCGTCGCACTGGCATGTGGCGTTAATGTCGTAGTTGCCACAGCGATCGATGCACGAAGCCGTAGGCTCGGAGGATCCGCCGTCGCCTGGCGCTGGTTCGTCGCCCGGCTCGTCGGGCTCGGTCGGATTGCCATCGGGCGCGTCATCGGGCGCATCACCATCGCAGACGGGCGCGTAGTCTTCGCAGCAGTCGTCCCAGACCTTGCAGGTCTGATGGCACGAGCACTGGCGACCATCCCCCACGTCGACCATGTCGGGCTGCTCGCAGCGGTTCTGGCAGGAGCCCGGAAACACGTCGAGCTCTTCCTTTGGAGCGTCCGCGTACAGCTGATTGACCGCCGCGGCATCTCCCTTCGAGATCTCGATGTTCGCACCGACACGCGAGCCGTCCTTCTTGAGCATCGTGGGACGGTCTTGCGCGACCGAGAAGACCTCCGAGTCGTAGTGCATCACCGAGTCGAAGTCGTACGGACCAAGGTCGACGCCGTTGGGGACCCGCTGGTCGTAGCGGTCGAACGCCACGCTCATGCCGTCGCGAATGTTGTCCCACTGGATCGTGATGTACTGATCGCGATCGCTGCGGGCGTGCTCGTGCAGCAGACCGATCGCGTGCCCGAGCTCGTGCATCCACACCGACTCGCCGACGCAAAACGGACCCATCTTCAACTTGTAGGAAGCTCCGGGACCCGGGTAACCCCACCCCGAGCTGCAGCCGTCGGCCTTGTTGGTGACCTTCACGTGCGCCACCGTGATCGCATCCTGCTCGGTGATCTCGACAAAGCGAATGACACTCACCGCTTCCCATTTCGCCATCGCGTTGAGCATCACCTCGCGCTGGATGGGGTCGATTCCCGTGTCCAACCACCGGACTTGGGCCGCCGGCCACAGCTTTCCCGTCACCGCCGCCGCTCGAAAGCCACCCCCGAGCAGGTCCGCGTCTCCGAGCACGATGTCGCCGCCATAGAGCGCCGTGCCCTCGGCGTCCTCGAACAGGATCGTCACGTCGCCCTGGTCGGGCACCTCGATCGTGGCGCGACGAGCCGAGTCGTTGTCACCGAGGATGATGTCGTCGTCGGCCAGTCCCAGTGGACCGAGCCGACGACCCTGATCCTCGTCGCAGGCCGAGAGCGCGAGTGCCCCAACGACACCGACGACATGGAGCGCAGACAGCTTCGTCACAGCAGTGGACAACGCCCGACCCCGAGGCGCTATTCAGGCCCTGACCGCACGTGCGGGGACGAATTCAGGATTTTGATCGAACCGGGAACCTTTGCGGCCGTCGGCCTACTTCACTGGTTCGAGGCCCCGCGCCCCGTGTTCTGTGGGGCGGCAATTTGTAAGCGTGGATTCCTCTGACCGCGCGGTCAGAACGTCGCCAACATCGCGACGCGGTACTCGGTTCCGAAGGTCTGGCCACCGACGTTGTACTGGTCCCAGCCCGACAGGCGCAGGCAACCGTCGCGAAGCTCGCCCTCGATCGAGATGTGATCGGTGCCGACGTAGTTGCGTGGGTTGCAGGTCACGATGCCGCCGTCGATGGCACAGTCAGCCACCGTGGTGGATCCGCCGTGCACGCTCCCCAGCATGCGCAGCCGGACCCCATTGCCGGCGACGCGCAGCTCGGCATCACCGCCCCACTGCACCCCGGCAATCGAGGAGCCCATCGCGTTCCACTCGGTGCAACCGGTCGTTTCGTTGCAATGCCGGCTCTGCCAGGCCACTTCGGACTCGCCCAACGTCGCTTCCGTGGCTCCGGGCTCGAACAGCGCGATGACTCCAGCGTGGTCGAGCAGCGGGCCCTGGCAGCTGTCGGGGTTGTGTGGATCGTCGATGGGCAACGGCTCGGGTTCGGGCTCGGGCTCGGGCGCCTCGAAGCGCGTCAGCATCGCAACGCGGTACTCGTTGGCGACCGTGCCCGTCGTGGGGTAACGACGCGTGCCGGTGACCCGTGCGCAGCCCTGGTTCATCTCGCCGGCGATCTGGATGTGATCGGTGCCGAGGTAATTCTCCGAGTCGCAGTGCACGTCACCATCGGCGACGTGACACCGGGCGACGGTGGCCGCTCCGTTGTGCGTATTGCCGAGAAAGTCGAGTCGAAAGCCCTGCGTGCCGGGAATGCGCAGCTGAGTGGTGCCGGCGTAGTTCACTCCCGCAAACCAGGGACTGAGGTCTTCCCATGCGGTACAGCCGGTGACCTCGTTGCAGCTGCGCTGCTGCCACTGCACGATCGTGTCGCCGAGAACACGCTCGGTCTGCCCGGTCTCGAACAGGTCCGCCACCTCGCCATCGCTGAGGCCGGGCCCGGGGCAGCTCGCGGGGTCCCACGGGTCGTCGGTGAGGGGCTCGGGCTCAGGCTCGGGCTCGGGCTCAGGCTCAGGCTCGGGCTCGGGCTCGCAGTCCGGGTCGACCACGTCACAGCCACAGTCGCAGCCGTCCTGGGTTCCGATCCAAGCATCCGGGCAGACGATGTCCCAGTCCGACCAGTCGTAGTCGCACACGAGACCGTCAGCTTTTCCGACCGGGTCGAGGCGCGTGTCCTCGTTCTTGAGATCGGCGACATCTTCGACGATCGCCTCGTCGCAGGCTGCGACGCCGAGCGTCAAGGTAGCCAAGGTCAGTACAAGCAGACGGCGGGTCATGGGCGCCCACCGAGCAACTCGCATGCCATCGACCCGCAAACCGGGTATCGCAGACTTGCCCCGGGGCTGCTTCGCAGATCGGGAAATCGGGACGTCCCTCCCCTTCCCAGATCGGGAAACTGGAGCCGGGCTATCCTGCGCTCGATGGCGACCGCGATGACCAAGCGCCTCGGACTCGTGGCCGCAGTGGGGGCAGTCGCTGGGGCCGCCTGGTGGGTATTGCGTCCTCCCGACGGTTTTCTCACCGGCATGATGCCGATCAGCGAGACGCGGGCGGTGTTCACGATGCGCCACAACCCCAAAGACGGGGACGCGCGCGCCTGGATCGGGGTGATGGACGTCGACGGCGGTGTCGTGTGGTCCGAGGAGCTCCCGGCGGTGACCTATTCGGTGTACGCGCGCCATGGCCTCACCGCGACGGACGACCTGATCACCGTGAAGGTGAGCGACTCCGAGACGTACGGCCAGATTCTGGGCTTCGACCCCGAGACGGGGAAGAGTCGCTGGACCAGCCCCCGCATCGAGTTCGCCCAGCAGGACTCTTCGTTCAACCTTCCGATCGTCTTCGGTGATCGGCCCTATGCGGACGGTACTCAGCTGCTGCACGCCGACTCCGACGGAAGCTCGTCCGAGCTGGTCGCCCGCAACGCGACCGACGGGAGCACCCAGTGGACGCTCGACGTGCCCGACGGAATGCGAGAGCTCAAGATCTCGCCGACGGCAATCGCGTACCGGACCGACGCTCGGTGGAACTTTGTGCGGCGCGACACTGGCGAGATCGCGAAGACCATCGACGCCTACGCGGCCGGATGCTCGACCGACGAGCGCTTCGTGACGTGGCATCGCGACAAGCTCATCAGCGTGGCGTGGAGCGACCCGTCGATGCCGACCGCCGAGCACGCCCTGCCCTCCGAAGGGATCCCCTTGTTCTGCGGCTTGGCGGGCGACACTCCGGTGTTCACCGTGGCCAAGCCATGGGGCGACGTGACCGAGCGTCGATTCGACCTGGTTGCGGTCGACCCGAAAACGGCGACGGTGGATTGGCGACTCAGCCTCGGGGCGTGGGAGCCTTCCATGATCGCCAACTCGCGCGACAACGACACCGACGGCGCGCACCCCCTCCGAGGCACGCTGACCGACTTCATCCCCATCCTGCTCGACACTCACGGCAGCGACGAGGTCAAGCTCGTGGTCGTAGACCTCGCCCAGCGCAAGGTCGCCTGGGAGGGCACGCCGTACCCCGAGCTACTGCACTTCGAAATCTTCCGCGGAACCGGCGATCAGTACTTTCTGAGCAACCGGTCCAAGCTCGCCGCGCTCGACGGCTCGACGGGGCGAATCACCGCCGCGATCGAGCTCGGCCACGAATCGCCTCGGGCCTTTCACGCAGCTCACGGCAAGCTGTGGCTGTACTCCATGGGGTGGCAGCGCATGAACGAGCTGCCCTGGGCCGTGCTCGACGGCACGACGCTGGAGGTTCAGGGGTCGGGCCATGCCGAGTTCTCCCCCAAGGTCGTCACCGACGACTTCGCGGGTTGGCTCGGCGCGCCCGGCTGATGCACTCGCGCAGCTCCTCGGGGCGATAGGGCTTGGGCAAGAACTGCACGCCCGGAAGCTCGAGCAGGTGCCCCGCACGCTCGGCCGGGTATCCACTCGACAGCACAATCGGGATCGAGGGATCGACGTTCCGTAGCTCCTCGAGAACCGTACCGCCGGACCACCCCGGCATCGTCAGGTCCAACAGAACGAGATCGAACGTCTGGGGCTGCTGAGAGAAGCGCTCGATCGCTTCGCGCCCATCGCCGACATCCACGACGGCATGACCGTCCTGTTCGAGGAAGCGCCTCAAGAACGAGCGGACGTAGTTGTCGTCGTCGACGACGAGAACCGTGGCTGACGCGGTGCCGCGCGATTGTCCCGCGGTCGAGTCCTCCGCGGGCTCGACGTCGGCCGCAATGGGAAAGAGGACCCGCACGCATGTCCCCTGCCCCTCCTCGGACCGAACGAAGATCGCACCGTCGTGACCACGCACGATGCCGAGAACAGCGGCCATACCGAGGCCGCGGCCCGTGAACTTGGTCGTGAAGAACGGATCGAACATCCGATCGCGAACCTCAGGCGACATCCCGGCACCGTCGTCTTCGACTTCGACAAAGACGTAGTCGCCGGCCGCTGCCTCGGACTGCACCCGCGAGCGTGCGAGGTCTTCGGCGGTACAGTAGGCGCGCCCCGTCGTGATGCGCACCGTCCCGGGGCGGTCCTCCAGCGCCTCGGTGGCGTTGGTCACCAGGTTCATCGTGATCTGCCGAAGCTGCGTGGCGTCGGCGCGGACCGGCGGCAGATCGCCCATCAGGTCGTAATGCACTCGTTGGGTTCCCCCCGGCGTCTTCAACAACGCCGTGATCCCCCTGACGAGCTCCGACATGTTCAGCGACTCGCGGTGCGCCGCTTCCTGCCCGGTGTACGTCAGCAGCTGACGACAGAGCTCGGCGGCCCGCATGGCGGCTTCGCGAATGTGGACGAGAGCCTCCGCCGCGCTCGACTCGGGGGGCGTGGACGACAGCACGAGCTCGGCGTTTCCGAGCACGCCGACGAGCAGATTGTTGAAGTCGTGGGCGACGCCGCCGGCCAGGACTCCGAGGCTCTCCAGCTTCTGCGCCCTCAGCATCTGGACCTCCAGCGCCCGGCGCTCCTCATCGGCCGCTCGCCACGCAGTGACGTCCCGCGCGGCCCAGAGCACCTTCGTGCGTCCCTCGGGCACAACCCGGGCCGAGAACCAGACGAGCCGCCCGTCGACCTCGAGGCTGTACTCGTATTCCTGCATCTCGCCCGAATCCAGCGTCGCGTCGATGACCCGCTGCACGTCTGCCGCGGCCTCCGTCGGGAGTAGCTCGTGGATGGTCTTGCCCATCAGCTGGTCGGGCGGGAGCACCAGCCGATCGCCTCCCGTGAGCACGGCCAAGTAGCGGCCCTCGTCGCTCAGACGCAGCAGCACATCCGTCGTGTTCTCGAGAATGTCGCGGTGCTCCCGTTCCCGCTGCGTCAAGACTGCCTCGAGCGCCGCGTCTCCACTCGGGCGCACGCAGAGCATCACCCCCGCGACCCCCTCCGAGGCGTCCTGCAGGGGCACCGTGTCGACGACCATCGCGCGGCTCGTTCCGTCCGCACCCACGAGCCGAACGACCGAGTTCTGCGTCGCGAGGCCGGACTCGAGCGCCTGCTCCAGGGCCTCGCTCGCCAGCGGCGGCAGGCGATCTGCGAGCCGCTCGTCGATCAACGCATCGCAGGCGGCGCCGAGAAAGGTTGCCAGCCGTCGATTCGCCCGTGCAATCCGGCCGTCGCGACCGACGACGACCACCATCCCTGGCATCGCGTCCAGAAGCTGCTGGTCCTCGAAGCCCTCTGAGAGCACCGCGGCGCAGTATAGCCTTCACTCAGGGCCCCGGCGCCACACCGAGCTTCGGCCATGAGAATGCGACGTCCGCAAACAATGCGTCGACCAGCGCCTGGATTTCCCCCTCGTCCAGCATCGCGGCCCCAGCTCACCCGAGAAACTTCTTGGTCAGGCGCACGATCGTGTTGCGGGTGCGCACGGTCGTCGGGCCCACTGCCTTCTCGATCGCCTTCCAATCGAGCTCGGACTGACTCAGGCCTCCCGAGGGCCACCAGTGCAGCTCGGTGCCGGCGATCGCCAGCCAGTCGTCGTCGGATTGGAGCGCGAGCGCTGCCTCGACCGCCTTCGGCGAGGGCTTCCGGGTGAGAAATGCGATCTGAGGTTTGCCACCGTTGTCCGCATCTCGTTCGGCGAACGGCTGCGACTCCGCCAGCGCACGCACGGATTTGGCCGTTCGCAGGAACGTGGGCACGGGGTAGCCGAGCTCCTCCTCGAGGCCCTTCTCCAGCCGTTTGGCCAACGCCGCTGCGCTGCCCGAGCCGTCGAACACCACGTTGCCGCTCGCGAGAAACGCCGAGACCTCGGTCATGCCGATCGCCTCGAAAGCGCCGCACAGCTCCGGATTGCCCAGCCTTCGCCCGCCGAGGTTCATCCCGCGAAGAAATGCAACGAACTTTGCCACGTCTGCCCTACCAGGTCGCCACCGGACGCTTGATCACGGTGAGGTTGTCGATCGACTCCTCCGCGAGGGAGACCGAGATCCCGTTTTCCCACAGCTCCACGCCCATCGTCGCGGTGCCGCCAACCTCGCGATAGTCGGTCATGCGCGCTTCGTACGTCTGCTGCTGCTGCCGGTCCACCCGCCAGTCCGTGACCAACACGTCGTAGTGCCGACTTCCACGTTTGACCTTCCACGACTTGCCGAACACCTCGAGTTCTTTGGGCGGCTTCTTGCCGTCGTAGCTCATCTTGTCGAACACGGGCAGCGTATCGAGCTCGGTCTGCGGCACTTTCTTGTAGAGCGTCCAGGTCCACCGCGCTTCCTCGTCCTCGGCATAGACCAACCAGTAGCGGGCATTGCCCTCGAGCTCGACGATCTCGAACTCCGACCACTCGTCGTCCTCGTCTTCGGCGTCGCGGATGGTTGCAGCCGCCTTGACCGAGAAGGTGACCGGTCCGTGATCGGACTTGCGCTCGAGCTGGATGTCATCGCCCGGGGAGATCTGGTTGGGCCTCGGGTCGAAGATGGCCTCGTCCTTGTCGGCCGCTTCGGCGCGCCCTGGCGGCAGCGGTCGGTGGCTCGGCGCGGCGATCGCCCGACGCTGCCGGCCGTAGAGAAACCACCCAGCCACGCCTGCACCAGCCAGTGCAGCAAGCACGATGATCGTCAGACTCACGGGCGCCAGAGGATAGCGTGGACCGCCGCGAGACTCACTGCGGCACGGCGATGCCCTTGGCCTCGAGCTGCGCTACGAGCCAGGGCTCGCGCTGGGCCGAGCGTTCGACGGCCTTGCCCGCCAAGGCGGCGGCACGCTGCGGATCCTCCTCGAGGACTGCAAGCGCAGCGTAGCTGACCGACTGGGCCCGCTTGGGAACGCCATCGGGGCCGCCGGACTCGTCCAGCACCTGCCGCGCGCGCGCTCGATCTCCCTCGTACGCCAGGTTGTAGGCGATGAACGCTCGAGCCCGCGCCGCTTCTTCGGCGTCGTTCCCCGCGAGCGCCCCCGCCAGTACGACCTCCCAGTGCGACAACGCCTGCTCCGCGTTGCCGGCCGCCGTGTGCATGAGCCCAAGGTTGCCGCGGGTCAGCCGGAGGTCGGGATGATCAGCGGGGAGTCCATCGAGCTTGATTGCGAGCGAGCGCTCGAGCGCAACAATCGCCTCGTCGACCTTGCTCTGAAACCACAGCGCGCCCGCGAGGTTGTTGAGAGCCAGCGAGACCCGCTGACTCTTTTCGCCGTAGGCTTCGATCATCTGCTTCACGGCGTCCTGGTAGAGAACCTCTGCTTCCTTTGCTTGCCCCAGACGCAACAGCACGGATGCGAGTCGCTCTCGGGCCTCGACGGTCAGAGGATGGTCGAAGCCGTAGGCGTTCTCGCGGATCGCCACCGCCTTGCGCGTGAGCTCGAGTGCTCGGTCGGGTTGCTTGACGTTGATGAACGACCCGAGGTTGAGCGAGCTCGACGCAACGAGCGGATGCTCCGCCCCAAAGCGCTCGGTGTACGCGGCGACGATCTCCTCTTGAATCGCGATGCCGCGGTCTCTCTCACCGAGCGCCGTCAAGCTCGTCGCCAGGTTGCCCTGGGTGTTGATCGCGGCCACGCTGTGCTCCCGACCGCGCTGCCGAAAGCCCTCGAGCGCGCGCTCGTAGGCCGCCGCCGCTTTCGCGTACTGCCCGAGCCCGTGCCGCGCGAGCCCTTCCCGTGCGTCGAGGCCCGGCTCGAGATCCGTTCGTCCCGCCCGACGAGCGTCAGCCCGAACGATGTCGAGGATCTCCAGCGCGGCCTCGTGGCGGTCCTTCTGTTGCGCGATGTCGTAGCGCTGCAGCAACGCCTCGAATAGTGGGCCGTCCGCGTCGAGCTCTCGAGCGAGGACGAGCGCCTCGTGGGCCAGCGGCTCGGCGATCTCGAGT
>Ga0207422_1003216_pt1 | contig 17136 bp, 13 predicted proteins | sample MarCyaLeptolynsp_FD_187757 | JGI IMG/M metagenome (GOLD analysis project Ga0207422, IMG submission 187757) | Marine cyanobacterial communities from Panama - species 1 Leptolyngbya sp. (SPAdes) | ecosystem: Environmental > Aquatic > Marine > Unclassified | place: Panama: Panama City | collected...
CGCGGGTGCGGAATGAGCGTCGTTTGGGGTTTGCTGTTACGGAACCGGCAGACACTCGATGATTTCGATTGATTAGTCCAGTGAATGTTTCTAATGAGACTTATCAATATTGTTGATTGGTGTTCCAAATGTCTTCCAGCCTCGATCTCGATCAGTTGCGAACCTTCGTTGCCATTGCCGAATCCGGCAGCTTCACGCGCGCCGCCGGCATCGTGCACAAGACCCAGTCCGCCGTGTCCATGCAGATGCGACGGCTGGAGGAACGGCTTGGCCGGACGATCTTCGTGCGCGACGGCCGCAATTCGAAATTGTCGGAAGATGGCGAGCGGCTCCTGGATTATGCCCGCCGCATGGTGCGGCTGAACGATGAGACATTAACCGCGTTCGATGACAAGAAGCTGACAGGACAGGTTCGTCTCGGCATGCCGGACGATTATGCTGATCGCTTCCTGCCGGAAATCCTGGCGCGGTTCGCGCGTTCCAATCCGCAGGTCGAGGTGACTGTTGTGTGCGCGCCGACGCCGAATCTGGTCGAATGTTTGCGCGATCATGAACTGGACATTTCAATCATCACCCATGTCGACAAGCCCGAGCATTACACGGCCGAAGTCGTGCGTCGCGAACCGTTATTGTGGGTGTCTTCGGCCCGCCACGGGACGCATGCGGAAATACCATTGCCTTTGGCGCTGGGGCGGCCGACCTGCGACTGGCGGGCAGCGGCGTTGACCGCTCTTGACGGCGCGGACGTCGATTACAGGATTCTGTATGCGAGCTGGAATTCCGCCGCGGTCGGCGCGACGGTGCTTGCCGGTCTTGCGGTTTCCATCCTGCCGGAATCGGCATTGCGCCCGGGCATGCGGATTCTGGGCGAGCGCGACGGGTTTCCGCCGCTGCCCGATTGTGAGATCGCGATCATGCGGTCCTGGCATCATGCCTCGCCGCTTGTTGACGCGCTGGAGGCGCACATCTCCTCGTCGCTGGACAATCTGTCGATGCCGCTGGCGGCGGAGTAGAGACCTGCGTCGGCCCTGGAAGCCGTTCAGGTTTATTCGAACGGCTTTATTGCGCCGAGGCGTTCTTGCTGGCGCGGTAGAGGTCGGCGACCGCCTTTGCCAGCGCCGCATATCCCTCCTCCAGCGGATGGCCGTCAAAACAGGGGTAATGCGGTCGGCCGTCCCTGACCGTCCGCTCATAGCTGGCAAGGGCAAGCGGCAAGGCGTCCGTCACCGGCAGGTCGAGCGCTTCAAGTTCCTGTTTCATCATTGCGACAAGTGCGGCTTCGGATTGCGCCAGACTGACGATCCAGTCCGGCCGCTCGACGTCGGCGGAGTGCGCTTCCAGATAATTGGCAACGACAAACCGCCGTCCGGGAATGATCAGGAACAGGAGATCCGCCTGACCGGTTTTCGCGGCGTCCCGCATGGTTTCGACAGTCCGCCGGAACAGCGCGCGCGAGATGTCGTCAACCTTGCCCCATGACTTGAAATATTGCAGGTCGTTTTTGTGGAAGTCCGGGATGAAATCGTGGCTGTCGAACACCGGAAACACGAAGTCCTTCGCCGGATCGGCGCAGGCCTTTGTCGCCGCTTCCAGTTCGTCATGGTCGAAAAACCGGTTGCGCGAAAGGTTGTCACGCCGGTTGACCACGGCGTCGGCGGCGTATTGCAGGCTGCTGAAAAGCGCGCTGTTGTAGAGAAGCCAGGTCTGAAGGTTGAGTTTCTCGTTGAGGTTTTTGTCGACGGTCAGGGCTCTGGCCGAGGATTTCCGGTTTTCAGGGGTCAGAAAACAGAAGGTTTCCGACAGGTCGCCGATATCCCCGCCGATAGTCATCACATCGTCCCAGTGGGTCAGCCGGGCCGCGTCGCATACGGACATGTCATTTTCCGGCAACAGTCCGACGACAATTGTCTTGGCGCCGGATTTGACCGCGCGGCGGACAAGCTCGACATATTGCAGGAGGCTGTATCCGCCGATCCCGAAATTATAGACACGTTCGCCGACCAGGGATTCAAGCTGGCCCGGCCAACTGGCCTCGCGGGAAACGTTGAAACCATAGGTGAAGGAATCGCCGACCGTCGCGACTTTCGGAAAATTGTTCGGATAGGATTCCGGGTTTCGAAATCCGGCGCGATCGATCCCTGCGAGATTGGGGTCCATACGGTAGAGCAACTGATTGTCGAACACCCGATTGCCGTTCGGGGCGTGGATCGGAAAGCCGGTATAGTGCCGCAACGCCGCCTCGCTGAGTGCTACGCCGGCAGCCAGGGAAAGCGCCACAAGCAGCGTATTGAAGAGCAGGGATCTGATTTTACCTGCCGGGAGCGAAAGGAAGTCGGGCATCAATGACCTGTAAGGGGGATTTTCAAGTGCGGTTTAGAGCCGTTCGGGTAAACTGGTACGGTTCCAGCAAATCGGGCCAGCATATGACCTGTCGCAGGATCTATCAATCGGGCGCATCATTGCCTGCGGGACTGGTGTTTTCGCCGGGGAGCCGGCTTTTCGGTCGGGTCAGCACAAGCAGATTGCCAGACAGCGCCAGGACCGTGCCGAAGCCGGCGATCATTGTCCATTGATAGTTTTCCAGAAGTGTCGAGATCGCCAAAGCGACGACCGGAAACATGACCGTGGCATAGGCGGCGCGCCCGGGCCCGATCCGGCGCATCAGGGTGAGATAGGAGGCGAACGCGACCACCGTGGCGATGATCGCAAGCCAGATCAGCGAACCGACATAGGTCAGGCTCGGATCGATGATGAAGGCATCCCCGGACAGCAGCGCGATGAACCCCATCCAGGCGGTGCCGTAAACCATGCCCCACATATTCGCCGGCAAAAGCGCAATATCGTCGCGCTGCAGCGCCCTTGAAATCATGTTGCCGCCGCAAAAGCTCAAAACACCGCAGACGCCGAGCAACAGGGCGAACAGCGCGTTGTGGTTCAGGTCGGTTCCGGCGATCTCGGGCAGGAACATGCAGACGACGCCAACCACGCCGCACAGGCCGCCGACAACAAGGCGGGGCTCCAGTTTTTCCCCGAACAGAAGGGCAGCCATGAACACATTGATGATCGAAGACAGGGAAAAGATCACCGCCAGCAGACCCGATGGCACAAAAAGACTGGCATAATAGAACATGGCGAAATTGGTGGAAAAGATCGTGACGCCAAGCGCCGCGAATTTGGCGTGGGTCTCAACGCTGAACCGAAGCGGCGTTTTTGCCACCATCGCCCAGCCGATCATGATCAGGGTGGCGATCAGGAAGCGCCAGAACAGCGATACTTCCGGGGAAACCACACCCAATTGCAGTTTGATCGCATACCAGGCTGTTCCCCAGACAAATATCGTGGTGCCATAGAGCGCAAGGTCCGAACGGGTCATCGCGCTCGCGTCCGTTCGCCCGGGAGACTGGGGCGTCTCCAGGACCGGCAAGGCACCGGAGGGGGCACCGGGCGGGGCGGTTGAAACGGACATGATTTGCGCAGAGTTGCCGGAAGTTCGAGCGGGAACGGTCTTGTGGCAGAAATTCAGCGCGGCGTCCAATCGGAGTCCTGTAAAGGTGGCAGTGTCGTCACCAGGCGTCACAGACGCTTGGCAAGCGGCACTCTGAAGCCGGTTCGTGTTCGGAGGGCACGAGAAATTCGCCGACTTTGTGCGAAAAAGGGCCGTATTCGCCGATGGTTGCGAGCGGAGAAGTAGGCGTAGCGATCGGGACCGCGGTGTGCGGGGATCAAATTCCGTCTTGACAAATTCGATATTCGATATCATTATTTCGATAATACTAGAAATATAGAAAGAATGAAATCATGACTGCGCTTGCCCTTCGTTGGACCGAACCGTTGAAACGCCTTGATTCGGCCCTTGTCATCATGGTGGCGATTCTCGTTCTGCTTGCTCTGCTGGATCCCGGTCAATTGCCTGCATCGCTGCGGTTTACGCTGGTTGCTCTGCTTGAAGTGTCGCCGTTTCTGGTGGCGTCGATCGGAATTGCCGCTTACGCAACGGCTTCGGGCGCCGATTCCCTGATCGCGCGGGCCTTTCAGGGGCGCGAGGCCATCATGATCCTTGCCGCCGCTTTGATGGGCGGATTGTCGCCGTTCTGTTCCTGCGGCGTCATTCCCCTGATCGCGGCGCTCCTGGCCATGGGTGTGCCGCTGGCGCCTGTGATGGCGTTCTGGCTGGCCTCGCCGATCATGGACCCGACCATGTTCGTGCTGACGACGGGGACGCTTGGCCTGGATTTCGCCATTGCCAAGACCATGGCGGCCATCGGATTGGGGTTGATCGGCGGCTACGGCACGATGATGCTGGTCAGGTCCGGGACATTCTCCGATCCGCTGCGGCCCGGCATAGGCAATGGCGGGTGCGGGGCGTCGTCCGTGCGCGATCCCAAACAGGTCGCGTGGAAGTTCTGGAGCGATCCGGCACGCCGTGCGAAATTCACCGGATCCGCTTTCTCCAACACGCTTTTTCTCGGCAAATGGCTGGTGCTTGCCTTCCTTCTGGAAAGTGTAATGCTGGCCTACGTACCCGCGGATTTCGTCAAGTCGGTTGCCGGTGACGGCGGCTTCCTGACGGTGCTGGGCGCCAGCCTGGTCGGCATTCCGGCCTATCTCAACGGTTATGCGGCGCTGCCCGTGGTCAAGGGCCTGATCGATCACGGCATGGCCCATGGCGCCGGCATGGCGTTTCTCATCGCCGGAGGCGTAACGTCGATCCCTGCCGCCATCGCCGTCTTCGCGCTGGCAAGGAAGCCTGTCTTCTTCGCCTATCTCGGTTTCTCCCTGACCGGGGCGTTCGTATCGGGCATGCTTTACGAACTGGTCTGGGCGGGTTTCAAGTGATATCTGCCCGGGCTTCCTCCAGCCCGGGCGTGCCTTTCGGGACGTTTTGATTTTTCGTACCAATCGGGACACACTCCGTTTCTGATAACCACGTCCCGAAAGAACAATCATGAACAGCGCGGTTCCAGACTGCATGGTTGCAGTCCATCTGGTCGGTCACGGCGGCCTTGAAATGCTGCGGGTTCGCGACGACGTTGCGACCCCTGCGCCGGGCCGGGGGGAAGTCCTGATCAAGGTGATGGCCGCCGGCGTCAACAACACCGATATCAACACCCGCATCGGCTGGTATTCGAAGCAGGTAGTCGCGGGCACCGACACCGGCGGCGCCGGCGGGTTCGCGCAGGTGAACGATGCGGACGCGACCTGGTCCGGCGTGCCGATGACCTTCCCCAGGATCCAGGGCGCCGATTGTTGCGGTTTGATCGTCGATGTCGGGGAGGACGTCGATACCGGACGCCTTGGCGAGCGTGTGATCGTGCGCAACATGTTGCGCACCTATGTCGATTACCGCCCGTTCGAATGCTGGACGATCGGATCGGAATGCGATGGCGCATTTGCGCAATTCGTCAAGGCGCCGTCCCGCGAGACCTATGCGGTGCAGTGCGACTGGACCGATGCGGAACTCGCGTCGATCCCCTGCGCATACTCGACCGCCGAAAACATGCTGCATCGCGCGGCCGTCGGCGCCGAGCGGGTGCTGGTTACCGGTGCGTCGGGCGGCGTCGGCTCCGCCGCGGTTCAACTGGCGAAACGCCGCGGCGCCCATGTGATTGCCGTTGCCGGCGGCTCCAAGGCGGATGCGGTGCGGGCGGTCGGGGCCGACCAGGTCCTGGACCGCAATGCCGATCTGGTCGCCGTCCTCGGTCGGGACAGCGTCGACGTGGTTGTCGATCTCGTCGCGGGAAAGGCGTGGCCGAACCTGCTCGACGTGCTCCGGCGCGGCGGCAGGTACGCGACGGCCGGAGCGATCGCCGGCCCCCTTGTCGAACTGGACGTCCGCACGCTCTATCTCAAGGACCTGACCTTGGTCGGCTGCACGTTCCAGGAGGATACGGTTTTCGAAGACCTGGTGGGTTACATCGAACGTGGAGAAATCCGGCCGATCGTGGCGGGCACCTATCCGCTGGAACGGATCGCCGAGGCGCAGGAGCAGTTTCTGGCCAAGACCTTTACCGGCAAGCTGGTGCTCCTTCCGCCCGACTGACCCGACGAACAATGGCGTTCAGCGCCGTTCGGCAAAAAATGCCCGCAACAGATCGCCGGCTTCCCGTTCTCCCAAGCCCGGATAGACGTCCGGCGCATGGTGGCAGGTCGGTTGATTGAAAAAACGCGGTCCATATTCGACGGCGCCGCCCTTCGGATCGCGGGCGCCGTAGTAGAGCCGCCTGATGCGGGCGAACGAAATCGCGGCCGCGCACATGGCGCAGGGCTCCAGCGTGACGTAGAGGTCACAGCCCTCCAACCGCTCCGTCTCAAGTACGCGGGCGGCTTCGCGAATGGCGAGAACTTCCGCATGCGCCGTCGGGTCGTTCAGCGCGCGCGGCCGGTTGTGGGCGGCTGCCACGATCTCGCCGTTCCGGACAATCACCGCCCCGACCGGCACTTCCCCCTGCTGCGCGGCTTGCCGCGCCAGGCCAAGCGCGACGTCCATGGGAGAGGGGCTATGCGGGGTCATGGCGTCGATCGTGCGGTCGTACCCAATCCAAGCGTGCAGCCAATCTCTTCGGATCAGCTCCCGTTCTGTCCGACGACGACGACGGCTGGACTGCCGGTGGCCAGGATCTTTTGCGCGGCCTTCTTGACGTCCTCAAGCGTCAGCGCCTCGATCTGGTCGTTCCGGGTGTCGATATAGTCGGCCGGCAGGTCGTTCACCTGCAGGCCGAGCAATTGTCCGGCGATCTTGTTCGACGTGTCGAACCGGAGAGGGTAATTCCCGATCAGGTAATCCTTTGCCTTGCGCAACTCTTCAGGGGTCGGACCCTCTTCTCCCATCCGCTTTATTTCCTTCTGGATCAGGTCGATGGTGGTCTGGGCGTTTTCGCCGCGGCTGCCGGCCCCGACAAAGAACACGGCCGACCGGCTCATGGGCATGAGGTGGGAATAGACCGAGTAGACGAGGCCGCGTTTTTCGCGAACTTCATCGTAGAGGCGCGACGTGAAGGCGCCGCCACCGAGAATGTGGTTCATCACGAAAGCGGCCAAAAAGTCCGGATCCTTGCGTTTGAGCGAGGGCAGGGCAAGACGTATGGCCGATTGTGGCACGTTCAGGGAGCGCGTGACCGTTTCGCCGACGGCCGGGACGGTTTCCGCCACCTCGGTCAACGATCCGCTTTCCGGCAGGTCTCCGAACACCTTGTCGAGCAGCAGGCCCAGGTCGGCAGCGCTGATGGCGCCGACGACGGCAACCTTCAGGGTATCGCGGGCAAAGATGGCCCGGTGAATTGCGACGATGTCATCCCGCGTGACGGCCTTGACGGAGTCGGTCGTGCCGTTCGACCTGCGGCCGTAAGGGTGGTCGGGAAACAGGGTTGAGAACAGGGCCCGGTTGGCAATCGAATCCGGATTGGTTTCACTGCGTTTTATGCTGACCAGGACCTGCTGGCGCATGCGTTCGATGGGTTCGGCGTCAAAACGCGGTTTGGCCAGGGCCTTGCGCAGCAGTTCAAAACTGTCGTCTGCCAGGAACGACAGCGTGCGGATCTCACCGTAGAATTCGTCGCGCCCGGCACTGAAGCTGATCCGCGCCTGGGTCTCCTCAAGCGCGCGCTGAAAACTCTGGCTGTCATATTCGTCGGCACCTTCGTCGAGCAGGGACGACAGCAGATTGACCAGCCCCTCCTTGCCGTCGGGATCCTGGGTATATCCGCCGCGAAAGGCGAAATTCATCGCCAGGATCGGCACCGTCTGCTCTTCCACAAGCCAGGCTTCGATTCCGCCCGGACTGACGACCTTCTGCACTTCGACAGCTCCGGCCGGTCGCAGGGAGGCAAACATCAGCAAGCCAAAACACAATGTGGCAAACAGGGTCAGGCGAACCGGGTGAGTGGACGGGATATGAGGCATGGTTGGTCTGGCTCCAGGGCCGTTCAGGGGAGGGGCGAGCGAAGCTGCCCGCCGGAATAAAGGTCAGCTGCCGGTTTTCACCGGCACGCGGCTATCAGGACTTTTCGTCTTGCGGTTCAGGAAGCAGATATCCGGTTACGGTTTGTTTCGACAGCAGATATTTTTTGGCGACTGCAATCACCTGTTCCTTGGTGACGGCTTCAATGCGCGATGGCCAGGTCTGGACGCTTTCGATCGTCGATCCGACGACGAGCGCCGATCCGAAGATCCGGGCAAGCGACGATTGACTGTCCTGTGCAAAAAACGCTTCGGAAATCAGGGACTTCTTCGCCAGCCGCATCTCCTGATCGGTGACGCCGTCCTCGATCAGCTTGTCGATCTCGCCAGCGATGGCCGCAAGCACGTCATCGTTCGTATGTCCGTCGGTCGGAGCGCCATAGACCAGGAACTGGGTGTCACCAAGTGACGAACCGCCATACCAGCCGCCAGCATAGGTGGCGATCTTCTGGTCGACCACCAGGGATTTGTAGATCCGGCTGGTCGAACCGTTGCCGAGGATCATCGCCATGACGTCCAGCGCTTCGGATTCGTTGTTTTCATCGGTTTGACTGCTGGGCACGACCCAGGCCCGCCGAACCGACGCCTGTCGAACTCGGGGATTTTTGTAGGTCACCACCCGCTCACCGTTGAAAACCGGAAGCGCCTGGCGAATCCGCTCCGCGGTCTCGGACCGGCGCGGCACCTTGGCCCAGGTCTCGTCAACGAGGGCCTTCACCTCTTCGGTGGTGACATCGCCGGCAACGACGAGGATGGCGTTGTTCGGCGTGTAGAATCGTTGATAGAAATCCATGGCGTCATCGACATCGAGTTCTCTGATTTCGTTCTCCCAACCGATGATCGGAACGCCGTAGGGAGAATAGGAGAACAGAACGGAACTCAGGGTTTCGCTCAATTGTGCGCTGGGATCATTGTCGGTGCGCTGAGCCCGTTCCTCAAGCACGACCTCAAGTTCGGACTTGATCATCTCGTCGGTGAGCACGAGGTTGGTCATGCGGTCGGCCTCGTATTCCATCATCGTTTTCAGATGCTGCTTCGAGACCCGCTGGAAATAGGCGGTGTAGTCGTAGGACGTGAAAGCGTTTTCCGAGCCGCCGACGGAGGCGATCTTTTTGGAAAACGCGCCGCCCGGATGTGTCTTGGTGCCCTTGAACATCAGATGTTCGAGATAGTGGGCAATGCCCGATGCGCCGCGCGGTTCGTCGGCGGAGCCGGCCTTGTACCAGATCATGTGGGTCACCACGGGCGCGCGCCTATCCGGTATCACGACAACCTGAAGGCCGTTTTCAAGTGTGAAACCGTCGACATTCCCGCCGACCTTGATATCTGGGAAGACCCGGTCTTGTGCGTGGATCTGCGCTGGCAGCGCGGCGAGCATAAGAGCTGCAAGGCCCGCCGCCAGAGAGCGCGATGGGCGGAGGGAAACGGCATTGCGGACTGTCATGGTAGGACCTCACGAGGGCATCTTGCAAAAATATAGGCCGCTTCGGTCAGTTTCGAAGCGGCCTTGAATAACGAATTCGTGTTTTGGTGAAAAAACACCGGAATTGTGCCGGCAATCAGCGGGACATCAGAAACCGGCCGGTTTTTCCCAATCGTCATGTTTGGATTCGGGTTCGATTTTCACCTTCGACGGCAATTTGGCGCCGGCTGCAGGGGTCCGGTAGACGGCCGGTGGCTCAGTCAGATATTTCCGCTTCCCGACACCGTCGGCCTGCGCGGTTTTCAGTTTGCCGATATCCTCTGCGAACTGATCGGCCTGATCCTGGGTATAGGTCGGCGCTGTCCGTTCGCGGTCGGTATTGTCGTTCGGGTCGGCCAATTGTCCGCCGCCGATCACACGGTTCCGGGCCATTTCACGGCCGGGGACAACCGGGTTTTCCCAATCGTCGCGGGTGCGTTCGCGATAGGTTTTTTCCGCTTCGCGCGCAGCCAGATAATCCTTGGCTTCGTCGTTCTCCTTAGGCCAGTTGGCCATTTCAGAAGTCACGTCCTTCTTGTCTTCCGGTTCCTTCAGAACCATTGCCGGCGGCACTGCAAGCGGTGCGCGCGGCTTGTAATCGATCTTCTTGCGGTTGCTGTCGCTGACTCCGCCGAGCCCGGTGATGATCCGTCGCGAGATCGAATAGCTCAGCGAACTGTTGTCGGCGTCTTCCGCCACTTCTTCCTTGAACGGGTCTCCGCTCAGCATTCCACTGCATCCGGCCATTGAAATCGCGACACCCGCGATCAATACGCTCCGCAGCATTTTGGAAGACTTCTTCATGGATCAAAACTCTCCAGTGTGCGACGCGGAAACCTCCCGCGACATGGCTTTGCCGGATTGCGTATCATTGTCTTGCCACAATCGAAAACCCGGCTATCGCCCGAAAGATGAACCGCTAGTCGCGATTTGTGGCTTTTTCTGGGCCGCCTGCGAACGCGTCGTACAACAATCCGGCCACGCCTGCAACGATCCATACATCGGCGATGTTAAAGATATACCACGAAAACGAACGAAAGTGAAAAGAGGCGAAATCGAAGACTGCGCCATAGGCGATCCGGTCGATGCCGTTGCCGATTGCGCCGCCAATGACAAGTCCGAGGCCAAGGGCCGATATCAGGCTCTCAGCACGCCACAGCCACCTCCCGAGAAACACGAGTGCGGCGGCGGTTATGGCCAGGAGCACCCAACGCCCCAGATCCGAATCCTGCTGGAACAGACCATAGGAAATTCCATAGTTCCAGACGGCGATGATGTCGAAGAACGGCGCCACCTCGATCGGCTGATTCTGTTCGATTCGATACCCGAACAAGAGCCAGAGTTTCGAAACCTGGTCCGTGACCAGCCCGATGAAGGCGGCGGCGAGCCCGGCCCGCCGCCAGGCCTTCAGATCGGACATGTCATGTGCATCGGACATCTGCTCCTCAGGCCGCGGCGGATTGGCGGGCTTCATATTCGCGCATGGCCGCCGCATCCCGCGGGGTGATATCCGGCCATTCAGCATCCGCCCCGACATCGGGCAGGATTTTCCACGAACGGGCGCATTTCTTGCCGACGGCCTTGCCCGGCACCACTGCGACACCTGCCACATCGTCAAGCCGGAAGGCATCGTCGGGACCGGCTTCCTGTTTCAGGTCGGCCTGGCTGGTGATGGCGATCTCCGCCAGATCGATACCGCCGATGGCCTCCAGGATCGCGGTGTCGGTGACATAGATCACCGGATGCGCCTCGAGCGAGGATCCGATGCGTTTTTCCCGGCGCTCGATTTCCAGGGCCCCCGTGACGACCCGCCGTAGGTCCCGGATTCTGGCCCATTTCGCGGCCAGAGCATCGTCGCGCCATTCCGCGGGAATATCGCGGAACTGATGCAGGTGCACGGTGTCGTCTTCGGACGGATGCCGGGCAAGCCAGGCTTCTTCCATGGTGAAGCACAACATCGGCGCCATCCACAGGGTCAGGGTGTCGAACAGCTTGTCGATGACGCAGAGGGCCGCTTTGCGTGTCCGGCTCGAATGCGGGTCGCAATAAAGCGCGTCCTTGCGGATGTCGAAATAAAACGCCGACAGGTCCACTGTCATGAATGTGAACAGGCTTGAAAACACGCGTTTGTAATCGAAGTCGCGATAGCCCTGGCGTACGACCGCATCCAGTTCGCTCAGCCGGTGCAGCATCAGCCGTTCCAGTTCCGGCATGTCCGCAAAGGCGACCTCTTCGCCTTCGTAATGGGCCAGCGACCCGAGCATCCAGCGCATCGTGTTGCGCAGCTTGCGATAGGCATCGACACTGGTCTTGAGGATTTCCGGCCCGATCCGGAGATCGTCCCAATAATCCGACGACACGGCCCACAGTCTGAGAATGTCGGCGCCGGATTGTTTGATCACATCCTGCGGTGCCGTGGTATTGTTGAGTGATTTCGACATCTTGCGCCCCTGCTCATCGAGCACGAACCCGTGCGTCAGCACGGTTTCGTAGGGCGCGCGGCCGCGCGTACCGCAACTTTCCAGCAGCGACGAATGGAACCAGCCGCGGTGCTGATCGGACCCTTCCAGGTAGATCGAGGCCGGCCATTGCAGGTCCGGCCGCTGTTCCAGGCAGAAAGCGTGTGTGGAGCCGGAATCGAACCAGACGTCGAGAATGTCGTCGACCTTCTCCCAGTCCGCCGGATTTTCGACGAGGCCATCGAGGAAGCGCTCGCGGGCGCCGTCTTCGAACCAGGCGTCGGCTCCTTCCGCCCTGAAGGCGTCGAAGATACGGGTCTGCAGGGCATCGTTGCCGGCAAAGTTTGCGCCGGGAATGACCTGTCCTGTCTTGCCATGCACAAAGACCGTGATCGGAACCCCCCAGGCACGCTGGCGCGACAGCACCCAGTCCGGGCGGTTCTCGATCATGGCGCGCAGCCGGTTCTGGCCTGGTTGCGGTACGAACCGCGTGTCGTCGATGGCCTTCAGGGCCCGGTCCCGCAAGGTCTTTTCCGGTGCGCCGGATCCGGTCGTCTCGGAAATGTCCCGGTCCATATAGACGAACCATTGCGGCGTGTTGCGGAAAATCACCGGCTTTTTCGAACGCCAGGAATGCGGGTACTGGTGTTTCAGGCGGCCGGTGGCGACCAGCCGACCCGCCTCGCGCAGCGCGTCCATGACGGCGCGGTTGGCCTTGCCCTTTTCGCCCTTGTGGGTGATGACCTTCTCGCCGGTGAAGCCCGGCGCGTCGGCCGTATAGGCACCATCCGCGTCAACCGTATAGGGGATTGCCGTGTCGATGCCGCGCTCGGCGAGCGCACGGCCGCTTTCCATCCAGATCTCGAAATCCTCGCGGCCGTGACCCGGCGCGGTGTGGACGAAGCCCGTGCCCTGATCGTCGGTGACATGATCGCCGTCGAACAGGGGCACCTTGAACTGGTAGCCGCCGAGTCCGGCGTCGCGCAGCGGGTGGGCACACACGATCGGCGCCAGTTCATCGGCGGAAACCGCGCGCACCTTCTGAAAGCCCTCGACCCGCGCCTGTTCGAACACGGAACCGGCCAGGGCGTCGGCAAGCACCATTCGGTCACCGGCGACAACCCAATTGTCGTCCGGCGCCGCGGTGACTTCATAAAGTCCGTAGCCGATCCGGCTGGAATAGCTGATGGCGCGGTTGCCCGGGATCGTCCAGGGCGTGGTGGTCCAGATGACGATCGGCAGGCCGACGAGATCGTCGGGGCCTTCAAGCACGGGAAACTTGGTCCAGATCATGTCGGACTGGTAGTCGTGATATTCGACCTCGGCTTCGGCCAGCGCGGTCTTTTCGACGACGGACCACATGACCGGCTTCGAGCCGCGATAGAGCTGGCCCGATGTGGCGAACTTCATCAGTTCCCTGGCGATATAGGCCTCGGCCGAAAATGCCATGGTCGTGTAAGGGTTCTCGAAATCGCCGGTAACCCCGAGACGTTTGAATTCCCCGGCCTGCACATCGATCCAGCCTTCCGCGAATTCCCGGCATTCGCGCCGGAATTCGTTGATCGGAACGGCGTCCTTGTCCTTGCCCTTTTTGCGGTACTGTTCCTCGATCTTCCATTCGATCGGCAGGCCATGGCAATCCCATCCGGGCACGTAATTGGAATCGTAGCCCTGCATCTGGAACGAGCGGGTGACCACGTCCTTGAGGATCTTGTTGAGGCCGGTGCCGATATGAATGTTGCCGTTTGCATAGGGCGGGCCGTCGTGCAGGATGAATTTCTCCCGTCCCCTCGACTCCTCGCGCAGGCGTTTGTAAAGGTCCATATCCTCCCAGCGCTTGATCATTTCGGGCTCTTTTTTCGGCAGCCCGGCGCGCATGGGGAAGTCGGTTTTCGGCAGGAACAGGGTTTCCGAATAGTCGCGTTCCTGGTTTTGGTCGGTCATGAAAGGACGTCCTGGTGTTAGTTCCGCGTGGCGCGGCGCCGAAGGGGAATGATTCGGTGGCCGGCACGGGGGCATAGATCCAGCGTTGGGTATCATCCCGGTGCTGATTGTTCAATTGTCGTGCGGAGCGTTTGACCAAACTGCTGAAATCGGCTCCGGGCAATTTGGTCGCAATACGGATCCCGGTCCCTCGCGTGCATCTGGAAACCAGACGCCTCAGGCGGAGGCCGGGCTGCTAATTCGTATGGAGTGGCGGAACCGGGTCATAATCCTGCGGGTTTTAGCAGGTTTGGATGAAAGGACAATAAACAATTGAGACGCGCCGGTTTGGACGGTAAGAGCAGCGGTGAGAAAATCCAGGGAGATCGCCATGCGTCGCAACATAGGATCCGGTTATGCCAGCGAAGACGAATACGGGTATTCCCGCGCGGTGCGTGTCGGCAACCAGGTGTTCATGTCCGGGACAACGGCGCGCGGCGCGGCCTTGAGTCTTGATGCCTACGGTCAGGCGAAAGATGCGATGGCAACGATAGAAAAGGCACTGGCTGAAGCAGGTGCGTCGCTCGCCGATGTGGTCAAGACCGTCTCTTATCTTACCGACATGGCCAACATCGATGGCCTGACCCGCGCCCACAGCGAAGCGTTCGACGCCATCCGCCCGGCCAGCACGGTGCTGGAAATTACCGGCCTGTCGCCGTCGGAGGCGCTGGTCGAGATCGACGTGATGGCGGTGGTGGACAGCGACGCCTGACACATGCCTCGTTCAGGCGCATTCGTTTGAACGCAAGAGCGTTATGGCAGGTTGTTGGCAAACGTATCCGCGGGCACGGGGTCCGACCGTTCATCCGCCGTCGTGCCATTGACGGCCCGGTCGACCTGCCGGCGCAGCCAGATGTGACCGGGATCGTCATGCAGGTCACTGTGCCAGGCCATGTGCCAGTTTTGCAGCGGCACCTGCAGCGGCGGTTCAAACACAACGAGATTGAGAATTGGCGCCATCATCTGCGCCAGGCTTGTCGGCACGGCGGCGACAAGGTCGGTGGCCGAGGCCAGATGCAGGATCGACCAGATGCTCTTGGTCTCGCAGGCAAACCGCCGTTCGATGCCCTTGGCGAGCGTCTCGCGTTCCAGGTTGACGAATTTTCGGGCATTTTCATCGAGGGCGACGAATTCGGCCTCGCGCATGTCTTCAAGCGTGAACCGGTCGCGACCGGCAAAGCGCGGATGACCGGCCCGCGCCACGATCGAGGCGCCATCGTGGAAAAGGAAGCTGGAACGGACGAACGGCACGTCCACCGGGGCGACCAGAATGGCCAGGTCGACCTCCTTTGCCAGAATCTGCTCGACCGGATTGCTCGGAACCAGCGGCATCAGCCTGTAGCTCAGATTGGGAGTCGCGCCGGCGCGCATGTCGAGAAGCGGTCGCATGATCTGCGGCTCGACCGCATCCGGAATCAGCATCGTGAAATGCCGCCGGCTTGAGGCCGGATCGAAATCCGGTTTGTCCACCAAAGCTTTTTCGACGGTGGCCAGCGCTTCCCGGATCTGCGGCGCCAGCGCCCTGGCGCGGTCGGTCGGGGCGATCTTCTGACCTGCCCGTTCAAAAAGCGGATCGTCAAGTTGCTGGCGAAGCCGGGTGAGGGCATTGGATACGGCGGGTTGGCTCATTCCGAGTTTTCCGGCCGCCCGCTTGGTACTGCCCTCGGTGAAGATGGTGTCGAAGACCCTCAAGAGGTTCAAGTCGAGTTTTCGAAAATTCATGTAGTGAATAAATCTCCTTCGTTATTTGAATTATTCCAGCAAGCGTAATTCGTTTAAAACACAAAACGCATTTGTGAACAAATCGTAAATGCAAATGGCAAGTATTTATATCCGGTTGTCTAGAGTTGGCAGTCGGAGGAGTGGCCTTTTGGTTTCGGTAAGTGAGATTTCAAGTGTCGTTAAAGCTCTCCCAGTCGAAGGTTCGGTCGTTGCCGGATACAATGTCTATCGACAGCGTCCGGCACCGAAAGCACAAGACAGGGTGTTGGCATCGGTTTTCCGTCATGGTCCGGTGCCTGAACATCTCGGCCATCATTTTCCTGGCCATACTTTCGTTGGGATTTGTTGCCGTGCCAACAGCTCATGCTCAGGTGCCCGATTGCACCGGGGTTGCGAACAGTTCGGCTGGGCAGGCCAATCTGCTCATTGATCTTACCGGGGCAGGCGCCTGCAATAACGGCGCGATCGGCGCCGAGGGAATCCTCTTCAACAACAATGGCGGTTCCAACGCGTCCATCCGGGTCAGGAGCGATGGAAACTTCTTCGTCAATGTCAGAATCACGGCTGACGGCATCACCACTGTCCTGGGGAATCAGGGCGATTTCACGCTGCCCAATCAGAATTGCACGAACGGCTGCCTGGTTCAGGCGGACTATAATGACGCGCCGATTGGCGGTGCGTTCAACACCACGTATTTTCAGCGGGGCGGCGCCGGCGCGATCGGCGCGCCACCCGTGGCGGAGATCGACGTTCAGCGACCGGCCGGAACGTCGATCGCCAATGGCGGCACGGACGCGCAAGGCGCAAGAACGGCAGGGACGCCGGTGACGCAGACCTATACGATTGCAAATACGGGCACCGCGACGCTCAATCTGACCGGTACGCCGACCGTGGCGAACCAGTCCAATGTGACGGTGGGCGCGATAGGCGCGCCCGGCACGCTCGCGGTGGCGGCCGGAGCGACGACGACATTTGACGTCACCTACACTCCGACCGCCGTCGGCGCCTTCTCCTTCGACCTCACCGTTGCGAGCGACGACGCGGATGAGGCGAACTATCGGGTTTCGGTTCAGGGCACCGGCACCGGGTCGAGCATCGGCACGGTCACCATCATCAAGAATACCAGCCCGGCCCAGGCCGGAGACGGGACCTTCACTTTCGCCTCCGACGCCGGCGGCCTCAACGGCCTGTCGCTTGCCACCTCGGGCAATTCCGCGACCTCTGCGGCGATCATTGTCAATGCCGGTGCCGTCGCCGTCACCGAAGACGTCATCCCCGGCTGGAAGCTCAGCACGATTGCCTGCACCGGCGATGCCGACAGCGGCTCGGTCGTCGATGTCGCCAACCGCAGGGTGACCATCGATGTCGATGCCAACGAGGCCATCGTCTGCACCTTCACCAATGTGCGCGATCCGGATTCCGTCATCCGCGAGACCCAGCGGGTGATCTCCAACTTCATGTCCGAACGCGCCGACGTGATTGTTTCCAACGATCCCGACCTCGCCGACCGCTTCCGCACCGGCGGCTCCAACGGCCAGGGCAATCCGCTTGGGT
>Ga0207422_1003217_pt1 | contig 17128 bp, 13 predicted proteins | sample MarCyaLeptolynsp_FD_187757 | JGI IMG/M metagenome (GOLD analysis project Ga0207422, IMG submission 187757) | Marine cyanobacterial communities from Panama - species 1 Leptolyngbya sp. (SPAdes) | ecosystem: Environmental > Aquatic > Marine > Unclassified | place: Panama: Panama City | collected...
GAAGCGTTGCCATGGGCGCATCAAGCTTGTCTTCGAAGAACTCCCGATCAACACCAAGATCGACGGATATGGCCTGATGCAGCCGCCGTCCGAGTGACCAGACTTCATTGAAATAGCTCAGCAAGGTCTCCTTCCAGCCAGGAAGGTCAGGCCACTGGTTCAGCGCCCGGAACGGTTCGCCTGCGACTATTCTCGGGTCATCCGGAGCAAGGTCCAGTCCGATATTGAAGGCCTCTTTGAGATCCGAGGGTTGCGACGGGTCGAGATTTTCTCCCTTCATGGGAACGTAACCGCGATTGGTTTTGAAGAAATCCCTTGTAAGCGCCATCTTGGCATCGAGCGGCTCGTCAAACAGCTGGTGCGCCGCCTTGAAGGTCCGTTCAATCAGCGCGGCCTCAACGCCATGGTTCCTGACGTAGAAGAAACCGATCTCACGTGCCGCGTGCCCAATCTCCGAAGCAACGGCGTCTACGCCCTCCTGCGTTCCGGCGGCAAGGGGCGCCAAGTCGATTACGGGAAGACCCTGGTCTGTCATCTTGTCACCGGACTTTCCTTGTTTTCATTCCGCCGCCGCCACCGGCTGCGCATTGTTCACCCCTTCCATATAGGTGCGCCAACTGCCGAGATGGGAGATATTCTCCGCCCCTTCCACCCCGATGGCTTCGCAGACAAAGCCGGTCACCTTGCCGCCATCGAAAAGCTCAACCGTTCCAAGTCCGAGGGGAGCCGGAATGCCTGCAAGGAACCCGCCGACCTCGGCCTTCGGCAGCGTCCAGACTTCAAGTTCGATAGCCTGACCGGAACCCGGCGCACCGCGCACAAGGCCCGGCCGTTTCGGCGGTCCGCCTGCCAGTGCAAAGAGCGAATAGGCATCGCTGGTTCTGGAGCTTTTCAGAAATCTCCCACCGCGCCCCGTCAACTCGCCATTCAGCGCCATACCGGACATATGCGCCCCGCAGACGGCAACGGCAATTTCATCCGGCATCGCCAGAACCGGGCGTTCCGCCGGCTCCGGCGCAGTCCAGCCTGTCGCGCCGAGTGAATGAGGTGCCATTTTCTCCAGCTCGATGCCGAGCGATGCGATCAACCCGTCCCGGCCCGCCGACGCCAGCAGCGTGACGCTGCCGGGCCGGCCGTCCGCGCGCGCGGATACCGGCAGGGCAAGACCGCACATATCTAGGAGATTGACAAAATTTGTGTAGGTGCCATTTCGCGAGTTCGGACCGACAGGGTCGGCTTCGAGATCAGCCACGCTATAGAAAGTCGGAATTGTCGGCACGAACAGGAGATCAAGTGCAGCCAGAACCGGTTCCGTCTTGCGCGCCAGTTCCTTGAGCCGGTAGATGCCCCGGAATGCATCGGTCGCGCTAAGATCGAGGGCAGCACCGACGATTTTCCGGGTCACCGGATGGACGGCATCGGGATCGTCACGCATCAGGTCTTCGATCACGGTGTGCCGCTCCGCCACCCACGCGCCTTCGTAAAGCATGTGCGCAACATCGTAGAAGGGCGTGAAATCGACTTCGATGATATCGGCACCGCTGTCCTTGAGCAGAGCGACCGTGTCCCGAAAGGATTTTTCCTGAATGTCGTCGCCATAAAACTCGATTGATGCCGCATCGGGTATGCCGATCCTGAGGCGGGACGGCGACGCCGCAAGATCTCTGACGGCAATCTCTCTCGAATAGGCATCCTCTTCATCAAAGCCGGAGGCGGCCTGGAACACCGAGTAGGCGTCGTCAACGGTCAGGGCGAAGATCGAGATTGTATCGAGGGTGCGGCACGCCGGAACAACGCCGCTTGCGGACAGGGACCCGAGTGTCGGCTTGAGACCGACAATGTTGTTGAGCGCGGCCGGGACACGCCCTGATCCCGCCGTGTCGGTTCCAAGAGAAAAACTGACGATGCCATGTCCGACAGCAACCGCAGACCCGGCTGACGAACCGCCCGGAACAATCGCCGGGTCGACAGAGTTCTTCGGCGGCTGAAAAGGTGAGCGGACGCCAACGAGACCGGTTGCGAACTGATCGAGATTGGTCTTGCCGATCAGAAGCGCGCCCGCCTCACGGAGTTTGTGTACGACAAACGCATCTTCGCCGGCGTCGTATGCATAGGCCGGGCATGCAGCGGTGGTCGTTTTTCCCGCGACATCGATGTTGTCCTTGACGACGAACGGCACCCCCCAAAGCGGTTTTCGCGGGTCGTAGGCGCCCAGCGCACCGGCTTCCTGCAGCACCTCCTGCTTGTCGCACAGGAGAATGAAGATCCCCGGATCGTCGACGGCCGCAATCCGTCGGTAGACTTCCTCGACGACCTTCGTCGGGCTGACGCCGTCTTCATAAGCACTCTTCAACGAGGCAAGCGTGAAAGGAAGGTCGAACATCTTAATCCTCAAAGTCTTTCAAGTTCTCATTCAGCCGCGGAACTGGCCGGTTCTTGCAAGGCAGGTGGCACCGGCGCGGCTGCCAGAAGCTCCTGCGTATAGGGGTGGGACGGGGTTTTCATGACCTTTTCCGCCAGCCCTTCTTCAACGATTTCTCCGTCGCGCATCACGATGACATAATCGCACAGAAGCCGGACGACATGCAGGTCATGGCTGACAAAGAGATAGCTGATGCCAAGCTTGGCGCGCAGATCTACCAGCAGGTTCAGGACGATCGCCTGAATGGAAACATCGAGTGCCGCCGTCGGCTCGTCCAGGATGAGGAATTCGGGATCGAGCGCAATGGCCCTTGCAATGCCGACGCGGGCTTTTTGTCCGCCGGAAAGCTGGTGTGGAAACCTGTCCAGCAATGTGCGCGGCAATCCAACGAGATCTGCCAGCTCGCCAACCCGTTCCTTGCGCTCCTGCCGCGCCAACCCGCCGAGACGCGCCAGGGGTTCCTCTATGGAGTGCCGCGCCGTGTGCCGCGGATTGAAGCTGTCCGTCGCGTCCTGGAACACCATCTGGATCTTGGCCCTGCGCGGGTCCCGGGCGAAGTTCTTCGCCGGCGTTTTTGTGAGATCTTCGCCGTCAAAAAGGATCTCGCCGGACGTCGGATCGGCGAGCCGCACGAGGATGGATGACGTTGTTGACTTGCCGCAGCCCGATTCACCGACCAACCCGACGCTCTGGCCTTTCATGACGGAGAAGGAAATGTCCTTCACCGCATGGACCGGTCCCGACTTTCCCTGATAGGTCTTCACCAGGTTCCTGACATCCAACAGCGGCACATCCGATTTCGGAAGGACCGGTTCCGGAGTTCTTTCTTCTGAAGGCAGGAGCGAGCGGATGCTCGCCCCGGCCCGGGGTGTGGCGTCCACGAGCTTGCGGGTATAGGCGTGCTGCGGAGCGGTGAACAAGCGCTCTGCACCGCCTTCCTCCACCACCTCACCGTCTTTCATAACCACGATCCTGTCGCAATATTGCGCAGCAAGGCCGAGATCGTGGGTGATCACCATGGCGCTCATGTCACGCTCGGCAATCAATTCCGCGATGAGATCCATCACGGCCTTCTGCGTGGTGATATCGAGCCCGGTCGTAGGCTCGTCAGCGATCAGCAGTTTCGGATCACAGGCAAGAGCCAGGGCAATGACAACGCGCTGGCACATGCCGCCCGAGAGTTCGAACGGGTAGGCATCGTAACGTGCCCTGGCATCCCGGATCTTGACCGCCTCCAGTGCCTTGATCGCTTCAGCCTTCGCGTTGGACCGTGTTGCCCTGGAATGGCGGCGAAGCACGTCTTCGATCTGGTGCCCGACCTTACGGATCGGGTTGAGAGCGGCCCGCGGGTTCTGGAAGATCATCGAAATCTCGCGACCGCGTAGATCCCGCATCGTGCTCTCCCGCACGGTCTTCAGGTCGATGCCGCCGTAGCTGAGCGCTCCTCCGGTGATGCTGCCATTCTTGTCAAGCAAGCGCATCAGGGCATAGGAGGTCACGGATTTGCCGGAGCCGGATTCTCCGACGATACCGAGGATGTCGCCCTTGCCGACCTCAAGAGAGACGCCCCGAACGGCTTCGACGCTGCCGCGCCGGGTCTGGAAGGCGACCTTCAGATCCTGGATGGAAAGGAGGCTCATGAGCGTTGCCGGGGGTCGACAATGTCGCGCAACCCGTCTCCCAGAAGATTGAAGGTGAACACCGCGAACATGAGCGCCAGCCCGGGGAAAATGGCGAGCCACCATTCACCGGAAACGATGAAGTTCGCACCCTCGGCCACCATGATCCCCCATTCCGCCGTCGGCGGCCGCACCCCGAGACCGATGAAACTCAGACCAGCCGCATTCAGGATTGCCCAACCGAGGTTGAGGGACACCTGCACCATCATGGGAGGCAGCGCGTTCGGAAAGATGTGCAGCGCAAGAACACGGATATCCGAATTGCCGGCGAGCTTGGCCGCCTGCGCGAAACCCGCATCGCGCCGGATATTGACTTCCGCCCTGACAAGGCGCGCATAAAACGGAATGTTGATGACCGCGGTGGCGTAGACGATGTTTTCGACCGTATTTCCGAGCGCCGCGACGATGCCCATGGCGAGCACGAACAGAGGAAAGGCCATGATGGTGTCGAACAGGCGGTTCAGCACGGCATCAAGCCAGCCGCCCCAGTATCCGGCTATGCTGCCGAGCACGGAACCGATCACAAAGGACAACGCAACCGCTGCGACGGAGATCGCGAGATCGAGCCGCGTTGCGACGACAACCCGGCTGAGAACATCGCGGCCAAGATTGTCGGTTCCGAACCAGTGATCAAATGACGGAGGCTGAAGCGCGCGCGCGGCATTGGATTGTAGCGGATCGTACGGCACGAGCATCGGCCCGAAAAGCGCTGTGACGATCAAGACCGCGAACATCGCAAAGGCCAGAAGCGTGACCGGATTGGATCGCAGCACGTAGACGATATGGGCGAACGTGCTGTCGGTCCCTTTCGTTATCCCGGGTGCACTTGCCAGGTCGCTCATTTGGTTTCAAATCCGATGCGCGGGTCGATGAGGGTGTAGGTGAGATCAATCACCAGGTTGAGGGCAACGAACAGGAGCGCCATCGCCAGTACGAAGCCCTGGACAGCGGCATAGTCGGACACGACCAGTGCTTCGACCGCATATGAGCCGATGCCCGGCCAGGCAAAGACCTTCTCAACCAGAACATTGGCGCCGAGCGTGAAGGAAAACACCATGCCGAGCGTGGTGATGACCGGCAGCAATGCGTTGCGGAAGGCATAGGTGAACAGCACCCTGTCTTCCGTCAGACCGGCGGCGCGCGCCGTGCGGATATAGTCCGATGACAGGGCGCTGAGCATCGCCGCCCGCGTCATGCGCGCCAGAGGAGCAAGCGTGAAGAGAGCCAGCGTTGCGGCGGGCAATACAAGCTGCTTCAGCGCTCCGAGCCAGGTTTCCCAGTCGCCTGCAAGGGCGGCGTCGATCAAATAGAAACCGGTCACGTGGTCCGGCTCGATATAGATGAAATCGAGCCGCCCCAAGGGCGAGGGCGCAATCCCGAGCAGGTAATAGAAAACGTAAATCAGGACGACACCGGTAAAAAACGTCGGCAGCGACACCCCAGCTGTAACAAGCACACGGCACAGATGATCGACTGCCGACCCCGGGCGTGTGGCTGCAAGCACGCCGAGGGGAATGGCGATAGAGCACGACAGCAGCAGTGCCGTCAGCGTCAGTTCGAGCGAGGCCGGAAGCCGGTTGGCAAGGTCCTCCAGCACCGGTTGGCCAGTGGAAAGAGAATTGCCGAGATCGCCGGTGGCGACATCGCCCGCATAGATGATGAACTGCTCGTAAAGAGGCTTGTCCAGACCGAGCGCGCTTCTGATTTCCGCAATCGATTCCTCATCCGCGGCCGCACCGGCAAAATAGACAGCCGGGTCGCCCGGGAGGGCGCGGGTCAGCAAGAAGCTGACCACGACAACCCCCAGGATCACGGGAATGGCGTGTGTGATCCTGACCCCGATTGTGGACAAGCGCCCGGCCACCAAGCTCAGGCCTTCTTCAGTCCGCGAACGTCCAGCTGACGGTGGAACCAGTACTCATAGCCGTCCAGACTGCGCGTTCCCACATTCAGGGCCGGTTGCCAGAGCGCAATGCGGGGCACCTCGTCCCAGGCGATCTCGATCATCCGCTTGATCTTCGGCGCATAGGCCGGATCATCGACATTCATGTGAAGCGTCTCGGATGTGAGCGTCTCGATCTCTTCATTGCGGTAGTTGGACGAGTTGAAGAGATGGCCTTCAAGATAGGCCCAGAAGAAGTAGTAGCAGGGATAGTTCAGCCAACCGCCGAAGGTTTCAAGGTGAAGCGGCAGGCGCTTTTCAACCAGGGATGCCGTCCGCCAGTTGGCGCCGGGTATCTTTTCGATGGCCGCCTTGACCCCGATCTTGGCAAGGTTCTCCTGGATCAGCAGCGCTGCAGGCTCCATCCAGTCGGCCTGGCTCAGCGAAATCGACAGCGGAACTTCAAAACCCGAGCCTTATCCGGCTTCTTCCAGCAATGCCTTGGCCTTGTCCAGATCGGTCGAATAGGGGAACTTCTGCGGCCAGGCGATATCGGCCGGTGTGGTCGCGTCACCACCCCACATGGGCGCACCGCGGCCATAGGCGGCGGTCTGGAACACCTCCTCGTAAGGGACAGACCAGGCAATCGCCTGACGCACCTTCTTGTCCTTGAACGGTTCGAAGGAGAGGTTCGGGCAGAGGCAGTAGATCGCATTTTCGATCGGCGTCGTCGCAATGGTGATGTCGCCTTCGCCGGAGAGTTCCTTGGCGTCCTTGTTCGGCATGTTGAACGACATGTTGACATCGCCGCGTTCCAGAAGCGCACGCCGCGTTGCCGGGCTCGGCACCTCGCGCAGCACGACCCGCTTGACCGCAGGAACCGGGCCCGACGTCCAGTTGTCGTTGCGCTCATACACCAGTTGTTCGCCCGGTTTCCACGAAGCCACCTTGAACGCACCGGATCCGGCGGGATTCTTGTGCAGGTATTCCATTGCCCAGGGATCGTCGTCGGTCGCATGTTCGCGGGCGACCTTGGCGTTGATAATCATGGGGACCGGAACGGCCAGGTCCGGCAAGGTCAGCTTCGATTTGCGCAGCAGATTGATCTTGAAGGTCATGTCGTCAACGACTTCGAACTGCTCCGGCTTTTCAAGCGAGCCTGCCTTCATCTGAACGGTCGGAAACCCGCCGACACTGACGGCACGGTCAAAGGACCATTTCACGTCATCAGCGGTAATCGGCGAGCCGTCCTGGAACTTTCCATCCGGGCGCAGTTTAAACACGATGGCCATGCCGTCGTCGGTGAACTCCCAGCTTTCCGCGATTTCCGGCTCGATAACCGAGTAGTCGTAGGACAAGCTGCCGTCGTCCAGCGTCTTGGTGCCGAAGCTCACGAGACGGTCATAGACATTCACGGCCACCTGGTAGCTCGGCCGGTTCGTTCCCGTGCGGTGGATATCCAGACTGTTGATCGTCTGGCCGGTGACAGCCACCACCACGTCATTGCCGGCAGCCGTCGCCGGCAGCACTTTCAAGAACGGTAAAACGGACGCTCCAAATGCCGTTGCGCCGGCACTTTTCAGGAAACTGCGGCGTGAAGTTTCATTGGTCATGTCAATCCCCTCTTGGAAGGAAGGGGCGACACGCCCTTCCCGCTTTCCAGCACGATGCGCGGAACGGGTGCGTACTTCTATTGCTATTTTTGCAGCCTTGTGCTTCAAAATTTGCAGCGCAATTCCCAAGGCACTGAAATGAAACATCTTCAGACACTCAGATTGATTGACGCCGTGAACAAGGCAGGCTCTATCCGTAAAGCAGCCGAAGACATGCACATCACGTCATCTGCGCTCAACCGGCGCATTCTGGGGTTCGAGGAAGAATTCGGGGCTCCCATTTTCGAACGCCTGCACGGCGGCGTTCGGCTCAATCCCGCGGGAGAACTCCTGATCGAGCACATACGCGGGCAGATGGCGGATCTTGAGCGTGTGCGCAGTCAGGTTGCCGATCTTTCCGGTCTTCGCCGCGGCCACGTCAGCATTGCCTGCTCACAGGCTCTTCAGCCGTATTTCATGCCGGCCCAGATCGCGACCTACCGCGCAGAACATCCCGGTGTTTCCTTTTCCGTTCAGGTGCGCGACCGAGAGGCGGCCGAAGAAGATCTCAGGGCGTTTCAAAGCGACCTCGCCCTTGTTTTCGAGCCCGTCCATCTCGGTGATTTCGATGTTCTGCTTTCGGTGGAACAACCCGTCTACGCCGTCATGGCGAAGGATCATCCGCTGGCAGAAAAACGGGACTTGCGCCTCAGGGACTGCCTCAGCTTCCCGCATGTCGTCCCGCCAAAACGGATCGGTATCCGCTTCCTGCTGGATCTGGCCGTCAGCCGCATGTCCCAGAAACTGGAGCCGATTGCCGAAGCCGATTCGTTCGAATTCATGCGCCACTATGTTCAGCACGAACTGGCCGTCGGCTTTCAGTTTCCGATCGGGCTGAACCTGGCAAGTGACGACCGCCTGGAATTCCGCCCGCTTCGCAAAAGCGATGTCACATACGGGAACCTTACCCTGATGCAGATGAAGGGAAGAACGCTTTCCGTCGCCTCCGCCAGGTTCGCCAACCAGCTCGCCGCCGTGTTGAACGACCTGGCTGGCGCAGCGGATCAGCTGCCCCTTCTACGATGACTTGGTGCGGGGATGAGACAGGCCAGCGAAGCCCTGGCTGACGCTCTGAAATCGGCAAACGGATTTGCATCAACGCTGAAGTGCCTCGAAACTGAAAGGCAGTCTTTTTTCGGCAAGTCAGCCGTGAAAAAGAAGCGGGAAGACCTCCTCACTCAGCCGGCACCTTCCCCGCCCGCAGCGTTTCACGGTGCCAGACATAGATGCCGGCAGAGACGATCACCGCTGCACCGACATAGGTGAACGTATCCGGGAAATCGGCAAAGAAGACCATGCCCCAGATGATCGCAAAGAGCAGTCCGACATAGGTGAAAGGAGCAATGGCGCTGGCTTCGGCGACCATCAGCGCCCGGATCACGCAGAAATGGCCGAGCGCGCCAACCGCGCCCATGACCAGCATCAACATTGTCGCGGTCGGATCGGGTGTCACCCAGTAGAACGGCACAATCACGCTGAAGACGATCGTGCCGAAGGCGGCGGTATAGAGCAGCGACGTCCAGGCGTCCTCGTTGCGGCCGACAAAACGCGTGGTGAGCGCGTAGCCAGCATAGGCAAAGGCGGCACAGAGCGGCAGCAACGCGGCGCTCGAAAACACCTCTGAGCCAGGTCGTATAATGATCAGCGCTCCGACAAGTGCCGCGCCGACGCCAATTGCTCGCCGGGGGCCGAAACGTTCGCCCAGGATCAGCGCCGCGCCAACGGTGATGAGCACGGGGTTGAGCGACATGATCGCGGCAGCGTTTGCCAGACCAATGATCACGAAACCGAAAAAGAAGAAGGTTGTTGCCAGAAGCAGGAAGATCGACCGCAGAAGCTGCAAACCCGGATACCGGGTCTTGAGGACCTGTTTCATGCGCGGCGCGGCCAGAAGCGCGACGACAACCGTTTGTCCGGTATAGCGCGCCCAGATTGCCATGACGGTATCGGTCCGGTGCGCGACCTCCTTGGCCATCGCGTCCATCACGCTGAAAAGAAACATCGTCGCGATCATGAGCAAGATGCCTTGCCCCGTACCGCCAAGACTGGGCCTGATTTTCATGAAGGTGCCAAAACTCGCGTGGAACAGATGACTTATAGGATTTTCGCCCGGACAAATTAAGCGAAAAGTTTCAGGTCCGGCCAAAACCGAATTGCAAGCCGACTGCCGCGTGCGCTGCCGCCCTCAGGCGAACGGCAAGCGCATGGCCTCGGCGATCTTGGAGATCAGGCGGCTTCGCGGCGCATTGCGCCGACTGGCGAGCACCACGCGGCGCTCGAACGCCCCTTCGTCGAGGGGCCAGCTGCGGATGCCCCCCGGCACTTCCGTCAGTGCCCGTTTGGGGAGAATGGAAACACCCAGGTCATAGCGGACCAGGGCTTCGACCGCCTCGAACGAGTCGACCTCCATCGCGGTTTTCGGATGCAGGCCCCTCGCCAGCAGATAGGCCTCGACCTGTTGCGACAACCGGCTTCTGCGGTCGAACCAGATGAAGGAGCGCTCGCCGAGCAGTTCTTCCAGCGTATCGAGCGGTTCCGTCAGCGAGGTGATAACGTGAAACGGTTCGTTGCAGATCCCGGCCAGCGCCAGGTTCGGATCGTCCATCTTGGGGTCGGTCACAAGGGCTGCGTGAACGGTGCCGTCGCTCACCAGTTCGATCAGTTTCTGGGAAAGCGCAACCATGAGCTCCACCTTGAGATCAGGGTGCTCTGCGTGAATGGCGGCAAGGGCTGGAGCGGTTATGTTGGAGATCGTGGAGGGAACCGCTCCCAGCGTCACCCGGCCATGCAGCCGGCGCCTGTCGGCAAGGGCCTCGATATCGCTGGAGATGTCCTCCATGCGCCTGGCATGTTCCACCAGTGCCAGGCCTTCGGTTGTCAGGACCGGAGGGCGTTTGGAGCGGTCGAGGATCTGAAACTCGAGTTCTTCCTCAAGCGCCTTGATCTGAAGACTGACCGCTGAGTGGCTCAAACCGAGACTTCTGGCAGCCGCATTCAGCGAACTGTGCTGCGACACGGCGATCACTGTCTTGAGAAAGCGAAGGTTCATCACGTGCATTAGTGTTAGGTTTTCTAACTTTATATCTCATTTTTTATCGCTTTTCCATTGGTTTTGTAACGATTATCCTGTCGACACGTCTTCCAGGGGGCAAGGCGGCGGGCTGGCCGGTCCCGGCATTTCCGGCCAAGGAAAGGCGATTTCCATGAACACCCATGCCGCTTTCTTCACCAGGGACCGGACGGCCAATCCGTGGCTGGACCGGATGCGGGAGCTTTCACCCGGGATCGCGGACCGCGCTGCCAGGTGGGACCGGGAGCGCAGCTACTGCTGGCAGAACGTCGCCGAGCTTTCCGAGGCAGGACTGATGGGCATGACGATTCCTCGGCGCTTTGGCGGTGGCGGGGCCACTTATCTCCAGGTCGCGGAAGTAGTGGAAGAAGCGGCGCGCCATTGCACGCTGACGGCCCGGGTTCTGGTTGAGGCGAATATGGGCGGCATCAGTGCCGTCATGGCCTATGGTACGGACGCGCAGCGCGCATTCGCGGCTCCGATCGTGCTGGCAGGCGACAAGCCGGCCATCTGCATCTCGGAACCGGATGCCGGCAGTGCCGCCACACAAATGACCACACGCGCAGATCGCCGAGGCGACCGCTGGATCCTCAATGGCCGCAAACACTGGATCACCGGCGGCGGTGTCTCGAAACTTTATCTGATCTTCGCACGCGCCTTTGACGAAGCCGGGGTCGAACTCGGCATCGGCGGATTTCTCGTTCATGTCGATCCGGCGAATGGCATCGAGCCCGACGGCTTCAAAGTGGTGCGACTTGAACGCACGATGGGGCTGTGCGGCATGCCGGAAGCGGAACTTGCCTTCGACAATCTCGAAGTGCCGGACGACATGGTCCTGCGCACGCGCTCCGGGTTCGAACAAGGCTTCAAGGACCTGATGACGGCCTATAACAGCCAGCGGGTCGGGGCCGGGACCATTGCTATGGGGGTCGCCGCCGGAGCGATGGACCGTGCCAAGCAATACATCAGGGAGCGGGAGCAGTTCGGCAGGCCGCTTGCCGAGTTCCAGGGGCTTCAGTGGATGATTGCCGACATGGAAGCGCTGGTCCATGCCTCACGGCTGATGTTGTTCGAAGCGGCCCACTCCGCAGCTCTCTCGGATACCGGCTTCCCCGACATGACAAAGGCGGCCCAGGCGAAGGCTTTCGCGTCGGAAAATGCCATCAAGGTAGTGAATGACGCACTTCAGATGTTCGGCGCACGCGGTTATGGTGATCTTGAGCCGCTTGAGCGCATGTACCGCGATGTACGCATGTTCACGATCGGCGGCGGAACGGCACAGATCCTGAAGACACAGGTCGCCGGGTCCGTTCTAGGGATAAAGACACCGCAAACGCGCCAGGGAACTTGAAGCACATTGAGCGAAGTTCCGGCGACCGGGAGGCCGATCGGCATGGGACTGAGCAGTTACAAAGATGCACACGATCTGAGCTACACCGCGGCGTCACCTGACAGCGCACAGGCGTTCTCCGAGCTTACAACCGCCTATATGGGCTTTCGGCGCGAGACGGGTGCGATCCTGAAAGGCATCCTGGAAAACGATCCGGACATGCCGATGGCCATTTGCGCCAAAGGCTACTTCGCCAAACTGATGGGCAGCTCAAACCATTCCGCGCGTGCGGCGAAAGTCTCCGGAAGCCTGAACGAACACCTTGCCAGGGTTGGCGCAAACGAGCGCGAGAAGCAGCATGCGGCGGCTCTTTCCTCATGGTGCGACGGCGACCTGGAAAAGACCACACGCATCTGGGAAGATATCCTGCTTCAGCATCCGACCGACGGGCTGGCACTCAGGCTGGCCCATTTCACGCACTTTTATTCCGGCAACGGCCGTCAGATGCGCGACTCGCTGGCCCGTGTGCTGCCGCTCTGGTCCGAGGATCATCCGGACTATGGCTTCCTTCTCGGCATGTATGCCTTCGGTCTGGAAGAATCGGGAGAATATGCAAAGGCAGAAGAGTATGGACGTGCGGCGGTGGCCCGCAATCCTCAGGATGCCTGGTCGGTGCACTCGATCGCGCATGTGCTGGAAATGACGGAGCGGCACGAAGAGGGGATTGCGTGGGTCGCCGGACTTGAGAACGACTGGTCAACCGTCAACAATTTCCGCTTTCACCTCTACTGGCACAAGTGCCTCTACCACCTGGAACGCGGCGAGTTCGACCTGGTCCTGAAAATCTACGACGAGCAGGTCGCCTCGGACATTGAATCGGATTTCTATCTCGACATCTGCAACTGCTCGTCGCTGCTCTGGCGGCTGGAAATGTTCGGGATCGATGTCGGTGACCGTTGGAGCGATCTGTCGTCGGTGGCGCACAAGCATCTCGGCGACAAGGACCTGATCTTCGTGTCCCTGCACTATCTCATGGCGCTCGTGGCCAATGGCGACAGGGCCGCAGCGCAGCAGCTTCAGGACGGTTTGCGGGATTGGTCTGGCCTCGACGGGACACAGGCACGGATCTGCGCCGATGTCGGCCTTGCGATTGCCGAAGGGCTACAGAGCGCTCGCGACGGCAATTTTTCAGCTGCCGTCACCCGTATGGAACCCGTGCGCTACAGTCTGAACCGGATCGGTGGAAGCGCCGCGCAGCGCGACGTCTTCATGATGATCATGCTAGACGCGGCCAAGGCCAGCCACGATGCCCTCAAGGCGCGAGCGCTCTTTGCGGACAGGCTGGGAGACAAGGTGCATTCCAGCTGGACCTGGAAAAACTACGGCAGCATTCTTGAAACCATGGGCCGGACGGACGAGGCCGCCCGGGCGCTTGAGAATTCCCGCAAGGCTCTGGCGCGCTAGCCGGACCGCATCCTGCACGCACGCGTGTCCGCACAAGATACGCTGGGCCGGACTGCTATCCGTCGGGTCGGGCGAACGGGTTCCAGTGCCACGAGCCGATCTAAAGAACGGGGCACAAGTCCCTGCCAGTTTGAAAACTTCTCCTAAGCAGGTCGTCCCGCCTTTCCTTCGACCCGTCAGATCCGCAGAGCAACTCGAGTTTGCGAGGCGTTACCCCGAAATACCCGAAGGTGCCGTCGATCCACGCGGTCTCCAGTGCCTGACGATAGCCTTTCTCTTCCATCTCGTCGGAACGGGCACCGGCCGGTACAAGCAGGACACCCGGACGCTGCCGCTGGAGAGACCCTTCCGGATCATCCAGCTGATCATAGGCCCAGCCCCAGTTCCAGACGCGGTCAATCCATCCCTTGATCATAGACGGCATGCCCCACCAGTAGAGCGGAAAAACAAGGCAGAGCGCATCCGCTCGGGCGATCCTGACCTGTTCCTGCACCACGTCTTCCATCGCGCCCGCGTCGCCGTCCGCTTCGACGTCTGCCATCGTCCAGCGCGGGTCAAACGCTTCGGCATGCAGATCCGCGAGTTCAACAGAATGTCCCACGGAGCGCGCCCCTTCCATAAAGGAATTGGCAACGGCCGCAGAGAAGGACTTCGGGTTGGGATGATCCAGAACGGTCAGTATGTGCACAGGCAATCTCCAGTCTTGACTTTCGGTCGTGAAACACGTGCCAAGACCAATTGCCCGCACGGCTGATCTTGCTCACAGCCACGGGTTTTAGGACCTCAGGTTAACTTGAGATCAAGCAGAATATTCAATGAAATCGGTTTCCCTAAACAGGGAGCCGAGGCTCTGGCGGCAATTGGCGACGTTCTCAGAAGACGCGCTGCGCCTTCAGCCAGGCCTGTCTGACGACCGGATGGCCAGCGTGGAGGCCGACTTGCAGAAGGTCCGCGCGCTTGCCAATTGCGATCTCTCCCCTGTCTGCCAGGCCGGACACGTCAGCCGGTGTCTTTGTCACCGTCCGGATTGCCGCCGGAAGGTCCTCCTTGAAGTCCACGTTGAAGGCGATCATGAAGGCGGCATCGAGCATGGACCTGGGGACATAGTCGGACGCCAGAATATCGACCAGTCCTTCTGCCATCAGGTCCTTGACGGCGACGTTGCCGGATTGCGAACCACCGCGAAGCACATTGGGGGCACCACCAACGACAAACATGTCGTGGCTCTTTGCCTTGCGCGCTGCCGACAGCGTGCACGGGAACTCGGACACCGTGACGCCTTCGGCGAGCGCTTCGTCGACATGATGCAATTCGGTGTCGTCGTGGCTGAGTAGAGGCAGGCCGTGCGCGTGGGCGAGTGCGATGACAGCCGGGCGTACCTTCGCGCTGATATCGTCGGAGAAATTCAAAAGGCCCTGCACCGTCTTTTCCGCTTCCGCGCGTGTTTCACCGGTGTCGGCTATGCGCCGCTGCATATAGGCCTCAATGTCCTTGCTCTGACGGCGGCCAGGCAAATGTTCCATGACGGAAACCATGCGCACGATGGGCTTGGCGATGTTCTCCTCCGTCAGACGTGTTGTCTCCGCGTCGGTGATCTCGCAGCGAAGATGCACAAGGTGCTCGGCCCGGAAAAGCCCGGCCGACTGGGCCGCCTCGATAGCGTCCACCATCGGTCCGAGCACTTCGCGCCGTTCGGGCTTGGTGACAGTCGCGCCAACGCAAAGACTGTCGAACACCGTCGTGACGCCGCTGCCGATGATCTGCGCGTCGTGCGCAAGGGCCGCGCGCAGCGGGTCCCATTTCACATGGGCACGCGGATAGACGTGTTTCTCGAAATGGTCGGTGTGAATGTCGACCAGGCCCGGGATCAGGTAGTCCCCTTCCAGATCCAGACCGGCCTGGGGGGCAAGACCCGTGTCTATGGAGACAATCTGTCCGTCGGAGACAGCCACGTGCCCGTCGACAACCTCATCAGCAAGGACGATCCTTGCGTTCTTCAGGACAGTCAGTTCGCTTCCTGTCGGCAGCGTCTTGTCGGCAAAGGTCATGGCTCACTCCGGCATGGCAGCCGACCCCGCAGGATACGGAATCGTGCCATTCTTGTTCAGGAAGGAGGCCTTCTACTCCCGATCGCGCCACTTATTGTGACAGTTTGGGGAAAAGACTGTGACATCCCGAAAGTTTCGGTCCCGGCCTGGACTGCGTCCGGAACACGTCCTTTTACCGCACCATGGTCAATCTGTTCCAGTCAGCATAATCCGGCGAGCCCTCGCGGCGGATTTCACCCTCATACCCGTATTCCACCATGTGCACCATCACGGAGGTGTCGTCTGCCAGAATGACGGCATAGCTCTCGTGAAGATCGGACGCGCTGAGGTTTTTGCCGTTTCCAAAATCGGGCCATCCGGCGTGGTTGGTTCCGCGCGGTGCGCTGAAAGGCACGCCATGAAACGACCCGCAAAGCGGCAGATGACAATGGCCGTGGAATATGTGCCGGATCCTGGAGCTGTGCTTCCTGACGACGGCTCCGAATGCTTCGGCATCCTGCAGCATGATCTTGTCCATCGGCGCGAGACCTGTTGGGACCGGATTGTGATGCATGAACAGAAAGCAAGGGCCCGGCGCGGCGCTCAGCTGAGTGTCCAGCCAGTGCAGGCGCTTGTCGCAGTAGTATCCTGCATGCGAATTCGGACCCCATGTATCGAGAAGGATTACGCGGCCTGCGGGAAGATCAAGGGTCGATTGTACAAAGCCGTTTTCGTCAACAAGTTCCGGAAACACGGAAACGAACACGTCGCGCTCGTCGTGATTGCCGATACACAGGGAAACCGGAACCGGCGAGGCGGCAATCAGGTCCTTGAGCCGCAGATAGTCGGCACGATCGCCCCAGTCGGACAAGTCGCCGGTGATGACAAGCGCATCCGCATCCGGATGATGGGTGACCGCATGGGCGAGCGCTTTGTTGAAATTTTCGTTCGGTTCGCGTCCGCCGATGGTTTGACCGGGCGCGGTCAGGTGAATGTCGGTCAGTTGAAGAAGTTTCACGTCTTCCTCCGATTGTTGTTCTGATTGAACTGCCGCCCGCTGACGCGGGCAGCAGCAGCTGTTTTCGGAAAGAAGCGTGATCAGTTGGACGGCAGCAGGTCCTGAACTTCTTCGGTCAGTTCTTCCTGCAATTCGCCCATGTCCTCGAACTCGCCCGTGACGATACCTTCGATGCCGTCATAGATGACCTGGGTGATTGCCAGGCCGTTGTCACCCGGATAGGCCTGCCAGTCACGCAGCAACGGCAGTTGGCGCACCGCCGTTTCCTTGTTCGGGTTCTGCTTGTAGAAGTCGGCAAGGATGACTTCGTTCGCGGCCTTGTTCGGCGGCATGTAGCCGGTCGTGCGGGCGACATCGGCAGCGCCTTCACCGGAGGTGATGAATTTCAGCCATTTCCAGGACGCGTCCAGAACCTTCGGATCGTCGCTCGAGGAAACCAGCATGGCCGCGTTGCCACCTGCCGGCAGACCCATCGGGCCGCTTGAAACCAGACCCGGATATTCATTGGTCTTCAGCTCGAAATCACCCTTGGCACGCTCGACCGCGCCCAACGCGGAGGTCGACCAGAACATCATGCCGATCTC
>Ga0207422_1003219_pt1 | contig 17112 bp, 18 predicted proteins | sample MarCyaLeptolynsp_FD_187757 | JGI IMG/M metagenome (GOLD analysis project Ga0207422, IMG submission 187757) | Marine cyanobacterial communities from Panama - species 1 Leptolyngbya sp. (SPAdes) | ecosystem: Environmental > Aquatic > Marine > Unclassified | place: Panama: Panama City | collected...
CCTTGCACTACCCAACGTCATGCACGGACACTTCCCAACTGGAGAAATGTACCGATTGCCAAGCTCATCAGCGATGACTTTGATGGTATCCCTGTTGCGGTGAATAATGATGCAAACCTTGCCGCGTTGGCAGAGTATCAATTGGGTGCAGGTAAAGGCGCAAACCCAATGATTTATCTGACGCTCAGCACAGGTATTGGCGGCGGTGTGGTCATTGATGGCAAGCTGTTCACAGGGGGATATGGATTCGCCAGTGAGCCGGGACACCAACAATTTATAATGCCAGATGGTCAAATTAAGCGGTTGGAAGAAATTGCATCTGGCACTGCACTTGGGTTGATTGCAACAGAACGCGCACCAAATTATCCAGAGAGTAGCTTATACAACATGGGAAAAATCGCTGGAAAAGAAGTCGGGGAAGCCGCACAAGCAGGTGATCTGCTTGCATGCTCTATCGTTGAAGAAGCCGCAAAGTATCTCGGGTTGGGGTTGGTGAATTTGCTGCATCTGTTCAATCCACAAGCAATCGTTATTGGTGGCAGTGTGACATTACTAGGTGATTTATTGTTCGAACCGCTCAAGCAAGTGATTCAAGAACGGGTGATGGATACTGTTTTCTGGCGCGATGACCTGATTCGGATTGCTGCAATGGGCGATGATGTGGGTTTGTACGGTGCGGCAATCTATGCCAAGCAGCACAGCAAAAACGAAAAATGATGTACTGCCCATATGCCAATTGAAACGTCGAATATGCTGTTGGTATTTCCCAAACCGCACAATCAGGTAGTTGATTTGTGTTGTGTGATAAGCTCTAATGCTTGTTCTATCTTATGCACTGTATGCACTTTACTCGCATTTCGTGAAAGCTGACTATACACACTACTTAATAGACTCATCAATTGGGCAATGAAACTCCCGGCTGATACTAAGATAATCATTGCTTCGTTATCAACTTCTGTGTTGAGCAAAAGCTGTTTGATGTTACTACCAGCCAATTGAGTCGGAAGAACAGCCGCATTGGGCTGAAATTGATAGATGGAGTAAACATCATGCTGTACCATCATGATTTCTCGGTTGATTGCGGCTAGGGCAGTATGGTCATCTTCCCATGTCCAACCTTTTTGAATATCAAGATGGAGAATTGTTTTTTCAATATCCAGCCAACTCAACGCATATTTTTCACCAGTTTCAATGAGGATCATGATTGCAATTGAATTTCATCATCTGGCATCAATTATTATCTGCTAATCCTTCACATTGACCGTCATGTTCGTGGTCTGGAAGGAGCCTGAGCCGGAATACATGGTCATACTATCAGGGACAGGTCCGCCAGGTGTCGGTTGCATGGCGGGGGAAACAACCTGAAATTCAGCTTGGAAGGTCGTCCCTTTTAACATGACTTTTTTGCCCTTGACTTTGGTCTTCTTTGACAGTTGGTCGCCCCCCAATTTTTTGATTTTGAGGATGCCCACTCCGGGCGTGACATACGGTGGGGAAATATAAGCGCACCCCGGTACCATGACCTTCTTTTCGTCCCCTTCAACACAGACAGTCATTTTCTGTGCATTCACAGTCGCACCTGTCCCTGCAAGGACACCCGGTGCAACAGTCACGAGTGCTTTACCAAAAGCTGGTAAAAAAATCGCCATGTCACCTGTTCGCAGAACGTTATCCATAATTCCTGCCCCTACACTTTTACTTCACTCTGTATCGATTATAACCGATTTTTTGCGATACGATGTATGTTATAATCGCACCTGCGAATCATCAGCATGAAAGCAAAAACAATGGCAATCGACTACATCATTGATTACGACTGCATCCCCAAACAAACCCTCACAACGGATGGTATCCTAGAACGCCTCAAAGGGCTGGAACGCGCCGAAACGATCATCGCTATTTATCGCCGTGAAGGGGACAATCGTCCACCATCAGAAATGGGTTTTGAATTCACCGTCAGCACCCCAGATGGTCAGCAAGAGACGAAAACCATCGTGGTGCAAGATTTGCTTGATGCAGGTGAACAACTGAAGCCATTGCAAGGCTACTGCGAACTATGCCCCGCGAATCGCACAGGTAAGCCTTTTGGCTGCATCGGATTTGTTCAGTATCCAGTCAGCGCGCGCGGTGAAGCATGGTTGCTGAATAATCTCCCTGTGCCAGATGACGCGCTTGTCTGGTTGTTGCTTAAGCAAGGTATCGAAGAATTTCAATATGATGGCAAATTGGTCGAAACTTTGCGTTTTGATACCGATGCGTATTTTGAACTCCGCACAACGCCTTCCCGTAAATTGGGGGAATTCACCATCAGTTCTGACCAAGTGTTTGAGATGATTTTCTCCGTGGGGAATATCACGCCGAATCACGGGGCGATTTTGTTACTTTTCTTCAATGGTTTAACACGCGATCTGGAAGCATCGGAAATTATGTCCATCACACCGGCTCCACCCGATGCAGAGCAAAAATACCTCTTCAAGCTCAAACTCTCTGATGAAGATGACCAGACCATCAGCGAATTGAAGGAATTTTTCCATGCGCTTTATATTGCATGGCGATTGAGCGTGCCCGTCATCGTGGATAGCTAAAGCGCACTTAGAATCGCCAGTAGGCTAAGTCGATTTCTGGGCTAATTTCCACATGAATAATGGGTTCACTGATTTGGTCGCTGAAATCCAATATCTCACCATTAAGATTGACTCTGTTATCTTTTTGCAGCGTAATCAGACTTTCAGTGATCGGATCATAATCAAATTGGATACCGTCAAACCATTCATCACCAACACCCAATTCAAGTTTCCTGACTTTGCACCAGTTTGGTTCAGATAGTGTTTCTGATTCAATGTAAATAGGTTCATCACCACAAGCAGAATAGATGAGTGTATTATTATCTATCCATTCAAGTTGTAAAATCATTTCACTGTAATTGTTCCAAATAGACTGGAATCTTGGGGCAACAGCATATAGCTGCATCGGTGTTAACCCATTTTGAGTTGTATCATAAAGTGCCAGTAAGCGATCATCAGGCGAAAATTTGCCATCAGGGATTGCTTGTAAAGAATACATATCTATGTAGAAGCTACTTATATCCGATTCAACAGCTAGGAAATTTCCATTTGGCGAAAAATGACGGACACGCATAGCTCCACGCTTGAGCAAAGTAGGTTGAGAATTCGGTTGAAGTGTATCCCACAACCAGATACTAGATTCTGTGCTGAAGGCAAATGTGCGTCCATTAGGACTCCAAGCACCTGCACCAGTAATGAGTGGGTCATCTGCCTCCATTATCCATTTTGTTAGCAAAGTTGTACTATATTGAGATTCGGGACTCAGACCGATCTGCCGAGGTGTTGCGTAAATGCGAAGTTCTTGACCGCGCCAAACTGCCAACAAATCAGATTGTGTAGAAAACACCGCATCATCACCTTGGATTGCCGTCCATTGGACTACCTGATATGCGCGAAATACATCTGATTGTATCGGTACAGATAATAATGAAAGTTTATCAATCCCATTGGGAGCAACAACAGTCTTGATACACGAATTGCTATCAAACTCCGTAGGGGCAAAACAGATAGAACTCACGTAAGGCTCAAATGCTTCCATACTGTTGAGAGGAACTTGGTATTCTTTTGTATCTGTAAACAGATGAATCACGACAGGGCGCGGATTAAGACCAGATGGTGGCACAGTCGGCATTTGATGAATTTCTTGCGAAAGATATTCGATCATCTCATCATATGATCTGCGTACTTTCTCACGTGAAAAATCATAAAGAACAAAATACCCATTGTCGTTCTCAGTGGCAATACTGCCGATGTATGATCCTGATATATTAGGATATAAATTTGCAACAAACTGTCTGCCCTGTTCTAATCTTGGGGCAATCTGTGTACAAGGTGTTGCGACCCCACGTCCTGCCTCATGCATCTGAAGGTCTTCGATGCTATTGCGCTTTAAGATAATCCGATTATTGGTTAATTCACCCTTCAATACTGCTTCCACATCCAAAATTGCATTGATACCACTATCACTAAGACTAGAAATACGCCCAGATACAACTAACGGTGCAGAATGAAAATTGAGCAGTACGGGTGCAAAAACAACACCTACACCACTACAGGCTCGCACATTACTATTGAGATTCAAAAATATAACTGTCAAACATAGTGAGAAAAGAAGTAAAAATCGCCGCATTTTTATAACCCTCGCCGCAGTCAATGAGCAGGATTATAGTTTTTGTTTGCGGCTACCCCAACAAAGCGTAGGGTCAACGACAAGCAATCGTTGGGTAATATTCAATTAATCAAGAATACGTCGAATACTAGACCGCCATAACAGGTTGTTGCGCAGGATCAAACAATTGCTCATTGAGAAATACCATAGCCACATCTAAATTATCTGCTATGGCATATTGCCAGCCCGATTGGGTGTAATGCTGCTGATAGACATTCAGGAATTTACGGGCGGTGTTGGGCGACTTTGGTGCAACCAGAACCGATAAGGTCACTTCTCGGCAAGTGGTGATTGACAGTTTATGCCATTGCAACAATGAATTCGCAGGGAATTTCAGTGCATCCTCAAAATAGAAAATTTGTCCCATCTGATGATGACCAGCTTGGTTAATCATCATGCAACCGATGGTTCGCGCTTCAAAAAGTTGTTGCCATAGCCAGCGTGATTTAAATGTGTAGAGCAAGATATTTCGTTCCGAGTTGTACCATTGGACTTGAACACCCATGATGGTTTCTCCCATTTTAACCCTGAGGGGCAAGGGCAATAAAAGAGCTGTTTTTGGATTGATCACAGCATAACATGGATGATGCCAGCAAGCTCAAAACACATTACATATGTTAGGGGTGAATGTGTCGAACATCACATTATTGATTAAAGTCTGATAAGAAGTTAAATGCTGGATAAGTACCAGTTAAATCGCCACTCATATTGACTTGGAGCAGATTGGTATACCCCCATTCCGCCGGATTACCATTCAGCGCGAAAATCACCACGCCCATTACACGCTCATCACGTAACAAGGGAGTCCAGCCATCTTGACGCAATGCGGGGTAGCGTCCGTTGTTGCCTTGTAACGCAATATCCAAATAACGTGCCGCAATTTCTGCCGTTGGATAGCCCTCGCCAGCATCAAGTGAACTTTCTTCGATGCTTTCACTATGTCGCCAGCCAGTTTCGGTAATCATTACGGGCAATGCCTCAACCCCAAGCGTCGAAAGTTTCCACAGTTCCCATTCATAGCCATTGATGCCTCGATTGAAAATCCCACGCGGCGGCTGATTTTCGGGTAGTGTTGCGCCGTTGATCGCTTCAAATTCATATGCCTGCACCCAAGGAGCTTCTCGGAAAGCACCCATTGGATAAGCGTGGCTGTTCCAGATGTCGATTTGTACGAAAACATCCGCTTCTTCAGCGATCACTGCCTCCATAAATGTATCCGCATCAATGTGGCTGAACTCGCCCATGAAGGGTTGCCCATTGGTATTGGGCGCGTATAAATCCAATGCTGCATTGAGAATTTGCACATTCGGGTTTGCATCCCGAATCGCAGCAGATGTATCGACTAGAAAACGCGCATATGCCGCCGGATCAGGTGTGCCCCCCCATTCAACGCCGTTATTCGGCTCATTGAGTAAAATCACTATCGGCTGTTCAGTGTGCCAATCCAATTCAGCGACGAAATCAGCATATTCTTCTGCAATTGATTGATAACGCCCATCCGAATCAGCAGGCGGTTGTTCCCAATACCCTTCATCGGGATTCCATGTTGTTGCTAGACGGATGATCGGCGTGAGATTATGCGTTTCGCACAAATCCAAAAATTGCTGCCAGCGTTCCGTATCAAGGTTATCAGATCGAACAAGCTGCACCACAAAACCATCGTCAGCCAACGCTTCATCAGCTTTGGCGATATGTTCATCCCACAGCGATATATCCCATGAACCGCGCCCATCATCCAACAAGAGATGCAAACCAATTTTGCTGTTATCGACAGGCGGGGGTGCTTGTAGAAGCGCGATCAAAATCGTCACACCAATTGCTAATGCTAAGGCGATGATAATCAGTAGGTTGCCGCGTTCTTTCCAGCGAAAATAGAGGTCTTGTAAAACACGGGCAATGGGTTGTTGAGATTCATCCGACATAGAATTTACTGCCTCTCTTCTGCGCGCCATGAACGAAATTGCTCAACAGCTTCATCCAGCGTAGCGGCAAAGCGTATCACACCATCGTTGGTGGTTATTTGACGTTGTTCATCTACACCGAGACTGGTTTCTTCATCAGACGATACACCTAGAACAATAACCCGTCCGCTCAGGTTTTTGTTTTGCTTTTTGGTAAAACTGCGGATATGCGCTTTTGCGCCGGAGGGCAGTTTTTCACGGGTGCTGCCCGTTAAATCAATCAATACATCCACTAAACCTTCATGTTTTTGCAACCAGAACAACGATGATCGCACCACGAGATGATAATCTTTCCAGTTCCAATCCTCGGTTGCCTTGTAAATCATCACGGTTTTGTCTTTGTTCCATTGAAATTGAAAGGGCATCGTTGTTTTATTGTTCCTCTACTGCTGGAGTCGTTTCGCCTTGATAAGCGAGAATAATTTGCTCAAGCGGGATATTGGCATTGACCATCAACGCTTGATGAAGTGGTTTGTCGATTGCGCCATCTTCGTCAATGACGATATAGTCATCCACAATTCGCGCTAAGGTTATCACATAAGAAGGGCGTTCATCAGCCGATTCCGGCACAAATACAACAGCATATCGTTGATTCTGGTCATCCAATACGGTATGAAGTTTTCCACCGTGTGTCATTCCGGCGTATAACGCAACTTCCCGTTTCACCTGTTCAACAATAATATTTACTGGCATCAATCATCCTTGGTGATAAGCATCGTTGGTGAGTGCCCACATGGGGAAGACATCCATATCAAGTTCACCACGCAAGCCATTTTGCATCCGATAATGTGCTGCTGCCGCAATCATCGCGCCGTTATCCGTACAGAGATTCAACGGGGGATAGCGCACAGGTAAATCTGTTTCTTTTTTCATCATCTGGCGCAATAGTTGATTGGCACTCACACCACCTGCCAACAAGATTTCTTTGGCACCGTGTTCTTTGGCAGCGCGCGCTGTTTTTTCCACCAAAATATCGACCACCGCCAGTTGGAAACTCGCTGCTGCATCATTAACCGAAACATCCGAGCGTAATTGAGCGCGTTTTTCGTCACCACGTTTACGTCTGCTACGTGCTTCGCCGGATGGCTGCACTGTCACCTCGCGCATGACTGCTGTTTTCAACCCGCTAAAGCTAAAATCCAGTGTTTTGTCGCGTTTGGCGCGTGGGAAATTAAACGCTGTCGGGTTGCCGACAAGAGCAGCTTGCTCGATATGCGGTCCGCCGGGAAATGGTAGATCGAGAATGCGTCCGACTTTATCGAAGGCTTCTCCGGCAGCATCATCAATTGTGCCACCCAGCCGTTGATATTGCCCGTGATCGGTCATCAATAGCAGTTCGGTATGTCCGCCCGATACAATGAGTATCAAAACAGGAAACTCTGCTTCTTTGAACGGTTGCGTCAGCCACAACGAATAAACATGCCCTTCCAGATGGTTGATACCAAGCAAGGGTTTTCCTGTGGTTAAAGCCAGCCCTTTGGCATAATTGACCCCGACCAACAACGACCCCACGAGTCCGGGTCCACGTGTGACAGCAACCGCATCCAGTTTGTCGTAATCAATACCAGCATCACGCATGGCATTATCTACAACGGTACCAATCGCTTCTACATGGGCGCGAGAAGCCACTTCCGGGAAAACACCCCCATATTCTGCATGAAGATCAATTTGAGAAGCAACGACGTTGGATGCAATGGTCTTGCCATCGATCACAACGGCTGCCGCAGTTTCATCACAAGAGCTTTCGATTCCGAGGATATGTGTCATGGTATTGTCTCATTCAATCTGTGTGCGGGATTATCTTACCTGATATTGGTCATGGATTGAATGGATTTATTTTCGAGGAGCGTGATGTAGCAGGGCATGACGTATCATGCCCATGCAGGTTATTGTATCATCTAGCGTTCTTCCACATTGACAAATTCTGCCGAGACATACCCCGTTCCACCACTAAAATTGATGATGAACCAACCGCCTTCTTCACCGACGATTTGATTGACAGAATTCGCTTCAATTCGACCAACAACATCAAACTCCGTACCGGGTCCTGAGCGTACATTGAGCGTACTCCAAGGAATAGCCACACGCCCTGTGATAACAGGTTGTTCAGCAGGAGGTTGATCTGCTGCTGGTGGAGCTTCTTCAGGTGGAGGGGCTGATCCTTCCCATGCAGCAATCAACGGACGCAGTGTATCAAGGGATTGTGAGCCATATTGCTGGCTCGGTTCGATATGGCTATTTTCGATGAATTCATTCCAACTCACAACCAGAATGACATCTGTTCCAGTAGAAACTGCTGCGTTGAAATTGTTCGCCAAAAATTGCCCACCCGCACGATCACGCGGAGAGGTTGGGTTGGGACGACCTTCTCGGGCAGCAATCAGGTCTTCATTCCAGCCGGGATGAATCGTAGGGATGTAATATGATCCACCACGTCCTAATGTCGCATTACGTTCTGTATTCAAACGCCCTGCACTCCCGTTTGACCACGCCAGATTAAAGGCATACATGCCATCCATTGCGCCACCGTGCAAACAACACCCAGAAAGCCCTTCTGCTATCCAGATGGTATTGCGCTCAGGATCAACGGCATTGCGGATTTCTTGCCATTGTGCACTGGTAAAATTACTGCGTTCCTGAAAGGCAAAAAACAGGATTGGCTTACCTTGATAGCGTAAATATCCGGGATGATTCGCCAAGTCATTCACCACCCACGCAGCCGATGCAGCAATCAAATCCCGGTTGCGATTGAAATCAGGATCGAACACATCAATCGCGGGTGCAACTTTAAAGCCACGTTCTGCTGCGCGATCCAGCGCATTGCGTAAAACAGGGGTTGTCGTGACTTGTTCTTCTATGCCAAACCAACTGACGATAAAGGCATCGATGCCTGCACTCATCGCTTGGTCAATGTGTGCGCCCATAATGCCGGGGTCTTTTGAATCATAGGGTCCGAGTGCGGGGAAGTCGCTCAGAACATCCGCTTGCGGGTCCCATGAACCACCCCCAGCCCAAAATCCCATATAAAATGCCCAGACCTGACGTTGTTCTTGTGCTTGAGTAGGTTCTGTTTGGGCGGGTAAAAAGATCAGCCCAAATGCCACTATTGGCAGAATCCATTGACGTAGCATATTCATAGTCCTTTTGAATAAATTTGTTCATATAGACAGTCTTATTCTACGTCAATTTTTGCTTGAGAATGTGTAAAGACTTGCATAATTTTTATCTGTGATATGATACGGGTGAAGATAAAAATCAGGAATTTTCATGCAAAAAGCAAGCATTTCCAGCGAACAATTTGACCATTTCATCCAACACCCTGACCATGTCGATCAGCGTTGGGAACTCATCAATGGAGAGATTATCGAAGTAGTTTCGGAGAATTATTCGTCTGAATTGGCGATTACGATTGCTGCATTCATCAAGAGGCACCTACGTGAACAAGGCATCCATGTGCGTGTGACAGGTGCCGATGGTGGTTACATTATCGGCGGCAATCACTTCATTCCTGATGTTGCCTATATCAGCGCGGAAAAACAACCTGAACCTTCGCGTGAAGCCTATAATCCTAATCACCCTGATCTTGTTGTTGAAGTGATTTCACCCAACGATAAACTCTGCGATGTTGCTGTCAAGACCAATGCTTATCAAGCAGCCGGGATTCTGGCATGGGTTCTTTATCCTGATGAGTAGGAAGTGCATGCCTACGCACCAAACGAATTGATACAAGTCGTCAAAATGGACGGTGAGCTAAACGGCAGCGATATTCTCCGCGAATTTAAACTCACAGTAAAAGGCATTTTTGAAGAGATATAAAATAGTAGGGGAATCAGTGGGCAATTGTGAATAGCGTGGGTTTCTGCCCTGTGTTATGCTTTGCCGCATGAGTCACGATAGAATTTTTCAAGACACCATGACCAAAAAATCAAATCCCTTCTCTACATCTCATCAATTAGTTCTGTACATTGTTGTGCTATTGTTTGCATCCGCGTGTAGTGCGTTTGCTGCACCGACCCCAACAGCAACAGCAACGGTCACTTCATCACCAGAACCAACACTGCGACCCACTGAAACTGACCTTCCGACACATACGCCAACAGTTACACCGACGGTCACACTAACGCCAACAGTAACCGACATCCCGATGGAAACACCTACACCAACGATTTCGCCAACACCCTCTGCGACACCGTTGGCGTTTAGCAGCTTCACCTTCGATAATTGGGAGGCGATTGAACTCCCTGCCAATATCCAAGATGGTATTGATTCACCATTGGTGATGTTCATCAACTCGAATGATCAGACAACGATTGGAAATATCGCTACTGCACAGCCTTCGACTGAAATTGAGACGATTTATTTCGCATCGCCGGATAATGCTGCCGCACGGACTGAAATTTTGCAACTACCATCTAGCACAGGCGGGCAAATCTACCCATCCCCTGCGGGGAATTCGCTGGCGTATTTTAAGCAAGATGGTGCGGTGACGGGCTTATATGTACTCAATCTTGAAAATGGATTTAGTGCGCGGGTGCTGCCTGTACAATCTTTGTTGGCGCGGGGATTTCTGAATCAACCTACATGGGAGCCAAGTGGCGAACAATTCGCTATTGCACTGGAAACGGGCTATGACCTCGATATATTCGTTTTGGGGCGAGATGGCACCGGGCAAACGAATCTGACAAACTCAGGTTCACAAGATTGGTCACCTGTTTGGTCACCGGATGGACGCTTTATCGCCTTTTTATCGGATCGGGCGACCTGCCCCAGTTGGCGACCCGGCGATAATGCTTGTTCTGCCGATAGCGATCCCCTGCCGATTAGCGGGACACTACACCTGATCAACATAGCAACAGGTGAAATCACTCAAGTTAGCGATGAAACTGTTAGCGAACCACCACGCTGGTTGAATGGTCGCCTCTTGACTTTCGCCAGTGGTGATACGCTTGATTTGCTCAATCCACAACGCAATATCTGGTTGGCAGATGTCGATAGCGGGACAGTAACACAAGCAGCTTTGCCCGATGATGGCGAGAATATTCAATATTTGAGTGAAAGCTGGTCGCCGGATGGGAATCGCGTGTTATTCCAACGCGCAACCGCAACCGATGTCGAATTGGTGCTGTTATCGCTCAACGGGCAGGTAATTGAGCGCACAACCGAATTGACCTTTCCACGTTTTGGTATGGTGGCATCATGGTCAGCCGATGGGAGCCGCCTTGCAATTGGGGGCGTGGATGGGCAATGCCCGTATGGGATTCGTGTTACAGAAAATAATCTTGACTTCGTTGCGCGGGGCAATCCACCACCGAGCATGTGCGATCCTGTTTTTTCACCGGATGGGAGTCAGATTGCATTTACCGGTGTGAATCCGCGTGTGGATGGGCGCATCGATATTTATACAGCGAATGCCAATGGCTTTGGCGCAGTCAACCTCACCGTAGATTTGCGCGGGTCAATTGAATTGATCGGCTGGGTGGGTGGTTCACGCTGATTATCTGCGGGATTTTGAAATATCATGATATCTTGATTTATATTATCTGGTGGATGTGTCATTGCACGTCCCTACAAATGTAGCAAAATCTAACGGAATTTCCGTTGCGATACAACACAAAATACTAAACTATTGAATGGTCTTTTTGGGAGGAACAAATATGTTACGTGTGGCGAATGCGCCTTGCTCTTGGGGTGTGATCGAAAATATTGAAGGCGAACGGTATGATTATGTGCGCGTGCTGGACGAACTCGCAGGGACAGGGTATGTCGGTACAGAATTAGGCGATTGGGGCTTTATGCCAACTGATCCTGCCAAACTCCGTGAAGAACTCGACAACCGCAAACTCGATATGCTGGCATCGTGGGTAAGTGTATATCTGCATGATGAAAGCAAACACCAGAGTAGCATTGACGATTGTGTGCGCACTGCAAAATTGCTGGCAGCAGTCGGTGGATCAGATTGTTTCATTGTACTCGGCAACGACCCCTATACCGATCCCGTGCGGAATTTGAATTCAGGTCGCATCACCAAAGACATGGAAATGAACGAAGAACAGTGGAAAGTCTTCGCAAAAGGTGCGGATACAGTAGCACAGCGCGTCATGGATGAAACAGGGCTGCGAACTGTATTCCATCATCACATCGGCACATGGATTGAAACCCCTGCTGAAACCGAACGCTTGCTCTCGATGACAAATCCTGAGATTTTGGGCTTGGTGTTCGATACGGGGCATTATTCATTTGGTGGCGGCAATCCAATTGAAGGGATTCACAAGCACAAAGATCGCATCTGGCATGTGCATTTCAAGGATCATGATCCAGAAGTGGCGAGGCAATCGCGTGAACATGGCTGGGATGGTCCCACATCCGTTGGTAAAGGCATCTTCCCGGAATTGGGCAAAGGTGATGTTGATTTCCCTGCCGTTTTGGAAGCACTCAAAGCGATTGATTACGATGGCTGGATTGTCGTAGAGCAAGATGTGCTGCCCGGTATGGGGTCACCCAAAGAAAGTGCACAAAATAACCGTGATTATCTGAAGACTATCGGTTTGTAATGAAATTAGGCTGTGTGGATGGATTTCTCACAGCCTAGCTTCTGATGTCTAATTTGCGGCTTTTGGGTTCATATTGCGATAACTTATAGCAAGGGTGATCACACCCGAAATAGCCAGAATAACATGTGTCCACAAACTCTGTGCTGTGCCACCATTGTTGACCACAACCCACCACAAATAAGACTCAATAACATTCCATAGAATAATAGCGATAACCATTATACGCATCATTTGTATGTTGATGAACAAACCGATAAAAGTCATCATGGTAAAGCTAAACAGTACAGCACCATAAAAACGATTAATCATTATATGCTCCGTATCTGCCCCGTCATCAAATAAAACGCTATATCCTTCAATCACAATTTCTGGAAAAAATAAGTTGAGCACAACAAACAAAATACCCGGAACTCCATTGAATAACAAGTAACCTCTCAACCAGCGCATCGCTTATACCTCCGACAATTTATCAACAGAATCAAAAATGATGGTTTTACCTGTTTGGGTATTTGCATCGGTTGTTAGATAAACGCAATATTTCCCTGCGTCATCCGCACTAATCCAACCTTTTTCACCATGTGGACGTGACCGTGTTATCACAGGTGTTGCCAAAATAAGCGAGTTAATTCTGATATGTGGATTTTCAACCGCCATTAATTCCCCCAGTTTGATTTGGGCTGTAGCCGAGACCGCAATTGGTGCCACCATCGGCATAGCATGGAGTGCTGCCCCACCATTGATGAGTGTGTAGCTTGCCCCCTCTTTGAGTATGGGTAGAAATGTTTTTGCGGTGACGAAGTGCGCTGTGAGACTATTATCGACAAGTTGATGCCACAAAGACAAATCAATTTGGATGATGGGCTGCCCTTGCCACCAACCCCCTAATGACGCAACAACATGATCGATATTGCCTGCCTTATCCCGGATTGCCGCAGCACCGTCCTCTGTGCCGATTGCACCTTCAACCGTGATGAATGTGTCATCTGTAGCGTTTAAGCGTTTTTTGAGTTGCGCGAGCTTATCCGTGTTGCGTGATGGCACAAAGACCCTTGCCCCTGCTGCAAGAAATTGGCGCGTAATCCCTTCACCGACTTCTCCGGCACCTCCTGCCACTAAGATTGTTTGACCTGCTAAATTGACCATATACTCCTCTCTCACTAATAGTCCATCGTAGAAATTATAAAGATGTCGGTTTATACTGGATATATGCACTTTTTAGTAAGTTAGTTTCTATTGGTAACTACAAGAGATGATGATGTCAATTATGCAAAAACCTCTAGCCTATATCACACTGGAACTTGTATCGGATAAATGGGCAATTCTGGTGGTCTATCGTCTGGCAGCAGGGGAACATCGCTATAGTGAATTGCGCCGAAAAATTGAAGGGATATCCGCAAAAATGCTAACGCAAACTCTGCGGAATCTGCAACAGCATGGCATTGTCCACCGAGAAGTCTATCCAACAATGCCTCTCAAAGTGACTTATACGCTGACCGAACTCGGCGAAACGCTTGTGCCACCTTTGCAATCCTTATGTCAATGGGCATTCGAGCATCTGGATGAGGTGTTAGACGCAAAACAGCAATCTGAAGTGGTCAAATAAATTATGTAACATTTGTATCCGCCCCACATTCACGCCATAATACAGCGCAAACTTGAACCAACTGGTATGATAAAGTCCTTTAATAGATTAGTCATCAGGTGGAGAACGTTGTAGGGGCGGTTCGTGAACCGCCCCAAAATGTGGGCGCATCGCGATGCGCTCCTACAAAACGCGACATTTTTTCTGCCTCTAATTTTTGGGTTACATAATCATACCTCTACATAAGGACTTTTCATGGCTGAACCCTTTACGCTTGGCATCAATTATTGGCCCCGTACCAAAGCGATGTACTGGTGGCAGAACTTCGACGCAGGGGAAGTACGCGACGACTTCGCCCTGATTTCCGACATTGGCATGACCGTCGCCCGCATTTTTCTGCTGTGGGATGATTTCCAACCCACGCCAGATACCGTCAGTGAAGATTGCCTCAAGCATCTGGAAACAGTCTGCAATATCGCAGTCGATACTGGGCTGGAATTGGATGTCACATTTTTCACAGGGCATATGAGCGGACCCAATTGGTCGCCGGGTTGGTTGCTCGATAAAAACGCGGGATATGCCTCGCCTGCGTGTAAGCAACTCGTCAGTGGCAGCGAAATCGTTGATAGCGGGTATCGCAATATGTACACCGATGAAACCGCGCTGAATGCGTCACGTTTGTTATTAAAAACAGTCGTCAGTCGCTTAAAGGATCACGATGCGATCTGGATGTGGAATCTGGGCAATGAGCCGGATTTATTCGCACGTCCGCCAGATGGTGCTGCTTGGGTACGCGAGATGAAAGCTATCATCAATGAGATTGATTCTGAGCATCCGGTTACTTGTGGGCTGCACAACGATAGCATCCTCGAAAATAATGGCTTCCGTATTGATAAGGTCTACGCTGAGACGGATGTCGCGGTGATGCACGCCTACCCCATGTATTCTGATTTGGCGCGTGAACCACTCGATGCAGATTTTGTGCCGTTCACCTGTGCATTGACGACTGCTCTCTGCGGTAAGCCGACACTCATGGAAGAATTCGGTGGATGTACGGTTGGGCCCGGACAACCCTCCGATGTGTGGGAATGGACAGCATATGGTCAGCCGCGCACACAATTCATGGCATCCGAAGGCGACTTAGCGACTTATCTGGAAGCTGTGCTGCCAAAACTGGTTGAGGTGGGTGCGACGGGGGCATTTTTATGGTGCTTCCCCGATTATGTTGAAGATTTGTGGGATCGTCCACCCAACAAAGAATCCAAGCATGAACGCTTCTTCGGCATTGTTCGACCGGATGGTAGCGTCAAACCACATGCGAGTGTGATTAAAGACTTCGCGGATACCAATCCGACTATTCAACCTGCCAAGCGCACCATCAAACTCGATATCACGCCGGATGAGTATTATGCTGATCCACAGAAATATCTGCCGGATTTGTACAAATCATTCGTCAATCAATAATTCAAATGCTTAACGCAAAGACCGCAAGTTCAAACGGGGACATCCCCTACAAAACCATCGTGATATGTAGGGATGCGCAACGTAAACTCAGCATTCTTTGTGTCTCTGCGGCAAAAATCATGAAAGAATATCTTACGTTGATCTTTACGAAAAGAAATGGATACATCACATGGAAATCAACCCGGAAGAACACAGCAAAAAAGACCTGTATAAATTGCTCATCGGCAGTGTGGTGCCCCGCCCGATTGCGTGGGTGAGCACCATCAGCCAAGATGGTGTGTACAACCTCGCGCCATATAGCTTTTTTAACGCAGTCGTTGGCAAACCGCCGACAGTTGTCTTTTGCCCCGGTATGCGTACCGAATTCACAGGCGAAAAAGACACTTATGATAATGTTGTCGCAACAGGTGAATTCATCGTTAATTTTGTCAATGAAGATTTGGCAGAAGCGATGAACGCGACTTCTGCAATCGTGCCGCCAGAAGTTGATGAATTCCAGCGAGCAGGGGTTACGCCTGTTATGGGCAAGACGGTCAATGTGCCGTATGTTAAAGAAAGCCCGATCCATTTTGAGTGTAAACTACATGAAATTGTCACAATCGGTGAACCACCGACAGGCGGGCATCTAGTGATTGGTACAGTGACACATATGTATTTTGATGATGCTGTATATCAAGACAGTGGATATATCGACATCGAAGCCTATCGCCCGATTGGTCGTCTGGCAGGACGCAGTTATACGTATGTGCGTGATATTTTCGATATGGAAAGACCTTAATTAGCAAGTTGGATTCTGGACTATGGTTGGTCGCGTTTCCTCTCCACCTGAATTAACTGTTCGTGCAGCAACAATGGACGATCTCAGCGAAATTGCTGAGTTGGTGGCGCGCAGTTTCGCAGATGATCAGGTACGTGCGTACGAACGAATTTTGCACTTCTGGTTAGCGATTATGCCTGAACGTCCCGGCTTTACCCCTGAAATGCTGCGTGTGGGTTTGGTGGATGGGCAGATAGTCAGTCATGCGATGATGCGCCAATATACAATGCGCTATGGGCAAGCGATCCTTAAGGTTGCGGGAGTCGGTGCTGTTTGTACGCATGAATCATATCGACATCATGGGTATGCTGCTGTCATCATGCGTGATTTGTTAACGTATATCGCAGAACAAGGGGCGCATGTATCCCTATTGCATGGACGTGTGCCACACTACTACGAGAAATTCGGGTATAGTCCTGTTTTCCCCAAGTATTATTTTACCTTTTCTACAGAGGATGCGGCTGATCTCCCGCAATATTTGCATGTTCGCGATGCAGAGCTTGA